>Ga0080004_1118093_pt1 | contig 109325 bp, 91 predicted proteins | sample WasSprMetagenome_FD_69207 | JGI IMG/M metagenome (GOLD analysis project Ga0080004, IMG submission 69207) | Sulfidic aquatic microbial communities from Washburn Spring, Yellowstone National Park, USA - WS (SPADES assembly) (version 2) | ecosystem: Environmental > Aquatic > Thermal springs > Hot...
AACGGGGGTGGGGGGCACACCCCCTCCCAGGGGGTTTGGGGGATGTGCCCCCAAAACAAAAATAGGGGGCGAGTTGCCAACTCCTACAACCCCGTCACGAGTGGGGCCCAAAGCGTTGGCAAACCCTAAGCCCACGAGGGTGGGAAAACGGGGGTGGAGGGGGCGCAGTCCCCTCCCAGATGGTTTGGGGGATGTGCCCCCAAAAACAAAAAGAGGGGGCGAGTTGCCCCCATTAGCAACCCGCCCACGAGTGGGGCCCAAAGCGCTGGCAAACCCTAAGCCCACGAGGGTGGGAAAACTGGGGGTCCAGGGGGCGCAAGCCCCTTGGCGGGGGGTCGTGGGGGGTGTCCCCCCATAAAACCTTAAAAGGGGGGGCGAGTTGCTACATTAGCAAACTCGCCACGAGTGGGACCCAAAACGCTGCGAACCCTTGGCCAACGAGGGTTGGCAAAGAGAGTCAAGGGGGCGAAACCTTAGAAATCTACCCGCAAGGGAGATGAAATGAGATGCCCAATAATTCTGGGGCACATCTTAAGCATAGCCGGCCATTCTTCGCATAGCCAAATTGGCTGGAAACGCTGGCTTTCAAAGCTAAGTTTAACTTGGAAAGGCTTGCCTTTTTCGCTCGTTTTGGCTATGCGAAGGGTTGCGCCGCTCTCTCTCGTTCTCCTCTCGGCGTGCTCCACGCACGCTTTCTCTGGCTCCAAGGCCTTTAACCACGTCCGCTATCTGCATTCAATCGGCCCACACCCGGTCGGCAGTAGGGCACAGGAACAGGCACGAGATTATATCACCCAAAGCTTGCAAACTAACGGCTGGCAAGTCCAAGTAAACCCTTTCTCCTACCGCGGCATACAGGGTTTCAACATCCTGGCCTCTAAAGGCAACGGGCCCGGAATCTTATTGGGCACACACTATGATACACGCCCCGTATCCGACCGCAACCCGCCCCACTTGCAGCATATGCCAGTCCCCGGCGCTAACGATGGAAACAGCGGCACAGCCGTGCTCCTGGAACTCGCTCGCTGCCTTAAGGAACCAGAAGGTTTCCGCCTATGGCTCGCCTTCTTTGATGCCGAGGACCGAGGTAATATTGATGGCTGGCCTTTCTCAGTGGGAGCTTATTTCGCCTCCCAACTGGACCTTGACCTCGCCGCCGTAATTGTTGTGGATATGGTCGGAGATGCCAATCTGGAAATTTACCAGGAAGCAAATTCGGACAGAGCCCTAACCGAAAGCATCTGGCGCTTGGCCCAAGAACTTGGCTTATCCAAATACTTCATCCCGCAAGTCAAGTACAGCATCATTGATGACCACTTGCCTTTCGCCTCCAGAGGCATCCCCTCAGCTCTGCTCATTGACTTTGATTACCCCTACTGGCATACTTCAGACGACACGCCAGACAAGGTAAGCCCCAAAAGCTTAGAAATTGTGGGGAGTGTGCTAAAAGCGTGGGTTGAGAAGGAGGGGAAAAGATGGACAGAGAAGAGATAATGGCCATAATAAACGCCGCCCTCAAAGCCGTTGACCCAGCGGAAGCAATCCGCAAGGTGGTCAAAAGGGAAGGCAATAACCTCATTGTCGCCGGAAAAATCTACAACCTTGAGAAGTACCGGCGAGTCATAGTTATAGGTGGGGGAAAAGCAGGAGCACCGATGGCTGCAGCCGTAGAAGGAATACTTGGGGAACGCATCGCCAAAGGTTGGGTCAACGTGAAAGAAGGCTACATCCTTGAGCCAGCACCCACACGCATCACCATAAACCAAGCCGGCCACCCAACCCCGAACGAATCAGGATTGGAAGGGGCAAAGAGAATTTTGGAGCTGGCATCAGAAGCAGGGGAAGATGATTTGGTCATAACCCTGATTTCCGGTGGAGGTTCGGCTCTCATGCCCCTCCCTGCCGAAGGCATAACCCTTGAAGACAAAAAAATTGCCACATCCTTGCTCCTGAGGTGTGGGGCCACCATAAACGAAATCAACGCCTTGCGCAAGCATATTTCAGCCCTGAAAGGAGGACAGCTGGCTAAGGCTGCATACCCGGCTACGGTCATAAGCCTCATCCTTTCAGATGTGATAGGAAGCCCATTGGACACTATCGCTTCCGGCCCAACCGCCCCCGATTCAACCACCTTCTCCGATGCCTGGAAAGTCCTGGAAAAATATGACCTTCTGCCCGAAATGCCCCCCAGTATTGTGGAAAGGATTAAGAGGGGAATGGAAGGAGAAATCCCGGAGACCCCTAAGCCTGGCGACCCCATCTTTGAGCGGGTACAGAATGTAATCATAGGCGACAATTACATAGCGGCAACGGCGGCCTTAGAGGAGGCTAAAAGGCTCGGCTTTAACGCCATGCTACTTACCACGTTCCTTGAAGGGGAAGCAAGGGAGGTAGCTAAAGCTGTCGCCGCACTGGGAAAAGAAGTAGCCTTTAGAGGCATACCAATCCCCCCGCCGGCTTGCTTAATCCTCGGAGGCGAGACCACTGTAACCATAAGGGGTAAGGGCAAAGGGGGAAGGAACCAAGAGCTGGCCTTAGCCGCAGCCATCGCTTTAGAAGGCTGGGAAAGGGTCACCGTAGTTACTCTGGCCACCGATGGGACCGATGGTCCAACTGACGCTGCCGGCGCTATCGTGGACGGAACTACAACCCGAAAAGCTGCCGCACGAGGCCTGTCTCCGCTCGCTTACCTCCAGAACAACGATTCCTACACCTTCTTCCAAACCCTCGGTGATTTGCTCGTGACAGGCCCCACCAACACCAATGTGAACGATTTAGTGTTTGTATTTGTAAAATAAGCAGCTTAGGGAGGCTGACATGCGCATAATCCTTGATGCTATGGGAGGAGACTACGCACCGCAAGTAGCGGTGGAAGGGGCCGTGATGGCGGCCCGAGAGTTCGGAGTAGAGGTAATCCTCGTCGGCCGAGAAGAAGCTATCCGGGCCGAACTTTCAAAGCACAACATTAGCGGCCTTTCCTTACCCATAGTCCACGCTTCCCAAGTGATTGAGATGCAAGAGCACCCAGCGGCAGCGGTGAAAGCTAAGCCCGATTCCTCCATGGTGGTAGGGATGAAGATGCTTAAGCGTGGCGAGGCCGATGCATTCGTGTCGGCTGGGAATTCGGGTGGGGTGTTGGCTGCGGCCATATTTCATTTGGGCCGAATAAAAGGGATAAAACGCCCTGCCCTCGCCACCCCCTACCCAACCATGAAAGGCTTCTGCTTCTTAATTGACGTTGGAGCCAACACCGATTGCAAACCCGATTATCTGCTCCAGTTCGCCCTCATGGGCCACGTCTATGCCGAAAGGGTCATGGGAATAAAGAACCCGCGCATAGGTCTGCTTTCCAACGGGGAAGAAGAAACCAAAGGGACAATGGTGGTCCAAGAGGCCCATCAACTCCTCAAAGCCAGCGGCTTCAATTTCATAGGTAACGTAGAAGGCAAAGACATCCCAGCCGGCATGGCCGACGTGGTAGTAAGCGATGGCTTCACTGGCAATGTGGTGGTAAAGCTTTCGGAAGGTTTGGCCATGGCGCTCATGGGAATAATCAAGGAAGAGGTAAAGAAGCGCCCATTGGCAATTCTGGGGGGACTTTTGGCCAAGCCTGCCTTTCAAGCTGTAGCTAAGCGCCTTGACTACCGAGAATACGGGGGAGGGCCACTCTTAGGGGTGGATGGGGTGGTAATAGTAGCGCACGGGCGGTCTGATGCTATAGCCATTAAGAACGCTATAAGGGCAGCCAAAAAGGCAGTAGAGGGCGGTATCCTGAAAGCTATAAAAGAAGGGCTTGAAGAAATGCGTTTGGCTTCACCTTCCGAAGAGGAGTAATCCCATGGAAGGGCCAATAAAGGAAGCGGGTGCAATCGTCTTCTGGGGAGATAACGTAGTGTTACGGAAGAACCAGAACGGCCACTGGCTCTTCCCCAAAGGTCACATAGAGGAAGGGGAAAGCCCAGAAGAAGCGGCCGTCCGAGAAGTAGCCGAAGAGCTGGGCCTCAAAGTAAAGCTGGGTAAGAAAGTGGGAGAAGTGCGTTATTCCTACGGAGGGAAGGAGTACCAGGTGGAATTCTTCACAGCCCATGTCCTTGAGCCTCTGCCGGAATGGGAAAGCCACTTCGGCTCCGATGCTTTCCTCTTCCGTTTTGATGAGGCTTCCCGCAGGCTATCCTTCAGCGATTACACTGCCCTCCTTGAGAAGGCGCTGGGCCACTTTACATAAAACATATCCCAGCCTCTCCTCTGAACCCCGTTGGAGATTTCTTCACCTCGCTCGCAATGGCAGGAGTGAGGTCATTGCGTAGCGGCGCAAGCCGCCGAGGCAATCCCTTCGCAGGGCTGGAGGTTGACCTGCTCCCTTTGGATAAAGTGCGTCAGTTAATTTAACATAAATTACATCAAAGCCAAGCGGGCCGTAAGGAATTTGGAAGGATTGAACTTCAGCAGAGCATAGGGGCTAATATAGTGGGGGCCAAGCGGCGGGCGAGGGCGGAAGGGAAGGGAATTTTATCCAGACCAGGAATAGACGCAAGCCTCGGAGGCAGGAGAGGATGGCTTGGGAAGGGAGCCTGGTTTAGGAGCATGCGTGGTATTAGGGCCCTGAGGTGAATTTAAGATAATGTACCTTATCTTAAATGCTCTTCATACTGCCCCGCACTTCCCCTCCTTGCACGACCCTATCAATCCCTCACGCCAAGCTCAGCTTACCCATTAACCTTCTCCAGCTCTTTGCCCCCTACCCAAACCAATGCCCATCCTTCATCCCGCTACCTACTACCCTGCTCTATCGCTCAACCCTTTAGCCTTGCCGGCCACGCCACCTCCTCTGAAAGTCTGGGCAAGGCTCTCTCACCGCCCAAGCCGGGAATGGCCGCATTTGTAATTTATGTAAAATAAATGACCCTTGACAAAGCCTATGCCTTTGTGCTACTATCTAAGAAAAACGGCTGGGGGCCTGGCCAATGTACCCTAAAAGTGAGATTCTTTTCCCGCACCATAGCGTTTATACCTTGAAGAACTTGAGGGGTAAAAAGTGGCAGAAGCTGGTGGAGAGGGTGGCTACTTTGCCGGAAACCCACGAGGAAAGCCTCGCCTTCTCCCTACTCATTATAAGGCTTTGCAATTGCCTCAATTGCAACCTGGGCAGCTACAAAGCCTCTCTGGGTTGCGTAACCTGCGCCAGACGAGCAGTGGCAGGCTTCAAAGAGCCGGACGAAGCTCTCCTCAAGCTCTTTGAGCAGGCCCGCCGGGAAGTCGCCGATTTCCTGGCATCAGTTCCGGAAGAAGAGCTCTTATGCGATTCAGAATAGCCGTCGTTCTGGCCCTTGCCCTTTTGGCTTTATTCTTCCTCAAATCAAGCCTGCCCTTTTATTTGACCGGCGAGGAAGAGATTCCAGCCCAAATCGGCGCCCTGACCCAGCTCCTCTCCTCCCAATTGCGTCCCCCGCTTCAGACTGAATTCTATGCCCCTGTAGCCTACGCCGGAGTGAACCCTTTCGGCATAAACACTTTCCTGGAGCAAGAGGTGGAGCCGGAAAAACGAGAGCTAACCGTCAAGCTCATCGCCGAGGCCGGTTTCCATTGGATAAGGCAGGAATTCCCCTGGGAAGACATAGAAATCCACGCCAAGGGTGATTTCCAGGACCGAAGGCATATCCCTTACCGCTCAGCTTGGGAGAAATATGACCACATAGTAAGCTTGGCCGAAAAATACGGTCTTGAGCTCATAGTGCGCCTTTCAAACCCTCCGGCTTGGTCCCGGGCCGATGGAGATGCCCGCGGCACTTTCGCCCCTCCCGATAACTTTGAAGACTTCGGCGATTTCGTCTATACCGTGGTGAGCCGATACCGAGGCCGGATCCGCTATTACCAGATATGGAATGAACCCAACATCTACCCCGAATGGGGGGAGCAGCCTGTCAACCCCGAAGAGTATACCCGTTTGCTCCAAATCGCCTACACAAGGGCCAAGCAAGCCGACCCGAACGTGGTGATAATTTGCGGTGCGCTTGCTTCCACCATTGAACTCGGCCCGAGGGACATGAACGATTTCATCTTCTTGCAGCGCATGTACGACGCCGGCGCTAAGGATTACTTTGACATCATGGCCATGCAAGGGTATGGCTTGTGGTCGGGACCGTATGACCGCCGCATGAACCCGAGGGTTATAAATTACTCCAGGGTGCTTTTCGTAAGGGACATAATGGTGAAGAACGGCGATGCCAATAAGCCGATATGGATATCGGAAATGAACTGGAACGCAGTGCCCGAGGGCCTACCCGCACCCTACGGAAGAGTTACTTTGAAGCAGCAGGCTCGCTATGCAGTCATGGCTTACCAGAGAGCAGAGGAAGAATGGCCGTGGGTCGGCGTGGTAAACTTTTGGTTCTTCAAGCGCCCTACGGAGGAGTGGCTCAGAGAGAACAAGCCCGAGTACTTTTTCCGCATGGCCGAGCCCGATTTCACCCTCATGCCCGTCTACTATGCCCTCAAAGCTTACATCCCCCAGGCCAAAGTCATGTACCCAGGTTTCCACCAAGAGGACCACTGGGCTATCACTTACCGAGGCCAGTGGGAGAAAGGGAAGGATGAGCGAGCCGTCCTGGAGGAATACGTCAAAGCCACCTCTGAGGGCGAGCTGGAATTCAGGGTCAAGGGTTCAGCCCTCTACATCGTAGTAGCCAAAGGGCCGAGGATGGGAGAAATTGAAGTTGAAGTGGATGGCAAAACCTCCCGCTACAGTCTGAAAGCATCCGAGGAAAAGTGGCAGGAATTTATCCCGGTCTTCCAAACCCTCTCTTACCGGGAGCACTTTGTGAAAGTAAAAGTGCATGCCGACCAATCGCACCCTGTCGTTCTGGATGGGTTCTTGGTTAAGAAGCCGCTCTGGGCTCCGTGAGCTCAGCTTCGGCTTATTAGTAGCCGAAGGATGCCGCCTTTCCTTTCAAAGCGGAGCAAATTACCTCCCCTGGTCAGGAAGAAAGAGGCTAAAGTGACAAAATCGTAGAAGCGGCTGCGCATGAGGAGCAATTTCTCCCCCAAGGCTATGAGCTTTACCGCCAAGTTGGATATATCCGGCTCTTCAAGGAAAAGCCGCCCCCCTTTCTTGAGGACACGCATCATTTCCTGCGCCGCCAAGGAATGGGTGCGGAAGTGGTGGAAGGCATCAACCACTATGATTCCATCGGCGAATTCGGAGGGGAAAGGGAGAGCCTCGGCACGGGCTATGCAAACCATGAGGCCCTTCTTCTTCGCCCGCACCGCCATCCCCGGTGAAAGGTCCACCACTACAACCCTGGCTTTCTCCCTCAGAGCCCCGGCTACCCTCCCAGTCCCTCCCCCAATGTCCAGAACGACCTCCCCTCCTTGTAACTCCAGCCAAGATAGAATCTCAGGGCCAGCCGGGGAAAATATCCGATCGTAAATCGGCGCAAGCCAAAAGAATGGATCAGGCATGCTTCATCACCTCGCTTGCAATATTATGTAAAGTAATCGCCCGCTCCTCTCCCGAAAGTATGCAATCTCTTCAAGCTTCAGGCCATTCTCTTTGGCCAGCGTTTCCAGAGCCTCTACCCTCCCCTTGAACACTGTGTCCTCAGGAGCATGGGCAATGAAGATAGTCCCGTGGCTAAGGAAGGAAGAAGCCCTCTCCCTGAAACCGGCATCGGGCGCATGGAAGTTTTCGTAGCCGAAGATTTCCACAGGCCTTACTTTACCCATGGTCAGGAATCGCAATGGGGCATCTATCCCCCAATCCAGCGCCACTACTGGGCTTCCTTCCCAAGAAGCAGTATAGCGAGCCAGTTCGTAAACGGCATCGGAGTGGGCCGAGTGCCCTCCTGTGGCTGCTAAAGCTCGGTGGTAGAGTGAGGTTATGTAAAGATCCCTCCCAGCCCAGAGGATGAAAGCGGCTATGGCTAAGGCTTTTAGAGTGCGTGAAGGGCCGGAAGTTTGGAGCAAAAGCCCAAGGCCTATCCCGCCGGAAATGGCCAAAAGGGGGAGGAGCAAGAAGTAGTGGGTTATGAATAGGCCGCTTATGGTGAAGGCGCTTTCCACTATGATTAAGCTGGCGATTGCCGCTGGGAGCAGAGTTCGCCATTTGGCTTTCCCGGCCAGCGCCAAGAGCAGAGTGGCTAATGCGAATCCTCCCGCAACCCAAGGAGCCGCTGGGTTGGAAAAGACCCCGCCAAGATACCAGAGGTGGTCACCTTCCAAGAGGGTTAAAAGCTGCTTAAGCCTCGCAGCCAGATTAGCCCCCAAGGCCAAGTTGTTTATCCCGTAGTATGAGAAGCGGAGGTTCCGGGCAACTGCCAGGATTGTGCCCCCAGTCAGGGCATTGAAGAGGAGGAAAGGGGTTAGGGGGAGGGAGAAGGCAAGCAAAGCGAAAGCGAGTTCTTTCGGCGAGGGGAGTCTGCGGTTGGGTAGAACCAAAGCCCAAAAGACCATGGCCAGTATGGCCCAAAGGAAAATGGCTTTGGAGTAAACGCCAAGCCCCCAGAGCAAAGCCAGGCAGTAGAGGTCAAGCGGATTGCCACTCTTCCGCCAACGCAGCCCGCAGAGGAGGCTGGCTACGAGGAAAAGGGAAACGATGTTGGTGACGAAAACCCCTTGTCGGCTCCAGAAAACAAATGAGGGGTTGAAAGCCAATAGGAGGGCAGTCCCGAACCCTGCCAAAGGCCCGCCAAGTTTCCGGGCCAAAACCCAAGCGAGGAAAATCGTGCCGGCGCCTACGGATAGGGTGAAGAGCCGCAAGGCCACCACCCTTATCCCGAAAGCGCCGAGGAAGGGGGTCACCAGGAAAACGTTCAGGGCACCGATGTAATCCTGAACCATAAGGGGGATGCCTACAGGGCCGATGCGGATTTGAGCATTTCGGAAGGCGGTGAGGGGGAGGCCTCGGAGGAATTCCATGGCGTTCAGGCCCGCCTCCTTGGCTTCATCGTAATGGAGGCCTGGGAGGTTCAGGTTCCATAGGCCCAGCAATAGGAAGACGAATAAGGCCAGGAAAAGCCCGGTTCGGTCAAAGCGCTCGCTCATGGCCTCGCCTCAAATTCCACTGCCTGGCCAAAGGGTTCCAAAGATGGCCATCGGTACAGCCCTGCCCTCAGGCGTAAGGGGAAAGCAAGCTCCCCTTCAAGCCAGTGGACATCTTCCAGAACCTGGCCTGGCTTCCACAAGGACGAAGGGTAGAAAACTCCTCCCGGCCGGTGGTCACTGCCTGCCACCCGCTCCCCTGCAGCGCCCAAGAGGTGAACGTAGCTGTGCAAATCCTCCCCCAAGGGGGAAAGGACTTTCCAGTAGAGGACTACCTCTACCCCCTTGCCCTTTTCCCTCAGCTTGTATCCGGCCAGGATTAGAGAATCCGAAACTTTGAGGTTCAAAGGGGTAAGACCTTCCCCGCTGACTTTCCCTTCCACTCTCCAGAGGCCGTTCCACTCTTGAACCTCGTAAGCCACTTCTAAGCCTTCCATCGGCTTTATGGTGAAGACCGGCCGGCCGGAAGAGAGGGCTCGGTCCAGGACAAGGCCGATATCGCTGAGCTCAGGAACTATGAGCGGGTAAAGAGGCACAATGTCGGGTCTCTTCTTCTCCACAAGCTGGTAGTAGTAAAGGGGGGTAAGCTCATCCCTATCGTTGCTGAGCAAAATGGCTCCCTCGGGCAATGGGAGGCTCAGGATGCGAGTCCACCGCTCGGCTACAGGCGCTCTTGAGGCCTGGGTCAGGGCTTGAAAGTTCTGAATCAGTAGGGCTATCGGGAGGAGAAGGAGGATAAAGGCTTTGCCCCCAAGCCTATCGGCGAACTCTCGTGCCCCGCAAGCAATCCAGAAGGCAAAGACTAAGTAGGCAGGGACGTAGAGGAAGCGGATGTCGCCTATGAAGTAAGCGAGGTTGAAAGCTACTTGGCTTGCAAAACCTAAGCCTGTCAGGGCCAAAATTTCCCAACGGCGCCGGAGGATAAGCCCTGTAAGCCCAATTATCCCCAGTGCAACCCCTCCCCAGCCGAACTCTTCTCTAAGCCAGCGCAGCGCCTCAACGGCCCTCTCAACCCCAACGGCCTCCCAGTTGACCAATCCGCCGAACCGCTTGGCCAGGATGAAGTCAACAAAATCTTTCAAGGAATTGCCATAGAGGATAAGGGTATCATCGGGGCTGAGCTGGACTTTGAGGTAGGGCAAAGAGGGCGCCCGCAGAGGGATGATGAGGTAGAGGAGAAGAGGGGCTAAGAAAAGGGCCAGCGCGGCCAAAAGCGAGCCACGCGGCCATTTGCCCTTGACTATGTAGAAGGCCACGGCCCCGGGGATGAAGAAGAGGAAACTGCGGTGATGGGCCAATCCAAGCCCGGCGATTAAGGCTAATGCGGTTAAATCCAGGCCTTTGAGGACAGCCCAGAGGAAAGCGGCGACGAGGAAAGCGTTTAAGGTGTAGACTTCGGCAACGGTGGATTGGCTCCAGAAGGTGCGGGAGAAAGCGAAAGCCAAGGCTCCGACAACAGCCGGCCACCACTTCGTCCCAATTGCCTCTAATCCCAGCAAGGCTAAAACCCCAACCGCTGCTGCTCCCCAGATGGCGGAGAAAAGGTTCATCCTGAAAGCTACGCCTCCCAAGGGGAACAAGTGGCTCCAAACCCACCCCAAAAGGCAGTAAAGCGGGTAGCCCGGAGGGTGTGGTATCCCCAAGATGTAGGGGACGAACTGAAATTCCCCGGGGTCGCCTTCCACAACGCCTGGGGAAAGGGTTACGAGGTAAACGGCCAAAGCCAGGAGGGCTGCACCTAAGGCAATGGTCCTCTTCACTCTTTCCGTCCCAACGCGATTAGGAAAATCCCCAAGAGTATCAGGGTTACGCCCATCCACTGCACTGAGCGGATTTGCTCCTTAAAGATTAGCCTGGCGGCCACTACCTGGACAGCCAGGAAACCAAGGCCCATGAAGACACCGTAAGCAAGGTACAGGGGGATGAACTTGAGTAGCAAGGTAAAGGAGATGACTCCCAAGAAGCCGGCCAGGTTTCCCACTACTTGCCAGGCCAGGAAAGCACGCCAGTTCTGGCTTTCCGCCGAAAGTTTGAAGCCAACGTTGCTGGTGACTACGCAGGCCACGTACAGTAGGCCTAAGGCCGGAATCGCCAACTGCCTTGGCATGGGAATTACCCCCGAGAAGCTGAGCGGTGCTCCTTGACTGCCCGCACGAAGCCGCGGAAAAGGGGGTGAGGCCGGTTCGGCCTGGATTTGAATTCGGGGTGGAACTGGCTTGCTACCATCCAAGGGTGATTGGCAAGCTCCACAATTTCTACAAGCTCCCCATCGGGTGATGTTCCGGAAATGATGAGGCCGTGGGAAGTGAGGAGTTCACGGAAAGCATTGTTGAACTCGTAGCGGTGGCGGTGGCGCTCGTAGACCGAATCGGTCCCGTAGGCTTGGGCAGCCTTCGTGCCTGGGATGAGCTTGCAGGGGTAAGCCCCAAGCCTCATGGTCCCACCCAGCCTGTCTATCCCCCGTTGCCCAGGGAGGAGGTCAATCACAGGGTAAGGGGTATTGGGATTAAATTCGGTGCTGTTGGCCTCCTCGCTTCCCAGGACATGGCGGGCAAATTCTATGACCATCACTTGCATCCCGAGGCATAAGCCTAAGAACGGGACCTTCCTCTCACGGGCAAAGCGGGCAGCGATTATCTTCCCTTCAATCCCTCTGTACCCGAATCCTCCAGGAACTATTATCCCATCCACTTTGCCCAGCCTATCCAGGGCGCTCCCCCTTTCCAGCTCTTCGGAATTTATCCATTCAATTTCCACATCGCACCCCTCGTGGACGGCGGCATGGCGCAGGGCTTCTTTAACGCTTATGTAAGCATCCACAAGCTGGATGTATTTCCCCACTATCCCCACCCTTATCTTCTGCTTAGGCCTTTTAATCTCCTGCACCATCTCTGCCCACTCTTCCAAATCCGGCTTCTTGCCGCTGATCTGGAGCTTTTCCAGGATGAAATCCCCAAGGCCTGCTTTCTCCAAGATGAGAGGCACTTCGTAGATGGTTTCCACGGTTATGAGCGGTATCACTGCCCTCTTCTCCACGTCGCAGAAAAGGGCTATCTTGTCCTTGAGCGATTCGTCCATGGGGTAATCGGAGCGGCAAACTATCACATCGGGCTGGATGCCCATGGAGCGCAGTTCTTTCACGCTGTGTTGGGTAGGCTTAGTTTTAAGTTCGCCGGTGGAGCTTATGTAAGGGAGAAGAGTGATGTGGATGTAGAGGGTGTTCTCCCGGCCGAAGTCCTTGCGCATCTGCCTTATGGCTTCCAGGAAAGGTTGCCCTTCTATGTCTCCGACCGTTCCCCCAACTTCTACTACGGTGACTTCGGCTTGGTGTTCATCGGCGGCCTGGCTTATGCGCCGTTTTATCTCATCGGTTATGTGAGGGATTACTTGGATGGTCCCTCCCAGGTAATCGCCGCGCCTCTCTTTGGCGATGACTTCGGCATAAATCTGGCCTGTAGTGACGTTGGAGGAGCGGGATAGGTTTTCGTCTATGAAGCGTTCGTAGTGCCCCAAATCCAAGTCGGTCTCGGCTCCATCTTCAGTGACGAAGATTTCGCCGTGCTGGTAGGGGGACATAGTCCCTGGGTCCACATTTATGTAGGGGTCAAGTTTTTGGAGGGTCACAGCCAGGCCACAGCTTTTGAGTATCCGGCCGATGGAGGCGGCGGTTACCCCCTTCCCCACAGAAGAAACAACTCCTCCTGTGCAGAAGATGAACTTCCTCATCCCTCTGCTACCTCCTGCGGTTCTTGAGGGCTTAAAGGGGCCCTTTTCATTCTATCAAAATCCTCTGCTTTCTCCAAATTCACCCCTTACGCCACCTCCCGTAGAGGCCGGTAAGCTCGGCGAGGCGGGATTTCATCTCCGGGGTTAACGAGCCGGGCAGGAAACGCCACTGCCAGTTTCCATCCGGACGGCCAGGGTAATTCATCCGGGCTTCGCTTCCCAGGCCCAATATGTCCTGAAGCGGGATTATGGCCAAGTCCGCTACCGACGCCATAGCCAAGCGAGCCATTACCCAGTTAACCTCATGCCCATCAGTTCCGGTATATTTGCAGAAATGTTCCCTTACTCCCTCCGAGGCCGAGTTGAACCAGCCTACGGCTGTATCGTTATCGTGGGTTCCGGTGTAGACTACGCAGTTGCGGGGGTAATTGTGGGGGAGGTGGGAGTTGTCGGGGCCAGAGCCAAAGGCGAACTGGAGGACCTTCATCCCCGGAAAGCCGAATTGTTCGCGCAAGGCTTCTACTTCAGGCGTGATGAAGCCAAGGTCTTCGGCAATGATTGGAATCTCGCCCAAGGCCGATTTGAGGGCATTGAAGAGCTCAGCCCCCGGCCCTTTAACCCACCGCCCTTTGATAGCCGTTTCTTCCCCGGCCGGCACTTCCCAATAGGCTTCAAAACCGCGGAAGTGGTCAACCCGGACTACGTCTACGTATTCCAGGATGTGCTGAAACCGCTTTATCCACCAATCGTAGCCCCTTTCGGCCAGGACTTCCCAGCGGTAGATTGGGTTCCCCCAAAGTTGCCCTGTAGGGCTAAAGTAATCGGGAGGGACGCCGGCCACTACGGTAGGCAGGCCTTTTTCGTCCAATTTGAAGAATTCGGGGTGAGCCCACACGTCAGCCGAATCGTAGGCTACGTAGATTGGGATATCGCCGATGATGCGTATGCCTTTTTCGGCAGCGTACCTTCGCAAGGCCTCCCATTGTTGGTCAAAGATGAACTGGGAGAACTTGTGGAAGAGGGTTTCTTCGGCCAGTTTTCGGCTAACGGCTTCCAGAGCTTCAGGGTATCGCAAGGCCAGCTCTGGCTCCCATTCGTTCCAGGGTGCACCTCGGTGGGCTTCTTTGATGGCCATGAAGAGGGCATAATCATCAAGCCAGTGAGCCTGCCGGCTACAGAAAATTTCAAACTCGGCTTGGAAGCGCCCGGAGGCCTTGAATTTTTCAAAAGCTTTGCGCAGGAGAAGCCCCTTGAAGGCCCTAACCGTGGGGTAATCTACCCGGTCCTGGGGGAAGGCGGGAAGGTTTTGCCAATCTTGTGGGGAGAGTAGCCCTTCTTCGGCCAACTTTTCCGGGCTTACAAGCAGTTCAGCTCCAGCCATTGCCGAAGAGGAGACATACGGGGAATTGCCGACTCCGGGTGGGTTCAATGGTAAGATTTGCCAGAAAGTCTGGCCAGCCTCGGCCAGAAAATCCACGAACCGATAGGCTTCGGGGCCGAGGTCGCCTATGCCAAAGGCGCTGGGGAGGGAAGAGATATGGAGAAGGATGCCGCTGCTTCTTGGAAGCATAGTGCTCTCCTCCGCAAGTTTGCTGATAGGATTTTACCCATTTTAGCCAGACAATCAAGTGGGCTACGTTGTGGGGCTGACATTCGCGGGCTGGAAGCCCATCAGCGTTTTAGGCCCCACTCGTGGCACGAGTGCGAAGGATGTCACCCCCCTTTAAAGTTTTGTGAAGGGACACCCCTTGCCTGGGACTCCGCCCCGGCCCCACTTGCCCGATTTGACAAAAGCCGAAAATTGCAATAAGCTTCGTCCGCATTACGAAGCAGGGCTGACTTGGCCGTTCAGCTGAGGCATCTTCCATGAAATGCGCAAAGGCTATGCTATTGGAAACATCAAGGCTGTTTGAGCTCCTCCTCTTCCTCTCAATATTTGCGATGGCGTTGCGGGCGCCTGTGGACACGGATATGTGGTGGCACTTGGCGGCTGGCCGCTTCTCCCCCACATTGAGGCCTCTAAGGCTTGACATTTTTTCCCATACCGTGGAAGGAAGCTCGTGGCTCAACCACAGCTGGCTGGCCCAACATTTCCTCTACGGTCTCTACAGGCTTGGAGGCCTACGGGCTATAGCTTTGGCAACGGCTTGCCTTGTAACCCTCACTTTTTTAACAATCTATCCGGGCCGAGGCAACCCTTACATAAAAGGCTTCTCCCTGCTTCTGGCCGCCTTAGCTTCTTCCGTGGTCTGGACCCCGCGTCCCCAGCTCTTTTCCTTCTTAGCCTTCGCTTTCATCCTGAAGCGATTGGAAAGCCTCAAAGAGAAAGCTGACTTCTTCCTCATACCTATTACCTTCGTCCTCTGGGCCAATCTCCACGCCGGATACGCTTCCGGCCTTTTGCTCCTCTTCCTTTGCCTAATAGGCAGCCTGATTGATTCAATCATCTACCATGACCCTGAATCCCCCCGACGAGCCAGGGCTTTAACCCTGATTCTGCTCCTCTCGCTTCTCGGAGTGTGCTTAAACCCTTGGGGTTTTGAGCTCCTCTCCTACCCGCTCACAACCTTAAGGATAAGAACTTTGCAGGCTTACATCCAAGAATGGGCCTCCCCCGATTTTCACCTTCTGGCCAACCACCCCGCTATCTGGCTGACCATAGCCATTATCCTGGTCCTGGCTTTCTCCACGATACCGGCCAAGTGGTCCGAATTGCTGCCCCTTTCGGCTTTCTTCTACCTCTACCTTACGGCCGTCCGGAACGTGGCTTTTTATTCTCTGATTGCAGCCCAAATCCTCTTCCGGCACGGTGAAGTAGCACTGCGGCGTTTCGGCACCCTCCGGCCTTCGGGCCAAAGAAGCCTAATCAATACGATAATCCTGGGCTTGGCTCTGGTGGCTGTGGCCTTAAGGGGATACTATGAGCTTGGAGGACAAGCCATCCAGGCTCGGGAGGAAGCCTGCCTGCCGGCGAAAGCAGTGGATTTTATCCTGAAAGAAGGCCTAAAGGGCAACTTGTTCAACAGCTATAACTGGGGTGGATACTTAATCTGGCGTCTGTACCCAAGCTGCCACGTTTTCGTTGACGGTAGGACCGACCTTTACGGGGACGAAGTGCTTGAGGAGTACCTCCGAGTGGCCAAAGCAGATGAAGGCTGGGAAAAAGTGCTGGAAAAGCACAAGGTAGGGATTGTGATAGTGGAAAGGGGGCTGCCAATCGTCCGCTGCCTTGAGCTTAGCGGAGGATGGCGAAAAGTCTACGAAGATTCTATGGCCGTGGTCTTTGTGAAATAAGCCAGGGCCAAGATAGCAAGGATAAAACCGAGATAATTTTCGTTCAAGAAGCGGGAAAAGTAGAGGAAGACGAAGAGGGTAAGGCCGTAAGCCCAAAGGGCATTCCCAATTGAAGGTTGGCGGTACAAACGCAGTCCGAGGACAACGGCTACCGGGAAGGCGAAGGCCAGCTCAAGGAGCCAGAAGGGGAAGTAGCTAAGGCGGGATTCCACAAGGCCCAAGGCCAAAACGAAGTTAGCCACCCCCCAGCCGCGGATTTGGTAGGAAATCTTTGCCGTCCCGGCTGCCCACCGCCAGACATCGTCCACCATAGCTTCAGGGTTCCAGAAGAAGAAGGGGGCAACGATGGCCAGAAAGACCAAGGCAAAAACTCCGAGCGGGCCGGCAACATGCTGCAAACTTCCCTCTTTTCGCCAGAGGTAAAGGAAGTAGAAAGGGGCAAAAAGCCAAGCGGTGGGCTTAGAAGCGCAAGCCAAAGCTAAGGATGCGGCTGAAGTCCATTTCCCGAAGTTCCCTTGCCTTAAAAGCCACAAACTCAGCACCACCCAGAAAAGGACGAAGGAATCGTTCTGGCCGAAGATAACATCGCTTCCCATGATGGGGTTAAGGCCCAAGACTGCCACCAACATAAGCTTCTCCTCGGGCCTTCGGGCCAAAGCCGGGGCCAAAGCCAAAGTCAAGGCGAAAAGCAAGAGGTAAACGAACCGCTGGTCGTACCAGCCGAGCGTGGCCTCAAAACCTTGGAAAAACGGCCAGGAGAAGAGGAAAGTCCAGGGGAGGTATGGGTAATGGTAGAGGGCTGTCTTGTAATCCAATCCCCACTCCGCCATCGGGGTTTGGGTATAATCCTCAACGTAAGGGTTTTTCCCCGCCTGGAAAAACTTGATGGCCTCTTCCGTCTGGATGACACCGCCATCGTGGGTGTAGGCGGCGGGGCCGGTTTGGTGCCTTAGCATTATGTAAAGTGCTGATTCGGCTACTACCGTGACGAGGATAATGCCGTAGGTTAGCCCGAGCTTAAGGCTGTAGAAGCGTGGCTTTATCGCATCCACTACGAAGTACAGGGCCAGGAGGCCGAAGGCGGTGGAGATAATGAGAAGCGACAAAGGGTCTGTTAGCCAGTCTTTTAGGAGCTCTTGGGCTTTGGGGTTGAGGAAGAAGTTAGTGAGGGGCAAGGAAGCCACATCCTGGTGGCGCTGGGGCAGAACAAGCTGCGCCAATGTATCAATCCTCACCCTGGCCAGGACTAATATGAAAAGGAGAAAGGCATCAACCGAAGGAATTCTCGCTCCTCCTTCCCAATCTTTGGGAAATTGTAGCCTGACGAGCATGGAATGTCAAACTAATTGCTGGTGCGTTTGTGGAGGTCCCCTCGTGGGCGATGGAGGTTGGGCATATGGGCGCTAATGCGGACAACTCGCTCCCTTTTTCTGGGGGCACATCCCCCAAGGTCCCTGGACCCCCATTGCCCACCCTCGTTGGCTTAGGGTTCGCCGGCGTTTTGGGTCCCACCCGTGGCAGGGTTGCTAATGTGGGGGGCTCGTTCCCTCTTTTGAATTTGTGGGGGGACACCCCCCACGACCCCCTGCCAGGGGGCTTCGCCCCCTGGACCCCCCTTTCCCACCCCCGTTGGCTTAGGGTTTGCCGGCGTTTTGGGTCCCACCCGTGGCGGGGTTGCTAATGCGGGCGACTCGCCCCCTCTTTTGGTTTTGTGGGGGGACACCCCCCACGACCCCCTGCCAGGGGGCTTCGCCCCCTGGACCCCCCTTTCCCACCCCAGTTGGCTTAGGGTCTGCCGGCGTTTTGGGTCCCACTCGTGGCGGGGTTGCTAATGTGGGCAACTCGTTCCCTCTTTTGAATTTGTGGGGGCACATCCCTAACCCCCTGGGATGGGGCTGCGCCCCCCTCCACCCCCGGCTTAATCAGTGAAGATTTTGATGCCCCGCTTGCCGTGGTTTAGGGAGTTTCCTACCCCTTTTCGTGGGCGGGTTGGCAAGAGTTAAGCGCCAGTAAAGGCCAAAGTCTGATCACCAATCAGAGTAAATGCTCCACCGACGGGGCTAAGGTCGTGGATTTCTGGGGCAAAGCCGAAGCGGTTTAGGTAGGCTTCCCTTAACTTCTCCCGCAAAGTAGGAACTGCACTCTCCTCCACCAAAGTCACTGTGCAACCACCAAAACCGGCCCCTGTAAGCCTTGAACCGTATACCCCCTCGCAAGATATGGCCGTTTCCACAAGGAAATCCAGCTCGGGCGAGCTAACTTCGTAAAGTTCCCGCAAGCTCTTATGGGAAAGGACCATAAGCCGGCCAAAGCTCCTTAGGTTTCCCTTTTCCAAAGCTTCCTTAGCCTCAAGCACTCTGGCATTTTCCTCCACTACATGCCTCGCCCGGCTCTTTATGGGCTCAGGCAAGAGCTCCTCCCACCCAGGCATTTCCTCAGGCTTAACATCCCTCAGGAAGCGAACTTGAGGCCAACGGGTTCGGAGAATAGCGACCGCTTCCTCGCATTGCTTCCTACGGAGGTTATACTCGGAACGGGCCAGCTCCCTCCTAACCCGAGTATCGGCAACCACTATGGATATGCCAGCTAGCAAAGGGACGTAGTGGTATTCCAAGGTAAGGCAATCCAAGAATATGGCATGGCCTTCCCGAGCCAGGAGCGATGTCCATTGGTCCATTATCCCACAGCGCATCCCAACAAATTCGTTCTCCGCACGTTGGCAGAGAAGGGCAAGCTTTTCCCTATCGGGTTCTACCCCGGCCAGGGCCAGGAAAGCCAAGGCTGTGGCTACTTCCACCGCCGCTGAGGAGCTCATCCCCGCCCCAATTGGCACATCGCCCCCGATAACGGCCTTTATGCCCGGAAGCTTGAAGCCTTCTTCCCGGAGAACCCAGGCTACCCCCTGGACGTAATTGCTCCAGGGTTTAAAGGGGTTAAAAGCGATGCCATCTAAAGGGAAAGAGGCTTCATCTTGAAAATTGACAGCGTAGAAAGTGGCCTCAGGCATGGGATTGCGAGAAGCCGCTACCCAGACGTAACGGTTGACGGCTACGGGGAGGACAAAGCCTCCGTTGTAGTCGGTATGCTCACCTATGAGGTTTACTCGGCCTGGGGCAAAGGCTATAACTTCTGGCTTTTCACCCCAACGCTTGGCAAATTCCTGTTCGGCCAGAACATTCATAGGCTAACTTATGCCAACGATTTTCCCTTGTTTTATGTAAACCCTCGGCAGGCGGGAAGTCAAAGAGGCCACCACCTCGTAGTTTATGGTCTCGGCCCAGCGGGCCACTTCCTCCGCTCCAATTCTCTGCCCGCCTTGCTCTCCTATCAGGACCACTTCATCTTCCATCGCTACTCCATCCACCTCGCTGACATCCACCACAAATTGATCCATGCAAATCCTCCCCACAATCGGGGCCCTGGCACCTCTTATCAGAACGAAACCGCGGTTGGAAGCAAGCCGATGGTAGCCATCACCGTAGCCTACAGGAACCAGGGCAACGCGAGTAGGGCGAGAGGTCACATAAGTACGCCCGTAGCTTATGGGAAAACCAGGGGGAAGAGTCCTTACCCTGGCTACCCGACTCTTTAGTGAAAGGGCCGGAACCAAAGGAAACGGCGGCTCAACTTCTTCCGAGGGCCGCAACCCATAGAGGATTATCCCCGCCCTGACCGCTTGCAAGTGCATCTGAGGGAAACGGATTGTAGCCGCGCTGTTGCAAGCGTGCTTCAAGGGGAAGTGAAAGCCAGCCCCTTCCAGCTTCTTGGCTACGTCCATAAAGGTTTCAAATTGCTTGAGAGTGTAAAGGGTGGAATCATGGCTGGTTTCGTCAGCCACGGAGAAATGGGTGTAGAGGCCTTCAAGCGCCAAGCCTGGAAGCGAGGCTACTTCTTTCACGAACCCTTCTACTTCTTCCGGCAAGAGGCCAAAACGCCCCATCCCCGTATCAACTTTGATGTGGACAGGCAACGTTTTCCCAGCCTTTGTGGCTTCGTCGGAGAAGGCTTTGGCTTGCTCCAAGGTTATGAGGGTAGGGGTAAGGTCGTTTTGAACTGCAAGGGGCACTTCGGCTAAAGGGATATAGCTCATGACCAAAATCGGGGCGTTTATCCCTGCTTGGCGGAGCTTAACCCCCTCTCTTACCCTGGCTACTGCCAGCCTGGAGGCGCCCGCTTCCAGCGCAACTTGTGCTACGGGGATAGCTCCATGGCCATAGGCATTGGCCTTTACTACGGCGATGAGCTCAACCCTATCGCCTATGAAGGCCTTAACGTTCTTTACATTGGCCTCAATGGCGCCAAGATTGACTTCAGCCCAAGAAGGGAAAGAAACTTCCCCCTCGGCCATTTAGCCTCCAAGGTAAGCTTTCTTGACCTCGGGGTTATTGGCCAATTCTTCGCAAGAGCCTGAAAGGACGATTGTCCCGGTCTCTAATACGTAACCCCTATGGGCAAGCTTCAGAGCCTGGCGAGCGTTCTGCTCTACCAAGAGGATTGTAGTGCCCTGGGCGTTTATTTCCCTTAGGACATTGAAAATCTCCCTGACCAGAACTGGAGCAAGGCCCATGGATGGCTCGTCCAGGAGCATGAGGCGGCCACGGCTCATCAAAGCCCTGCCGACCGCCAACATCTGCTGCTCCCCTCCTGACAGAGTCCCGGCCAACTGGTTCTTCCTTTCAGCGAGGCGGGGGAAGAGGGCGAAAACCCTCTCGTAGTCCCTTTTTATCTCTTTGTGGTCCTTCCTGGCCCATGTGGCCAGCTTAAGGTTTTCCATGACCGTAAGGTTAGCGAAAATTCCCCTCCCCTCCGGCACATGCGATATCCCCATCTCCACCACTTTATGCGGGGGGACATTTTTAAGGTCCACACCATCAAACACAATCTTCCCCTCGTAAGGGACAAGGCGGGATATGGCCCTAAGGGTTGTGGACTTCCCGGCCCCGTTAGCTCCGATGAGAGTCACAATTTCTCCTTCCCTGACCTCAAAGGAAATGCCTTTGAGGGCCCTGATTGCCCCATAAGATACGTGCAAATCCTCCACCTTGAGCAAGATATCCCCTTTCATACCACTGCCTCCTCCCCAAGATAGGCCTCAATAACCCTGGGGTTGTTCTGGATTTCAGCCGGAGGTCCCTCGGCTATGGTTTCCCCGAAGTCCAGCACCTTTATCCTCTCGCAAATCCCCATGACTACTTTCATCTGGTGCTCTATGAGGATTATGGTAAGGCCGAACTCCCGGCGAATCCACTGGATAAGCTCCATAAGCTCTGAGATTTCGGCCGGGTTCATCCCCGCGGCTGGTTCGTCCAAAAGGAGGAGGCGGGGTTCACTGGCCAAAGCCCTGGCTATCTCCAGCCTCTTCTGCAATCCGTATGGGAGCCCGGAAGCCAGCCAATCGGCCTTATCGGCCAGGCCCATTATCTCCAAAAGCTCCAAGCACTTGAGCCGCGTTTCCTTCTCGCTCTCCCTCACTCTATTGCCAACCTTAAACATTGCTTCCACAGGCGAGTATTTAAGCCTTGAGAACCTGGCAATGCGCACATTGTCTAAGACGGTGAGGTTCTTGAAGAGGCGGAGGTTCTGGAAAGTGCGAGCTATTCCTAAGGATATAATTTGCTCCGGCCGCTTCCCCACCAAGTTGTGCCCGTTGAAAATTATCTCCCCAGCGGTCGGCCGGTAAACGCCGGTTATGAGGTTGAAGACTGTGGTTTTTCCGGCACCGTTCGGCCCTATTATCCCTATGAGCTCGCCCTCTTCCAGGTCCAAGTTGAAATCATGCACTGCTCGCAACCCGCCGAAGTAATGTGTAAGGCCCCTTATCTTGAGGATAGGCATCTTCTCCCCTCACTTCTCAGGATTTAGAGGATTGGCTTTAGCAGAAGCAAGCTTGGGCAAGACGAAAAGCTCCCTCTCCTTGCGCCAGGATTCTGGCCTCTCCTCCGGAGGCATAAGGAACTTCCACTCCCTCATCCCCATGATGCCGTGCGGCCTGAAAATCATGAGGAAGACCAGGAGGAGCGGACCAATGACCCAGCGCCAAACTTGGAGAGGCCTCAGAAGCTCCAAAAGGACGGTGTAAACGGTAGCTCCAAGGATTGAGCCACCTATGCTCCCTATCCCCCCAAGGTACACCATCACCAAGATATCGGTGGACTTGAGGATGCTGAAAGCCTTGGGGTTGATGAAAACAAGGACGTGGGCATAAAGACCGCCCGCAATCCCCGCAAAGAAGGAGGCTATCATGAATGTGACAATTTTGACCGTGCGGGTGTCAACGCTCACCAAGGAAGCCGCTATCTCATCCTCCCTAATGGAAAGGGCTCCTCTTCCGTAGTTGGAGTAAACGAGGTTGCGGATAAGCCAAATGGTTATTACCACCCAGACGTAAACCCAAGCCAGGGAAGTCAGCTTGGGCATCCCCATGAATCCCCTTGGCCCTCCTATCGCCTCTATGTTCTCCAACACGCTCTTCACTATCATGTTCCAGGAGAGGGTGACTATAGCCAGATAGTCACCCCTGGTTCGGAAAGAGGGGAAAGCAACTACAAGGCCTGTAAGCCCTGCTGCTAATCCTCCGATGATAAGGGCTAAGGGGAAAAGGTAGGGGGTATATTGGGAAAGGCCAAGCTTGGGAAATACCCAAACCGTGAGGATGGAGGAAACGTAGGCCCCCACAGCCATGAAGCCGGCATGGCCAACCGAAAATTCCCCCATGTAACCGTTAACCAGGTTCAAGCTCAGGGTGAGAATGATATTTATGCCTACGTAGATGAGCACCTGCTGCCAGTAGAGGTTGATGATTCCCCACGCCGGGAAGAAGATGGAAGCAAGGAAAAAGAAGGCCACAAGCCCTGGAACAGCAGCCCTCTTTACAGGCTCAGGCCAGGAAGAGTAAAAGGCATCCCAACGTTCCTTAAAGGCAGAAATCAAGCTCTTGACTTTACCCATGAGAGCACCTCACACTTTCATAGTCACGGGCCGGCCAAGAAGGCCATAAGGCCTGAAGATTAACAGCAGAAGGAGCAAGGAGAAAGCTACGAAGTCCCTATACGTAGAGGAGGGCAAAATGACCGGGGTGAAGATTTCCACTAACCCCAAAAGATACCCTCCCAGCATTGCCCCCCGGATATTTCCTATCCCCCCTATCACCGCCGAAATGAAAGCCCACCAACCTATCCTTATCCCCATGTAGGGGTCAATAGTGTAGACAAAGCCGTACAAAGTCCCACCCACCGCCGCAATGGAAGCCCCAAGGGCAAAAGTTATGGAAATTATCCGGTCCATCGGGACCCCCATTAGAGGGACGGTAAACTTATCCCAAGAGATGGCTCGCATCGCCATCCCAACCATGGTGCGCCGGACAATGGTGTCCAGGAGGAACATAACAATAGCCGAAACGAAGATTATGATGAGCTGGATGTTGGAGGTGGCTATCCCAAATATAGTGAAGCGGTGGACCGGGATTATGGGTGGGAGGAAGCGGGGGTGAGGGCCTATGGTGGCAAGGGTGAAGTTCTCCAGGAAAAGGCCAACCCCCAGTGCCGTAATTACCGCCGAAACCCTCGGCGCTTTCCGCAATGGTCTGTAAGCAAAACGCTCAATCATTACGGCCAGAAAAGCGGTGAAAAACATGGAAGCCAGCATTGTCAGGAGGAAGGTGATTAGGCCTGGAAGCTTAAAGGCATAGGCCATCAAAGCCGAACCCACGAAGAAAGCCACGTAAGTGCTGACCATGAAGATATCGCCGTGGGCGAAGTTTATGAGGGTGATGATTCCGTAGACCATTGAGTAGCCCAAAGCGATAAGAGCGTAAACGCTGCCTAACTGTAAAGCATTGAGGATTTGCTGGAAGAAGGTCTGCATAAGCCCTCCGTCAGAAAAGTGGGGGCAGGCCTTTATCCCACCCCCACCTTGGATTTAGTTAATCCCCACTTACGGCTTGGCAGTGGTGTAATAGGTGAACTTCTTCCCCGGAACATCCACCTTGAGGACAACGGCACTCTTGATGGGGTCACCGGTGCCCCTATACTCCAAGACGCCCGTCACCCCCTCATAGCGGGAGATTTTTCTGAGGGCCTCAACTACTGCCTCGCGGTCAATCTTCCCAGCCTGCTTTATAGCCGTGACCGCGATGCCGAAAGCGTCATAGGTGAGGGCGGCCACGTCATCGGGCACCTTCCCGTACTTCGCCTGGTAGGCCTTTATGAAGGCCTGAGCCTGCGGAGTAGCGATGTCCGGGGCATAGTGAGTGGTGAAGTATAGGCCATCACAATCCATGCCGCAGAGGTCAATCAGCTCCAGGTTACCCCAGGAGTCGCTCCCGAAGATTATTCCCTTGAAGCCCAGCTTCCTGGCCTGCTGGACCTGCAAGGGCACTTCGGAGTAATAGTTGGGGAGGAAGAGGCCATCGGCTCCGGCGGCTATAATCTTGGTCAACTGGGCGGAGAAGTCCTTATCGCCTGTGGTGTAGGTTTCGTAAGCGACTACGGGGTAACCGAGCTCTTCTACTGTCTTCTTGAAGACTTCGGCGATGCCCTTGTTGTATTCGGAGGCCACGTCAAACAGGACGGCAGGCTTCTTCACACCCAGCTCCACGCCAAACTTAGCGGCCACAACGCCCTGGAAGTCATCAATGAAGCAAGCCCTGAACACATACTTCTTGGGTTTGCCCGTCTTGGGGTCAATGGTGGTCTTGGGGTTGGTAGACCAGGGGCTTATCATGGGCATCTTGTTGGTTTCGGCGACTTCGGCAGCAGGGATGGCGTTACGGCTTGCGTTGGGGCCTATCATCAGGAGGACGCCTGCGGTATGGAGCTTGAGGGCCGCCGCAGCAGCAGATTCAGCCTTGTCTTCGTTGTCTTCAATGAGGAGCTGGATAGTATACTTGCGGCCTCCTACCTCTGTGCCCCCAGCCTTGTTCACTTCTTCCACGAAGAGTTCAGCGGCGTTCTTGCAGGATTGGCCTATCACCGGGATTCCGCCGGTGAGCTCGGCATTGACACCTATCTTTATGACGCCAGGCTTAGGGGCGCACGATGTGACTACTAAGCTTAGAGCTACAATTAGACCCAGGAGCAAGGCTAACCTCTTCATATCACCCTCCTTGGCGAACCCTTCATCGAGTTCAAATTTACAAAAATTATACCACCACTTAAGCCGTAAGGCAAATTTGGAATGCCTGGCCACAAACGCCCAAGCAATGCCAATGCGAGCCCCCGCCGGGGGCAAAACAATCTCCTCCCTGCCCCAAGTGGGGCCCAAGACGCTGGCAAGCCCCCAGTCTATGATGGTGTGGACGATTCACTTTGCTCTCCGTTGCTTTGACTTCAACGGCTTTTTAGGCTATACTGCAATAAAAGCCAAGGGGAAAAGACCATGAAGGTAGTGATTAACGAGAAGCTCGTGGCTTCAAGGGGAAGGCTGGGAAAAGTGGCCAGCTTTACGGGGTTGGCAATCTTACTTGCCGGCTTCGGCTTCAGCTTCTTCCCCAAATACTTTTACCTCTCCCTCCTCTGCCTCCTGGCCGGGCTCATAGCCTCCAACATAGGCACTTATAACCTGAACCGCTGGGTAAAGAGGCCCCGCAACGATGAGATTATCGCTAAGGCCTTGAAGGGGTTGGATGACCGCTTCTGGCTCTTCAGTTATGTGCTCCCTGCCGAGCATGTAGTTCTCGGTCCAACAGGCTTGTTTGTGATTAGACCCAAACCTCACGATGGGGATATCCTGTGCGAAGGGAACCGGTGGCGCCGAAAGTTCCGCTGGGTTTATCTCCTACGCATATTCTACGAGGAAAGCCTCGGCAATCCTACGGCCGAGGTCGCTTGGGAGGCTGAAAGGCTCCGTAAATTCCTCGCCCAAAGGCTTCCCGAAGATTCTCAAGTTGAGGTAAAAGAGGTAATCCTTTTCACTAACCCCGCCGCCCGCCTTGAGCTTCACTCCCCGCTTACCCCCGTCCTTACGGCTAAAACTTTGAAAAACCACATCCGCCAGAAAGGAATTGAATCCCTCCCGCCAGAACTTTACCAGAAGCTTCTGGAACTTTTCCGCAGCTACGCTGAAGAAAAAGGGGCGGCTTAACTTAAGGAGGGAAAATGGAGCTTAAAGATTTCCCACGCCCCCCCCAGGATAACGGCAGGGGGATACATTGGTCGGCAAGCCCTTACCACCCCGAAGGGGAAGCCCTCCGCTTCTGGATAAATGAGCTCAAGGAGATGAACATCAAGTGGGTTAAGCTCCTGGACGACGGAGGAGGGTCTTCCCTGAAGCTGTGCGAGGCACTCCTCAAAGAAGGAATCATGCCCGTAGTCCGCCTCTACCGCCTCCGGCCCAACCCCGGCCACATCGGCGGAAGAGAAGTGGAAACGGTGAAGAACCTTGTGTCCATCGGCGTCCGCTACTTTGAGACCAACAACGAACCCAATCTCCCCGCTGAATGGCAGAACGGCTACATGCCCCCCAACTGGCTGGAAATCGTGGCCGAAAACCTTATAATTGATGCCGATATCATCCTTGGCCTCGGAGGCCTCCCAGCAATACCGGCTGTCTCAGTCGGGGAGAAGGCCGACATATTCTCCGAAATCGCCAAGCGCCGGCCCGACCTCTTTGATTCCGGAGTCTGGGCAGCCCTCCATAACTACACCCTCAACCATCCGATTGACTACCCCTACGACCCCGTGAACCAGGAAGGGAAGCCCTTAACCCTGGAGGAATACCTGAGCTACGGGCCCGTGGATTGGGTCTGGGATAACCAGCCTATGGAGTGGATTAACGAGTGGCGGGCTAAAGATAAAAACCCTGGGGCCACGGTCATGGATGACCCCTCATGCTTCCTGGCTTTTGAGCAAGTCAATGCCCTCATCGTGCGGGCTTGCGGGCACTCAATACCAATCATCTCCACCGAAGGCGGACCAGTAGTTGGCTGGCGAGATGACCGGCGCTATCCACGCGTGACCCCGGCACTCCATCGGGATATGGTCGTGGCCATAAACGATTTCATGCAGCGCCAGGCCCCACCGTATTACTTCGCTATGTGCCACTGGCTTATTGCCAATTACAAAATCGGCCACTTTGACCCCACTTGGGAGACCCAGGCGTGGTATACCGATTGGTGGAACGACCGCTTTGGCCTTTCGGGCCGGCTTCCAGCCGTGGATGCGGTGAAAGCCATGCCAAGCATCGCCAGAATCGGCTCCGGCACAGGAGCTATCGCCGGATTCCTGAGGGATAAGGAGGGAAGAAGCCTGGCTGCCATCCCTGTCGCCCTCTACCAAAAAGGGGCAAGGATAGCCTTAGCCTACACCGACGTAACCGGGTTCTTCAAGTTCTCCAACGTCCCGGCAGGGGAATACGATGTGGTGCTGGAGAAGTTAGGGGCTATCGCTCTGGGAGTGGAGGTGGCGGAAGGGGAGAGCAAAACCCTGGACCTGGCGCCTCTGGAAGTTGGGGTGAGAGGAGCTTTGGCCGGCAGAGTAGTGGATGATAAGGGGAAGCCCCAGGCCGATGTAGAAGTAACCCTATTGAAAGAGGGCAAGCCGCTGGCCAAGATGCGCACTACATCCTCCGGGGATTACTCCTTCCAAGGCTTGAGTGAGGGAATCTATGCACTTAAAGCCGGCCCTCTGACCGTTCACTCCATAAGTTTGGATGGCTGGAAAGAGGAGAGGTTTGATATAGCGCTACCTTCTCCCCCTGGCTACCGGTACATGGTCATAACCAAAAGGCTCCTCCCGCCTGAAGAGACCCAGAACCGACGCCTATTCTACGGCCAGGTCCTGGATGAAAAAGGCGTTCCAATTTCGGGGATAAAAGTGATGATGACTTGGACCGGGGCACCGCCGGGCACTTCCTTCCCAGTTAAAGTGACAGGCCAGGTGGTGGGCAAGCCTCCGGGATACTACGAATTCCTTCACACCCCTGGAGAATATCAGCTCCTGATAGTCCAGGGCGATTGGGATAGCGATGTGGCCGAAGGCCTCAATACTGCTTACGTGCCAGGCAGGGAGCCAGGCTCCCCTGTAACCTACGAAGTCAACTTCCAACTCCTTCCGGTCGGCCAGCCCAGAGGAGCTATGGTCAAGGGCAAGCTTGCAGGCTTGCCCAAGGGCCGCAAGGTAACACTCAAAGCACCCGGCTTCTCCCAGGTAGCCGAGTTGGATGAAGAAAGCCGCTTCGCCTTCCCAGGCCTTTCCCCAGGAGAGTATTCCCTGGAGCTGGAAGGCCTTGGCCCTATCGCCTCCGGAATTAAGCTGGAAGACGAGGAAATTTTCTTCCTGCTTATGCCCTTCAAAAGCACTGTCCAAGGCAAAGTTTTAGGCCTTGAAGAGGGAGCAACCTTGAGCCTGGTATCGGAAGAATTCGGGTGGAGGGTAGAGACGACCTGCCGGGTCGCCCCTGCCTTCCGGTTTGAAAACCTGCCTCGGGGCAAATATCGGATTGTGGTGGGGGATAAGGAGATAGGGGAAGTGGAAACTGACGGCCTATCCGCTTTTACCTTGCCCGACCTCTCCCTGGAAGGCCCATTCAGTTCAATAAAGGGCAAAGTTCTGGACGATTTGGGCAAACCCATGGCCGGCCTAAAGCTCACCTTGCTCCGAGAAGGTAACCCCGTCGCCGAATCCACCTCTGAGGCCGATGGTTCTTACCAGTTCCTCTTCATCAGGGCTGGAGTGTATGACGTAAAGGCTGAAGGATTCGGCCTGGTGAAGAGCGGCATTGAAGTGGACGGGGAAAGCTCGTATCAGGTGGACATAGTAATCCCAGCCGTGAGGCCGCGCAAAGCCCTTAGCCGTTGCTTTTACTTTGGAGCGGTAGAAGAGCCGATAGCGCAGGCTAATTTCTTAATTGCCCTGCGTTACATGATGGCAACACGAACCCCTGCAGTATTCTCGCTCAAAGATGCTTCCCAAGCTCAGGAGGTAATAATAGTGGGGGATGAAAGGGTGGTCGGGCCGGAAAAGGAGCAGGCTTTGAAAGAAGCCGGCTGCGATGTTCGCCGCATCCCAGGCGATAGTTACGCCATCGCCCGAGCCCTTGGCCTTTGAAGGAGGTAAACGATGCCGGAAAGGGAGAACGATGCCCTAAATTACGGAGTTGGAGTAGAGCCGGCCAAAGTAGAGGCGGGCCAGAGCTACTGGATGGCCATCAAAATCCACCATCTTACCCCCCAGGAAAACCAAGGCCGAAGTTTGCTCTACATTGACATCTTGGATGAGGGAGGGAAAAGGGTCTACGGAGCTCAAGCCAGGGTCTCCTGGCCTGGTGGAAGCCAAGTTGTTACGGTGGATAAGCCCCTGAGCGAACCCGGGACCAATTTTCCCCTCTGGCCAGGCCAACTGTGCTCGGTGGAAGTCTTGGGCCTCCCCAGCGATAGAGTCACCGGAATACACAATGACCACCCGGATGAAGGGCCAGGCAACACCCGCTTCCACCACTCCTTCCTGGTAGTGTTTCAGAAAGTGGTCAAGGAAGAGGGTAGGAGTGTGATAAAGGGGGAAGTAGTAGGCGGAGCAGGCAAAACCATCCTCCTCCTGAGGCGAGGGGAAGTCGTAAGCGCCAAAATCATCGGGGAAGACGAACGGTTCGCCTTTGAAAGGCTCCCAGCGGGGGTTTACACCTTAACCGTGCCCGGGACTGACCTCAGAGTGGAAGATATAGAGTTAGACGGCCTTGAAACGATAACCCTGAGGCTTGTGCTGGAGGAGAAAAGCAAGCCCATCTACCATTACCTCCTATTCGGCCCGCCCGAAAGGCCCGAAGTGCAAGTGGATATCCTCCTGGCCTCAGAATACATAATGCATTTTGGGCCAGTGGTAGGTTTCAGCCTGGAGGAAGCCTCCAACGCCGCCAACGTTACCATCATCGGAGACTATGACCGGGTTAGCCTACAGGAAGAGGAGCTACTTAAGGGCAAAGGGTGCACTGTCCGGCGCATAACTGGGGATGCTTACCAGCTGAAGGCAATCTTATCGGACCTTGTGGACAAAGGAACCCCCTTCCCTCAAGCCTGAAACAACTTAAATCCTCCAGCCTTGCCCATCTCCGTTGCCCAAGGGTCCGCCAGCACCCTGCGCCCCACTCGTGGCAGCTTTGCCCCCTTTGGAAGGAGGTTACGGTGGTTAGCAGGCGCGCCTCCTAATTTAGTTTTGCGGAGGGACACCCCTCGCAAGAACTAGCTTTACGGTTTTACCCCATCCTGAACGGCTAAGAAACCAGCCGGGTAAAGAAGTAAACCCAGTAATGGGAACGCAGCAAATGGCCTAACGATTTTTGCTTGATTCGCAGGCCGACCAAAGGGAGGCCTGTCGGCTCAAAGCGCGGGTTGGGCCGTCTATTCCAGAGAGCCCACTATAAAGCAGCGACAAACCTCGGAAGTGCACCTCTCATAAGGTAGATCAGGCACTTTATCAATGGGGTATCGCTTGGAAGAGAGCTTTCTACAGGCTTCACATACATAATTATCATTGCAAGTATTAATCCTGACCCATTTGTAGCCTAAGCGTCGCAGGCGGGCTATTTCGACCTTAAACCTGGCATAGGATTCTAGATCAAGAATTGCTACCCTGCAGGGCACCCCCAGTTCTGCAGGTTGGTTGGCCTCTAACCATTCAGTTGCTTGACCCAAATCCCACATCAAAGTACGCATCCCAGCCGCGATACGTACATTTTCTAACTGCGCGTCCGTTAAGAAACTCAAGCGCCTGGGCTTCAGTTGAAAAATCGCTGTAAGTATCTCCACATCGTTAGAGGGATCGTAATGTTTCCAATCAATACCCATTCCTCTTGGGAATACCTGCGCGGCCTCATACGAGGCAATCTTCAAGACCGCGTCACGGAACTTGCGGCGCTTTAAGTCCAATATCACCTCTTTCTCCAACTGTGCTCGCTTGGCTTGCTCTCTTTGCAAGTACTCTTCAGCGATTTGACGGCCTTGCGGGGAACATTTAATGAGCGTTATCCCAGCCACGGCTCTCTTCATTCCCTCAGGATCTGCCTCAATAAGCCGAGATATTAGCTCGTTCTTACGCCCTGTTGCCGCCAAGCCGCGCTGCTGTAGCATCTTCTTCAAGTCGGAAACCGTATACTGCCGATCTATCATCTCAGGCAATTCCAGGGGCTCTAATAAACCCTCTTCCATAAAGCGTTCAATAGCCCTACGTGGGTCTTCTCCGAGGGCCCTTTTCCACTCCTCTGACCTTGCTAAACGATCAGCATCTTGAGGATACAGAAACTTGGTTAGCAAAAGATAATGGGCGGGCGATTTTCTCCACTCAAAACCAAGAAATGAGTGTGGCATATCTTGCTCCTATAGGTCTATAGACGGCCCAACGGCACGCGCTTCACCTGCGGCGAGCCGAGCGCAGCGAGGCAAAGCCGTCAGGTGGAAGCGCTTGTTAGCCCGCTTTTCAGCCCTACACATTCTCCCTACTCATCTCAACAGATTCACTTACTTTGAAGGCAGGACGTATTTCTATCCACTCTACGTGACCAGAACAAACGGCATCCCGTATCCGCCTTTCCCTTGTGCTCAATGCTGAAACGCCAGTCTTTACTTCCACGAAGACGACCTTTCTCACTTCTCCTTCATTTAGCCCATAAAAGACCACAAAATCGACCGGATTACCAATAAATCGCGCATCCTTGGGATTGTAGGGGAAATCTGGTAGGTAAGGGATGAAGTGCTCAGTGACTTTTCCCAAGATTACCGCTTGGCTTTTTTGTATAGCATCCTGCCTGATGGATTGCTCGTACTGGTTTTTCCATTGCTCGAATTCAATTTGCATCTCGCGTCGTGCTATTTCCAAACTCTGTTGCTTGACCGCAGCAAGCTCTCTTGCCTGCCACTGTTCAAACTCTCGTCGTGCATATTCGGTAATCTGTCCCTTGATGGACAGGTATTTATAAGCCAAGATGATGGCCGCAATAATCGCTACTCCTAACAATATGAGCGCAATGAGAAGCAAAAGAAGTGACAAATCTCCTGACATTTCAAGCGTACTCCTGATAACCAATGTAAGCAGGCTAACTATTGATTATACGGACTCCGTTTTTGCCTATCCTTAGGAGGATTATGCGGATTCTGTATAATCCTCCCTAAAATTGACTTTTACGGCATCCGGTCCTGTAGAGGACCTGCATTGAATTGCTTCAATTCCAAGAATTGCATAAAAGGGCAGTCGTGTCAAGTTTCCAATGTTAAAATGTTAAAATTTCGCCAAAACCACATCTATCAACAGCTTCTACAAGGGGTTACAGGGAGTAGGCTGCGGCTCCTCCACTCTCTTGTAGCAAAAAGGCCCAGGTTGAGGCAGCTTAAAAGCCACTTTAAATTATGTCCTCAGGCCTGACGAAGGCGTCCCCAGGTCCTTTGCAGTAAAAGGGCGTCCTCTTCCAGGTTGGGGCTTTCGCAGATGAGGAGGCCTTTAACCCCGTAGTCCAGGAGGGCTTGAAGCAGTTCCTCGTACCGCAAATCTGATTCTCTGAGGTTCAGGTGCTCTCTCTCACCTTGCTTGGTGTACTCTATACCGGAGACGTGGATGTGCATGTCGGCCAAGGCTTCGGGGCCAAGTTCGTCCTTTATGAGCTTCAGGATTGAGGAGAATTCTTCGTAGGAATTCAGCTTGCCACCGGAACGGGCATGGAGGTGAGCAAAATCTACGCAGGGGGCAACATTCGGTATCTCCTTGCTCAGAGCGATTATTTCTTCCAAGGAGCCGAACTGGGAAGGTTTGCCCGTGGTCTCGGGGCGGAGCACAACTTCCACCCCTTCCGACCTCAGAATTTCCACAAGCTCCAGGATTTGGTCCCGCACCCTCTTCGCCACCTCTTTGGGGTCATTACCGTGGTAGAAAGCCGGATGGAAGACGATGTTCCGGGCACCGCACAGCCACCCAACCCTGGCCGCAGCTAAGAGCCTGCTCTTGCTGGCCTCAAGCTTATCTTTCTCCGGGGAATTTAAGTTTATGTAATATGGAGCATGGACGCTTAGGACGATGCCGAGGGAAGATGCGGTTTCTCTCACCACCCGTGCTGTCTCTTCGCCCATGCTCACCCTCTGGACAAACTCCAACTCCATGCACCCCAATCCCAGCTCCTTTATCCTCTTGATCCCTTTCTCGCTGGAAGGAGGTTTTGGTGTGCTCAGAGGCACCCCCGCTGTCCCGAAAAGAAGCTCGTTCATGGCCCCTCCTTTGTCAGAAATAATTGCCTTAGCTCCTCTTGCCTGGCCCACATCCTCTCCCGCTCCCTCTCCTCCTCATCCTGGTAACCCAAGAGGTGAAGCACGCCGTGTATTGTCAGGATTATGAGCTCATCAAGCAAGGAATGGCCCAAATCCCTGGCCTGCTCCTCAGCTCTCTGCCAGGAGATGACCACATCCCCAAGGTAATTCCGGGCCTCAGGGGCTGAGACAAAACCATCCCCTTCCCCCGAGTAAAAAGCCAGGACATCGGTCGGGCTTTCGGAGCCCTTGAAGCGGGCATTTAAGCGCGCTATCTCCTCATCCCCGGTCACTACGATTGTTAGCTTGCCTTTTCTTCTTCCCTCCTGATTGAGGACAAAAGCCGCAGCCTCGGCCAAAATTTTCAGCTCCTTTTTCTTCAGGGGCGGCGGGACCTCCCCACTCACCACTTCAATCCTGGCCACTTCCTTCTACCTCCGGGTATTGGATGCGGGGGTGGAATACCCCCTGCAGGGCTGTGACAAATGCCTTGCGGATTTCCTCAATCTCTTTCAAGGTGAGGCCACTTTCATCCAGCTCCCCCCTTTCCAGCTTCTCCTTCACGATTTTCCTCACAATCTTCTCAATTTCCTCCGGTGAAGAGGGCTTAGCGGCCCTCACCGCCGCTTCGCACGAATCGGCCAACATGACGATTGCCGTCTCCTTGGTCCGTGGGCGAGGCCCTGGATAGCGGAAACAGGAATCATCCTCTACTGCCCCGTTCTTGAGCTTGCACTCCTCGTGGTAGAAGTATGGGGTTATATCCGTGCCATGGTGCTGAGCGATAAATTCCTGGATTTGCCTGGGGAGGCGGTATTTTTTAGCCAGGTCAAGCCCATCCTTCACGTGGCTTATGATGATGCGCGCACTGGTGCGCGGGTCAAGGGAACGATGGGCGTTTAGTCCTCCCAATTGGTTTTCAGCGAAGAAGTAGGGGTGGAGGCTCTTGCCTATGTCGTGGAAATAAGCCCCGACCCTGGTCAGAAGGGCATTGGCTCCTATCCGCTCCGCAGCTTGCTCGGCTATGCTGGCCACAAGCAGGCTGTGGTGATAGGTTCCGGGAGCCTTGAGGAGAAGGAGCTGAAGGAGGGGGTGAGTAGGGCGAGAAAGTTCCACCAAGTGCAAGGGCGTGACAAACCCCAAAAGGCTTCCCAAGATGAAAGAAACTCCAAGGGTGAGGACTACGGAGATGAGGCCATTGAGGATTGAAATCCCTGCGGCGGTAGCTATTTCCAGCGGGTTTAAGTTACTCCAGGGCAAGCGGAAAGCCAAAATTACCCCTAAGCCTCCCAAGGCCGAAACCAAACCGGCCTTGAGGTAAAGGTTGATTTTGTCGGCCTTACCCAGAGCCAGCAGGAAGAAAGAGGCGCCTGCCAGCCAATAGGCTACAAGCTCTAAGGAGCCGCCCGCCATGTAGCCAGAAAGGATGGACAGAGCCAAGGTTCCCGCTACGGCAACCTCTTTACCAGCGCTTAAGGAGAGGAGAGCAGCACAAGAAGCGATGGGGAAAAGGTAAGGGATAAAGCTCTGGCTGGAGACCATGAACCTGGCCAAGGCCAGGAAGAAAGCGAAGAGGAGCAAGAAGCAAGGTTGGAAGCGCGAAAGGTGGAGAGCTAAACCCAAGGTTACGGTGCTGGCCAAAGCTACAGCCCCTGCAAGCTTGTAAGGGTCCAAAGGGGTTTTGTTGAGGCCGAGGGCTTCAATAGCCTCAACCTCCAAAGGCCCTACCACATCCCCGGCCCTAACTATCACCTCTCCTTTCTCCAGGGAGCGAACGATGGGGTTCACGGACTCGCGAGCAAGCTTCTTTGCTTCCTCGGTCTTCTCGGGGTTGGGGAAAGAATTGGGAGAAATGAGGTTACCGGCCAGGCTGGCTACTACCCTTACTTCTACCTCATCCAGCTCCCAACTGACCATAGCTGGGATAGCTCGCCTGACCTCGGGAAGCCGGCTTTCCCTAATCTCGTTCCGCATGGCTCTTTCCAGTACCGAAAGCACCTCGCTGGAGATTACCCCCCAGCGACTTTCGGGCAGGGAAAGCAGGGCCGAAAGCACCTCTCCGGTAACGGTAATCCCTTCCATTGCCCCAAGCCAGAGCCTCTTCTCAGCCAGAGTAGCATATGGGTCTGAGCGGACAGCCTCTATAAAGTTGAGTACAGCCGAAGCCTTGGCTAATTGCCTACGGGCGACGTAGGGGTCTGGTGGGTCATATATTTCCCCGACGGAAGCAGCCGCTTGAGCCTTAGCCTTCTCGGTCAAAACCTGGCTTACGTAGGATATTTTCCGCGGGGAACGCACATCGTAAGGGCTGACATCGCCTTCTTTCAGGCTTACCCTGCTGGCCCCAGGTTCCCAAATGAGGGTTAAGGTGACTAATAAAGCCAACAGAGAAAAGGAAAGAGCAATCCCGACCCTTCTTGCTACTTCCGACCAGGGCGATTTACTTTCCATTTTTTTTAAAGGCCGGCCAACAGTTCCTGCACTATTTTGCTCACCAATGCTCCATCGGCCCGTCCTTTGACCCTGGGCATGAGGATTTTCATGACTTGCCCCATTTGGCGGGGGTTTGTAGCCCCCACTTCCTTTATAGCCTGGCGGGCCATTTCTTCTATCTCCTCCCTGGAGAGAGGCTTAGGGAGGTAAGCTTCTAAAATGGCAAGCTCTTCTTTCTCCTGAAGGGCCAGGTCTTCCCTGCCGCCTTGGGAGAATTGCTCAATCGCTTCGCGCCGCTTCTTAGCCTCATCGGCGATAACGGCCAAGATTTCCTCGTCGGTTAACTCCCTCATCTTGTCCACTTCTGCCCTGCGGATAGCGGTCTTAAGCAACCTCAGGGCCGAAAGTTTCCTCTCGTCCTTAGCCCTCATAGCCTCTTTCAATTCTTGGTCAATCTGCTCCTTTAAGCCCATTTTTACCTCCTATCGGTTTTTCAGCTGGGCCAATTTTTCCCTCAAAAGTTTGGAAGCAAGGTTGGGGTCTGCCCTCCCGCCAGTCGCTTTCATCACCTGGCCCATGAAGAATCCGAAGGTTGATTCCTTGCCGCCAAGGTACCTCTCCAAGGCGTCGGGGTTGGCTTCAAGGACTTCTTCTATCACTTTGATGAGGGCGGCCTCGTCGGCGATAAGGGCAAGGCCCTTTTTCTCCACAATCTTCTCCGGGTCCTCCCCAGTGCTGAACATTTCCCTCAAGATGGATTTGGCCGTATTCTGGTTTATGGTCCCTTTGTCCACTAAGTTTATGAGCTTGATGAAACTTTCGGGGGAGAACTTGAGTGAATCAAAAGTGGAGCCCGTCTCCCCAAGGAGCCGGAATATTTCCCCGGTTATCCAGTGGAAGAGTTTGCGGGGATTGGGGTAAAGGGAAACGCAGGCTTCAAAGAAATCGGCGGCTTCTTTCTCCACGGTGATGGTGCGGGCTTCGGAAGGGGAAAGGCCATATTGGCTTTGGAAGCGCTCGCTCTTAGCGTCAGGAAGCTCCGGAAGAGAGGCCTTTATCCTCTCAACCCATTCCCTACTTATCACCAGCGGGGGTAGGTCAGGCTCAGGGAAGTAGCGGTAATCGTGGGCATACTCTTTGGTCCGCTGGATTACCGTGGTCCCCTTCTCTTCATCCCACCCCACCGTTATTTGCTCCACTTTCTTCCCCTGCTCCAAAAGCCTTTTCTGCCTTTCAATCTCATACTCCAAGGCCTGCTTTACGAACCGGAAGGAGTTTATGTTCTTGATTTCAACCCTGGTTCCGAGCTCGGATGAGCCCTTTGGCCTCAAAGAGACGTTGGCTTCACAGCGCATGGCCCCTTTTTCCATATCGGCTGTGGAAACACCGAGGTAGCGGAGGATGGTGCGGAGCTTTATGAGGTATTGCCTCGCCTCTTCGGGCGAGCGGATGTCTGGCTCGCTTACGATTTCCATAAGGGGCACGCCAGCCCGGTTGAAATCTATGAGGGTATAGTCGCCGAAGTGGAAGAGCTTGGCAGTATCTTCCTCCAGATGGACCCTTCGTATCCTGATGCGGCGGATTTGTCCGTCCACTTCTATGTCCAGCCAGCCATTGAAGCAGAGTGGGAGGTCATATTGCGAAATCTGGTAGCCTTTGGGGAGGTCAGGGTAGAAGTAGTTCTTGCGGTCAAACTTGGCAAATTCGGCGATTTGGCAATTGAGGGCGAGGCCGGTCATTATGGTGTACTCTACTGCTTTGCGGTTTATGACCGGCAGCGTTCCAGGCATCCCAAGGCATACGGGGCAAACCAAGGTGTTAGGTTCGGCCCCGAAAGTTTCAGCGCTGCAGGAGCAGAACATTTTGGACTTGGTGAGGAGTTGGACGTGGACTTCCATCCCTATTACGGCTTCATATTCCATTGCCTCTCTCCCTTCACTTTAGCTTCTTAAGGTCCACTTTCTTGAGCCTGGGGTTATGCGTGCGGCCGGGGATGCGACCCCTCTTCGCCCGCGGTTCTCCTTCAACTTCTTTTATGTCAGCGGTGAAATCTATGGGTGGGGCGCCGCTTATAGCGCTCCCTACGCCGAAAGCATCCACTGGGGCGCCTGCTTCTCGGAAGAGGCGGATGCGTTCCGCATCTATGCCCCCGCTTACCACTATCTTGACCCAGGTAAAGCCGGCCTGGTCAAGCCTGGCCCTTACTTCTTTGACCAAATCAGGGGTAACCCTTCCTCGTTCGGGGGGAGTGTCAAGGCGAACTCCCCAGAGTTTCTTCCCCAGGGCTTGCGCTACCCTTATGCTTTCCTCGGCCTCGTCTTTGAAGGTGTCAACCAGGGCTATGCGTGGGAGGTCAGGGGGCATGTGGCGGTCAAAGGCTTCAACAGCTCTAACGGTATCGTTAAAGATGAGAATCATGGCATGGGGGATTGTGCCGGAGGGCTTTATCCCAGCCAGCTTAGCTCCGGCGGTAGTGGCGCACCCTGCGCATCCCCCTACTATGGCCGCATACTCCATCCTTGCCGCTACTTCTGGGTGGACGTGGCGAGCTCCAAAGCTTATTACGGGTATATTACCGGCAGCTTTTACGCACTCCCTGGCGGCGGTAGCCCAGCCGCTTTCGTGGGCCAGAATGCCCAGAATCGCTGTCTCGTATATCCCGAAGCTTAAGTAAGGGGCTATTATCCTCAGGACCACCTCTTTGGCGGCCATTTCTTCCCCTTCATCCAAAGCCCACACCTCGGCATCATCGGGTAGGACGATGGACAATAGCTCCAGCACCTCTTTCATCCCGCACAGCACCCCAGGCTTGTTGGGGAAAACTTCCATAGTTACAACCGGATTTAGCCCCTCGGCTTCCAGGATTGCTTTAGTCCGAAGGAAATAGACATCGGCTGTTTCGCCGGAGAGGATGGGATGGGAAAAGGGGAGCTCTTTCATTTCCAGCCTCCGAGCTATATAATTTTGGCTCCAAGGACCTTCTCCATATGCTTGAGGGCAAACGCGTGGGCTTCGGGGTCAAAGCTGGCGACGCAATCTTTGGGGACTTCTACCTGATAATCGCGGTTTCGGGCATCGGCCACGGTATGCATGACGCATATGTCGGTACAAACCCCGCAGATTATGAGCTTTTCGGGCTTTAAGGCTTTCAAGCGCTCATCTAAGTCGGTGTCAAAGAAGCCGCTGTAGCGCCGCTTGGGGATTATGGTGCCTTTCTCCACGAACTCTTTAAGTTCGGGGATGATTTCTACTTCCGGCGTGCCTTTCACGCAATGGGGTGGGAACATCTGGAATTCCTTATCGTCTGGGTCGTGGGAGTCTGCGGTGAAGAACAAATATGAGCCCTTTGCCAGTTCCTCTTCCAGAAGCTTTCGGACGGCGGGGATTATCTTGCGTGCTTCGGGCCCGCAGTAAAGGGGGAAACCTTCTTCAAGGAAGCCCCTCTGCATATCCACAACAATGACCGCATTAGCCATAGCCAACCTCCTGAGAGGGATTCTGTGAATCATTTTAACCCATCGCTATGCTTCAGTCAAGCCGGTGAAACTGGGCCGGATTGATTGCGCTTGACGGATTGGCCTTTTTATGTTATCATATAAACCGAGTGGGGCTGTAGCTCAGCTGGGAGAGCGCGTGAATCGCACTCACGAGGTCGGGGGTTCAAATCCCCTCAGCTCCACTTTAATTTTAAATACGACCAAAAGCGGCGAACGGGAGTAGTAAGCCATCCCTCCAGAGAGCCGGGGTAAGCTGCGAACCCGGCACCGGCACCCGAGGGAGTGCCTAAGGCTGAACTCGCCCGGGAGCTGCGGTGGTGAAAGGTTAAGTAGCCACCGCCGGTTAGCAACCGTTACCTTGCCCAAAGAGGGCGGAATCGCCCTTCCGCCAAGCAGGGTGGTACCGCGGAGGGAAAACCCTTCGTCCCTGGGACGAAGGGTTTTTTAATTACCAAACCAGCCTAAGGAGGTTCTTCATGACCATACCAAAATCGCAATGGATTTGGTTCAACGGCAAACTTGTGCCTTGGGACCAAGCTACTGTCCATGTCGCAGCGCACGTCTTGCACTATGGCTCATCAGTTTTTGAAGGCATAAGGGCCTATGAAACAACCAAAGGCACAGCCGTCTTCTGCCTGGATGACCACGTCCAGCGCCTCATCAATTCCTGCAAAATATACCGCATGGCCCTACCTTACTCCGCGGAAGAAATTAAAAAGGCTATCTTGGAGACCATAAGAGCCAACGGCCACCGTTCCTGCTACATTCGCCCTATAGCTTTCAGAGGGGTCGGAGGCTTCAACCTTGACCCCCGAAATTGCCCAGTAGAATTGGCCATAATTACCATAGAATGGGGCCGCTATCTTGGCGCCGAGGCTATTGAGAAGGGCGTAGATGTGGCCGTAAGTTCGTGGCGCCGGATGGCTCCCGATACCTTCCCCGCTGCCGCTAAGTGGGGAGGACAATACCTAAACTCCCAGCTCATCGCCATGGAAGCCCACGACCGCGGCTGCGCTGAAGGCATCGCTTTGGACATCAACGGATACGTGAGCGAGGGGAGCGGCGAGAACATCTTCTTGGTCTACAAAGGCTCCATTTACACCCCTCCCTTGGCCTCCTCAATCCTGGAAGGCGTGACCAGAAAGGTGGTCATTACCCTCGCTTCAGAACTGGGATACCAAGTCCGGGAAGAGCTAATACCCCGTGAGCTTCTCTACATAGCCGATGAGCTCTTTTTCACCGGTACCGCGGCTGAAATAACCCCTATTCGCTCAGTTGACGGCGTGATAATAGGAAACGGTGAACGAGGACCGGTCACCAAAAGGCTTCAGGAAGAATTCTTCGCCATCGTGGAGGGTAAGAAAGAAGACCGATACGGTTGGCTTACTTACCTATGAAAGGAGGTGAAGTCATGGCCGAAAAATACATCCCGCAAGAGATAGAGCCCAAATGGCAGAAGCGCTGGGAGGAAGACAAGCTCTATCACACCACCGAAAGGGAGGATAAGCCCAAATTCTACAACCTGGTAATGTACCCCTACCCTTCAGGCGACCTGCACATGGGCCATTGCCGGAACTACGTGATAGGCGACCTCTTAGCTCGCTACAAGACCATGCAAGGGTACAACGTCCTTAATCCGATGGGATGGGATTCCTTCGGCCTGCCGGCGGAGAACGCAGCAATAAAACACGGCATACACCCACGAGTTTGGACTGAAAAGTGTATTGTCCGGATGAAAGAGCAACTTCGCAAAATGGGCGTATGCTACGATTGGGACCGCGAGGTCTCATCCTATGACCCCAACTACTACCGCTGGAACCAGTGGTTTTTCATCAAGATGTACGAAAGAGGCCTTGCCTACAAAGCCAAAGCCCCCGTGAACTGGTGCCCATCATGCAAGACCATCTTGGCCAACGAGCAAGTCATACAGGGAAGATGCTGGCGATGCGGCTCCATCGTCACCAAAAAGGAATTGGAGCAATGGTTCCTGAAGATAACGGCTTATGCTGAAGAGCTGCTGAGAGATTTGGAGAAGCTGGAACGCTGGCCCGAAAAAGTCAAGCTAATGCAAGCTAACTGGATAGGCCGCAGCGAGGGGGCAAAGGTCACTTTCAAGGCCGAAAGCGGTGAAGAAATCGTGGTCTTTACAACCCGGCCCGATACTCTTTGGGGGACGACTTTCATGGTTCTGGCCCCTGAACACCCGCTCGTTGAGAAGCTTGCGTCCCCCGATAAAAGGAAAGAGGTTGAGGAATACCGGGAATTCGCTTTCCTCCAGAGCGAAATCCAGCGCTTGAGCACAGAGAAGGAAAAGACCGGCTTATTCATCGGCGCATATGCCATAAACCCCGTTAACCAGGAGCGAATCCCCATCTGGATTTCCGATTACGTGCTCATGACCTACGGTACGGGTGCGGTAATGGGTGTCCCCGCCCACGACGAAAGGGACTTCCAGTTCGCCCTTAAGTTCGGCCTGCCGGTCATACCAGTCATAGCTCCGCCCGGAGGGAAGGCCAAAAGCTTCCTCAGAAAGGGCACTTTCCGGGAAGGCCTCGCTGCAGCCTTGGCGCAAGCAGGCTTCCAGTTTGAAGAGAAAGAAGGCTCTTTGTGCGTAACTTTGGATGAAAAGGACCGGGCACGCTACATAGACCTTGTCCGGCAATTCCTCTTGCCTGGCTCCTGGACCGAGGTCGTGGGGACGGGGTGGCAGTTTGTGTTTGCCGATGGCTTAATGGATGTTGACTCCATAGCCCAGGAAAGGGCAATCGTCCAGAAATGCCACGAGCTTGACCCAGCTTTACGGGATAAGGCTACAGTCGCTCAAATGCTCTGGGACATAGAATTTTACCGGGATGTCCTCTTCCATGATAGCTACGGCACCATGATAAACTCCGGCCCTCTGAGCGGGACCCCCGGCGATGTGGCGGTTAAGCGCACAATTGAGTGGCTGAAGGAAAAAGGCCTTGGGGAGTTCGCCATAAGCTACAAGCTTCGGGATTGGCTCATAAGCCGCCAGCGCTACTGGGGCACCCCTATCCCCATCGTCTACTGCGATAAATGCGGAATCGTGCCTGTTCCCGAAGACCAGCTCCCGGTCCTTCTGCCCGAGAACGTAGATTTTACCCCTACCGGGACTGGAGAATCGCCCTTGGCCACAATCCCTGAATTCGTCAATACCACTTGCCCCAAGTGTGGAGGGCCTGCCCGGCGCGAGACCGATACGATGGACACTTTTGTGGATTCATCCTGGTATTTCTTCCGCTACTGCGACCCCCGCAATACCCAATTGCCGTTTGACCCCAAGAAAGCTGCCTACTGGATGCCGGTGGACCAATACACAGGCGGGATAGAGCATGCCGTACTTCACCTGCTTTACGCCCGCTTCTTCACCAAATTCCTGAGGGATATCGGCCTGAGCCCGGTGAGTGAACCCTTTGCGGCCCTCTTCACTCAAGGCATGGTCCTCAAAGATGGGAAAGCCATGTCTAAGTCTCTTGGGAACATAGTCTCGGTGGATGAAATCACCAGCACTTACGGAGCCGATACTGCTCGCACCTTCACCCTCTTCGTGGCTCCGCCGGAAGTGGACTTTGAGTGGACCGAGAAGGGGGTTGAGGGGGCTTTCCGTTTCCTCAGCAGGGTATGGCGCATCGCTATTGAGGTCGCAGAAGCGCCGGAGTTTTCCCCAGAAAGCGAGGAAAACCGGAAAGAGCTTCTGCGCATTATCCACAGGACCATCAAGCGGGTTACCAGGGATATAGAGCGCTTCCATTTCAACACTGCGGTAAGTGCGATAATGGAGCTGACCTCGGCCCTGATTGATTACAAAGAGAAGCACGGAGTAACCGCTACGGTCCGGGAAGGTGTGGAGAAGCTTCTGCTCCTCTTAGCGCCGATAGCTCCGCACATAACCGAAGAGCTTTGGGAAAAGCTCGGCAACCCCTACAGCATCCACATGCAAAGCTGGCCGAAGTGGGATGAGGAGCTGGCTAAGGAGGAGATAATTACCCTGGTAGTGCAAGTGGACGGCAAAGTGCGGGACCGTTTCCAAGTCCCGGCCGACATTACCGAGGAAGAAGCGAGGGAAATGGCCCTAAGCAGTCCGAAGGTTTGTCGGCACTTGGAGGGCAAAGAGGTAAAGCAGGTGGTGTTCATCCCTGGCAAGCTTGTAAACATAGTTACAGGCTGAAAGTTTGGCTGGCCAGCAACCTCAGTATTTGCTTATTGCCGAGGCGGGCCAAATGGCCTGCCTCGGCTTGTTATCAGGCGAAGGTTTTGTGGGGGGACACTTTGCCAGGGGGCTTCGCCCCCTGGACCCCCCTTGCCCACCCTCGTTGGCTTAGGGTTTGCCAACGTTTTGGGTCCCACTCGTGGCGGGGTTACCCCCTCCAATCACTTGCCAGAATTTTCCCCCTTCCCTCGCAGGGAAGGGGGTCAGGGGGTTAGGTCAGAAAGGCACACCCCCCAGACCCACCGCCAGAGGGCAAGCCCCATGGACCATGTGACCTTTTATTAGGTTATGGGCAAAAAGCCCAGAGGAGAAGGGAAAAAGCAGTCAAGGAGAGGGCAGCCCAATCTTTCCAGGTTAACTTGTAGTCTTTGTAGAAGGAGCAGCCTTTCCTTCCAAAACCTTTGGATTCCATCGCCATCGCCAGTTCATCGGCCAAAGAGAAGCTTGAGACCATGACCGGTATGAATAGAGCCGGGTAGTGACGCAAAGCTCGCCACCCAAACTCAAGCGGTATCCCACGCGAACGTTGGGCATCCATTATCCCCATCACTTTCCTCTGGATTACCGGGATGAATTCCATGGCTGTGGTGAGGATGAAAGCAAAAACGTAGGGAACCCCCATCTTTACCAGAGCTCCGGCCAAGTCCTCGGGCAAAGTTGTCCTGAAGAAGATGAAAAATGCGCTGCTCAGGGCCAAAAGCCTGATGCTTACGACCAGGGCTACCTTAAGCCCAAAGGCAGCCAAAGTTATGAGTGAAGCAACCAGGACCATGGGGATGAGAAGCCTAAGGGAACGAAACCAGGCCTTGGCAAGCCCAAGTTTAAGAGTTGCAAGTAAAGGAAGCAAGGCTAAAATGGCTAATGCCACAAGGCGTTCTTCTACCACAGCTATTGCCGAGAAAGCTATAGCAATGAGAAGCTTCGTTCTTGGGTCCATCTTTTAACCTTCAACTTCTCCCAAAGCCTAAGCCATTCCTCAATGCTTAGGGTTTCAGCACGCCTTTCGGGAGAGATGCCGGCTTCCCGCAGTAGCTCCTCAACTTCCTCGGAGGGAAGGCCTAATCCTCTCCTTAAAGCGTTGCGAAGGGTTTTGCGCTTGCCTCCAAAGCCCGCCCTAACCAGCGAGAAGAACCCTGGCTCCTCTTCCTCCGGGATAAGAGGCTCAGGCAATATCTCTAACTTAACCACAGCCGAATCAACCTCCGGCGGAGGGAAGAAGGCACCGGCAGGTATATAGCTTGCCAGCTCCGGCCGGGCATAGAGCCTAACGCTCACCGAAAGCAAGCTCATCTCTCCAGGCAAAGCTAATATCCTCTGCGCAACTTCTTTCTGAACGGTCACCACGGCTAAGGAGGGTTTCGGCTTGTTCTCCAAGAAGTGGCGCAATATGGCCGAAGTTATGTAATAGGGCAAATTGCCCACAAGCTTGTAAGGCCTTCCAGCACACTCCCCCTGCTCCAACAGAGCCGCAGGGGTTGTCTTCAGAATATCGCCCTCTACAATCACCACATTGGACAAGCCAGCGCAAAGCTCCCGCAAAACCTCCACAAGGCGCCGGTCAATTTCCACCGCTATGACTTTAGCCACCTTGGAGGCAAGAGGAAGGGTGAGAAAACCTGTGCCAGCTCCGATTTCAATCACTACATCATCGGGCTTAGGCTCAAGGGCTTCCAGAATGACCTTAAGCCCCCTCAGGCTTACCATGAAATGCTGGCCAAGGCTCTTGCGCGGCCTTATCCCTTTCTCTTTGAGGATTTTCCTGGGGTCAGGAGCCTCCAATGTTCATCGCCTCCTGCGCTCTTGAGGCCAATCGGGAATTATCCAGTTGATTTTCTCCGGCGGCGGAGGGGGGGCCAAGAGGTAAACGTCAACCCATCTGTACCACAAAACCAGGTTATCATCATCGTAGCACAGGTCAATGTGGCGCCCTTTTATCATCCCTCCTGTATCTGCCGCAAGGCCAATCCCATAGCCCGGAACATAGACCCAAGTCCCCAAGTTTATGACCTTCGGGTCTACGGCCACAATCCCTTTCCTCGCTCTTAGGCCCATGCGGGTGACCCCGAATAGGGGGTGGTCCCTTGGCTTCCCAGCGGTAGAAGCAGAGTATGAAGTAGCCAACATCCTTATTCGCCGCCAGTATTTTATCGTCCCCTCAGGAGTTTCCAGCTCCCGGATGACTATCTTGGTCCCGTAAGCGATGACCCTGGTAACGGGCGGTTTCGCTACCCATTGGTCTTCAAGCCGGCGCTCCCTTTCCTCCCCATCCTCGTAAATTATGCGGTAACGCTTGCGAAGTATGCCATCTTTCCCCTCTTGCACCAATTGCCTTGTGTCCAACTCCATGGAATCATCGGGCTTCCAAAGGGTCTCGTAAGGGATGGGCTCCTCTTGGAGGAGTATCTCTTCCCTTACCCTTACCACTTTAACTTTAACCCCGTCAAAGACGGGGCTTCCGGGGTCAGGGATAGTGTAATCGCGGCCGGCTAACACTATCTTTTCCTGGGCCAGTAGCTCAGCGACGGTCTGAGCCAGAGTTCTGGTCCGGATAACCCGGCCATCGGATACGATTTCGGCAGGTTTTGAACGGGTTATGTAAACTTTTAAGCCGGAGGAGACAGGGGAATCAAGCTCCGGCCGGATTATGTCACCTGCGTAGAGGACAAGGCCTGCCTTGTGGAGGGCATCACCCACCGTCCTGGCCGTAGTGTATACGGTAACGGGTATGCCATCATCTATCACGGTAATGGGGACTGCCCGCCGGATTAGCACTTTGACCGGGACAAGGAGGCCGAATCCTTCCAAGCTTGCTTTCAATCGGGCAACAAGGGGGACATTAAGCGGAGATTTTTCTCCATTGACAAAGATTTCGTCCCCCTCCTTAACAGCCACCCCTGCCTTGCTCAATGCTTCCCCCAAGGTGGTGCCCGAAACTTCAACTTTCCTCAAAACCCCATCGGCATAAATTTCCACTGGGATAGGCCTGCTCACCACCAAAGTAGCCGGCTCGCCTGGGATATAGGAGTAAGCAGCGTGGGAAGCAAGGCCGAACTCCTGCAAGATGGCTTTAGGCTCCGCAGGCAGAACCCGAACCCTCTGGACTCTCCCGTCCACTATTAGCGTTACCTCACGGGTGCTCAAAAGGCAAAGGGCGAGAAACAAAAGCCCAAAGGCAAGCCCTATTAAGCTTCTGAGCAGGATGCGTCTCCTCTCACTTCCCATACTGTTTCTGCTTTTCCAAGTGCTCTTCGTAAGTTTTGGAGAAGATGTGAGAGCTACCATCGGCAGAGAAGAAGAACAGATAATCGGTCTGGGCCGGATATAGCACGGCTTTTATGGATTCAAGGCCAGGACTGCATATTGGGCCGGGGGGAAGGCCAAGGTTTAGATAAGTGTTGTACGGGGATTGGATAGAGGTTGCCTCCTCAATTGTGATGGGCGACCACCAACGGCCGGTGGCTTTATCGTACCCTTTGGCATACTGAACGGTGGGGTCAGCTTGAAGGTACATGTTCTTACGGAGACGGTTTAGGAAAACCCCGGCGATTAAAGGCCTTTCCTCCGGCAGGACTGCCTCCTTCTCCACAATTGAAGCCAGAGTCACCACTTGGTGAAGGGTAAAGCCGAGCTCGCTCGCTCTGGCCCGCATCTCAGGTTTTACTTTGGCCTCAAAATTCCCAAGCATTCGGGTTATCAAATCTTGTGGTGAAGCCGGGAAAGGAAGCCTGTAAGTATCGGGGAATAGGTAGCCCTCAAGGGTTGCCCCTTCCGGAACGTCTTTCAGGAAATTGTAGCGCTCAACCCACAGGTCCGCTTTAGCCCAAGCCAGGAATTCCTTGGCCGACATTATCCCTTGCTTTTCAAGGTAATCGGCTAACTGCTCCATCCGCCACCCTTCGGGGACGGTTATCGTTATCTCCCTGGGCCGGCCATGCTGAAGCACGTTGACTATATCAGGTATAGTCATGCCGGGACTTAGGGCGTAGTCTCCGGCCTCAAGGGTATGGCCCAGGTTATTGTAGCGGATGTAAGCGTAAAAAAGCTTAGCGCTGGAGATTATCCTCGCTTCTTCAAGCCTTTCCGCTATGGAATAGGGCGATTCCCCAGGGTATACGGTGAATGGAACCGGAGTGCCTGCAGGGAGAAGTGGCTTTTGGAGTTCATCTTGGTGAAGCCAGAGGTAGAGGCCGTAGTATAGCTCAACGGGTGAGCCTAACTTGACCTGGACTTTGCCCGAAGAGGGGGAAGAAATTATGCTCACGATGGCCACAGCAGGTATTATTGCCACGGCCAACATGGCTAATACAGCGACAAGGAAAACCAAGAGCTTTAAAATCCTCCTCAGCACTTTGAAACCTCCCGCAGGAATATAGCGCCAGCTGCCGCCACAACTATAGCCGATGCAGTGTAAACCGAACTATACCCATACCCTTGGGCCAAGTAGCCCAAGAACAAAGCTCCGAGTCCTATCCCTAAGTCAAACCCGGCATAATTGAAGCCCAAAGCCTTCCCTCGTGCCAGCGGAAGGACCCTATCTACGATGAGGGCATCAATGGTTGGCCGCAGCGCCCCGTATCCGAGGCCATAAATCAAGGCCAAAAGGGCCAAAAGCAAGCGCGTTCGGATTAGGGGTATGAAGCCCATAGCCAGGATTACCAATCCGGCCGCAGGTATTACCACTTTGCTTCGTCCCAACTTATCGGATAGCCTCCCTCCCAAAAGCAGAGTGGGCAGGAGCATTAAGGAAAACACGGAATAGAAAAAGCCTGCCGGTCCGATGGCTCTCTCGGCTAAGAAAACGGGGAGGAAGGTGATGACGGAGCCATAGGAGACGCCGATAGCCACCGTTAAGATAACGGGGACGGAGATTTTTGCCAGGGGAAGAGAGCTACGGCCTTGGCCTGAGCGCTTGAGGGTTTCAGGCAAGGTTAAGGACAAGATAACGGCTAAGGCCCCGAACCCGGCCCCGGTTAGGAAAAGCCTTGAGAAATTGCCTCCACGAGCCAGAAAATCCCCCAAGAGAGGGGCGAAGAGGAGAGAAACCGGGGCCGGAATCCCTCCAAGCCCCATTATCTCCCCCCGCCTTTCAGGTGGAGCGATATCGGAGAGGAAGGCAGCAAAAGCTGTGGTAAAGAAAGCGATTCCGGTCCCATGGAAAGCCCGCAGAAAGAAAAGGCCTTTCAGGTCCTTAATCAAGCAATAAAGGAGCATGCTCAGGGTGAAAATAAGGGAGCCAAGGATAAGGCCTGTTTTCCTACCTACCCGGTCGCAAACCCAACCGGCAACCGGGCGAAATAGGATAGCGGCTAAAGCGAAGGCGCTTTGCAGTGCCCCTATGGCTGCTGCTCTCCCTCCCAAGCTCGTAACGAATAGGGGGAAGACCGAAAACAGGCTTTGGAAGCTGAAAAAGAAGAAAAAGTTTACAGCTAAGGCTACGAACAAAGGCCAGGGGTAAGCCAATTCCTTCAGTCCTCCTCAACTTTAAGGACTGCCAAGAATGCCTCTTGAGGGACCTGGACCCGGCCTATTTGCTTGAGGCGCTTCTTCCCCTCCTTCTGACGCTCCAAGAGCTTACGTTTGCGGGTCACATCACCGCCGTAGCACTTGGCCAACACGTTCTTCTTGAGGGCGGGGATATCGGCTCTGGCCACCACCCTCTTCCCGATGGCTGCCTGAATGGCTACTGGGAAAAGCTGGCGTGGTATGACCTCTTTCAACCTTTCAACAAGGACCTTTCCACGCCTATAAGCATCATCCCGATGCACTATGACCGAGAGGGCATCCACGGGCTGGCCATGCACAAGGACGCTTAGCTTGACCAAGTTATCGGGCCGATATTCCAAAAAGGAGTAATCCAAGGAAGCGTAACCTCTTGATACCGACTTAAGGCGGTCGTAAAAATCGGTTATCATCTCCGCCAGAGGCATCTCGTAAAGGAGCATGACCCTCCTTGGGTCCAGGTAATCCATTCTCACGAACTTCCCCCTCCTCTTGCTGACCAATTCCATAATCGGGCCTATGTATTCGGATGGGGTAAAAATCTGGACTCTCATCCAAGGCTCGCGGATTTCTTCAATCTCCGACTCTGGAGGGAAGCGGGCCGGGTTGTCCACTCGGATAACCTCGCCATTGCGCTTTACCACTTCGTACTCCACGTTAGGGGCTGTAGCTACCAAATCCAAGCCGAATTCCCTCTCCAACCTTTCCTGGACTATTTCCATGTGGAATAGGCCCAGGAAGCCGCACCGGAAACCAGGCCCCAAGGCTGCTGAGTCCTCAGGCTCAAAGAAGAGGGCGGAATCGTTGAGCTGGAGCTTTTCCAAGGCCTCCCTCAACAGGCCGAAATTTTCCCCTTCGGTTGGATAGAAGCCGGCGAAGACCATGGGCTTAGGCCTCTTATAGCCCGGAAGCGGTTTTTCGGCAGGGTTGCGGGCCCAAGTTATGGTATCGCCCACGGAACATTCCCTAACGCTTTTGAGGCCTGTAGCTACATACCCTACTTCCCCGGCCACCAACTTCTCGGCCGGAGTCATCCAAGGGGAAAAGTATCCTATCTCCATAGGCTCAAACTTAACCCCCGAAGACATAAGCATAAGGGTGGACTGAGGGGTTATCTCGCCATCTACCACTCTTACGTAAGCGATGACCCCTTTGTAGGAATCGTAATGGGAGTCAAAGATTAGGGCCCTGAGCGGTTGGCGCAAATAACCTTTGGGTGGAAGTATCTTCCTGACCACCGCTTCCAGCACTTCCCTGACGTTTATCCCCTCTTTAGCCGAAACCATTATCACCTCTTCAGCGGGTATTCCCAGAAGGTCCTCCAGCTCTTGAGCCACTTCCTCCGGCCTGGCGTTGGGCAAGTCAATTTTGTTGATGACGGGAATTATGGTTAAGTCATGCTCCAAAGCCATATAGAGGTTGGCGACAGTTTGCGCTTCTATGCCTTGGGAAGCATCTACTACTAAGATAGCGCCTTCGCAAGCGGCCAAAGCCCTGCTTACTTCGTAGGAGAAATCCACATGTCCGGGGGTATCAATCAGATTGAGCACATACTCCTCGCCATCGGAAGCCTTGTAGACCATCCTCACCGCCGAAGCCTTTATAGTCACGCCCTTCTCCCGCTCAATATCCATCTGATCCAGGAACTGCTCGCGCATCTGGCGCGGCTCAATCGTCCCTGTTATCTCCAAGAATCGGTCGGCCAGCGTAGACTTTCCGTGGTCTATATGCGCTATGATGCAAAAATTCCGGATTTTCCTCGGGTCCATATCCCTTACCTCAAGGAGTATTATACCAAGAAGATTTTGGGCAAGCAAAGCCCCCTTAGGGGTATCTTGCCCTCCTGGGACACACCCTTGGCAGCGCTGAGGCGACCATAAAAAACAGGCCAGGCATCTTTGGAGATGCCTGGCCTGCCGGGTTCGGCGTGAACTTTTGGGAGCAATTGCCTTGCGCAGGATTAGAACTTGCGGAATTTATCGCGTGGCGCACCACATATTGGGCAACGCTCCGGCGCCTCCCCTTCCACCGTCCAGCCACAAACTTCACAAATGTAAATGTCGCCGATAACGGCATCTTGCCCGCTCAAAACTGCCTGGCGAGCTTTCTCATACATCCCAGCATGGACCTTTTCCGCTTCTAAAGCCCAGGTAGTGGATCTTACAGCATTCTTTTCCTCCTGGAGCTCGGCGACAGCGCGGAAGGCCGGGTACATTTCTTCCACCTCGTAGGTCTCGCCTCCTATGGCCGTGGCCAAATTATCCGCAGTCTGGCCGATCCCGCCCAAAACTCTTAAATGATTGGTGGCATGAACCTGCTCGGCAAAGGCGATGGCGCGGAAGAGGCGGGCTACATTGGGGAATTTCTCCTTCTCCGCTTGCTCCGCAAATATGAGGTACCTCATGTGGGCTTGGCTTTCGCCGGCAAAAGCGCTTTCCAGATTGGCCTTGGTCATCTTGCGCATATCACACCTCCTCGGCAAAAATTTGGGGCCTGAGCAACAGGCTGATTGATTATAACAAACCTTATCCTTCTTGTCAAATTTGCCCGGAATCACTCGCTTTCCCCGTTGACATGGGCCAGGCTCGGTGCTATAATGGGAATTGGAGGGAGATCCTCATGGAGTTCAAGGACTACTACAAAATCCTTGGGGTGGACAAGAACGCTTCCCTGGAGGAGATAAAGAAGGCTTATAGGCGCCTGGCAAGGCAATACCACCCGGATATGAACCCGGGCAATAAAGAGGCCGAGGCCAAGTTCAAAGAGATAAACGAAGCTTACGAGGTCCTTTCCGACCCGGAAAAGCGCCGTAAATACGATGCTATGCGGGAAAGCTGGTGGCAGTGGCAAAGGATGGGCGGTTCCCCCGAAAGCTTTGACTGGAGCCGCTGGTATGGCCAAGGCTGGCCCGAAGGAACCTTCCGGGTGGAATTTAGAACCCTTGAGGATTTGCTGGGCGATTTCTTCAAGACTTTCTTCGACGATTTCGGCTTAGGAGAACGCTTCCGCACAGCTACAAGGGAAGAAGAAGCTACTGTAACCGTAACCCTGGAAGAGGCCTTCACCGGAACCACAAGGATACTGGAAATAGACGGCCAGCGGGTTGAAGTCAAGATTCCGCCAGGCGTCAAGGATGGCACCAGAATACGCTTAGCCGGCCTTGGGGGATATGTCTATGGCCGCGGCTATCAAGACCTTTACCTAAAAGTCAACATCCAACCCCACCCAATATTCCGCCGGGAGGAGGACGACCTCTACTGCGAAATCCCGGTGGATTTGTATACCGCCATTCTGGGGGGCGAGGTGGAAGTCCCAACCCTATCGGGGAAAGTCCTCCTCAAGATACCCCCCGAAACTCAGCCTGGGCAAGTCTTCCGCTTGCGAGGCCAAGGGATGCCCAATGTCCACAACCCTTCACTCCGAGGCGACCTTTACGTCAAGGTTAAAATCCAGCTCCCAAAGAACCTCACTCCGAGGGAACGGGAGCTCTTCCAAGAGCTGGCTAAACTAAGGAGCAGGAGGAGGTAACCGTGCTGGAGCCATTGCTGAGCTATGTTCCTACAAAATCCCCTGTAGTTAGCCTTTACCTCAATACCGATATGACCAAAAGGCTCAAAGAAGAGGTCATGCTGGTCCTCAAAGGCTTCCTGAAAGAAGCCGCCGAGGAAGCTAACCCCGAAGACCTCGGCAAAATAGAGGATTTCTTCTCCCTTGAATACGACTGGCAAGCCAAGGGAGTAGCAGTCTTCTCCTGCACCGAAGGGGACCTTTGGCTCACCCATCCTTTCCCCCAACCTTTCAAAGACGAATTTCAAGTCCTTCCCGAGCCTTACATCCGCCCCTTGGTCCACCTACTTTCCTCGCACGAACGCTACGGCATAATCCTGGTAAGCCGAGAGCAAGCCCGCTTCTTCAGTTTCCAGATGGGTAAACTGGAGGAGTTCGGAGGAGTAAGCGGAACCATCCCCGGCAAGCACAAGCAAGGGGGCTGGGCTCAGGCCCGCTACCAGCGCCACATTGACGAACACGCCGCTCAGCAACTGAAAAACGCCGCCGAAGCTTTTACCAAACTCTGGGACAAAGAAAAATTCAGCTACGTGATAATCGGAGGGACGGAGGAAAACGTCAAAACCTTCACCGATTTCCTCCCCGGCCCCATACAAGAAGCCATAGCCACTACCTTCACCGCCGACATAATGGTACCTATTTCTGACCTTGAAGAGGAAGTGGTAAGCCTTGTGGAAAGGTTTGAGAAAAGCCGGAACGAAGAGATTGTCCGCCAAATTTTGACGGAAGCAGCGAAAGGCCGTAAAGCTACTTCGGGCCTTGATGACACCCTCAATGCCGTAAGGGAAGGGCGGGTCAACATCTTGCTTTTGGACCCCGAATTCAAAGCGCCAGGCAAGAAATGCCCAAACTGCGGCTTCATGTCTTCCCAGAAGATTGAAATATGCCCTGTTTGCTCCTCCGCCCTTGAGGAAAGGCCCGATATCCTGAACGACGCCCTGGCCGAAACCCTCCGGAAAGGGGGGAAAGTCGTGACCTTGAGCGGGAACCAGGAGTTAGCTAAGGCCGGGTACATAGCTTCACTTCTGCGATACTAAGAAGGGGGTTTAAAAGATATGTTCCAACTTGACCAGTTTACCGAAAAAGCGCAAGAAGCAGCAATGCGCACCCACGAAATAATCCAACGCTTCGGCCACTCCATGGCCGATACCGAACACATGCTCCTTGCCCTACTGGAGCAATCCGACGGCGCTGTCCCGTTGCTCCTGGAGATAATGGGAGTAGACCATTACCAGATGAGAAGCGACCTGGAAAAAATCCTGAGGTCACTTCCGCAAACCCCTACCTTCTACGGCCCTATCGTCTTCAACCAGCTCTTCATGACCCCTCGCCTCAAAAGGGTGATGGACTTGGCCAAAGAAGAAGCCGCCCGCATGGGAGACCAATACGTCTCCACCGAGCACATCTTCTTAGCCATTGCCAGCGAGACCAATTCCCATGCCGCCAGGCTCTTAGCCCGCTACCGCGTCACTAAAGGCGCCATCTACGAAGCCATAAAGGAATTGCGCAAAGGCCAAAAGGTGATGGACCCTGATATGGAGAGCCGATACAAAATCTTGGAGCGCTTCAGTCAGGACCTCGTTAAGATGGCAATGGAAGGCAAACTTGACCCGGTCATAGGGCGCGAAGCGGAGATAATGCGGGTAATGCAAGTCCTCTGCCGCCGCATAAAGAACAACCCCGTCCTCATAGGAAAGGCAGGAGTAGGCAAAACAGCGATAGTGGAAGGCCTGGCCCAGAAAATAGCCGCCGGAGAAGTCCCCGAAATCCTCCGAGGAACCAGAATCCTCTCGCTGGATTTGGGGGCTATGATTGCCGGAACTAAGCTCAGGGGAGAATTTGAAGAGCGCCTCAAAGCCGCTATCCAAGAAATAACCAGCTCCAAGGGGAAAATCATCCTCTTCATAGACGAAATCCACACCATCGTGGGGGCAGGTGGGGCCATGGGTGCTCTGGACGCAGCTACAATCCTCAAACCAGCCCTGGCCCGAGGAGAACTCCGCTGCATCGGAGCTACTACCCCCGACGATTACCGCAAGTTCATTGAAAAAGACCCAGCCCTTGAACGCCGCTTTGCCCCCATCTACGTGGAAGAACCATCCATTGAAGAAGCAATTGAAATGCTCAAGGGCTTGCGCCCACGCTACGAAGAACACCACGGTGTCATCATAACCGACCAAGCCCTGGAAGCAGCCGTGAGGCTCTCCCACCGCTACGTAACCGACCGCTGCTTACCCGATAAAGCCGTTGACCTTATGGATGAAGCAGCAGCTAAGGTCCGAATCGCTTCCTTCAACCTCCCGCCAGAGCTGAAAGAACTCCAGACTAAAATAAGCAGCTTGAAATCCCGAGAAGAAGAGGCTTTCTCCTCCGGAAACTTTGAACAGCACGCTAAGCTGAAGTCGGAAAGGCTGCGCCTTGAGGATGAGTTTAAGCGCCGTTATGACGAATGGAAAAAGGAAGCGGGGATAGACGAAATCGTAGACCAGAAGGATGTGGCCGAAGTAATATCCAGCTGGACCGGGATACCTGTGACCAATCTGATGGAAAGCGAAGCCCAAAAGCTCCTCCGGATGGAAGAATACCTCCACCAGCGCATAGTAGGCCAGGATGAAGCCATATCCGCCGTCGCTGATGCCATAAGGAGGGCACGTTCAGGCCTTAAGGACCCCCGCCGCCCAATAAGCACCTTCATCTTCCTCGGCCCATCAGGGGTTGGGAAGACCGAGCTGGCCAAAGCCTTGGCCTGGTTCCTGTTTGACGATGAAGATGCCCTCGTCCGGATTGACATGAGCGAATACCAGGAACGCCACACCGTATCCCGCCTAATCGGTGCTCCTCCAGGCTACGTCGGCTACGAAGAAGGCGGACAGCTTACTGAAGCCGTCCGCCGCCGCCCCTACAGGGTCATCCTCTTTGATGAAGTGGAAAAGGCCCATCCTGACGTCTGGAACACCCTCTTGCAGGTCTTGGACGAAGGCCGCTTGACCGATGGTCACGGCCGGACAGTTGACTTCCGGAACACCGTCATCATCATGACCTCTAACATCGGGACAAGGCATGCCTACCGCAGCGGGACCCTTGGGTTCCTGCGCTCTGAAGAGCTAACCCCTGAGGAGAGAGAACTGAGGCGAGAGATAGAAGCCCACCTCAAAGCCACCTTCAGGCCCGAATTCCTCAACCGCATTGACGAAATAATCGTCTTCCACGCCCTTACCAAAGAGCAAGTAAAGCAAATCGTGGACCTACAACTCAGGGAGATAAACCAGAGGCTGAGGGAGCAAGGGCTTACCCTGGAACTCACCGAGAAAGCTCGGGAATGGCTTGCCGATAAAGGCTACGACCCGAACTTCGGCGCCCGGCCACTACGCCGAGCTATGCAGAAATTCTTGGAAAACCCATTGGCTAAGCGGCTCCTCCGAGGCGATTTCCAGTTCGGCGACGTAATCCTGGTGGACTTTGACGAAGAGAAACAGGAGCTCACCTTTGAACGGAAGAGCGAGCTGAGCCTGGCCCCGGCCAAGGCCGAAGCCGCTGAACTCTAACTGGCCAAGCTGTGGAGGAAACATGGCTGTAATCTTCCCGTTCACCGCAATCGTAGGCCAAGAGAAAATGAAACTGGCCCTCATCCTCAACGCCATAAACCCTCAGATAGGCGGTGTCCTAATCCGAGGGGAGAGAGGGACCGCTAAATCTACTGCTGCCAGAGCCCTCGCTTACCTCTTGCCCGAAATCAAAGTCGTAGCCGATTGCCCCTTCAGCTGCGACCCCGATAGCCCCGAGAACATGTGCGACTTCTGCAAAGAAAGGGTGGCCAAAGGGGAAAAACTCCCCATCGCCTGGCGAAAGACCCGCTTCGTGGACTTGCCCGTAAGCGCTACCGAAGACAGGGTTGTGGGCACCTTAGACATTGAAGCCGCCATAAAGCGTGGGGAACGCCGCTTCCAACCGGGAGTCTTAGCCGCCGCTAACCGTGGTCTCCTCTACGTGGATGAAGTCAACCTCCTGGATGACCACGTGGTTGACCTCCTCCTGGACTCCGCAGCCATGGGGGTGAACGTGGTGGAAAGGGAAGGGATTTCCTTCTCCCACCCCGCCCGCTTCATACTGGTCGGCACGATGAACCCGGAAGAGGGGGAACTGAGGCCGCAGCTCCTGGACCGATTCGCTTTGTGCGTAGAAATAAAGGGCATAACCGACCCCGAACTGCGGGTAGAGATTGTGAAGAGGGCTGTGGAGTTTGAGCGGGACCCGGAAGGCTTCAGGAAGAAATGGGAGCCTAAGGAGAAGCGCCTCTCCCAAGAAATAGCCAAAGCCAGGGAAATCCTACCCAAAGTGACTTACACCGAGACCGACCTCTACACCATTGCCAGGCTTACTTCCTCCTTCCAAGTGGACGGCCACCGGGCCGACATTGTAATCCTCAAGACGGCCATAGCCCATGCCGCTTTCCGAGGCCGCCTCCAAATCACCGATGAAGACATCCTGACCGCTGCCGAACTGGCGTTGCCCCACCGTTTGCGCAAACACCCATTCCAAGAAGGCGGGATTACCTCTGAAGAGCTCGGAGCAGCTCTCAAAGAGCTCTCCCAAGAACTCTTCGTCCTCCGCAACGGTGGCAGCGAGGAAACGGAAGGGGCGAAAAAGGCCGGGAAAGAAGAGGAAGAAGGGGAGGGGGAAGGCCAAACTCATTTACAACCTTCAGGCCAACTGATGAAAGGCTACAAAACCGAGCCATTGGGCCTCAAAGCCCGCTCCCCTGACCACCCTGTCCCGGTTGGAGAAACTTTTAAACCCAAGCTTCTAAGCACCCCATTGGACCGGATTACCCGCAAGATAGCGGGCAAACGCAGCTACACCATAACCACCCGCAAGCGTGGCCGGTACATCCGCAGCCGCCCCGCTGAAACCCCCACTACAGACATAGCCTTTGATGCCACCGTCCGCTGTGCTGCCCCTTACCAACTTTCCCGCCCCAAAGGCGAGACCGCCCTCACCATTACCCTATCGGACCTGATGAAGAAAATACGGGTGCGCAGGGCCTCCAACCTTGTGCTATTCGTGGTGGATGCGAGCTGGTCCATGGCCGCCTCCGAAAGGATGAAGGCCGCCAAAGGGGCGGTCATGTCCCTCCTCCAAGACGCCTACAGGAGGCGAGACAGAGTTGGCCTCATAGTCTTCCAGAAGCAAGAAGCGCGCCTCGTCCTCCCCCCGACCACAAGCATAGACCTGGCCCAGCGGGCCTTGAAGGACATACCCATAGGGGGCAAAACCCCTCTATCCAGCGGGTTATACCTTGCCCGCAAAGTCCTGAAATTAGAAAAGCTAAAGCACCCCGAACTGCGTCCCCTGCTCATCCTCCTCACCGATGGGGCCGCCAACGTCTCCATGGGCACCATGCACCCCCACAAAGAAGCCCTCAAAATTGCCGAAGCCATACACCGGGATGGGGTCCAATCGGTAGTGATAAACCTGGAATTTCAAGCCTTTGACCGGGGGCTGGCAAAAGAAATAGCCGAAGCGCTTGGTGGGCCCTGCTACAGGCTCAAAGATTTGGGTGCCAAGGAACTTTACGAAACAGTCAAAGAAGCCCTCGGCGATTAAAGCCTTTTGCTCCACTTGTAGGCGCCTGGCAGGGATGGAGGGAATGCCTATGAGAAGGAGCACAATGTTAACCCCGCGGGAGCAAGAGATGCTCAAGCTCATAGCGCAGGGAAAAACAAATCAAGAAATCGCTGAGGATTTAAGCATAAGCCTTCCAACTGTACGCACGCATATAAGCAACATTTTTAACAAATTGGGTCTCTCTTCCCGGGCTGAAGCTGCGGCTTATGCTGCCCTTCATGGTTTAGTCAATCTCAGCGACCTCGGTACGAGGGGGAGAAGCGGTAGGCGCCAGCGGTGAGAATGCCTCTGGCCTAAAATCAGTCATTTGTACGATGACAAAGCGCCAAAATTATGATATTCTGATAAAAAAAGAAGGAAGTGGCAAAAATGGAGAGGGCCAGGGCTATAGTATCTACGCTAATTGCATTGCTTTTGCTGATAACCGTCGCTGGCCCGGCCACGATGCAAGAACCTGAAGGAGTGGAACGTTTAACACCATCACAACCTGCTGGGAGCTGCTCTCCAACACTCGGTGGACCTGGGGCCAGTCATCCTCTCCAAGGGGTCACGATTGAACACTCCAGGGAATTAGAAGGCAGGGAAAAGGATTTGGTAGTGCGCAGGGTGTTGCAAGCGCCCGATGTGCGAAATGTGCTCAAAGGCTCTCCCATGAAGTTTGAACCCGCAAAGGCCATGGCAGTAATGCACACCTTGGATACTGGCAACACCCTCTTGGCCGTGGTCATTCCAGCGGAGAAGTGGGGCCTGATTTACTACGAACTGGCCAAGCCTTTGGTAGAGCGGGATCCAGAAGGGAGAGGGTACAAGAGCCAGGCGATGCTCGTGGCAATTGAAGGCGAGACGGTAAAACTGGTCGCGACCAGCATAAACGAGCATTTGATTTCCCTTTCGCCACAGAAGGCAGAGGTTGCCCCTCTTAATGGTCCCACCTGCGGCGAATGCTATTACTCATGGGATTATTCTTCATGGTATTGCACCTCTTGGGACGGAGGATGTTTAATACAATGTGGTGTAACCGCCTGTGCTAGTGCTTACTATGCATGCAGAACCTGCTTATTAACAGGATCTCCTTCGTCATGTATATTGTGCGTGTCCCTTGCCCTTGGCTGTACTATATGTAATGTCAGGTGTTGCCAACATTTTGAGACTTCGTGCATCCCTTGCCCTCCAGTACTCCCTTAGAAGGGACTTAAGAAGTACATATAGGCGTGAGGAGAGCATCTCCTCACGCCTATCTTTTCCAACAAGAACATTGGAAGTGGCGAATATGAAAGCTTTAAAAGTTGCGGCTGTTTTATGGCTTTTATGCGTTATTATTGGTTTCATTTACTCCTTTTTCCATCCCAGGCCCTATAGCCCTTATAGCAGCTTTATGATGGTAATGGCTGTAACTGTAATTGCGCTGGAAACATTATGGCCAGGATTTAAGGCCTTTTCGCGAGCGCTTCCATTGGCGTTTCGTCTCCTCCTCGCCGGTTTCTTGACTTTTCTAGCCTTTATGGATATAAGAACAAAAGGTTTCACCTTAGAGGGCTTATTGGTTTATATCTTTGCAGGCTATATATTAATCATAAAGCGGTATTGAGTGTTCATTTAGGTATGAAAAGAATAAGGGGTTCTTTTTACACCTATGCTCTTTCTTAAAACCAGTATATTGATATGAATGGCACAAGAGTTGCAATCACTGTTTTGCTTTTTGCTTTATTAGCCAATTTTTGATGCCGTTTGTTTTTATTGCCTATTTATTGACTATGTCACATCCTGGCAAGAACATTGGAGGTGGCAAATATGAAAGCTTTGAAATTTATAGCTGTTTTTGCACTTTTAGCCCTTATAATTGTTTACTTCTTCATACATCCATGGCCTGGTACTCCAAACTTTTATAACAAATTCCTTTTCTTGACAGGAGCACTCATATGGGTATTGAGATATTGGTGGCCCGGATTTAAGGCCTTTTCGCGGAGGCTTCCCTTAGCGTTTCGCTTACTTCTTGCCATTTTCTTAGCCTTTATAGTCTTTATGGATATAAAAACGAGCGGTTTCACTGGATATACTTTAGTCGCTTTATATCTTACACTGACATGGGGAGAAATCTTATGGCCTAAATAAGCGTAGCCAAGGAGTTGTAATCTCGTCAATGCCCAACACGGTTTGGCTATTACCCTAACGTTGGAGGTGATAAATTATGAAAGTCTCAAAAGTTGCGGCCGTTTTTGTAATGTTATGCGCTATTGCTTACTTCATTAGTTCCTTTTTCTACCCCTTACCTCAAGGCCCTTACGGTAGCTTTATTTTCTCAATGGTTATGCTCGTATCAGCGCTGAGCTTATGGCCTGGATTTGAAGCCTTTTTGGCAAGGCTTCCCTTAGCGGTTCGCTTTCTTTTTCCAATTATTTGCGCCTTCGCAGCTTTTATGGATATAAAAACAAGTGGTTTCACTCTACTTGGCTTGATCGTTTACGTCTCGGCAGGCATCATAACCATCAAGATATTGAGCCTAAAGCGGCGTTAAACATCCATTAGATGGTCACACGGCCAGCCTAAGGGCCCGGTAAATCTCGTCATAAGCCCGGCTTAGTGAGCCTCCCTCTGCTTTGAGCCTTTCATACCGCTTGAAACCAGCCCCCTAGCCAAAGGTCGGCCTCCGCCAAGTATGAGCGTAGCGGCGCTACGCCCCTTCCACTAAACCGGGGGTGGCAGGGGCGAAGGCCCCTCCCGGAGGGCATGGGGGATGTGTCCCCAAAATTCCAAAGTAGGGGGCGAGCAGCCAACTCTTGCAAACCCGCCACAAGTGGGACCCAAAACGCTGGTGAACCCTCAGCCAACGGGGGTAGGCAAAAGGGGGGTCCAGGGGGGCGAAGCCCCCATGGCGGGGGGGCGTGGGGGGTGTCCCCCCGCGAAACTTTAAGAGGGGATGAGCAACCAATCCCTTAAACCCCGCCACGAGTAGGCCTCATAACACTAGTGAACCTTCAGCCAACAAAGTTAGGAAAGGAAGGGGTGCTGGAAGAGCACTTCACATTTTCAGCCATGTCGTTTACGGCTTGGCCTTCAGATTTTATCAACACTCTAACAACTGTATAGCCAGGCATGGCCTTGGTCTGGACAACCAACGCGGCTTTATGTTCATCGGGAATGTACCGGAAATCCTGTAAGCGAATGAGATTTATCGCTGCACACCTAATGGCATCTTACGAGCATTATTCACATTTAAAACCCAAAAACACCTACCAACATCTCAAAGGTTTTACCACAAAGATTAGAGAATTGGGGAACCCCGGAGTAGGGAGAGCAAGCCTTGACAAAAAAACGGGAAAGGTTAAAATAAAGCCAATCTTGCAGAAAGGAGGAGCCATGCGAGGGCTAAAGCTTCTTCCAGTAACGGTTCTGCTTATAAGTGCGATCTTCTCTTTAGTGTTAGGGTGCCGCCCCAAGGCACCAGAAGTATATAAAATAGGCATTTTCTCCCCCACCACAGGTCCTGCTGCCGCCGATGGAACCAGTGCTCTCCATGCCGCTCAGCTTGCTGTTAAATTCATCAACGAGGCCGGCGGTGTGCGCGGCAAGAAATTGGAACTTGTCCACTACGATGATTCAGCTAAGCCAGACCAAGCTGTGAGTGTAGCCCACAAGCTTATAGAGCAAGACAAGGTAATTGCCGCCATCAGCGGTTCTTATAGTGGAGCCACACGTGCGGCAGCTCCCGTCTTCCAAGAGGCTGGAATCATAATGATCTCTGCCTACGCCATCCATCCCGATATCACCAAGACAGGTGACAAAATCTTCCGCGTGGGTTGTCTGGGAACTGTTGAAGGTAAAGTAGGCGGCGCTTTAGTTGTAGAAAAGCTTGGGGCCAAGCGCATAGCAATCCTTACTATTGACAACGATTTCGGCCGTGCACTTACCGAAGGCTTCAAGTCTTACCTGCAAGGCAAGAACGTAGAAATCGTCTTTGAGGATAAATACCCATTGGGAGAGACTGAATTCAAAGCAATCCTCCAAAGGATAAAAGAAGCTAACCCTGATGTCCTCTTTGCTTCTGCTTACTACCAAGAAGCTGCCAGTTTGGTACGCCAGGCCAAAGAATTAGGACTCAAGGCCCAAATTGTAGGCCAGGAAGGCTATGACTCCCCGAAATTCCTTGAATTGGCTGGTGACGCTGCTGAAGGCGTAATTATTGTCACCGATCTCAACCGAGACGACGAACGCGAGATTGTCCAGAAGTTCTTGACCGAATACAAGAAAAATTATGGCATACCAGCTGATATGGTTGGAGCCTCAGCTTTTGATGCCGTACAGATTTTGGCCTGGGCCATTGAGAAGGGCGGGCCTACTACTGAAGGCATGCTCAAAGCCCTTAGGGAACTTAAGAACTTTGACAAAGCCGTCACTGGTCCAATACTTTACTACACTGAAGGCCGAGAAGCGGTGCGCCCGGTTGGTGCGCAGATTGTAAAAGGCGGGGCCTTTCACTTCTTCGCTAAGTTTGATGACCCAGCCCTCATTACCCCACCTTGGTAAAATATAGTCAAGAGGGGTGCAGTCTTTTCGAGGCTGCATCCCTCTTGACCAGAGGTAAAGTATGGCTTCTTTCGGACAGCTTTTAGCTAATGGAATTGTATTAGGTTGCATTTACATTTTCATAGCCATAGGCTTAACAATGGTCTATGGGATACTTAAGATTTTACATGTAGCACATGCTGCCATTTACACAATTGGTGCCGCGGTAGGATTAGCCATCTTCCAGCTTTGCAATAACTTTTGGCTCGCCTTGTTTCTGGCAATGCTGGTAAGCGGAGTAGCAGGCATGCTCGTCTACCAAGGGGTGTACCGTAGAGTGCTAAATGCTCCCCGCATCGTTCCTCTTATTATCAGTATAGGCCTATTTACCTTGGTCCAGGATTTGCTTCAGAAGGACTGGCTTCTGGGCCCATATATGCATGCTTTTAATGTCAATTTAAATTTTGCAGACGTTAAAACTTCAATGTTTCGCCTTACTTCTGTTGAGGTTGTCATTCTAACTCTGGCCATAATTTTCCTGGCAGCTGTCTACATCATCCTTACTAAGACCCGCATAGGGTTAGCTTGGAGAGCCAGCGCCCAAGATACAGAAATGGCTGCCGCGCTGGGAGTCAACATTAATTGGGTTATCGCTCTAAATTTCTTACTGGGTTCAGCTCTGGCCGGAGCCGCTGGGGTTTTGGTTGGCGTTTATTACAACAACGTTTATGCCACTATGGGCAATGTGCCTTCCTATAAAGCTTTCGTAGTTATAGTCCTGGGAGGGATGGGAAACGTTACTGGCACTATTGTTGCCGGGCTTTTCTTAGCCTTGGCTGAGACTTTCTTAGTGGCAACGGTTGGTTTTGTACTCCCCAGGGACGCAATTGCTTTCTTGTTACTCATCTTAGTACTGATGTTCAGGCCACGAGGCCTCTTCAGTCGAGGGTAGCAAGCCGTGTGGCAAGGCTATTTGATGGCAACCTTAACGTTGAAAGGAGTAAACCTTGATTGAAGCAATCTTCGGCCAATATACGATAAGTGTCCTAATCTTCAGTGGAATTTGGGCAGTGCTGACATTGAGCCTGAACATCCTTACCGGTTATGCTGGGCAAGTCTCGCTTGGCCACGCTGCTTTCTTTGGCATCGGGGCTTACACCTCAGCGCTCCTTACTACCCGCTATGGCTGGCATTTTCTCCCAGCTTTTATAGGAGCAATGCTCATCACAGCAGTAGTAGGCGGCTTTCTTGGCCTCCCAAGCTTACGAGTTCGCCATGACTTTTTAGTTTTGGCAACGATGGGCATAAATTTCGTGGTAGTTGGAGTATTCAAATATACGGAGTTCTTCGGTGGTTCAATGGGCATTATCAATATCCGTAAGCCCGTTCTTTTCGGCATAGTGCTGAGTGGGGAAAAGTTCTTGGTGCTGGTACTGGCATATTTAGCTTTCACTGTTTGGTTGAGCTACTATATCGCAAGGACTTGGGCAGGCTTAGCTTTTAATGCTATCCGGGCTGACGAAGAGGCAGCGGAGGCTATGGGTGTGAGTGTACCACGCTTTAAGATTTATGCTTTCATCATAAGCAGTGCTTTAGCAGGAGGAGCAGGGAGCCTATATGCTCATTTCCTTGGCAGCATTTTCCCAGATCACTTTGCCTTCGCTGAGTCTATTGCTATCCTCTCCATGTTGGTTTTTGGTGGCCTCGGCACAATACGAGGAGCTTTGCTGGGTGCCATGGTCTTGAAAGCACTCCCAGAGTATTTGAGGATTGTAGGCGATTACCGCTATACTATTTATGGTGGCATTTTAGTATTAATGATGCTTTTCCAGCCAATGGGTATCATCGGTGATGGAAGTTGGCTTTGGAAAAAGTGGCAGGAGTGGAGAAAAAAGTGAAGGGCCTTCTTATAACCGAGAAACTCACCAAATACTTCGGCGGTCTAAAGGCAGTGGACGGAGTAAATATAGAAGTGGGCGAGGGGGAACTGGTGGGCCTCATTGGGCCTAATGGCGCAGGCAAAACCACCCTTTTCAACCTCATCTCCGGCTTCCTCAAACCTACCATTGGACGCATCCTCTTCCGAGGCCAAGAGATACAAGGACTCCCGCCACATCGCATCGCTGCTTTAGGCATAGGACGCACCTTTCAAATCCCGAAGCCATTCGCTGACCTATCTGTGCTTGACAACGTTTTAGTTGCTTACGGACATCCTTTTTACCATTCAATAAAAGCATTCAATTCCCGCTATAGGATGCCTAAGTTTGTTGCTATTGTTGAAGAAATATTAGAGAAAACAGGGCTTTTGCCCTATGCTAATGCTCGAGCCGGAGACCTACCCATAGGCCTCAAACGCCAATTAGAAATCGCCAGGGCTTTGGCTTTGAATCCTTCTCTCCTGCTTTTAGATGAACCGGCAACAGGGCTTGTATACGAGGAAATGTTGCAGCTTTTAGGTTTAATCCGTTCCCTTAACGCCGAAGGCATAACTATTATCTTAGTAGAACACAATATGCCCTTCGCAATGAAATTGTGTGAACGTATTATAGTTATGGCGCATGGGCAAGTCATTGCCGAAGGAACACCAGAAGAAGTAAGGCGTAATCCTAAGGTTATTGAAGCATATCTGGGGCATAAAGATTATGCGTGAAAATAATCCGCTGCTTTCCATTGAGAACTTGATTGTTTCCTATGGCCAAGTGCAAGTTCTACACGGCATCTCTCTCCACGTAAATGAAGGAGAGGCGGTGGCTATCTTAGGAGCTAATGGAGCAGGAAAATCTACCATTATGAAGACCCTCATAGGCTGGCTAAAGCCACGATACGGCCACATTAAATTCGCTGGAGAAGACATAACTTTCCTACCACCATGGGAAAGGGCCATCCGGGGCTTGGCATTAGTCCCCGAAGGGGGGCGAGTCTTTCCCGAGCTTTCGGTTGAGGAAAATCTCCTTTTAGGAGCATATCTTGAGCACGATAAAAAAGCTATACAAGAAGGGATGGCCCAAGTCTTCACACTTTTTCCCCGCTTAGCTGAACGGCGCCGGCAACAAGCTGGTACTTTATCCGGTGGTGAACGCCAAATGCTTGCAATCGGCCGGGCAGTGATGCGCAAACCCCGGCTACTTTTGGTAGACGAAATCTCAGCGGGTTTGGCTCCGATGTTAGTAGAGGCAGTTTTCGAAGCTCTTCAAAAACTTCAAGGGTTAGGTATTTCATTGCTTTTAGTAGAACAGAATGCCCACGAAGCCTTAAAAATTGTGAAGCGAGGTTATGTTCTGGAGAATGGTCGTATCGTCCTTGAAGGCACTGCCAACGAATTACGGCAAAATCCGAAGGTCCAAGCGGCCTATTTGGGAGGGGTTTAACAGAATAACTGAGCATACCAGTGAAGTGATGTTTAAGCTAAAGCCATAAGGAGGTGAACCATGCCTAAGAGGATAATACGAGCCCCAAGGGGAACCCAGCTTCATTGCAAAAGTTGGCTCCTGGAAGCCCCTTACCGGATGCTCATGAACAACCTTGACCCCGAAGTCGCCGGCGACCCCGATAACCTCATCGTCTACGGCGGAAGAGGCAAGGCAGCCAGAAACTGGGAATGCTTTGAGGCTATCCTCCGAACCCTTGAAGAAATGGAGCCCGATGAGACCTTGCTCATCCAATCGGGGAAGCCGGTCGGAGTCTTCCGCACCCACTTGGATGCCCCAAGAGTCCTCATGGCTAACTCCAACCTGGTCCCCGCCTGGGCAACCCAGGAATACTTTGATGAACTGGAACGCATGGGCCTCATCATGTTCGCTCAGATGACCGCCGGAGCCTGGATTTACATCGGAACCCAAGGCATCCTCCAGGGAACTTACGAAACTTTCGCCGCCGCCGCTAAGTCGGCCGGATGGCCAAGCCTAAAGGGCAAATTCGTCCTGAGCGCCGGTTTGGGTGAGATGGGAGGAGCCCAACCCCTCGCTATCACTATGAACGAAGGGGTAGGCCTGATTGTGGAAGTGGACCCATGGAGGGCCCAACGGCGCCTGGAAACCGGTTACCTGGACGTAGTGGCAAACGACTTGGAAGAAGCCATGACCCTGGTAGAGGAAGCCCTGAAGAAAGGGGAAGCCAAATCCATAGGCCTCATCGGCAATGCCGCCGACATCTACCCCGAGTTAGTGGTAAGAGGAATAACACCCGATGTGGTCACGGACCAAACCCCGGCCCATGACCCGCTCATGTATATCCCCAAAGGCCTTTCCGTGGAAGAGGCAGCCGAACTTCGCCGCAAAGACCCACAGGAATACATCCGCCGCTCCATGGCCTCTATGGCCGAACATGTCCAAGCTATGCTGGAATTCCAGAAGCGAGGGGCAATCGTCTTTGATTACGGGAACAACTTGCGCCAGAGAGCCTACGATGCCGGAGTAAAAGATGCCTTCAATTACCCCGGCTTCGTGAAGGCCTACATCCGGCCCCTCTTCTGCCAGGGCAAAGGACCATTCCGCTGGGTAGCCTTGTCCGGCGACCCCCAAGATATCTACGTCACGGACCAAGCCATTATGGAACTCTTCCCTGAGGACGAACACCTGGTGCGCTGGATTCAAATGGCCCAGAAGAAAGTGAAATTCCAAGGGCTTCCGGCCCGCATCTGCTGGCTTGGCTATGGGGAAAGGGATAAGGCCGGCCTCAAGTTCAACGAATTAGTAGCCTCAGGCAAAGTCAAGGCGCCTATAGTCATAGGGCGCGACCACCTGGATGCCGGCTCGGTAGCATCGCCCAGGCGGGAGACCGAAGGGATGAAAGATGGCTCCGATGCCATCGCCGATTGGCCTCTCCTCAATGCCCTCCTCAACGCCGTCTGCGGAGCTACCTGGGTGGCCATCCACCAAGGAGGAGGGGTCGGAGTTGGCTACTCTGTCCACGCTGGTCAGGTAATAGTAGCCGATGGCACCCCTGAAGCCGCCCGACGCCTGGAGCGAGTCCTTACTGCTGACCCATGGATGGGGGTGATACGTCACGTGGATGCAGGCTACGAAGAAGCCATCGCCGTAGCCAAGAAATACAACCTCAAGATACCGATGATGAAATAGGGGGCAGTAACGGTACGGGGTGCAAGGGCTCAAGCCTTGCGCCCCGCTTTTGTAAGGTAAGGAGGTAAGATGAGCAAAGAATACCCTTTGGCCGAACTCCACCGCCACCTTGATGGGAACGTTCGCTTGGAGACAATCCTGGATTTAGGCCGGAAGCATCGCCTACCGCTTCCGGCAGATGATTTGGAAGGACTGCGCCCTTACGTCCAGGTCACAACCCCGCAGCCAGGCCTCTTAGCCTTCTTCACCAAATTTGAGTGGATGAAAAAGGTGTTAGTGGACTATGACGCTTGCCGGCGAGTGGCTTACGAAAACGTCGAAGATGCCTTCCGAGAGGGGATAAAGTACATTGAACTCCGCTTCTCCCCGCTCTTCATGGCCGAAGAGCATCGCTTAGACCCAGTAGGGGTTGTGAGAGCCGTATGCGAAGGGGTTGACCAAGGCGTGAGGGATTTCCCGGTGGAGGTCCGGCTCATAGGAATCCTATCCCGCACCTATGGGCCCGAGCTGTGCTGGAAAGAGCTTGAAGCCATCCTCAAAGGCCGGGATGAAAAAGTTGTAGGTGTAGACCTGGCGGGGGACGAAATCAACTTTCCGGGCTCACTTTTTGTAGAACACTTCCGCAAGGCCCGAGAAGCTGGCCTTCACGTCACCATCCACGCTGGAGAAGCCACAGGACCCGAAAGCATCCGCCAAGCGGTCCTGGAGTTGGGGGCCGAAAGGATAGGCCATGCCACCTCAGCTCCCCAAGACCCTTCCGTCATGGAACTTTTGGCCGAAAGAGGCATAGGCATTGAAGTCTGCCTAACCAGCAACCTTCAGACTGGGGTGATAAAGTCCTACCGAGAACACCCCCTGCCCATCTTTCTGGAGCAAGGCCTCCTGGCCACCTTGAACACTGATGACCCCGGCATAAGCGCTATAACCCTTGAGCACGAATACCGGGTAGCGAAGGAAGAAATAGGGCTGAGCGAGGAGCAAATTAACAAACTTAAGGAAAATGCCTGGAAAGTAGCCTTTAAGCCCCCGCTACAACCCTGAAGAGCTTGCCTTTACAGCCCAAGCCTCTCGCAGGGAGGTATGGAGGCAAATACCCAGCCCCAAGGAATGAAACCCCCTGGCCTCCCAGCCTAATAACGCCCGACAAAACTGGGACGCACCCTAAGCTTTCACCCCATTGCCAAAGCTTCCCCCAGGTGGTATAATTAGTGGTGAAGATTGCAATCCAGGAGGAGGGAAATGGTTGAGGTTACAGTGGACAGCATAAGGGTAAGCCTAATATCTCAACACAGGGTGGTTGTGCTAAAGGAGGTTGGGTCAAACCGCTACTTGCCAATTTGGATAGGGCCATTTGAAGCCGATGCCATCGCTATCCACCTTGAAGGAGTACACGTGGCTCGCCCGTTGACCCATGACCTTCTGAAGTCTGTGATTCACAGCCTCGGCGCCAAGGTAGCCTACGTTGTGGTGGATGACCTGCGCAACGATACTTTCTACGCCAGGATAGTCCTGGAGGTTAACGGCAATAGGATTGAAGTTGACTCCCGCCCAAGCGATGCCATAGCCTTAGCTGTCAGGGCCAACGTCCCAATCTACGTAGCCGAAGAGGTCATGGACCAAGCTGCCGTCACCCCTGAAGAGGAGATACCCATCGGAGAGAAGGAAAAAGAAGAGGTTAGGGACGAGGACCTCAAGCCTTTCAAAGAGTTCTTGGAGAACTTGGACCTGGATGACCTTGAAGGTTTGGATAAAATGGATTAGGCATGGTGGAAAGACTCCCTCCCCACAATTTGGAAGCCGAACAATCGGTCTTGGGGAGCCTCCTCCTGGACGGTGAGGCTGTAGTCAAAATAGCCTCTTGGCTCCGCCCAGATGATTTCTACAACCGAGCCCACAGCCTCATCTACCAAGCTATCCTTGACTTATACGAACGCCGGGAGCCGGTGGATTTCGTTACTTTGTGCGAAGAGCTGGGAAGAAAGGGGATACTGGGAGAAGTAGGAGGCGAAGCTTACATAACATCCCTAATCAACGCTGTCCCCACGCCCATCCACCTTGAGCATTATGCCCGGATTGTGGAGAGGACGGCAACTCTGAGGAGGCTTATTTCGGCAGCTGGGGAAATTGCTTCTATGGCCTACGAGGCTACGGGAGATGTAGATGAAACCGTTGATAAAGCCGAGCAGCTAATATTTGGCGTTTCCCAACGCCGCCTCCGCCGGGATGTCTTACACATAAAGCAAGTCCTTGAAGAATACTTTGAGCGGATTGAGTACCTGCACCGCCACCGAGGCGAATTCATGGGCGTCCCCACGGGCTTCTCCCAGTTGGATAAGTTGCTGGGAGGTTTGCAGAAGTCCGATTTCATCGTAATTGCCGGCCGACCGGGCATGGGTAAATCCAGCTTCGCTTTATCAATAGCTCACAATGCGGCTAAGCGTTACGGCCAAAGGGTCGCTATCTTTAGCCTGGAAATGTCCGCCGAGCAAGTAGTCCAAAGGCTCTTGGCTGCTGAGACCGGGGTTGATTCCCAAAGGTTAAGGTTGGGCTTAATTAAGGACGAGGAATGGCCAAGGGTTGTGCAGGCTATCGGAGTCCTTTCCGAAACTTCAATCTTCTTGGACGATACCCCTGCCATTTCCGCTATGGAGCTTAGGGCCAAAGCCCGCCGCCTCCACGCCGAATACGGCCTTGACCTCATCATTGTTGATTACCTACAGCTCATGCAGGGAGACTCCCGCTCCGAGAACCGGGTCCAGGAGATTTCTTACATCTCCCGGGCCCTTAAATCACTGGCTCGGGAATTGAACATTCCCCTGGTGGCTCTATCGCAGCTATCACGGGCCGTTGAGCAGAGGCAGGACAAAAGGCCCATCCTTTCCGATTTGCGCGAATCCGGTAGCATTGAGCAGGATTCGGACGTAGTAATGTTTGTCTACCGAGAAGAGGTCTACAATCCCGAGACCGAAAAGCAGAACATTGCCGAAATCATTGTAGCCAAGCATCGCAATGGCCCAACAGGCGTTGTCCCCCTTTACTTTCGCAAAGATGTTGCTCAGTTTGTAGAGGTGGAGCTTCTCAAGGAAGGGTTGGATTTTGAGCTGGGAGAGGGGTATGAAGAGTTGTGAGAAAGGATTCAGTGGCTTCCCCCCGGGCAAGCTTCCAGTGGTCCGAATACCGGAGCTTTTCTTCAGCGAGCTTTTCCCTTACATAGACAACCTCCCCGAGCTTAAGGTCACACTTTACATTTTCTGGCTCATAGAGCATCGGAAAAACAGGGCGCCTTACGTCAGCTTTGAGGAGCTGGAATCAGACCCGGCCCTCCTAAAGGCCTTGGAGTTGGGGGGGGCTTCCCCCAGGGAAAACCTTAGGAAAGGGCTGGAAAGGGCCGTTGCTCGCGGGACCCTCCTTCTGGTTAAGGCTTCTGCGGATGGTCAGGAAAAAGAGTTCTATTTCCTCAACAGTGAGCGAGGCCGCCAGGCGGCGGAAAAAGTTTCCAAAGGTGAGCTGCAACTGGAAGGCCTCCCTGCTGGAAAGGTCACAATCATGGAAACAAGGCCCAACATTTTCGTCCTTTACGAGCAAAACATAGGCCTTGTCTCCCCATTGATTGCTCAGGAGCTTATGGAAGCCGAAGCCACCTACCCGCAGGGGTGGATTGAAGAAGCTTTCAAGATTGCGGTGGAGAGAAACATCAGAAACTGGAGATACATAAAGCGGATATTGGAAAGGTGGGCTACGGAAGGGAAAGAGGATGCAAAAGCTAAGCGACCTCCTGAAGAGGACCGGTATAGCTTCCTCCGAAGCAAGTACTCCCGCTTCATCAAATACTGAGGAATCCGAAGTCTGCCCCTACTGCAAAGGGAAAGGCTTCTTCATCAAAGATGTCCCGGTAGGCCATCCCGACTTCGGAAAGCTTATCCCCTGCCAGTGCAAGCTCAAGGAGATGGAGAAAAAGAGGATGGCCCACCTGGGGCGGTGGACAAGCCTTTCCTACTTGAAGGATATGACTTTTGAGACCTTCAAGCCCGAAGGGGTTGGACTCTCAGAGGAGCTGCGCCTCAACTTGAGGCTTGCTTACGAATCGGCCTTGCGCTTCGCCCAGAACCCGAAGGGCTGGCTCCTAATCAAGGGCGGGTATGGGTCCGGCAAGACCCACTTGGCTGCCGCCATCGCCAATTACCGCCTCCAAAGGGGAGAGCCCGCCATCTTCATCGTAGTGCCCGACCTCTTGGACTACCTCCGGACAACTTTCTCCCCAGGTTCACAAGTAGATTATGACGAGAGGTTTGATGAGTTGCGCAATGCACCCTTGCTGATTCTGGACGACCTTGGCGCCCATTCCACTACTTCCTGGGCTCGGGAAAAGCTTTTCCAGCTCCTGAACTACCGCTATCTGGCTCGCCTCCCTACGGTAATCACTACTGACTTGGAGCTGGAGGAGATAGACCCTCGCCTCCGTTCCCGCTTGGCCGACCCCGATGTTACCGAGATTATAACCATAAAAGCTCCGGATTATCGCCAGGCGACTTCGCAGAGCGCTTCGTCCTTGTCGGCCCTTGGGCTTTACCGCCACATGACCTTTGACAACTTTGAGCTGAGGACCGATGAAGTGAACATTGGGCCTGAGGAGCGGCGCAACCTCAGGGAAGCCTTGCGTATCGCCAAGGAATACGCTCGCAAGCCCGAAGGTTGGCTTGTCATAATGGGTAAAACCCCAGGCTGTGGCAAAACCCACTTGGCTGCGGCAATCGCTAACTACTTGGCCAGCCAGGGCTATCAGGTTATCTTCGTCGTAGTCCCTGACCTTTTGGATTACCTGAGGGCAACCTTCAGCCCGCAAAGCCCGGTCTCTTACGACCGAGCCTTTGAGGAAGTGCGCAATGCCCCCTTCCTGGTCCTGGATGACCTCGGGACTGAGAGCGCTACCCCTTGGGCTAAGGAAAAGCTCTACCAGCTGTTCAATCACCGTTACGTGGCTCGCCTCCCCACAGTTATCACCACTTCCAGGGATTTGGAAGAGATTGACCCTCGCATCCGTTTCCGAATGCTTGACCCTGCCATATCCACAGTCTTTGTCCTGACCGTCCCAGAGTACCTTAAAGGCAGAAGATGAGCCTGGGCGACCGCTTCGTTCCAGGTAAGCCGAAAGAGTTCATCCCTGGCGACCCTTTCTGGCCACCTTTTCCGGAAGGGGTTGCATCTGGTTATGTCAAGGATTTAAGCCCTCCAGGCTCATTGGTCCTCATCCCTTTTAGCCTTAACCCTCTTTTGCCCCTTGAAATCTTGGATTTAGGCTACAAAGTTATAGCCTCAAGCTTCAATCCGGTGCCAATCCTCTGCCTTAGGGCCTTGCACAACCGAGGGGAAGATTTTACCTCGGCCCTGACCAGACTTGTGAATGCTCCGAGAGGGGAAATGCTTTTGCGCCATTACCTTCAATCTCTCTACTTGGTGGAATGCCCTGGGTGTGGAGAGCTTGTGGAAGCTGAATTTTTCCTTTGGGAAAGCAGGGCGCCAACGGCCAAAGCCGTAAAATGCCCCAAATGCGGCACTGCCGGCACTTTCCCCCTGGTTCCAACTGACCTAAAGCCTTTGGAAAACCTCAAGGAAAGGGGGCCAGATTATTGGTATGTTTTGGCCAGGCTTTTCTCCCCCGGTGAGGTCTCGCCCCCTGAGGCTGAAGAATTGCCCTTGGTTTACACTCCTCGCAACTTGCATTGCCTGAATGCAATGTTCGTGAAGATAGAAGCGCTTTTTCCGGAAAAGTCCCTCTGGACCCCCGCAGGGTTAGCTTTGAAGGCAGCTCTCCTTGCAGCCATGCACCTTTCGCTTTCCTTGTACCCTTCCCCAGAATTCAAGGGGAGGCCTGTGAGGCTTCATCCTCCCCCTCGCTTCGTGGAAGCGAACGCTTGGAAGGCCTTTCAATCCGCCGCTGAAAGCCTCCGCCGCTTCCTCCGCCCCTTGCCGGTAGTTGAACAGGATGAATTCTTCCGAAAGGACAAGGCCTCAGCCTTGCTTCCCCTCCCTTGGGGGATAAAGAAATTGGAGGAGGGGATTCCTCCGTCATCTGCTTCTTTCCTAATCCTTGAGCCGCCTCCGTTGGACAGGACTTGGTGGGCCCTCAATTTCCTCTGGGCAGGCTGGCTTATGGGTTACCAAGCGGCCTATCCCCTTCGGACGCTGGCTCTCAAAGGAGTCTTCGGCTGGGATTGGTACGAGGAAACCTTAAGGCGAAGCCTCCTTAAGCTCAAAGGCCTCCTCAAGCCTGGCGGTTTTGCCCTTTTCGTAGGCCAAGATATACCACCAGTCATGGCCGAATGCCTCATTCTGGCCGGAGCAAAAGCCGGCCTCCGCCCCGAAAGCTTCTCTTTCCGCGAAAGGGATACAAGGCTTGAAGTCCGGCTCCTTTTCTCTAATTCGGATAAGGTTTGGCCTCTCACCGGCCAAAGCGAGGAGGAGACCCTCAAGGAGGCCATCTTGGAGGTTTTATCTTACAGCGCTGAACCCCTAACCCCTCCACTCCTCCGCTTGGCTGTGGAATGGTGGCTATCCTCACGCAAGTCTTGGGCCTGGGGCGAACGAAAGCGTGGAGAATTCCGGGGCTTCCTGGAGGAAGTATTGAGCTCAATGCTCCGGGAAAATAGCCTGAAATCCTGGGCTGATGGGAAACTTTTGGGTCTCCCCCAATACCCAAGCTCTTCCATCCCGCTGAGCGATAAAGCTGAGCTGGAAGTTTACAGGCTCCTCAGGGAAAAAGGCCTTTTAACTCTGAGTGAATTGGAGGAGCTTTTCTACACCTCTTTCCAAGGCCCCTTGGCTCCCAAAGCGGATTTCTTGAGGGAATGCCTTACCTCCTACGGGGAAGAGGCTGAAGGTAAGTGGCGCTTAAGGGTGGAGGATGAGCCTGAAATGAGGGCCAAAGACCAGGAGGAAATAAAGGCAATGCTTTGGGAGTTAGGGGAAAAGCTTGGGTTTCAGGTCAGAGAAGGGGCCCGTGACCCGTTTGATGTCATATGGGAGGAGAAGGAAGCCTTTGGCAAGCCCTTGCACTTAATTGCGGAGTTGAACTTTGGCTTCGTAGTGGAAAGCACTGCAGCCCTCACCGGCTTCTTCCTCCGCCACTTTTCTCCACCCTTCCCCCGTTCCTACGTAGTAATTCCGGGCGGGAGGGCTTCCTTGGTCTGGTACAAGCTCAAGAACATGCCGCTGTGGTCATCCCTTAAGGGCTGGCAGTTCATAAAGTACCGTCACCTGAGGCGCCTGGCCCAGGAAAAGGCCCCGGACCGCTACAGCCTCCAGAAAATCATAGGGCTTGACCCGGTAGTAGAAAGGCCCGGTGCCCAGCTTTCGTTCATATAGCCTGAAGCGGCCTGTGGACAAGCCCCCTGTTGAGAAAGAGGGCCATAGAAGGAACTACCGGAAAAGTGCGGCAATAATTGCGGCCATTATGGTTATCCACTCCGTCACGAGCAGCCCTATAATCCACCTCATGCGCGATGAAACGTCTTGCCTTACGGCTTTTATCTCAGCCATGAGTTCTTGCCTTACCCCTTCTATCCTGCCCTCAAGCTCTTTCCTTACCGTTTCTATCTTGGAGTCAAGCTTGTCCGTCTTGGAATCTATCTTGGAATCAAGCCTCTCCCAATAACGGTCAAGCTTATCATCAAGTGAAGTAAGCCTCAGGCTTATATTCTCAAGGAGCTTGGCCTGTTCCTCAACCCTGCCCTCAAGCCAAGATACTCTCTGTTCAATGGCTACTTCTGTCATGAGGGACCTCTTTAGCCATTTTCAATTCAAGTTTAACTCATGTAAACCAAAATGGCAAGCCTGGCGTGTCCAAAAATTGCGGGGGATGCCCCTTTGTGAGAAAGAGCGTTTGGGTGTATATGCCTCTATTTTCCCACTCCCGTTAGCTTGGGGTTTGCCAGCGTTTTGGGTCCCACTCGTGGGCGGAGTTGCTAAGGTGGGCAGCTCGCCCCTTCTTTTGAATTTTTGGGGCACATCCCCCAAACCCCCTGGGAGGGGGCTGCGCCTACTCCACCCCCGGTTCAATGTAGGGGCGTAGCGACGCTACGCCCGTACTTGGCGCAGGCCGACCTTTTTTCAAAGAGGCTGACTTCAGTCGGCGTGAACGGGGCACACCCCCTGCCATGGGGGCTTCGCCCCCCTGCCCCCATTTGCCCACCCCCGTGGGCTTTGGGTTTACCAACGTTTTGGGTCCCACTCGTGGGCGGGTTGCTAATGTAGGCTACTCGCCCCCTCTTTTGAATTTGTGGGGGGACGCCCCCCACGCCCCCGCCATGGGGGCTTCGCCCCCCTGGACCCCCCGTTTGTCCACCCTCGTGAGCTTAGGGTTTGCCAGTGTCTTGGGTCCCACTCGGAGGTTGGTTTGCTAACGTGCGCAACTCGCCCCCTCTTTTTATTCTGGGGGCACATCCCCCAGACCCCCTGGACCCCATTCTCTTGCCATCGTGAGCTGAGGATTAGCCAGGGTTTTGGGTCTTTAGCGATTTGCCTAAAAAACTCGGCGGAAGCTGGCCTTTAGCCAGAGAGGTTTAATTCAATCGGCAAGAAGGGCCAAATAAAGGTGCCCAACAAGTTTGGGATACAACCCCTTAGCTTTGGAATTGCATTGGCGAAGGTGGTGGGGTAAAATTAGCTTAAGGAAGGAGCAGTTAAATGGGTATTGGGCCTTTCCTTTTGCTCCTTTGGCTCCAGCTTACAGCAGCCTGGTGCATCGTATCGGCGGAGTGGACGAAAGGACTTGAGGTCCTGCCAGGCGTTGCTCTCCTGGCTTTGGTCATAGGTTATCTTTTGGCCTTGTCCCGCTGGCCACCTATCTCCGCTCACCTCTACAGCTTTACAGTCGGGGCTGCTATTTCCTTCTTCTCCACTTCCCTCCTTCTGCCCGATACTTTAGGCTGGCAGGAGAGATTCATCAACCTTGGGTGGAGGATTGGTTATTGGCTTGAGGGTGTTAGGGCCGGAGAGGCAAGAGGGGGCCCAATCGCCTTCGTCCTGCTTATGAGCTTGACAGTTTGGTGGTCAGCTTACTTGGCAGCTTGGTTGGCTCTACGGAAGCGCAATGGGTGGTTGGCCGTAATCCCCGGCGGAGTTTTAACAGCCATAAACGCCTATTACGGCCCCCAAAGCTTGGCTATCTACCCCATTGCCTATGCCTTCGCTTCACTAATTTTCGTCCTCTGGCTACACTTCCGGGAGCAAGAAGAAAGCTGGGCTCATCACCGGGTAGGGTATTCACCATACGCTTCCTTTGACTTTTTCCGCTACGGTCTCGCTTTTATCCTCTTAGCCCTGGCCTTTGCTTGGCTTGCCCCTGGGGCCAAAGCTAACTTAAAGGTAGGCTTCCTAAAAGAAAGCTGGGAGAAGGTTCAGAGGGAATGGAACAAGCTCTTCCCCTCCCTAAAGGGTTACAGAGTCCCGAAAATTGGCCGAGCCTACTTCGAGAAGGAGTTAGAATTGGGAGGACCCGTCGCCTTGGGAGGAATGGTGGTCTTGGAGGTAGAGGCCTATCCTCGGGAGCTGGTCCGTTACTGGAAGGCGGCATCCTACGATTTCTACACCGGAAGGGGCTGGCTCAACACCGATAACACCGCTTTTCTTTTCGGGGCTTGGGAGGAAATACCTGCTTTCCGGTTTGAGCTGAGGCAAGCTTTGACCCAGACTTACTATCTGATTGAGCCTGAGGGCAGGCTCATATACGCCGCCGCGCAGCCTTCCCTGCTTTCGGAAAAAGCTTTCATCATCGCTACCAGGGAGGGGGATAGGATAGAGCCTTCCCTTCTCTTGGCTTCGGAGCCACTTAAGCCTGGGGCTGTGGTTAGGGTTGTATCGCAAGTAAGCGTAGCCGATGAGGAGAGTTTGCGCAAGGCCGGCACCGATTATCCAGCCTGGATTGCCCGTTACCTCCAGCTCCCTGCCGACCTTCCCCAGCGGGTCAAGGATTTGGCTTTGGAGATTACTTCCCGCTACGATAACCCATACGATAAAGCCTTGGCCATTGAGCGATACCTTAGGGAGAACATCGTCTACAACGAGAAAGTCCCGCCTCCTCCGGAGGGAAGGGATGCAGTGGATTACTTTCTCTTTGACTTGCGCCAGGGCTACTGCAATTATTACGCTTCCGCCATGGTAGTTATGGCCAGAGCAGTGGGGATACCGGCACGCTTAGTGGCCGGCTACACCGCAGGAGAGTACCTTGCGGAGAAAGGGAGGTGGAGGGTTAGGGAGAAGAATGCCCATGCCTGGGTGGAGGTTTTCTTCCCCCGCTACGGCTGGGTTGAATTTGAGCCCACATCGGTTCAGTTGCCGATAGTAAGAGTATCAAGGACTGAAGGGGAAACCAGGCCCCTGATACCGAGAGAAAGGCCTCTCAGAATCCCCGAGGGGGTTGAAGTGCCCGAGGAATCAAAACTTCCGCCTCCTGCCCCACCCCCGCAGGCTTTTGCTTTGCCCTCGCCTGAAAGGTTCAAGAAGTTCTGGCCTTTGGTCCCCGGATTGGCTGCCCTAATGATGGGCCTGAGGGTAATCCAGTTTAAGCTTGAACCACCGGAACTTAGGCCGGCCTCACGGCTTTACCTTCGCCTCTTAAGGCTTGGTTGGCTAGCCGGCATTAAGGCCAGGCCTTCTCAAACTCCCCTTGAGTATCTGGAAAGCTTGACTAAGCTCTTCCCGGAAAAAGCCGAGCCCTTCAGGAAAGTGGTGTGTTTCTATCTACAAGAGCGGTTTTCTCCGGAGCCTCCCGATGAAGAAGTTTTGCTTGGGTTGGAAAAGGAGCTATCCCTCAGAGTGCTCCTGGCCTCTCTTAAGGGCCGGTACGGCTTTCTGGGCGATAAGGAAAAGAGGCACCAGGATGGCAGCGGTCCAAACAAGCACCGCTAAAATCCCTGTTAACTGGGAATAAAGCTGATGGGGGAAATCGGGGATAAAGCCTCGCGATACCAAAAGTCCGCTCACACCCTGGCCGGAAACCCCGAGGTAGTTGCCTGGGACCCCGTTCCAGCCTTCGCCTTGCTGGCCGTTGGCGAAGAAAGCCGGGGCGAGAATTCCCAGGACGCTTCCCAGCCCGCTCATAGCCATCACCCCCGAGGGGTCACCGAGCTTGAGGATTTCTTCCCAGAGGTAGACGGTTGGGGGGAGGAGGAGACCAGCCAGAAAACCAATTGCCAATCCGGCCCAGAATGGGATGAAGAAGCAGGAAGCTCCGCCAGCCACAAGCCCGGCCATGCCGCCCCTTACGGCCATGAGGAAATCGCTCTGGCCTGTTACAAAGAGGGAGTAAACGGATGCCCCCAACACCCCCCCCATCGCTGCCAGCAAGATGTTGACAATGCCCACGGCTGTGGAGATGGTGGGGTAAACGGAATAGACCGGGTGGCTGGCCAAAAAAGCAGCGGCCCCGATGAGAGCCAGGACAAGGCCTGTGCCCGCCAGGATAGGGAGGTGAACCGGCGGCATGGTGGGGGTTGGAGAAGGTTTCTTGCGCAGGCCGAAGGTGATAGCGCCGAGGAAACAGGCAAAAGCTCCCAAAAGGTGAGGGGAGGAAGCCCCAAGCACGTCAATGAACCCGTGGCCAAGCCCGGCGTTTTTCCCCAAATTGCCGAGCCACCCCCCTCCCCAGACCCAATTTCCCACAACAGGGTGGAGGAAGGAAGCCAAAATCAGCCCCACAATCAAAAGGAAAAACCGATTAACCTTGCCCCAGAGGTTGGCCAAAGTAATGAAAACGGCCAAGGAAACGAGGGGAAGCCCATGGAGGAAGAGGGAGAGGGCTTCGGGGGAAAGGACTTCACCCCGGAGGAAGAAGCCGTAGAGGCCTATAGCTCCCCATCCTGGCCCCCAGCGCACATCCAGGGGAGACCACTCCCAGATGAGGCTACTGAGCCCTCTTATATCCCTGTGCACAAGGCCAATTCCTCCGAACTCCAGGGCAAACCCGCTTGCAAAATACCCAACGGTTCCGATAGCCAAAGAGAGGAGGAAGAGGGAAAAGGTCCTTTTGGCTTCTTCAGGCTCCCTTCCCCCAATGGCTACAAGGGCAAAGCCCAATGGGAGGAGCAAACTCAAAAGGCTGAGCATAACCATAACCTCCTTAGGAAATTTTGGCCGGAGAGCGAGCCATGAAATTCATAGCCGATAGCATGTTGGGCACCCTCGCCAAATGGCTCCGAATCCTGGGCTACGATACCCTCTATTTCCCCAACATGGACGACGATGAATTGGCCTACCGGGCAATGGCGGAGGATAGAATCCTCCTCACCCGGGACCAAGAACTGGCCCGCAGGAGAGGGGTCCGGGCCATTTTGATTAAAAATGCCCCTTTGGAAGACCAGCTCCTTCAGGTCTTTCAAGAACTTAAACTTGAAAGGCAGAACTGCTTCTCCCGCTGCCCAATCTGCAATGAACCACTCAAGCCCGTGGAAAAGGAAAGCGTTCGGGGGAAAGTCCCCCCTTACGTTTTCCAGACCCAAGAGCAGTTCAGTCTTTGCCCTGGCTGCCATCGCATTTACTGGAAGGGCACCCATTGGCAGAAGATGAAAGAGCTCCTGGACAAAGTCCTTCCGGAAGGAGGAAGCAATGCTTAGCTTGCTCCTCTGCATTGGAGTAGGGCTTGGCGCTGGAATCCTCAGCGGGCTTATAGGCATAGGAGGTGGAGTAATAGTGGTGCCCGCCCTGGTCTACATTTTCAAGATGCCTCAGCATTACGCTCAAGGCACAACCTTGGCCATGCTTGTTCCCCCCATAGGGATACTGGCGGCCTACACCTACTACCGCCAAGGATATGTTAACCTCAAAATGGCCTTCCTTTTGGCCATTGGCTTCTTTATCGGGGGGCTTTTGGGAGCAAAACTGGCTGTGCATGTGCCCACTGACACCCTGAGGAGAATATTCGGCTTCGCCCTCCTCCTCATCGCCCTGAAGATGATTTGGGGCAAATGAAGCGGAGAAGGAGGAGGGCAATCAAAACCAGCGCTACTGAAAGCTGGCCCGGCTCCAAAGGCCCTATTACCCCCATGACATCGCCCCGGAGGAAGCGGAGGAAAAAGTCAAAGGGCAAATAGCCGATGGCATAAGCCGGGAAGATGTTGCCGGCTTTGTTCGCTCTCCAGTAAATGACCAAGAGGATGAGGAAGAGTAGAGCACTCCACAAAGCCTCGGCCAGTTGCACAGGGAAGCGGTAGGCTTTGACCCCATAAACATCGGGGAGAAAAAGGGCCAATGGGCCTTCCCACTCTTTCCCATAAGCCAATCCGGCTGTGTAGCATGCCCACCACCCTAAAGCTTGAGCCGGAAGGATGGAAAGAGAGGCCAAGTCCAGCAGTTCTGCCAGGCTAACCTTTTGGAATCGGGAGAATATGAAGAGGGCCAACAATCCACCAGCTAAGGCAAAGGAGAAAGCAAGCCCACCCTTCCAAAATTGCCAGGCTTCTTTTGGGCTTTCGGAAAAATACTCCAAATTGGTTAGCACAAAGCCCACTCTGCCAAAAGCTATGCCTCCTATTAAGCTCCAGAGCAAGGCATCCAAGGCTTTCTCCAAGCCCCACCTCTTCTTCCCCAGCCCAGCAAATGCGGTTGAACTGGCCAAAATCCCAAGCAGCAGGAGCAAAGAATAAGAGGTGATAGGCCACTTCCACACCCAAAAGAGCGGCTTCAAGGGCTACCTCCTTTCCAGCCGGATGAAATCTACGGCGGCGGCCAAGGTTCGGCTATCGGGGTTATAGCCCAAGCGGAGGTAGACGTCTTCCCCTTCTTTCTCCAGGCCGGAGCCAGGCGCACTCCCTTTCACCCCGATAAAAGCGTAGCTCGGCCCCTTGGATGGCCCATTGACTCCGAGAGCCTGGAGGACTTGAGGCGCATTTTCAGGCCAGAGGCCTCCGTAAACAGCCCCGACTACGATGTACCCCGGCGCTATCTCCGCTACGAAAGAGCTCAGGTTCTTTTCTTCCCCAGGGCCGAAAGCTCTCATCGCTACCACTTTCCCCTTCTTTGGCTCTATAACCGCCAGGTTGAGCCCGGCTTTGTTCAGGGAAGCGTTTTTCCCCGCCACAGTTATGAAAGCAAAACCCTGGCCGGAATGGATTTCCAGCTCAGCGGGGGCATTCACTCCAGTTGAGCCTATGGCAAACTCTGGAGGTAAGACCTTGCGGGGGGAAGCCAGGTGCGAAAACTTAAGCTCAAGCTTGCTGGGGCGATTAAGGGAAATGCTTTCGGGGACAGCGAAGGAAAGCTCATTCCAGCCTGGGAAAAGCTTTGCTTCCCCTAAGTTAACGCCATTTAGGACGATTTTAACGCTCTGCTCCGGGGAGCCGGGGTAAGTGAAAGGTGCGACTTTCAGGGTAAGGGTATAAGAACTATTTTCCATGGGGGGAAGGAACACCTCCGCTCGCTTGGAGACGGCCCAAACCGCTGTGCAACCGGCCACCTCCTCGTTCCTATCCCACCCTTCCCCGAGGTAGGGCAAAGATTCTTCCCTTCCGAAATCTATCTCCAAGGATGAGGCCGGAGGTATAAGCTTAACCCTGTAAACCTTCGTCCCTTGCCCTTCCAGGTAAAGCTCGGCCGGTAAAAGCCTCTCCACAAGCTGGACTGTTCTGGTGTAAGTGTCGGAATACGGGGCTCGGCCTGGGGTAGGGGGCAAAACCACGAGGTAGCGGATATCGTAAAGGCGGACAAGCTCAGGAGCTTGAGCTTTGGCCTTGGCTTCAAGCTCCGGTGGGACCTCCTGGTAAGTTTCGGCTGAGATTATGGCCTGGAAGAATGGCAAGCGCAGGAAATAGTCAAACTGGAAAGGCGGATTGCGGGATATGTTCCCGCTCAGCAGTTTCTTCCCATGAGCAACCTGGTAATACTGGGCCTGAGTGCTCTCAGCCCCGGCCATCCCGAAACTGTTGCGCCATCCCAACGGCAACTGTAGTACGGTAAACTCCCCGCCCCCTTGCCCGATGAGCCAGAGAGGAGCAGGTATTCGGGCGTCCGTGAGGGGCATCGGTATTGCCAGATGCTCAATGATGATTAAAGCCGCAATCAATCCCCCTATGGCTCTGGAAAAGGCGGGGGAAAAGCGGCGCTCAAAGATGCTCATCACCCTTTGCCCCCCGAAAGCCACCAGGACGGCCAAGCACAAGGTCAGGATAACGCTGAAGCGGTTGGGGACCCGGTTAGCCCGAAAGATTGGGATGTAATGGAGGAGGGCGAAAGGCATCGGGATGGTTATAGGTATGCCATCCATGTCAAAGACGTAGCGCTTGTTAATCTGGAGGACGGGGCCGAGGCAGAAGGAAGCGAAGAGGAGGGCTTGTAAGGCCCAAGTTTTAACAACTTTGGGCGAATTTTTGACCAAGGCCACGATAGCCAGAACCAAGGAGAAATAGCCGAGGAAAACCGTGTTCACATCTGCGAAGCGGGAAGTTCCCTCTGTCACTGCCCTTAGCTCCCTCTCCCAACCAATTCCCATCCCAGGGTGAAGGGCTGTTGGGGTGAAGAAACCGAGGAGGTCAGTTGAAAGCTTGAGCGCATCCCCCCAGCCCTTTAGCTCATATCCCCCGAGGAGGAACTCCCGCAGGATAGGGATGAGCACCGGCCAATAGGTAGCGGCAACAGTCAAAACCAATATCGCCAGCCTCAAGAGCAAGCCCTGACGGTGCAACTCCTTCCTCCGCAGAATGAGGTAAAAGGCGGAGAAAATGAAGAGGAAAGTGCCGAAAATCATCTCGCAAAGCATAGCCATAGTGCCGAATAAGCCGGCCAATACAGGGTTTTTGAGCCCTGGTTCTTCTGCAGTGCGGATGAAGAAGAGGATGAAAAGCGGTAGCCACTGAGTGCTAACCATATCGTAATGGCCGAGGGCAGCGTAGACATGGCGGTTTGAGGCGAAAGCGTACAGTATCCCTGCCAGGATGGCAGCCGCTCGGGCGTAATCTTTCAAGCCGCTACGGCGCAGAAGGTAAAGCGATAGAAGGTAAGCCCCCCAGCCGCTTGTGACCCAGGCGAAAATCAAGGTTAGATTGCTGACCAAAGGCAAGGGGAAGAAAAAGGTAAGAGGCAAAGCGAGGACGCAGTTGAACAAGTTGTAGGTGTATAGGATGAACTTCGTTCCAACCGGGAAGAAAATGTAATCGGTGGAAAGAGGCGAGGTATGGAGCTCCAAGAGAGCGTGCTTGAACCACCAGATGTTCCAGATGAAGGTATACTCATCAAAAGCCCAGAGATTGCTCCCTGGGACATGAGTGGCCAGGTGGAGGGGGAGCGGGTAAGTGAGGAACAAGGTCAGGACCAACAAAAGCAAGGGGACAAAACCTTTCATTCCTTGGCTTCTCCATGGATGTCGGCCCAGACTAACCTCAAATTTCCGTTGCCCTTAGAGTGCTTCTTGCCCACGGCGAAAAGCATCCCCTGCCTTCTCTCCCTCCACTTCTTGAGGAGCTCTTCCCTCCTCTTCCCGGAAATGTGCTTTTTGTTCCCTCCAAAAACCACATTAAGGAGTGACTACCTGGTTGGCATGTTACTCAATTTATCGCCCTTTAAGTACAAGGGGTAGCCAGAGACGGCGAGACAACTCTCGCTCCTCAATCCAGACCAAGCGGTTATCCCCCTCATGGCTGAGGATGGCAAGCCCTTTCTCCGGATCAAAGACCATGTCTCGTGGATAAATACCAGTGGATAGCTGCATCCACAACTGGGGGCCCTTTAGAACCGCAACCTGTGTCTCCCCTGCCACATAAGCCAGCCCGCTACGCGGGCTCACCCAAATTCGGAAAGGTTCAAAGGGAAGCTTGACCGTGCTTACCTGGTCTACCCCTCTTAAAACTGCAACCTGCTGTGTGCCACTCAAAGCCACATACACCCATGGGCCAACTGGGTCAGCAGCTAAAGCCACCGGCAAACCTTCTACTACTGAAGAGCTCAGAAGGTCAGGGCCTGAAAGGATCGATAAAGTCCCTGTGGGACCGAAGCCAGATCCCACATACGCCAAGCCACTGGCTGGGTGAGCAGCCAAGGCCCGCAGCGGATACATCCCGTTTATCGTCGTCAGCCATTGCGAAGCCGTCACCGGTGTCGTGAGAGAAAGGACCGCTACCTGCCCCAATCCTCCTACATAGAGATAGCCATGCACTGGATCCACCGCCAAATCCGTGACAGGCCCCAAAAGATCTCCTCCAATTGGCAAGCTTAAAATTTCGGTACCTGTGATAGCGTAAATTTCATCCAACGCATAAGAATCCTTGCCGCCAAATATCACTCCATAATCAGGAGCCGCGTGCAGAACTTTAATCCACGAAGGGATGGAGCGGGTTATCCAGTTTTCCCCTTGCCAAATCCAAAGCCACGTGCCTGGTAGCGCCACATAAACCCAACCGGTCCCGGGATCCACCTCTAACCGCCGCTCTTGCGGCAGGAGTACTGGGTAATTCCATGGCGAGAACGCCGTGGAGGTCACCACCTCTGTTCCCGAGAGTATGCTGAAACGCCCAGAAAAGAGATCCACGGAGTAAAGCCAGCCATTGGGAGACAGTGCCAAAGAACTCAAGCCAAAGCCGTTAGGGTACTCAGCTACAGGGACCGTACGGCTAAGCACTAAAAGGTCAGAAGGTAAAGTCAACGAGGACTCCAGTCCCCAACCGGCCACATACACCCAGCCATCCTCGCAAGGGAAAATCTGCCGAGGACGCACTGGCATGGAGATCACATTCAGCAGGGTAAGGTCCCTGGAGAATACGTAGACCGCCCGGTCGAAGAAAGCCCCGGCCACGACTTCGCCCGTGTGCGGGATTACTGCAACTGGGTTATAGCCATGAGGAAAAGGCACACGCGTGATTACCTCCGTCCGAGAGAGAACAGTGATCCAGTCTGGGCTCAAGTGGGTCAGATAGGCGCGTTCGCTGTCTGGATCAGGAGCAAACCTATAGGTCTCGGTGATGGGAAGGGTAGCTATCACCGTGCGTCCATTCAGTACTTTCAGCTCATGCCGACTGCTTATATAGGTTAGACGACTGTAGGGATGGTAATTAATCCAGTAAAGCATACCACTCATCGTAAAGGTCATTACTCGCTGGGTCCCACTGATGATCCAAACTTCAGGATTGGGCCCGTAGATGTAAACACCCAAGTAAAGATCACCGCTTTCTGGATGTGGGGTGAAGTGTCCAGCGCCTGGGGCGCTCATTGTCGTTAGGATAGTTGTCCCACTGATCACCGCCAGATCTGTAGAGATAGGTGGGAAAGAGGTTCGTTGCATCCCGACATAAAGTAACTGAGTACGTGGGTGGAGTACAATACTAGTCACTGTATAGGGGAGCGTCACCTGCCCTACCGGTGTTGTCCCGCTCATGATTACCACTGAACGCCCTTCTGCCCAGAACCAGCGCGGGGTTTGGGCGTGGAATCCCATAACACAAGAGCCAGGACGAATACTTTGAACCTCTGCCCCCCGAAGAGTCATCCAGCCACCATTGCGGCAAACCCATACCTCACCAGAAGCGGGATGAACTCCCAGGATTTCAGGATACATCCCCGCTCCTGGGTACAGGAAGCGCTCGTCTATCACTACAGGAACCATTATGTTAGCCAAAGAAGCGGTAACAAAAGTATGCCCAGCAGGGTAAGCAGGCTTAAAAGCAAGAGCAAGCCCAAAAACGAGACCACCTACAACCAACATACACACAAAAACGTTCCGCATTTTTTCCATTCCCCCCTTCCAAGCCAATATTATAACATTTCAACAGCCTCTTAGCAAAAACTATAGCACTTGCGTTGGAGATTGCTTCGGCAACTTGTGCCGTCCCGCAATGACAAAAAGGTTACGGGGGTCCAGAGGGGTCTGGGAGATGTGCTCCCCATAGCCTTCTGCGAGGGGGGCAAAAGGGGGTAAGTTAACCAGCCTACGAGTGGGCCCCAAGATGCTGGCGAACTCTCGGCTAACTGGAGGCACACCCCAAAGCTTTCTTTGCGCTCTCTGTAGCCTCTGCGGTATAATTTTCAAAATCCTCACAGGGAGGTAGTCTATGGAGCTAAGCAAAATCATCAAGTATGCCCGCGGCGAAGAAGAAGTAGACCTGCTCCTCAAAAATGTCCGCTTGGTGAACGTCCTTTCGGGGGAAATTTACCTAACCAACGTGGCTGTGGCCAGAACTAAAATCGTCGGCTTCGGGGAGTACAGGGCTAAGGAAGTTCTGGACTTGGACGGATATTACCTCTGCCCAGGGTTCATAGACGGCCACGTCCACATTGAAAGTTCAATGCTCACAATCCCCGAATTTGCAAAGGTCGTAGTCCCTCATGGAACAACCGCCGTGGTTATAGACCCGCATGAAATCGCCAATGTCTTGGGGCTTGACGGGATAAGGTATATGTTGGAGTCCAGCAAGTATAACCCCTTAAGCGTTTACGTGATGCTTCCGTCCTGCGTCCCGGCTACCGATATGGAGACTTCTGGCTCGCAGCTTGCCTCTTACGACCTCGCTCCACTCTTCAGCAACCCTTGGGTTTTGGGCTTGGCAGAAATGATGAATTACCCAGGCGTTATCTTCGGGGAAAGCGAGGTTCTGGCCAAAATCGCCTCCGCACGAGGCCACCCAATTGACGGCCACGCCCCAGGATTAACCGGTAAAGACTTGGCCGCTTACATCGCCGCAGGAATAGGCTCGGACCATGAGTGCACTACTATTGAAGAGGCCAGGGAGAAATTAAGGCTGGGAATGTATGTGATGATAAGGGAAGGCTCTACGGCCAAAAACCTCCGTGACCTTCTCCCCTTAGTTACCCCTACCAACGCCCGCCGGATGATGTTCGTTACCGATGACCGCCACCCCGGCGATTTGATAAAGGAAGGCCACATTGACCACATCATAAGGCTGGCTATAGACCAGGGGATAGACCCTGTAATTGCCATCCAGATGGCAACTTTGAACCCGGCGGAGTACTTTGGCCTTAAGGATTTGGGAGCAATAGCCATAGGCCGCCAGGCTGATATGGTCCTCTTTGATAACTTCAAAGACTTCAACATCCTCAAGGTCTGGCGAGCAGGAACGCTCGTGGCCGAAAACGGCAAGATAATCCCCTGGGAAAGGCCTCAGCGCTCAATCCCTCTACGAAGCTCCATGAACATAAAGTGGGATGGCGTTGATTTCCGAATCCCAGCTCAATCTTCAAAAGTTAAGGTGATAGAAATCATCCCTGGCCAAATCATAACCCGCAAGCTGGTAACCGAGGCCAAGATAGTTGATGGCTACGCTGTGGCCGATGTGGATAGGGATATCTTGAAGATAGCGGTCATTGAGCGCCACACTGCTTCGGGGAACATGGGCAAAGGGTTCGTGAAAGGTTTTGGCCTGAAAAGAGGGGCTCTTGCTTCCTCCGTAGCCCATGATTCCCACAACATCGTGGTTGTAGGGGTGAATGATGAGGATATGATGAAGGCAGTCAAGGAAATAGAGGCAATGAAAGGGGGTCTTGTAGCCGTAGCCGACGGCCAAGTTTTAGCCAGGCTTCCCCTGCCTGTGGCCGGCCTAATGAGCGAAAAATCAGCTTACGAAGTGCAAGCAGAGCTGGAGGAGTTGCTCAAGGCAAGCAAAATGCTGGGCTGCACCTTGGAAGAACCATTCATGGCTCTGAGCTTCCTCGCCCTCCCAGTTATACCCGAACTGAAGCTTACCGATAAAGGCCTCGTGGACGTGACTGAATTCCGGTTCGTGGACCTTTTTGAATGAGGAGAGATATGCGCAAGGTTATCTTGGCCTCTTCCTCCCCCCGCCGGCGTGAGCTTCTGGCAACCCTCGCGTTGCCTTACGAAATCTCCACCGCGCCGGTGGAAGAAACCTTATCGGAAAGCGAAAGCCCAAAGGATGCAGTCCGACGCCTGGCCTTAGCCAAGGCTAAGGCTGTCCGAACTGCCAATTCGCAAGATGTAATCCTGGCCGCCGATACAATCGTGGTTTTCAAGGGTAAAATCTTGGGCAAGCCCAGGGACGAATCCGAAGCTAAAGAGATGCTCTTGGCCCTGAGAGGCGATTGGCACTTGGTCTTTACAGGAGTAGCACTGCTGGCCCCACCATCGCTTGAGCTTTTGGCCGTGGAATGCACGCAAGTGCTCATGAGGGATTATTCCCTTGAGGAAATTGAAGCTTATGTAAGCTCAGGGAAGGCTATGGATAAAGCCGGAGCTTACGGGGTGCAAGATGAGGGTTTCCGACCAGTAGCGGAGATAAAAGGCTGTTACACCAACGTGATGGGCCTCCCGCTCTGCTTAACGGTGGAGCTTTTAGGGAAAGTTGGCTTTGACTTTGAAGCCTCCCCCGTTCAGATTTGTGAGAGGGCAACGCCGCCGGAGTTCAAGGGCTCCCACGCCTTGCGGCCTCTTCCAGGATGCTGAGGACATTCCGAGCGGCCGATTTCCAAGTGAAAATCTTGGCCCTTTCCACCCCTTTTTCCCGCAAGCTTTGGGCTAAATCCAACTCTTTTATGACCCCTTCCATTCCCTCCGCCCAATCCTCAGGCCGGTTGGGGTCAAGCAGGAGAGCGGCCTCTCCCAGCACTTCAGGCAAAGAGGAGGAGCGAGAGGCTAAGACTGGGCACCCGCAAGCCATCGCTTCAAGCGGAGGGAAGCCAAAGCCTTCGTATAGGGAGGGAAAGAGGAAAGCCTCAGCCATAGAGTAGAGGGATGGTTTGTCCTCGTCGGCTACCCAGCCGGTAAACTTTACGCCGTCCTCAAGCCCCCTTTCCCGGACCATCTTCAAGGGATTGAAGAGGGCCGGACTTTCGCGGGTTGGGACTTTGCCGGCTATAACCAAGACGGGCGCTTGGTTCCCGAGCCTATTGCGCAAAATCTGGTATGCATCCAAAAGAAGGCCGATGTTCTTCCGGCGGTCAAATCCCCCAAGGTAAAGGAAAAACCTTCCGCTTAGCCCATATCTCTTCCGAACAGCCCTCAACCTCGCCTCATCCTTTACCGGCTTGAACTCCTCCCCTATCCCCGGATAAACCACCCGCACTTTCTCCGGGCTTACCTTGAAGAAGCCGATGACATCCTTTCGTGTGTGGGCCGAATCGGCCAGGATTAGGCAAGCCTTAGGGATGGCGGCCTTTACCAGGAAGTTGTAAAGCTTTACCAGCGGGGAATACGCATACTCAGGGAAAAGGAATGGGATGAGGTCATGGACAGTTACGACCAAGGGTTTAGGGGAGAAGAGGGGAGGCCCCATGTAGGGAACGAAGGCTACATCCACATGCTCCCGGAGGCAGAAGAGCGGGAAGAGGACATTTTCAAACCAGACCTTGTAAATGTTGAGCAAGGCCTTCCCTGCGGGAAGCTGCCGGCCTCCCAGGACTTTAACTTCGGCTCTGGTGGCCAAAGCATCCAAAATTTTCCGAGAATACTGGCCGGTCCCCGTCTCCGGCCTTTCCAAAAACCAGCCGTTGAACCCTACTTTAAGCATGCCTCAAAGCCCCGAATGCCATTGCGAGCCCCCGAAAGGGGCGAACAATCTCCCAGCTCTGGGGAGAAAACCAACCCATTTTAGCCGGAAGGAAGGCCTTTGGCAAAAAGACCTGTTCGGTTTATAATTTTCACGATTACGTCGGCAAGGTGCGGTATGGATAAGGCCAAGGAGCAAATTCTACTGGAGAGGCTTTCTCGGCTTGGGAACGTAGTAGTAGCTCTTTCGGGGGGTGTGGATAGCAGTTACCTACTTTGGGCTGCTTTAAAGGCCCTGGGACCGGAAAGGGTCCTGGCGGTCACAGCTGTTTCCCCTGTAATCCCTTCCCGCGAGAGGGAGGCTGCTTCCCAAATAGCCAAAATGCTCGGAGCCCGCCACCTCTTCCTGCCTACGGAGCAAATGGCCGACCCGGAGTTTTTGGCCAATACCCCGGAACGCTGTTACCTCTGCAAGAGGACTGTCTTCTCCAAACTGGTGGAGTTTGCCCGCCAGGAAGGTTTTCAGAACGTGGCAGAAGGCTCTAACGTTGATGACGAGCTTGATTTCCGTCCGGGAGCCAGGGCTATTAAGGAGCTTGGGATTCTAAGCCCCCTTAAGGAGGCCGGCCTTTCCAAGGAAGAGATACGCCACCTCTCACGCCTGGCAGGGCTTCCGACTTGGGATAAGCCTCCCCAAAGCTGCCTGGCAACTCGCATCCCCCAAGGTAAGCCGATAACCGTTGAAGATTTAGCTATGGTGGAAAAGGCCGAGGACTTCCTCATCTCCTTGGGACTTAGGACCGTGAGGGTCCGGCACCATTACCCTATCGCCCGCATAGAGGTGGGGAAGGAGGAGATGAGCAAGGTTGTGGAGATGGCAGAGGATATAGTTTCGGCATTTAAGGCGGTTGGATACGGCTACGTTGTCTTGGACCTACAAGGCTATAGGCCGGGAGGAGCTTAGTGGACAGGGGAAAGCTTAGGCGACTGTTGGAAGAGGTTCAGGAGGGCAAAGTAAGTGTGGAGGAAGCGCTTGATGCCCTGCAAGGCTTCCCCTTTGAAGAGCTGGAATTCGCTCACCTTGATACCCACCGGCCCCTCAGGAAAGGGTTCCCTGAGGTTGTCTTCTGTCCTGGTAAGACCCCAGGGCAAGTAGTGGAGATTATGGGACGAATCTACGAGAGGAGTGGGCGAGCCATGGCTACCAGGGCTTCCCCAGACGTGGCCGAAGCTGTGCTCGCCGCCTTCCCCCAAGCCAAGCATTTCTCCGAAGCCAGGATAATCTTCTTGGGAGAACCGTGCCCGAAGGCAGGCCGGGGCACAATCTTGGTTATAACCGCCGGAACAGCCGATATCCCAGTGGCCGAAGAGGCCGCAGTTACGGCCGAAATCTTAGGCAGCTCCGTTGAGCGCCTCTACGACGTTGGAGTAGCAGGCTTGCACCGCCTTTTGGCCTACAAGGACAAGCTATTTTCAGCCAACGTCGTAATAGTGGTAGCCGGGATGGAAGGGGCGCTCCCAAGCGTAGTGGGAGGCCTCGTCGCCCGACCGGTCATAGCCGTCCCCACAAGCGTGGGGTATGGAGCGCACTGGGGAGGGCTTGCCGCGCTCCTCACCATGCTCAACACCTGTGCTCCTGGAGTGGCCGTGGTTAACATAGACAACGGCTTTGGAGCCGGATACCTGGCCCACCTCATCAACCTTTGAGGGGTTGACATGAAGATAGCCTATTTTGAAGCCTTCGCCGGGGCCAGCGGGAACATGATTTTGGGGGCGATATTGGATGCGGGCCTGGAACTGGAAAGGCTCCAAGAAGGCCTCAGAGCGCTTCAGCTCACAGGATACACGATTTCGGCTACTAAGGTCAAAAAGCGCGGGATAGCCGGGACCTTCGTGGATGTGAAAGTAGAAGGGCCCCAGGAGGAGAGAAGGCTTCCGGACATTGAAAGGATAATCCTGGAGAGTGCGCTCCCGGAAAGGGTGAAAACTTTGAGTTTGAAAGCCTTCCGCCGCCTGGCTGAGGCCGAAGCCAAAGTTCACAACATACCGGTGGAAGAGGTGCACTTCCACGAGGTTGGGGCGGTGGATGCTATTGTAGATGTGGTGGGGAGCATCTTGGGGCTTGAGCTTTTGGGCGTGGAAGAGGTTTACGTCTCGCCCCTGCACTTGGGTTATGGGATGGTAAAAAGCGCTCACGGCCTGTTGCCTGTCCCAGCACCAGCTACAATGGAACTAATCAAAGGCGTGCCAGTTTACGGCTGGGATGTAGAAGCCGAGCTACTGACCCCAACAGGAGCGGCAATTCTTACCACTTTGGCTTGCTCCTTTGGTAGCCCCCCGCCTTTCAAACTGGAGAAGCTCGGATACGGCGCGGGGTTCTGGGACCTTCCCTTCCCCAATCTCCTGCGCCTCTGCATCGGAGAAAAGGAAGCAGCCGGTTACGAAGAAGATTACGTCACCGTCCTGGAAGCCAACATTGACGATATGAACCCCCAGTGGTTTGACCACCTGATTGAAAGGCTTTTGGAGGCCGGTGCACTTGACGCCTACTTTTCCCCAATCCAAATGAAAAAGGGCAGGCCAGGTGTAAAGCTTGGGGTTATAGTCCAAGAGGAAAAGCTTGGACCTGTTCTGGACGCAATTTTCCGCGAAAGCACTACCATCGGGGTAAGGGCTTACCGAGCAAAGCGTTGGAAGCTGGAAAGGGAAGAAATCCCGGTGCTGACCCCCTTTGGGGAAGTGAAGGTTAAGGTAGCACGCAGGGGTGGCCAAATCCTTAACATAGCCCCTGAATACGAAGATTGCCGGAAGTTAGCCAAGGAAAAGGGGGTAGCCTTAAAAGAAGTCTACCAGGCGGCCTTGGGGGAAGCTCGGAAGCGTATTAGGGAATGTCAAGATGGAGCAATTTGAAATTTTCCACTACCATCAAGGGCAACTTGAGCGGTTCCAAAGGCCATTGCCTGAAGAGGCCATAGTGACCCTGAGAGTCAACGGCCAGGATTGGGTCAGCCTCTATTGCACCCCGCGGGATTTGAGGGAGCTGGCCCTTGGGTTCCTCTATTCGGAAGGGCTAATAAAGGGCTTGGAAGATGTAGTGCTGGTCAGGGAGTGCCAGGACTTAAGGGTTATAGAGGCCGTCCTCTATCAAGATGTGCCCCTACCAACCCGCAAAATCATAACATCGGGATGCGGTCAAGGGGTAACTTACACGGCCGAATTGGGAAATTTCCACCTTGAAGGAGGCGTTTGCCTTACGCCGGAGAAAATCTTTGCCCTCATGAGCGAGCTTTACCGCCTTTCCCCCTCTTACCGAGAATCCGGCGGAATCCATTCCTCGGGCATAAGCGATGGGGAAAGGGTCCTTTGGGTGGCGGAGGACATAGGCCGGCACAATACTCTGGACAAAATCAAAGGGCATTGCCTCCTTGAGGGGATTAAAACTGAAGGGAAAGCGATTCTGACTACCGGCCGAATTTCCACTGAGATGCTGATTAAAGCTGCCCGAATGGGTGTATCTTTCCTAATCTCCCGCACTTCTCCCACGGGCCAAGCCGTGGAGCTGGCCCGAAGGTGGGGTATCACCTTGGTGGGATACGCCCGAGGCAATAGCTTCAGAGTCTACTCTCACCCCGAAAGGCTTGCGATTTAGCTCCGGCCTGTAATAGTTCAGGAAGAAGCGGTAGAAATCGTGGGGACGAGTCTGCGGCCCTATTTTGAGGGGGATGTAAGCGGGGTAAATGATGAAAGCCCTGGTTTGAGCTCCCCCCGGCCCACCGTGAGTCGCCTTTTGGTCCTCAAAGGTTACTATAGTGCTTTTCCCCTTCATCGCCCCTACCACTATCACATCCCCAGAATGAGGGAAGGAAGCGAGGCGTGCTATCTCCTTCGCAACATCCTCCGGTTCCCCGTAGGGCGCAAGGAAAGAGAGGTCGCCCTGAACTTCGCCTCCTTTGATTACAGCAGAACCTCTTGCTGAGAGCAGGTGAATTTCTTCCCCCTCCTTTAAGGCCACGAGTCCTACCCCAGGGTGTTCAATCAAGCCCTTGAGCAAGTTCGGGTACAGACTTGATATCTGGCTAAAGGAAAGGCGCTCCCGCCAAGCATTGAAGTAAACGTGGGCCAGGGGGCCGGAGCAGGAAACGATAACTTCCTCCTCAGGCGTGGGCAATTCCTCCGAAAACCAAGGGCTTATGTTCCGGAAAGCCTTGAGCAACTTCCGCCATGGCCCCCTGTACTGGCTCCTTTCAGGCCCGGAAATCTCCCTCAGGCTTTCCACCCTCTCTACCAAACCCCTGATGAAATCCCCAAGGCTTTGGCCAAAGGCCTCCCGGAAAGGAACCGAAGGGGTCAATCCATGGTCCGACATGATGAAGACATCGTAACGGTTGAATGGCTCCCGAGAGCACATCTTGAAGATTTGCCTTATCTGGGAATCAATCCCCTTGAGGACCCGGAGCGCCTCCGCTGCCGATGGGCCGGTTTGGTGGGCCACTTCATCGTATCCAAAGTAATTTACGTAAATAGCCGGAAGGCCCCTGTAGATATCCATGAGGCAGGCGTAGGTCTGCATTTCCCGGAAGAGGATGTTCACGGTTATGTTCAGGAAAGGCTTTGTGGTCCAGGGCAAAGGAGAAGGGAAGAAGGAGCGGAAGAGCCTTTTAGCCCACCACCGGGCATATTCCCATAGGGATAGGCCGAAGATGCGGAGGAACCGCAAAGGGTTTAGGAGGAAGAACAAGGCCCAGGTCACGTTCCTCAGGCCTGGAAGGAAATAAGATGAACTCATAGCGCCGAGGGTAAAGAGGGCCGTGGAAGCTCCTCCATCCAACATGGAGAAATAGGCAGCTCCGCCTTCAAGGAGGGGGACAGTGCCCCTGGCAAGCCGCTCCTGGATGACATGCATTGCCTGGGGATTTTTGCCCTCAATCGTGAAGTTTCTATCCTTTTCGTACCAGCGGAAGCCGCAGATATCAAAGTTATCACCGTAGAAGAGGCCTGCTTGGAATGAGGGGGTAGCGCTTGGGAGGCCGCAATCCCAAAGCTCAAGCTTGTAGTTTCCCCCTTCCAAGAGCTTGCGGACGAAAGGCATGTATCCGCGCTGGACGGCTTTGATAAGGTAATCAAAGGCTAAGGCATCTATGTGGATGATGATGAACCCGCGCCCTTTTTTCGCCTGGGGCTTCCTCAAGCCCAACCTTCTTAGGATAGGCTCGTATTTTACCCTGGCAATGGTTTCGCCGATTGGCATGGGTCTAAGCGAGCTTAGCCGCTTCCATAAGGGCACGGCGAACTAAAACCCTGACCATGTCTTTGCGGTATTCGGCCGAACCACGCAGGAGGCTGGAGCGAGGTTGCGCCTCCTCCTGGGCCAAGCGAGAGGCTTCCTCTATGCTCTCTGGCGAAACCGGAGAGCCCTTTAGGTATTCTTCCGCCTTCCGAGCCCGGAAGGGGACAGGGGCCACAGGCCCTATGGCAATGGCCGCCCTGGAAAACTTGCCCTCTTCCCAGCCAACTACTACTCCAACGTTCAGGATGGGCAGGATTAAAGCTTGACGCCGGGCAAGCCTTTGGAAGGATGAGCCCTCGTTTTCCCCGAGAGGGCGAAAGCGAACCCCCTTAACCAGCTCAAGGCATGGGTTTACGCAGCACTTACCCACATCTTCATGGAACTGGGTGATTGGTATCCAGCGGATGCCTTCCTTGCCGGCTACTTCCACTTCCGCATCCAGAGCCGCAAGAGCAATGGCCGAATCGGCGGCGGGCATGGCATTGACAAGGTTGCCTCCGATTGTGCCTACGTTCCGGATTTGGAGAGAGCCTACGCTACGGCAAGCCTTGGCTAAAAGGCCAGCCTTGGCTTGGATAAGGGGAGACTCGGCTACTTCCTGATGGGTAGTGGTTGCCCCGACCCAGATGAAGCCGTCCTCTTCCTTTATACCCTTAAGCTCGGGGATGCGCGTTATGTCTACCAAAACCCTGGCTTTCACCTCCCCCCTCCTCAGCTGGAGGACGAGGTCGGTTCCGCCGGCGATAATGCGGGCTTCTCCGTTGTAGCGTTCCAAAATCTCCAAAGCCTCTTCTATGCTTTGGGGAAAAATGTATTCCTCCACCATGGCTACCTCCTCGTTCCAAGTTTCAAGTTTGGCACTACATCCAGGTCCCAGCCGCTCCGCAGGCCTTTTATCAGGTTAAAATAGCCGGCTGCGGCTACCATAGCGGCATTATCGGTGCAAAGTTCTGGGGGTGGCCAACGGACCGGCACAGGGACCGCAGATTTCATTTTTTCCCGGAGGAGGGAATTGGCGGCTACTCCTCCAGCCAAAAGCACTTCTTTAACTTGGTAATTTATAGCCGCCTGCCGGGTCTTTTCCACCAAAACATCCACTACCGCCTCTTGGAAAGAGGCGGCCAAATCGGCCACAGGCACGCCCGGCGGGAGTTTAACCCCTGGCTTGAGAGAAATTCCATCACCGTAGCGCTGGATTTCCCTCAAGACGGCGGTCTTAAGGCCGCTGAAGCTGAAATTGTAAGTCCCCTTGAGCCAAGCCCTTGGGAACTTGAAGGCCTCGGGGTTGCCATGCTTAGCTTCCCGTTCTATCGCTGGCCCTCCGGGGAAGTCAAGCCCCAGAAGCCGGGCGACTTTGTCAAACGCCTCCCCAGCCGCATCGTCCAAAGTATGACCAAGCTCCTCGTAATCCCCGTGGTCCCTCATCAGGAAAAGGGAAGTATGCCCACCGGAGACCACCAGGCAAAGGAGTGGGAACTCCTTAGGGGGTTCGGCCACAAGCCAATTAGCGTAGATGTGGGCCTCAATGTGGTTTACCCCAATCAAAGGCAATCCTTTGGCCCAAGCTATAGCCTTGGCCACATTCACCCCTACAAGGAGGGAGCCAGCCAACCCCGGGCCATGGGTCACAGCTACACCCCCTAAATCTCCCCAATCAACCTGAGCGTCTTCCAAAGCCTTCTCTATCACCGGGATTATTGAGAGGATATGCTGCCGAGAAGCGACTTCAGGGAAGACCCCTCCGTAGCGGCGGTGAATATCTATTTGGGAAGCGACCACATTGGAAAGGATATGACGGCCGTCTTCCACCACCGCGGCTGAGGTTTCATCGCACGAGGTTTCAATGCCCAAAATCCTCATCCTTCCTTGCCCCTGCAAAATGCCCAAAAGATAATACACCGATTTGGTGGCAAAAGCAAGCCTGGATATAATTTACCTAACTACCTGGGTCATTGCGAGCGGATTGAAGCAATCTCCAACCCTCGCGGGGAGATTGCGGCAGCTTGTGCCGCCTCGCAATGACAAAATCTATCCGGAGGCAGAATCCATGGAGCTTAAAACTCTGGCTGAGAGGGTGGCCGAAAAGTTCCCGGTAAGGGAGCGGGATTTGAGGCGCACCTTTGAGGCTTTGCTCACCACCGATAACCTCTGGGAAGTCCTGGACTTAACGGATATCCCCATAATGACTTTTTGCGAGGTTTGGAAGGAACTGGCTCAGGAAGGGCTCGTAGAGGTGAAGGATTCCTCCCTAAGGTTGACTCCGAAGGGCCGAGAATTGGCCGCTTTTCTTGAGATAACCCCCCTCCGCGATTTTGCCTGTCCCCGCTGCAAAGGCCGAGGCATAGAGATAGAGACTCTCAAAGAAGTGGCCGAAAAATTTAAAGCCATAGCCCGCAGCCGCCCTGAAGCTATTAGGGATTACGACCAAGGCTATGTCTTAGAGGAGGTAACGGTAGCAAGAGTGGCCTTGATGTGGCAAAAGGGGGACCTGGCCGGACTCAACCTCATGGTCCTTGGGGACGATGACCTGGTGAGCGTGGCCGCTTCCCTCACCGGAGCACCGAAAAGGGTCACGGTTATTGACATAGACGAAAGGCTTCTGGATTTCATCCAGAAAGTATCGGATAAAGAGGGCCTTAAAATCCAGGTCCTGAAACATGACCTCCGCTACCCATTGCCCGAAGAGCTCCAAGGGGCTTTTGACACCTTCATCACTGACCCGACGGAATCTTTCAAGGGGATGAAGGCTTTCTTGAGCCGCAGCCTATCTTGCCTGAAAGGGCCAGGAAGTGCCGGCTACTTCGGGTTTACCCGGAGGGAAGCCTCCCTCAAAAAGTGGCAGGCCATCCAGAAGTTCCTCCTGGAGAAAGGGGCAGTCATCACCGACATCATAGACGACTTCAACGTTTATGCTAATTGGCCCTACATGGAATCAATGCGGGCTTGGGAGCACCTCCCGGCCCGTGCGCTGCCCCAAAAGGAATGGTACAAATCGGCCCATTACCGCATAGAACTTCTGGAGAAACCGGGGCCGGATACTGAAGTCTTCCCTGTGGACCTTTACGATGAAGAAACTGCTACGGTTTAAAGGAGGGAGCCGTGTTTGACCCTAAATTTGCTTGCTTAGTATGCGGAGCTGCCGAAGGGGAGACGGAGCTCAATGCCTTTGATAATGCGCTCTTAGAGGCAGGCATTGGGGACATAAACCTGGTTAAAGTCTCAAGCATAATGCCTCCAAACGTGAAGGTTGTGGAAAAATTGAACCCCTTGCCCAAGGGGGCTTTCCTTCCGGTGGTATATGCGGCAGTCTCTTCCTCCAACCCCGGGGCGATAATCTCAGCCGCACTCGGTTTTGGCCGGTGCCAAGATGGGTTCGGGGTGATTATGGAGGACGGGGGCGTAGGGAAAAGCGAGGAAGAGGTACGGAAGGAAGTGGAAAGAAAGATTGAGTTTGCTCTGGCCCGAAGAGGCCTCAGGCCCGACGAGGTCCGCATAGTTTCAGTATCGTGGCAGGTGAAAAAGTGCGCCTCGGTTGTGGCCGCATGCATTTTCTTTGAATAACAGGCAAAGGAGGTAGAAGCTGTGAATAAAGGCTTGGTGATTGGAGCAATAGTCATCTTAGGAGCGTTGCTCTACTTGGTAATAACGGGGCTTGGTGGCTCATCGGTCTACTACATTACGGTGGGGGAGCTTAAGGCAAAAGGCCCCGCCATCTACGGCAAAACCGTGCGAGTGGCTGGGAAAGTGGTGGAAAATTCCATCCAATGGGACCCCCAAACCCTGACCCTCACTTTTGAAATAGCCGATAACAGCGGTAAGCTGCCAGTAGTTTACCACGGCCCCCGCCCCGATATGCTCAAGGACGGAGCCGAAGCGGTTGTGGAAGGGCAGTATACTCCGGAAGGGGTCTTCAAAGTTAACCCCAAGGGTTTGCTCCTCAAGTGCCCTTCCAAGTACCAAGAGAAAAATCAGTAAGGGGGATTGATGGCTACCATCGGCTACTCAGCTATATTGTTAGCGTTTGTGGTCAGCCTGTGGGCCGTTTTGGGCTTCGTAATAGCGCGCTCTCGCGGTTACAAAGAGCTTTCCGAAAGTGCCCTCAGGGCAGTCCAAGCAGCCGCAGCCTTGGTCACTCTCGCCTCCCTATCCTTGATTTACCTTTTGCTCAAGCGCGATTTTTCGGTAGATTACGTATTCCGTTACACTAGCACGGCCCTTCCACCCCTTTACGCTTTCTCCGCTTTCTGGGCAGGACAGGAAGGCTCGCTCCTCCTTTGGTTGTGGCTGCTTTCCATCCTAACCTTGCTTGCCTCTTTGAACCTGGGCCGAGAGGATGAAGCCATCCAGGATTATGCCTTGGCCGCTTTGGCCGGGATAGAGGCCTTTTTCGCCCTGGTCCTGGCTCTGGTGAGCAATCCTTTCGCTTTCTCCCCGCGCTTTCACTCCGAAGGCCTGGGCCTCAATCCCCTCTTAGAGAACTTCAGCATGGTGATACACCCTCCTACGGTCTTCGTCGGTTACGCTGGCCTGGCCATACCGTTTGCCTACGCCCTCGCTTACCTGCTTGCCGGCAAGCCTTTAGAGGATTGGATTAAGAAAGTAAGGCCTTGGGCTATTGTGGCCTGGGCCTTCTTAGGGGCCGGAATAATCATAGGAGGATGGTGGGCCTACATTGAGCTGGGCTGGGGAGGATATTGGGCCTGGGACCCCGTGGAAAATTCCTCCCTAATTCCATGGCTTACCGCTACCGCCTTCTTGCATTCGGCCGTAGTGGCCGAGCGGAGGCATTACCTCAAGGGGTGGAGTTTCCTGCTCATTACACTAACGTTCCTCCTCTGCCTCTTTGCCACTTTCGTGACCCGCTCTGGGATAATCAAATCGGTCCACGCCTTTGCCCAATCGCCTCTGGGCTTTTACTTTGTAGCCTTCATCGCTATCTGGGCACTTCTAACCGGCTTTGTAGCCTTCAAAAACCGCAGTAGCTTCGCAAGTAAGAAGGTGGAAAGCGCCCTGCTCTCCAGAGACACCGCTTTCTATTACCTGAACTGGCTTTTCTTTGGCGAGGCTTTGGTATTGCTTCTGGGCATACTTTTCCCCACCTTTAGCTCCACCTTCCAAGGACAAGAGGCAAGCATTGACGTTTCCTTCTACCATCAAACCTTCATGCCCCTGGCGGCAATTACAGTGCTCCTTTTAGGGCTATGCGTTAGCTTAGGTTGGGGGACTACTTCGGCCAAAGCTTTGCGCCGGGCGCTTATCCCTGCCGGCGGCGCACTCCTGGGGATTGTGGTTCCCATCGCTTTAGGCGAAAGGAGCCTGTTTCCTATCCTGAGCTGGGGCACTGTAGGCTTTGCCGCTGCTGGGGTAATCCAAGAGCTGGCCAGAGGGGTCAAAGAATTTATCCGCAAACGTCGCCTCATCCCCCGACCGTACGGTGGCTACCTCGTTCATGCCGGCGTAGTCCTCTTAGCCCTCGGAGTAATAGGCTCATCCTTCTATAAAGCCGAAACTTTGGTTTCCCTCAAGCCCGGAGAGACGGCCGAAATCGGAAATTATGTCTTGAAATACGTGAACTTCCAGCACCAAAGCCTTCCTACCAAAGAGCGCTTCTTGGCTCAAGTTGAAGTTTACAAAGACGGCCGCTTCTTAGGCCAAATCCGCCCTGAGAAAAACTTCCATTTCAATGTTGAGCAATGGGTGAGCGAAATCGGCCTTAGGAGCACCCCGGCTGAGGATTTGTACCTAATCTTCATAGACCTTGACGAGGATGGCACGGCCAGCTTCCAGATACAAGTGAACCCGATGGTCTTCTGGATATGGGTTGGAGGGGGGTTAATGGTTTTAGGGGCTGTCCTTGCCCTCTGGCCTGAAGGAGGGAAAGAATGGAAAAGTTAGCGGTCATAGCCATAGCCTTGGCAACTTTGCTTTGGATTGCCTGGCCACTGATGAAAGTGGCAGGCTCCGAGGCAAGGCGCTGCCCCTCTTGCGGGGCTCCATATAAGCCCGGAGATAAATACTGCTCCCGCTGCGGCCGAAAGCTCCCGAAAGGAGAACAAAGATGAAAAAATTGAGCTTTATTCTGCTTCTCAGCGCTTTCTTCTTGGCCTTCTTCGCCTTAGCCCAAAGCTCCGGCACTGTAGAAGGCGAAGTCCTCAACGGCTCGGCAGAGAACAAGCCTATTTCAGGCATAACTGTTACCCTGCACATCTTTGACTCCAGCGGAACGGAAAAGGGAACACTCACCGCCCTCACAGACGAGCAAGGCTACTTTGCCTTCAAGGGGTTGGACACCGGAAAGGACCTCTTTTATTTGGCGGAGGTGAACTTTCAAGGCGTCCTTTACCATAGTTCGGCCCTTTCCTTCACCGAAGGTGAGGAAAAATTACGCCTACCAGTCGTGGCCTACGAGACAACTGAGAGCGATTCCGAGATAGCGGTCCAGAAGGCGCACTTTATCTTTGCGGTGGCTCCAGACAGAAAGACCATAGAAGTTATGGAAATGTATTCCGTGGCGAACAACGGCCGCAAGACCTTCGTGACCAAGGATGGGAAAACCCTCCGTTTCCCCATACCTCCGGAAGCCATGGATTTCGTTTCCGCTTCCCTTAACCCTGAAGGAGGGGAAGCCGTCCTCACCAAGCCTATCTTGCCCGGCCCGATGCCCCAGCCCCTGACTCTGGGATACGTGCTACCGGTCCGAGGTGATTCCTTGGAAATCCGGCGCACTGTCTTTTATCCCGTGGCAAGCTACAATGTCCTCGTGAAGGACATAGGCCTTACGGTGGAAGTTCCCGGAACCAAGCGGGGGAGGAACGTAGAAACGGCCGGCGATGTTTACTTAAACTTTGAGGGGGAAAAGCTCCCGAAAGGGGGAGAAATAACTGTGAAGCTTTCGGGCTTGGAGAAGGCGAGCAAGGTGCAAGTTGGAGGAACGACCTGGGTTTTGGCCACAACCGTAGCGGTAGTGTTGGCCCTCCTTGGCTTATTCCTGGTTTACCTAAGGAGGAGGTGAAAAATGCGCCTGGAGAAAGTGCGGGAATTCCTTGCTTCCAAGGGGCTTGATGGGCTTTTGGTAATCCAGCCGGAAAATCGCCGTTACCTCTCAGGCTTCACCGGCTCCTACGGCCTCCTCCTAATCACGCCCGACTCTGCCTACATCGCCACCGATTTCCGTTACTATGAGCAGGTTGAGCGAGAATGCCCCGGTTTTACCTTGGTCAAGGTAGAGAAAGATTTTGCCGATGTCCTCCCCAAACTTCTGGAGGAAACGGGCGTAAAAACTCTGGGCTTTGAGAGCTTCTACCTCACCGTGGAAGAATACAGGAAGTGGCGCAAAGCAGCCCGCAAGGTGAAATTGGTCCCTTGCCAGGACATCGTGGGAGAAATACGGAGCGTGAAGACTCCGGAGGAAATCCAGGCGATACGCAAAGCCGTGGCTTTAGCCGACGAAGCTTTCTCCCACATCTGTCAAGTCCTTCGGCCGGGGATGAGCGAGAAAGAAGCGGCCTGGGAGATTGAATCATTCATGCGGACCCATGGGGCAGAGAAAGTGGCCTTTGACCTGATATTGGCCTCTGGGCCCAATGGTGCTCTCCCGCACGCCAGAGCTTCCGATAAGCCGATAAAAGCGGGGGAGCCAATAGTGATTGATATCGGCTGCGTGGTAGGGGGGTATTGTTCGGACCTGACCCGAACGGTTGTGCTGGGCAAGCCCGATGAGCGCTTCTCCGAAATCTACTCCTTGGTCCTAAAAGCGCAGGAGAAGGCCGAAAGAGCCATAAAGGCCGGGATGCGAGCCCGCAAAGCCGATTCCATAGCGCGCAAAGTCATAGAAAAAGCTGGCTACGGCCCGCAGTTCGGCCACGGCCTTGGGCATGGCGTGGGTATGGCCGTGCACGAAAAGCCAAGGGTTGGGAAGCTCTCCAAAGATACCCTCCAGGCCGGGAACGTGATAACCGTAGAGCCCGGAATATACATATCCGGCTGGGGTGGAGTCCGCCTTGAAGACATTGTGGTAGTGCAAGAGGAGGGGGTTGAAATCTTGACCCGCTCGCCCAAAGGCCTTAAGTCCGCAATCCTATGAAAGAAGAAAAGGTAAAGCGCCTGGAAAGGCTTTTGGAAATAAGCCTTGAACTAAGCTCCACCCTCCACCTGCAAGACCTCTTGAGCAAGATAGTCCATTTAGCCACCGAGCTTACCAACACTGAGGCCAGCTCCATACTGCTCTTGGACCGCAAGACCAAAACCCTTTACTTTGAAGCGGCTACGGGCGTGAGGGTGGACTCAATCCAGAAAATCCCAGTCCCACTTGAAGGAAGCATTGCCGGAAGGATAGTCCAGGAAGGCAGACCTCTGATTGTGGAAGATGTCAGGACTGACCCCAATTTCTATGGCGTTGTGGACACTTTGACCCATTTCCAGACCCGCTCCATCCTGGGAGTCCCCCTCAAAGTCAAAAACACAATCATAGGGGTATTGGAAGTCCTGAACAAGAAAGGAGGGGAACCTTTTGACGAAGAGGACGTGAAGCTTTTAGAGATTCTGGCCGCTCAAGCAGCTGTGGCTATAGAAAACGCTCGCCTCTTCCAACAGAGCGACTTCATCTCCGATTTGGTCCACGAGCTCCGCACCCCATTGACTTCCATAATAGGCTACACCAAGTTTATGCTTGACCACGAGTTTGAGCCTGGCACTGAAAGGCGCTTTTTGGAAACAATCCATCGGGAAGCGACAAGGCTTTCGGGCCTGATAAACGATTTCCTGGACCTGGTGCGGTTAGAGTCGGGGCGGGTTAGGATAACAAAGAAGCCAGTCCAGATTCGGCAATTGCTTGATGAATGCATTGCCATTATGCGCCCCCAAGCTGAACCACGCAAAATCAAAATCAAGCTTTCCATTCCCCCAGGCCCCTCTTACATCCCTGCGGATGAAGACCGGCTCCGGAGGGTTATCCTGAACCTTTTGAGCAATGCCATAAAGTTCAACCGGGACGAAGGGCTTGTGGAAGTCAAAGTGGAATTAGAGGGGAAAGAGGTGCGGATTTCGGTCTCCGATACCGGGATTGGGATACCGCCTGAAGAGCTTCCCTACATCTTTGAGAAATTCTACAGGGGGCGGGCCGAAGAAGAGGTCTCAGGCTCAGGCCTTGGCTTGAGCATAGCCAAGCAAATTGTGGAAGCTCACGGTGGTAGGATATGGGTTGAAAGCACTCCAGGCCAAGGCAGCACCTTTACTTTCACCCTTCCTCTGGAGGGCAGCCCTGGATGAAGCGCTTTAGCTTGGCGGTTATTTTGGCCTTAGTCCTTACAAGCTGCTCCCCAACCCCGCTTCCCCTGCCGACCCCCACCTTCACTCCTACTCCCACCCCTCAGCCTCTGGAGCTTGTAGTCCTTCACACTAACGATACCTGGGGCTACGTTTTCCCTTGCGGCTGAAGGCCGCCGATAGGCGGATTGGCCCGGCGGGCCTCCTTAGTTAAGGAAATACGCAACAAATACGAAAACGTCCTTCTCCTTGACGCCGGAAACACCTTCTGGAGCGATGTCCCTCTCACGCGCAAGACCGGAAGTTTGATAATCGTAGAAGCCATGAACATGATGGGCTACTCAGCCGCAGTGCTTGGGGAGAAAGACCTCACCTTGCCTAAAGATGCACTTGAAAAGATAATCTCCACAGCCAATTTCCCCATCCTTTCGGCCAATGTGCTTGAGGAAGATGGCAAGCCTTTGGCTTCTCCCTACACCATTTTGGAGGTCAAAGGCCACCGCATAGCCATCCTTGGCCTCACAGGGCTACCGATACCGCCAATTACAGGCTATCGGGTCCTTGACCCACTGGAGACCGGCCGGCACTACATCCGGAATTTGAAGGGGCAAGCGGATATAGTGATAGTTCTTGCCCACACCGGGGGCGAGATAGCCGAGGAACTTGGGGACGAGGATGGTGTAGACCTTGTAGTATGGGGTGGGGTTAGCGGGCAAAACCCTGGCCCCTTCTGGAACGAATCCAACGCTTCTTTAACCATCATAGCCGAAGTTCCTACCCCTGGCCATGCTGGGCGAGAGGTAGGTTTTGCCCGGCTGAACTTAGACTCAAAGGGCCGAATAACCCACTACGAATGGAGCACGACTTCACTCACCCCTTCCTTCCCGGACGATCCCGCAATCCTTGGCCTAATCCAGCGCTACGGAGGGCCGTAATTGTAGTGCAGCCCTCCCCCTGGCGGTGAGGCCAGAGGGGACATAAGGGAGTGCTTTTCCGACCTAACCCCCTGGCCCTCTTCCCTGCGAGGGAAGGGGGAAAATTTGGCGGGTTCTCCGGTCAGCCTACGAGGGTGGGCGACGGGGGTCCAGGGGGCGAAGCCCCCATGGCAAGGGGTGTGGGGGGTGTCCCCTTCACGCCGACTGAAGTCAGCCTCTTTGAAAAAGGTCGGCCTTCGCCGACCTTGATTAAAGCGGGGGTGGAGAGGGCTGCGCCCCCTCCCAGGGGGTTTGGGGGATGTGCCCCCAAGAACTAAAAATAAGGGGCGAGTTGCTAACTCTTGCAACCAAGCCATGAGTGGGACTCAAAACGCTGGCAAACCCTCGGCCAACGGGGGTGGGAAAGGGGGGTCCAGGGGGCTTCGCCCCCTGGCAAGGGGTGTGGGGGATGTGCCCCCACAAAACCAAAAGAGGGGGCGAGTCGCCCACCTTAGCAACCCCGCCACGAGTGGGACCCAAAACGCTGGCAAACCCTCAGCCCACGAGGGTGGGCAAATGGGGGGCCCAGGGGGCGAAGCCCCCATGGCAGGGGGTTTGGGGGATGTGCCCCCACAAAACCAAAAGAGGGGGCGAGTCGCCCGCATTAGCAACCCCGCCACGAGTGGGGCCCAAAACCCTGGCAAATCCTCAGCCCACGGGGGTGGGCAAATGGGGGGTCCAGGGGGCACAAGCCCCCTGGTGGGGGGCATGGGGGGTGTGCCCTTTACGCCGACTAAAGTCAGCCTCTTTGAAAAAAGGTCGGCCTTCGCCGACCATAACTAAAGCGGGGGTGGAGGGGGCGAAGCCCCCTCCCAGGGAGCTTGGGGGATGTGCCCCCAAAAATTTAAAAGAAGGGGCGAGTAGCCCTCTCATGCAACCCCGCCACGAGTGGGACCCAATACGCCAGCGAACCCTCAGCCTACGGGGGTGGGCAAAAGGGGGTCCAGGGGGCGCAAGCCCCCTGGTAGGAAAGAGCTTAGCCTCAAAGGGAGGGAAAATGCCCAATCCTGTGATTGAAGTTGAGAAATTGGTCAAGAAATACGGCGAACGGGTGGCGGTCAATGAAGTGAGTTTTTCCGTCCAGGAAGGGGAAATCTTCGGCCTACTGGGACCCAATGGGGCCGGCAAAACCACAACCATCTCCATCTTGGCCACCTTGCTCCCCCCAGATGGGGGAAAAGTAATCATCGGCGGATACGACCTGGCGCGGGAGGCGAATAAAATCAAACCATTGATTGGCTTCGTCCCCCAAGAACTGGCCCTCTACCCAACCCTCAGCGCCTGGGATAACCTGGCCTTCTTCGGCCGTATCTATGGCTTACGAGGGAACGTCCTCAAAGAGCGCATCGCCACTGCGCTGGACATGGTCGGGCTGCGCGAGCGGGCCGGGGATGCTGTGCGCACCTTCTCCGGCGGAATGAAGCGCCGCCTGAACATTGCTGCCAGCCTACTCCATCGGCCGCGTATACTCTTCCTGGATGAGCCTACCGTGGGGGTGGACCCCCAATCGCGCAACTTTATTTTTGAGCACATTGAGCGGCTGAAGGCCGAAGGAATGACAATTATCTACACCACCCACTACATGGAAGAAGCCGAGCGCCTCTGCGACCGGGTAGCAATTATGGACGAAGGCCGTATCTTGGCTTTGGATACGCCTAAAGGGCTGATCGGTTTACTGGGCGGTGGGGTTATCTACGTTGGGATAGCAACCGAGGCCATTGAGATGCTGCTGCCAGCAGTCCGCTCCTTGCCCCACGTCCGAAGTGCTTCTTACCAAGGGGGTCGGCTCAAGGTTGAAACGAGTGCTGCTCGCCCTGCCCTGCTGGAGCTAATTGAGCTCTGCAATGTCCGCGATGTGCCCATCCTCTCCTTGGAAGTGCTGGAGCCGAACCTGGAGAGCGTCTTCCTGCACCTTACGGGCAAGCGCCTGCGCGATTAGGAGGTATGTTATGCTGAACCAAATCCTGGCCTTAGCCTGGAAGGACCTCAAGATTTTCTTCAAAGACCCTGGGGCAGTAGCCCTAATCTTCCTGCAACCCTTCATGTTCATCGTAGTGATGAGCTACGCCCTCAGCGGCTTGTTTGAACCCGGCAAAGGTCAGATTCAGCTCCTGGCCGTGAACCAGGACCGAGGAACGCAAGCAGCGGCTATCATCCGGCAATTGGATGAGATGGACGCCTTTCAAGTTGAAACGACCTGGGAAGGCCAACCTTTGACCCGAGAGATGGCCGAGAACCTAATCGTTAAAGGTAAGCGCAACATGGCCCTGGTTTTCCCACCCGACTTTTCCGAAGTCCTGGAGCAAGCCCCAGGCGCCACCCTACGCCGAACTAAGGTATTGGTCATTGTGGACCCAGCTACCTCCAGCCAGTTCGTCGAGCCGGTGCTGGGCACATTGCAAGGGCTGATTGAGCGAAGCATCTACACAGCGATGGCGCCGAAAGGGCTGGATTACCTCTTTGAGAAACTTGCGCCCCAGACACCTGTTGAACAGCGTGAGGCTTTCAAAACACAGGCTCAGGAAGCAATATCTGGTGGTTTGCTGGGCGGAAAAGAGCCTGTGGTAACGCTGGAGCGAACGGTTCCGCCTGGGATGCGCGTGGAGAAATATCCTAACTCTTTCCAGCAGAACGTACCGGGTTACACCATCTACGGTATTTTTTGGATTGTGAGCCTGTTGGCCGGCTCAGTGCTACAGGAAAAGCGGGAAGGGACCTTCCGACGGCTGCTGGTGGCACCGATGAGCCGGGGAGTAATGCTGGCGGGGAAACTGCTGCCTTATTACATCATAAACCTTATCCAGCTGGCGATAATGTTAGGGGCATCCAGCTTGCTGTTCAGGATGAGCTTAGGGCATTCGCCTGCCGGTCTGGTTGCAGTGAGCCTGGCTGCGGCCGCTGCGGCTACCGGGCTTGGAGTACTGGTTGCGGCCCTGGCCCGTACCGAAGCCCAGGTTGGCGGCCTCACCGTATTGCTACTGCTAACGATGTCCGCCTTGGGTGGCTGCTTTGTCCCCCGCTTCATCATGCCGAACTGGTTGAGGACGATAGGCCTCATCACCCCTCACGCCTGGGCGTTGGAAGCCTATCAAGATTTACTGGTGCGAGGGTATGGGCTGTGGGAAGTGTTACCCAAAGTAGGCGCCTTAACCGCATTTGCCACCGCCTTCTTCAGCATCGGCGTATGGCGATTCCGCTTTGAATAATGCCACCGCAATTAATGGGTCCAGGGGGGCAAGGCACCCTGGCGGGGGCTGTGGGAGTGTGCCTTCTGACCTAACCCCCTTACCCGTTATCGGGTCAGCCTGCGGGGATGGGCAAAGAGGGGTCCAGGGGGCTTCGCCCCCTGGCAGGGGGTGTGGGGGATGTGCCCTTCCGACCTAACCCCCTGGCCCCCTTCCCTGCGAGGGAAGGGGGAAAATTTGGCGGGGTTATCGGGTCAGCCTACGAAGGTGGGCGACGGGGGTCCAGGGGGCGAAGCCCCCATGGCAAGGGGTGGGGGGGGTGTCCCCCCACAAATTCAAAGAGAGGGGACGAGTTGCCCACCTTAGCAACCCCGCCACGAGTGGGACCCAGAACGCTGGCAAACCCTAAGCCAACGGGGGTGGGAAAACGGGGGGCCAGGGGGCGAAGCCCCCTGGCCGGGGGGTTGGTGGATGTG
>Ga0080004_1110832_pt1 | contig 108984 bp, 112 predicted proteins | sample WasSprMetagenome_FD_69207 | JGI IMG/M metagenome (GOLD analysis project Ga0080004, IMG submission 69207) | Sulfidic aquatic microbial communities from Washburn Spring, Yellowstone National Park, USA - WS (SPADES assembly) (version 2) | ecosystem: Environmental > Aquatic > Thermal springs > Hot...
CTAAAGGAGCATCAAGTAATGCAATCCTAGCCTTCTCAACCCTCTTAGGCATCCCAGGATGTACAACCTCCTTATCAAGAACGACACCATAAACCAACTGAGAATCAGCTAACGAAGCACCGTGTTTCTTAATTATCTGGATATTGTCGAGGTCTACATACCACCTATCACCTCTTAACTCAGCAACTTGCTTAACAGCTTTAACAGCAATCTTAGCGAAGTAATCTCTGACTCCGTGGACAGCCTTACTAGTTAGTGCTGTCGATGCTATACGTATTAGTACCCCTTCATCATCTATACTCACAGGTTTTGCTAACTCCCTAGCTATCCTTGTAGCCTCCTCTAAAGCCCTCTTATAACCATTAATTATTATGGTTGGGTGTACATCCTTAGCTAATAATTCACTAGCATTCTTTAATAACTCACCAGCAAATATAACTGCTGTTTTAGTACCATCACCTACTTCATCGTCTTGCCCCTTAGCTATCTGAACAAGCATTTTAGCAGCTGGGTGCTGAACATCCATCTTATCCAGTATTGTAGCTCCATCATTAGTTATAGTAACATCACCTAGGGTATCCACTAACATCTTATCCATACCTCTAGGTCCGTACGTAGTCCTTAACATTTCAGCTATGGTTATAGCAGCCATCATATTAGCTCTTAACGCATCCTCACCAGTCGTTCTAGTACTACCCTCCTTAAGTATCAGGACAGGTATTCCGGTAGGACCTATAACTCCTACAGGTTGACTACTCTGACTCATACTCTAATCCCTTGAATCCTATTTCAGTGACTTCTATATAAATTTTAATGAACATAAAACATCATTACCTAATCATCACACATCCACTGTCTTAAGTCCTAATAAATATATTTAAGCTTAGTGTAAACACATGTTTCAGGGAGTACTTACTATGGGTAAGGTAAGGACAGCAATAGTTAAGAGGACTGCTAAGAAATTACTAGAGTTGTTTCCAGATAAGGTAAGTACTGATTTCAACTCAAATAAGGAATTAGTAAAAACATATGTTAATACCAAGTCTAAGAAGTTAAGAAATCAAATAGCCGGTTATTTAACACGTCTAGCTAGGATGAAGTTAGAGGCTCAGTCTCAAGTTCAGGGTCAGCAATCTTGAAGATCACGTTGGAGTTTTTAGGAGTTCTAAGAAGGGAGCTAGGTAAAAACACTATTGAAGAGTTTTTAGATGATTTAAGAGGTTGGACCTTAAGAGAACTCTTAGTGTATCTACTTAACAAGTACCCGAAACTTAACTTAGTTGTAAGTAGTGATGGAAGTTTAAGTAGTTCGTACATTCTCTTTATAAACGGTGTTGATTATATGCTATTAGGTGGTTATGATTATAGGGTTAGGGATGGTGATGTACTAACGTTCATACCGATAAGTCATGGTGGTTCTAATACTGAGGACATCAAAAGAGTTTGGGATCTCCTAACTAATAAGTTAAATTCTATAAAGCTTGAAGTTTATGAAATAAGTAAGGATGAAGCTTCACAAATAATTAAAGACTTAGATAAATATCAATTTAGAGGATGTATAACACAGGTATTACCGAAGTGTTTAGTAATATCTGATAAGCAATTACTACTAGCATCACTACTAACTTTTAAAGCTATAGAGAGGAATGAAATGATAAGTAAGAAACAACATATAGAGTTCTTAATAAGGTTATTCTCCAACAGACAGATAAATGAAGTAATAAAGTTTATCAGTAGGGTGAATTCTGAGAAGTACTTACTCATTACTATATGTTCAGAACAAGAGGGGAGGCATAAAGATGTATCGTTTAATTATCCTAAGGTAAACACTGAGAAATTATTTAATGAGTTTAGAGAAGATGATATAGACTATGTTATTCAGGTCTATAACATCAGTGATGCTGTAGGTCGTGATGTAGATAGAATTCACTCCATAATACTTAGTAAGATAGCATTATTTCAGTTAATAACTTAACCCATAACTATGTAACCTCTATACAATGATATCCTACTATAACAACTTAAAATGTATGATTTTAACTTCAGAGTCATTACTAATTCTCTTACCGTAAATTTTGAGTAAATCCTTGATAAGCTCTTCTTTGGTATTATAACCATCGTTGATAGCGTCAACATCTGTTAAATCTCTCAGCTTCTTAACCTCAACACTCTCAACTATAGCTGTACCGACTTTTAAATCCCCAGCTATTATGTCTACAAGATCACCTGCTTTAACATCACTTACAAGTCTTATAGTAGTTACCTTCCTCTTCATCAGTAAATCTCTTAAGTACTTACTCTTAAAAATAAGCTTCTTATGCCTCAATACCTAACCCTCATGGCTCTAAACGTTTCTTATCCCTAGGGAATAAAGTAACTTCCCTAACATTACTCCTACCAGTAAGCATTAATGCTAATCTATTTAGCCCCATACCCCAACCAGCATGTGGTGGTATACCATAGTCAAACCATTTTAGGAAGTAGGTAAAGCTTTCAGGGTTCAACCCCTTCTCTCTTAACCTACTAATTAATAACTCCTTCTTATGAATCCTAGAACTACCAGATGCTATCTCAAGGAAATTATAGATGAAGTCGAAGGATTCTGTATATTCGGGATTATTATCACATGGTTTTGTGTAGAACGGTCTTGTCTCTGAGGGCCATTCAGTTATGAAGTATAGTTCTTCACCAACCTCCTTTGAAAACCTTCTCAAATCTGATGACGTTATATCAGCACCTTTAGTAACGTCAGAACCAACCTTCCTTAAAGTCTCTATAACATCAACATACTTAAATCTCTTAAATGGTAATCTCACCTGAGGTAATTCATGATTCAATATCTTAAGTTCTTTAGAACACTCCTCACTAACATTCCTCACTACCCTATATATGACCTTCTCAAGAACCTCCATAACAGACTCATAATTTGCGAATGCCATCTCAATATCAACACTTATGAATTCTGCTAAGTGGTAAGGAGTGTCAGACTCCTCAGCACGCCAAGCTGGAGCTATCTCAAATACCCTCTCAAAAGCACTTGCTAATAACTCCTTATATAATTGCGGACTCTGAGCTAGGAATGCTTCCCTACCGAAGTATATGACTGGGAATAAAGCTGCACCACCCTCAGTAGCTGACGCTATTATCTTCGGTGTCATAACCTCTATAAACCCATTACTATACAATTCCTCCCTAATAGACCTGAGGGCTGTAGAGACTATCTTGAATATTGCTTTAGTCTCCTCCCTCCGAAGGTCTAATACCCTCTCACGTAATCTAGTATCTAAGTCGGCTTTAACCTTACCACTAACATCTATGGGTAGTGGTGTACTTGCGATATTATGGATAATTAACTCTTTAGGTGTTATCTCAACTCCTCCAGGAGCACGTTCATCTATTTTAACAATACCCCTAACACTAATGACTGATTCCAACGTTAACTCGTAGAACTTCCTCACTAATTCCTCAGGGTCTGACTTACTAATAACTACTTGTATATACCCATCCTTATCTCTCAACACTAAGAACTTCTTACCACCTAAATCACGTTTACTATGAACCCAGCCAGCAACTACCACTTCAGAACCAGCTAATGATTTACTGATATCACTAGATAGGTGAGTCCTAAAAACCATCCTATACACCACCTCACTCAGTCCTTATCCTAACACTACTCCCGACTAAAGTACTTAAAACTTCCTCAATAACCTCCTTACTCGCAGGTAAGTACCTACTATCAGACTTAGGTATCCTAACTATATACTGTACAGATCCGTCGGGAAGCCATAAAGTGTTGATCCCAGATATCCTAGCAGGTGTTACTAACTGAAAAGCTATAGACCTAATATTATTTACTGATTTATCAATAACTCTAACCTTAATACCTAATACCTCACTAAGTTGTTTATCTAACTTATTAATTAACCTCTGATTAGTGAGTGAGTCAGGTAGTTGAATAGTGATGACTAGTAAATCAGCTAGCTTAAGAGTTTTATGGTATGTAGCATCTTTAAGAAATTTAAATTCAGGCTTGTCTTCTAAGTCTAATAACACTCTCATAACATCTACCTCATAAGGCTCAACAACTCTACTATCAACTAACCCTTGACATCTAGGGCATAACACACCAGACCTAACACATATATGGTCTAACGGTATTCTCACTATAGGTCAGCCACGCTACCCACATTACTTCCAAGAAGATTTAGGTCAAAGACTTTAAAAGTTTTCATAAGGTATAAAGATTGTATCCACGATAATGAATTAGTTCTTTAAAAGAACTGAAGTCTTAGAGGTTTTAAATACTCTAACTTACTTAAGCTTCTGGGATAAGCACTTCTGTAGATAATCATCTAGGTGTTGAGTATTGTTATACTGAGGAATCATGAAAGCAGTTATTAACTATTGAATTGTATTAGAGTTAAATCTTTCTGTAGGTAGTAACATTTTGGGAAGTTCATGTTTGTTTCAGTTGATATAGGTACATCGAGTGTAAAGGTTGGTTTAGTAGACCATAATTTAAACGTTTTGAAGGAGTATATTGCTGAAGTACCTTTAATAACTTATGCACCGTTAGTAGCTGAGCACGACCTTAAGATGTTATGGGATTTAACAATACGTGGTATTCAGGAGGTTGTTAAGGGCTATGAGGGTAGGGTTGAGGCTATATCACTTAGTACGTACTTACATGGATTAGCGGTGCTTAGTAGGGATTCAGACGTGATTATGAATGTAATGACGCACCTAGACCGTCGTTGTTCATCAGAACAGAGTGCTATTGAGAAGGAGGGGGTTGGTTACGAACTCTATAGAAGGACTGGTTGTCCACCAATATTCGTATTCCCACTATGTAAGGCTCTTTGGTTAGTTAGGAAGGGGGTGCTTAAGTCAGGATGCAGGTTATCCTTAGTTAAGGATTATATAGCTTACAAGTTAACCGGTAATTACGTAGTAGATTACGGTGTCGCGTCAGGTTCAGGTTTTCTAAATATACATAATCTAAAGTGGGAGCCATCAGCACTAGAGCTCTCTCAAGTAAGTGAGGATATGCTTCCAGAACTTTATGAAGGAGCTAAAGTCTACGACTACATAACATTACCTAGCATAGGAATTAGAAATAAAGTAGCATTAGTGTTAGGTTCTTTTGATGGGGCACTTCAGAACTTAGGTTACGGCGTGTTCAGAGAAGATGCAGTATTAAACCTAGGTTCTACAGCAGTTATAAGGACACTTTTACATGACCCAGTAGTAGATAAGAGTCCGGATGCTAGGTTCTTCGTGTACTATGCTGCAGATGGTTATAGAGTTGTTGGTGGAGCTTCTAATAACGGTATGACGGTTATTGAGTGGGTTAGGAAGAACTTCATTAAACAAGATCTTGAATTATCTGAGGAGATAGTTTGTAGAGGTGGTGTGTACGTCCTCCCATTCCTCACAGGTGAGAGATATCCGTTTAGAGACCCCAATTTAACATTTACAGTATTAGGCCTACGTCTAGAACATAATCAAAAACACTTCCTCAGAGCTATTGTAGAGGGGATAGCACTTACTGTGAAGTCAATCCTAGATGCTATTGAGGAAAACAACGTCGTCATCAAGAGAGTACATTGTGCTGGTGGTGGATGTAATTATGAGGGATTCATCAAAGTATTCTCTAATGTTCTATGCAAACCTATAGCTATACATTCAAAACCGCGTGAGGCTGTAATATTAGGCGCTTCAAATATTGTTAGGAGAGCTCTAGGATATTTAAGAAGTTTTGAAGACCTTAGAGATATAGATAAACCTACCTACGTACACCCGGATATAAGTACCTGTAAGGTATATCTCAAATGTTCGGAGAAATTCGTAGACATCGTTAAGAAAGTACAAAATCTAAATAAAGTATTATTTGAGGCATCAAGTTATTAAACTACCTAATTTAACTTTAGGGTGAGGAGGTCTGGATTATTTTCTCAGGAGTTTAACCTTATATTGTATCTCAACTCCATAATCTCAACTCTTCAGGACCAGAATTACCTGATGGTTAATGTATGAGGATTATTGTGGTTCTCTTTAATAGTGTATTAATTCTAAAACCCTATATACCTTTTTAACATTTTTCAAGATAGTGTAATAGTAGTAGGTGGGTTTAAGGTGTCTGAAAGTAAGGAGGGGAGGTTTCAGGAAGTACTAGATTATGTTAAGTATTTAGAACAGAGGATTCAGGAGATGGAGGCTGAAATTTCATTGTTGAGAAGGGAGATTAAATACTATAAGCAGGAGATTGATAAGTTATTAGCACCACCATTGATTGAAGGTATACTTCTTGAGGTATTAGATGATAATAGAGCTGTAGTGAAGAGTACTACAGGTCCTAACTTAATAGTAGGTATTAGCGGTAACATAGATAGGAGTAAATTACTTCCAGGTACGTATGTAGTGCTAAATCAGAGGGGTTCAGCTATAGTTGATATCCTCCCTAAGAGGGAGGACCCTGTAGTTAGGGCTATGGAGGTTATCGAAAGACCTAATACTAGATACTCAGATATAGGTGGGTTAAGTGAGCAGGTCCGTGAGTTAAGGGAGGTTATAGAACTTCCTCTTAAATACCCTCACCTATTTAGAGAGTTAGGTATTGAACCACCTAAAGGTGTTTTACTCTACGGACCCCCTGGATGTGGTAAGACATTACTTGCTAAGGCAGTAGCTGGGGAGTCTGAAGCGACATTCATAAGGTTGGTTGCTTCAGAACTTGCTCAGAAGTTTGTTGGTGAGGGTGCACGTATGGTGAGGGAGTTATTCGCATTAGCTAGACGTAAAGCACCTTCAATAGTTTTAATAGATGAGATAGATGCTATAGCTGCTAAGAGGTTAGATATAGGTACTAGTGGTGAGAGGGAGATCCATAGAACTTTAACTCAGTTACTAGCTGAGTTAGATGGTTTCGACCCCTTAGATAACGTTAAGATCATTGCTACAACTAATAGAATTGATGTTTTAGACCCAGCTATACTGAGACCCGGTAGGTTTGACAGAATTATTGAGATACCGTTACCTGACGCTAACGGGAGGTTCGAGATCTTCAAGATACATACTAAGAAAATGAAACTTAGTGATGATGTAGATTTGAGGTTCTTAGCTATGATGACCGAAGGGGCTAGTGGAGCTGATATAAAAGCCATATGTACTGAGGCAGGATTCTCAGCGATTAGGTCTAATAGAACGTATGTTACTCAGGAGGATTTCATTAAAGCAATTAATAAAGTCCTTAAGAATAGGGTTAAACAATATTCTAATACGTCTAACACCTATGACTATACTATTGGTTTGAAAGATAATGAGCATAGGTATTTGGTGATATAGTTGTACATTATTAGGAGGGCAACTCCAGAGGAAGTGAAGAAGTTAAGGTATATAGCAAATTACCAATTTAAAGAGGATGTCGCTCATCACCTCATACCTGAAGATATCTACGTGAAGATTTCTAGAAATACTGGTAGGGTTAGAGAGGTATTAAGTGATGAAGGTATTAGAATAGCATCTATTAGAGCATCAACATATACTTTCAACTTATCACTATACGGGGCATCAATACTTCATAAAGTTACTAAGAAGTTAAGGGTTGTCATTGCCTCAGAAGTAGCCGAAGATGTTGTTAAGGGGTCTTCAGTCTTCTCAAGACATGTAATGAGCGTTGATGAAGACTTAAGAGCTGGTGATGAGGTATTAGTTGTGGATGAATGTGATAACTTACTATGTGTTGGTAGGTTGTTTTTATCACCATATGAGGTTATGTTCTTCACTAGAGGTGTAGCTGTTAAACTAAGGGAGTGTAGAGGGGGTTCTTAATGAGTGTTGATATAGTAGTAGATAGTAACTATTTAGAGAGGTTAAGGTCAAGAAATGATTGGATATTCATAACAGGATTCCCAGGTTTCGGTTATGTAGGAACCATAGCCACTAGATACTTAGTCACACAGTTAAGAGCTGAGAAGATAGGGAATATAATCACTAAGTATATGCCTGACTTCATAGCACTCGACGATTACGGTATACTAACCCCGTATGAGTTATTTATGTCCTACGATAACAGATTATTAATATTAGTGAATAACGCAACACCAGCAAATATTGAGAGGGTAGTATTTGCTAAGACTATAGTTAAGTGGGCTAAGTCATTAGGTGTTAAGGAATTCATACTAGCTGGAGGTCTTAATAGCAGGTTTAAAGAAGGTAATGAGAAGTTAAGATGGGTTAAGACTTCAGTCAGTAGTAGGGAATTACCTGAACCTAAGTTCCATAAAGGTCTCTACGTAGTAGGGCCTCTAGCAATATTATTTCTTACATTAGAGGTAGAGAAAGTACCTGCAGTCATGATACTACCTTATACAGAACCGGATAAATTCGATCCTAAAGCTGCTGCAGTCTTTATAGAGAAGGTTAATGAATTATTAGGTTTAAGCATTGATGTTCAGGGTTTGATAGAATATTCTAAAGCTGTTGAAGAAGCAGAAGCACTACTCTCAGAAACTTTAAAGAATGTTGAAGAGGATAGAAGGCCTAAACCATATATTTAACAACTTCAAAACCGTATTTAAATACTTAATTATTTACTGGAACCTCTTAACTCCTTAATAGTCATTGCTAAAGTTCTTAATAACTTAAGCTTACTTAAACTACTGTTGTAGATGATAACCCTACCAGTGCTCCCTAAGTACCAAGTTCTACAGTACTTAGAGTCATTATCAACCTCGAACTCCAGACTTAATTTCTTACAAGCATTAACTAACTCATCTAGCGTTGGTCTACTAACTGAGTATTCCTTAGGAAGTCTCCGTCCAAGTCTCCTCGGAAGTGTTGAGTCTATGTATTGAGGCCATACCACAACTTTCTTACTATCCTCACTCATCTTATCCTAATAATATAGCGTTTAAGGTACCTTCTTGACCAGGTCTTGAGGTAACCCTTACCCTCCCTAACTCAGTCTCTAAGATCGAACCTTTAGTTATTATACCTCTCTGACTATACTCTCTATTTGAGGGTGTCTCTAAGATCCTTAACACCCTACACTTTTTTGATTTACCTGTCTTAGGGTCTGTTACATTAACATATAAGCATCTCTTAATCCTTAATTTAATACCCCCACCTCTAACTCTCTCCCTCACAACTTGGTGTTCCTCACTACTTAAGGTTGTAAGTGTTGGGTAATCACCTATCTCATACTTCCTATTACCTCTATGCGGTCTTTTCTTACCACCAGATACCTTCTTAAAGTCATTCCCTTGATAAACACCCATTTCTCATACCTTATCTAAAGTATTTAGAGTTACTTTAAAAGTTTTAGAAGAAGATCTAGGATGGGGTTCATGAAGCTGTTGAGGAGGTTAATACGAAGACTATATAAGTACTTAGAAGTGCTTATGAAGCCTATTTATAAAGTATATGAGAAGTGGTTATGGATTCAAATATCTGAAGGACCTATGCCTAGACATGTAGCTATAATACCTGATGGTAATAGGAGGTGGGCTAGAGAGGTAGGTAAACCTATAACTTACGGGTATGATGTTGGTTATGATAAGATGAAGAACTTACTTACATGGATTTTAGAATTAGGTGTTAAGGTTATAACGATATATGCTATGTCATATGAGAACTGTATTTATAGGTCGGAAGAAGAGAGGATGTATCTATTTAAACTACTTGATCGAGCACTTAATGATTTAATGTATAGTAGTGATGTTCATGAGAAAAAAGTGAGGGTTAGGGTCTTCGGCAGGTTAGATATGATACCTGAGGAGTTAATTGCTAAGATACGTAAGGTAGAGGAGTTAACTAAAAACTACAGTGATAGGTATATTAACGTAGCTATATGTTATGGAGGACGTCAAGAAATTGTAGACGCTATTAAAAAGTTAGTGGATGACTTAGTGAGTAGGAAGTTAAGTATCGATAATATTAATGAGAACATGTTTAGGAAGTATCTATATACTTCATATATTAATGAACCATTAGATGAACCAGACCTCGTGATAAGAACTTCAGGTGAGTTAAGATTAAGTAACTTCCTCCTATGGCAGATAGCGTATAGTGAGTTATACTTCTGTGATGTTTTCTGGCCTGACTTCAGAAAAATAGATTTATGGAGGGCAATAAGGTCTTATCAGAGGAGGGAACGAAGATTTGGGAGATAGTGTTAGACCTTCCTAGGTAGCTGTTCTCTCGATTACGTATAGAACCGCACTTACAGTCATAATTATAATTACATATATGAAGAACATGTTAGTGATTTTATACTCGTTAAGTAGCAATAATACTTGCTGGATATCAGTAGGTTTTGTAGTGAGTATGAGTTCGGATATCCTGGTGATTAAACCATAAAGCATTATAATAACTGTTAATGTTATTAGATCCCTCCATACCCTAATACTCCTCCTGAGAATTCTTAACGTAAGTCTACCACCAATTAAGGGTATTAGTGAGAGGAGGAGGAAGGGTATGGTATTACTTACGTATAGGGTGATTGACATTATATCAGAGCTAAAATTACGTGATGCTAACGTTATATATAGGATTATTACTGTCATAGCTGTCGATATCGTCGAGAGTATCAATGATATCCTAGTTATCGGTGATAAACGCCACCATTTACCTACGAACTCGTCGAGACCGAATCCCTTAAATATTAAGAAAGCTGCTATGATTATTGATATCGTAGGGGTTATATATGTGACTAGGTTCATAGTCAGTAGTAGAGAGTATGCAAGTATTATAAGTCCTGGAAGTCCAAGGAATATCTTTGAGAATCTACGTTCCTCTAGTACCTTCCTTAAATACCTCCCGAGGAGGACGTATGTCTCCTCCACACCTCTTAACTGTTCAACCACAACCCTCTCAACACCAACTACATTAACTTTAGACTGAATCACTGGAAGTACTTTCTCATCTTCAACACTATCAACGACGACTATGGCGTTATTAGCCTTAGTAACCTCTATAATCCTATCTAACTCCCTGCTAATCTTAATTCCAGCCCTCGATGATGAGTTCTCATCACCTGCTACTAAAGCTATCTCAGCAGAATAACTCTCATCCTTCTTCAGATCCCTATAAAGTTTAAGGGCTGTGAAGAGGACGTTTAAGTCTGAATCTTGAGGTGCTGTTAACGCGTATTCATTCGCAATCTTAAGTATGTTATCGTATCCGAGAACTGGTGTGTTGATACCTAATTTACCGATATCATTATCGAAGTCAACAGCTATAACTACTAACTTTGTAGGACTACTCATGATATTCTCCATAAAGTATCTTGAGGTCATCTAAGGTGAGTCTCTCACCCCTACTTCTTTTCTCCTCAACCTTCTTCCTCTTCTCCTGAGCAATTCTCTCTTCAACTTCTCTGGCTTTAGAAATCCTTAACTCCCTCAACTTACTACTAAGGTCGTTATACTTACTCCTAAGTTCATTAATCCTTGAGGTGATATTCACTAGTTCTGTAATAAGTGATTTAATCTCATTTACGATACTGTTTACCTTACTCTTTAACTCCTCTATCTTATCCTTAATGCTTTTCAATCTATCCCTATGTTCATTAATCTTAGAAGATAGTTCATTTATTCTATCATTTAACTTGTTTAATTCTAGGTTGATTGATGATATACTAGCCTTCAACTCTACTACCTCACTCCCTAACCTCCTAGCTTCTAACGCCTTATTCAATAATGTCTCTAACCTACCTACCTCCTTCACTAACTTATTCTCCTCACTCAACGGCAGTGATTCAGTCATAATTCTCCACTCAATAGCATCGATTTTCTTCTTTATAGAATTTACTGATACCTTACTGAAAGAGTTTAACTCATTAAGTGTTTTCCTCTTATTCAGTAATTCATGTTTAACCTCTCTTAACTTGCTTATTAACTCCCTCCTCTTGGAGAGGGTCTCTCTCCTCTCATTTACTAACTTTATTATCTCGTTCTTAATCTTTATTATCTCTTCTTTATACATTCTTATCGTGGTTAAGTACTCTGACTTAGACTTCTTTAAGTCATTTAACCTACGTCTAACTTCTACTTTACGCTCCTCTAAATTCTTTATTTCTTCCCTTAACTCGTTTAACTGATTTATCAGTTCCTCCTCTGACATAGTGCTTACTACCTAATGATTATTCTAGCATCAGCTATCTTAGCACCTCTACCTGCTTCGTAAGTCATTACCGGGTTAAGATCTACATCTTTAATCTCTTCAACCTCCTCAACAAGCTTGGATAGTTTAAGTATTATATCTGTTAATGCCTTCTTATCTCTAGGTAACTCCCCCCTATAACCCTCAAGTATCTTAGCAGCTCTAATCTCATTGATCATAGCTTCAGCATCATAAACAGTTATAGGTGCTATACGGAGGCTAACATCTCTTAACACTTCAACAAATATACCGCCTAGACCGAAAAGTATTATTGGGCCGAAGGTAGGGTCTCTAGTAGACCCTATAATAACTTCTAATCCGTTAGGAACCATCTCCTGTACTAAAATCCCGTAAACTCTAGCGTTAGGAGCTCTCTCACTGACATTCTTATAAATTCTCTTATACGCCTCACTAACATCTGCTGACGTGTTTAAATTAACTATAACTCCTCCTACATCGGATTTATGGACAATATCTGGACTAACAACCTTAAGCACTACAGGATAACCTATCTTCTCAGCAAGCACTACAGCCTCATCAACACTCCTAGCTAGACCGAATTTAGGTACTGGTAAGCCATAATACCTAAGCACCTCATAAGACTCATGTTCAAGCAACTTATACCTACCCTCACTCCGTGCATTACCGATTATCTCCTTCACAGAAGCTAAACTCATAAATACATCACCAGAGATACGTTATCAATAAGATATTTAAATATTAATAAATCCCTACTTTTAATGAGGACGCAATCCTTTAGAACTGGAGCTGTTTAAACGACCTATCATCTTACGATGCTTGTAGTGTTGTTGAAATTCATCTCAAGAACTTAACACTACAAACCTATGTAGGACACAGAATATATCCTCATTGAGTAAATCAGTAATGGTTAACAATATCTCAATAGGAGCTTAAACTAAGGGAACCATCCTATAAAATCTCTAGATATTTAATGAGTAGTGGGCCCGCCGGGATTTGAACCCGGGATCTCCGGCTCCGAAGGCCGGTGCCTTATCCTGGCTAGGCCACGGGCCCTAAAGCTTAATATTGTTAGTTTATTAATTAAGTTTGATAACTCTTAATGCTATGATAGTCTCTTCAGTATTTTAAGGAGAACTCCTCTACTCTTAGACCTGATTAAGAATTCATCATTACCTACCTCTACGATCTCTACATCGTTTTTGAATTCCTCTAAAAATTTAGCTTTTGACTTAGGGATTACCACTATGTAGTATCCTTGAGGGTCTCTCCTACCTAAGGTATCCATGAGTTAATACCTTATTAACTTATTCCCTACTTATCACTGCTTCAGCCATCTCACTAATTATTTTCTTAGGGTCTTTAGCCTTCATAATAGCTGATGATACTAGTACTCCTGAGGTGCCGAGTTCTAATGCTTTAACAACATCCTCAGGTGTTGAGATACCAGCACCCGTTAATATTATAACATCATTATTTACTGACCGTATACGTGATACAGTACTTAATATTATCTCTGGTTTAGCCTTCGATACAGCTATACCAGTACCTATAAGCTCTGGTGGTTCTATCGCAATCATATCAGGGTTTAACACAGCTAATGCAGCAGCAACCTCAGGTGTATCAGCACATACTAACGTGTTAAGCCCTAAGTTCCTAGCCTTAATAACTAATCTAGCTATTTCATCAACCCTAATACGTCTCTCACTATGGTTTATTATGAATCCCTTAGCTCCAGCCTCCTTAACAGCCTCAGGAGGTATATGCCCTGTGTAAGCACCTAAATCAACAGGGTCTACATGCTGTGCATATACTGGTATACTGACGTTACTAGCTAAAGTCCTTATCTCTGTGGCTGGTGGTGCTACTATTATGTTAACTCCAGTATTGATACTTACTTCTTCAGCAGCCTTAGCTATAGACAGTGCTGAGTTACCGAAGGAAGTATTATAGACTTTATAATTAATCACTATTACCGGAGTCTTAATCATAAAGACACCAAAAATAATTTAAAATAGTTTTAAGTGGTTTACTCAGTCCCTGACTTATGAGTACTTAAGAGTTCACTCTCAACCTTAGGCTTCTTAGCTTTAGGTTCCCCTACAACACTTACGAACCTGTCCTTAAGTCTCTCAAGAATCTCAGGCAATGTGGTGTACTCCATCTCCTCAGGACCTAATCTATGTGGCATGAAGGGCCCCATCCTCCTAATGTAATCAGCTATTGATTCAGCTAACCTCCTACTACCATCAAATGCCGGATCATCGAATAAGTCTGCAGGACCTACTAACCTACAGTTCTTTACTTGAAATCCTAGAGCTACAACCCTAGGAGGTCCGTCAAACCTAGTACACTTAGCGTACCTCATAGGTACAGGCATTAGCGGTCCGTAGTGTGAACCCCTCATCCATCCAGCAACTAAGTGAGGTGTTGCGAATGGTTCTAAGATCTCACCAACTGCTGGGAAACCTGATTGTGCACGGACTATAGCTACCGGGTCATCCTTACCTACGTATCTACCAGCCATAAGGTTTAAACGTTCAACACTGACTACAGCTGCTATCTCATTATCCCTCTTCCTATAGACCCTCCTAACTATGTACCTACCGGTAGTACCTATAATAGCTAGTAAATCATACATCTCCTCAGGTGCGGAAAGCACTACACTCCTACCTTCAAAGACGTCGAAGACCTCAAACTTAAACCCGTCATGTAGTTTAGGATCTATTACGAGACCTGCAGTGTTGAACGGGTCTGCAAATATCTTAAACATAGGTAGGTTGAAGGCGCCGGGTTCTGTCTTATCAGCCATGAATATAACTATAGGTTCTGCAGGTCTCTCAACGAACTCCATCTCAGCAACTCCAGGACCTAACCCCCTAACATTACCTGAGAATGCGTCACTAAGTAAGTCCTGACCAGCTGCATAGAGACCTAACTCCCTAGCTACTCTAGCAGCTTCTTTGAAGGCATCCCAAGCTAACCCGTGAATCTCAGGAGAATCAACACCTTTCTGATGAGTCATTATCAGTTCTAAATCATCACCTGCATTAGTCACGTAGAAATCAACTATCACGCCCTTAATCTTAGCCTCAGCTAGTACTTTAGTAGCAGCAGCTAAGGTATCTGGATGTACTACGTGATGACCTGCTAGAGATCCTATATCAGCTTTAATAACAGATATCGTGGTTAACCTCTTCTCACTCATAATGTAACCACCGTAATACTATGGTATTAACATTTAAATACTCTAACAATTTTAAAAGCTTTTAATTAACGTTCAAAATATTTGAATGTGATGGGGTAAGGTGATTAGTATGAAGTTGTTGGAGGTTATAAAGCCGTTGACACCTGGTCAGGAAGAACTACTTAATACACTTAATAATAGTGAGTATGAGATAGTAGGTGTTTTCGGACCTACAGGTAGTGGTAAGTCACTCCTAAGCCTAGCATACGGTATAGACGCTGTTAGTGATGGTAAGTATAAGAAGTTAGTAGTTGTTAAACCTATGATCGATGTAACTACTGGTGAGGAGTTAACTATAGCTAAGGCAGGACCTCAGTATATAGAGTTAATCAAGTCTTACATAACAGATGTGTTAGGCTCATTCACCACTTGGGACACCATAGCTAAATACGTAAATGAAGGTAAGCTAATATTCGTAGATACTCACTATCTGAAGGGTAGGACTTTCGATGATTCGTTGATATTCATAGATGATGCACAATCAATTAAAGTTGAATCATTGATCGAGCTCCTCTTAAGGGTAGGGAGGAACAGTAGGTTAATTATAGCAGCAGACCCTATATTCCAGACGTTAAGAAGTAAGGAGGCATCAAATACTTCCTCACTACTTAGGGATGTCTTAGTAGGTGAGAGTAAGGCTAAGGTAGTCGACCTAGGTATTAAAGACATAGTTAGGGTTGGAGCTAAGAGAGGTATTAAGTTAGTTCTAGAGTACTTGATGAGGAGCCGTAGCTTAAGTGAGAACGAGCTTAAGTCATTAGAGGTTATAAGAGCTCACGCACCGGATGCAGATATAGTCACAATAGTAGATTTAGACGAGGACGTTAAAAAGTATGAACTACCGTCAGAACACATACCCAACCTACTAGTAATTACTAAGCAAGGACATCTAGGTAGGTTAGTAGGTAAGGGTGGTGAGAGGATAAATGCTATGGAGAAAGACCTTAATAAGAAGATAAGAGCTGTGGAACTAACTTTAGACTTCACACAACTCATAAGGGCATTACACCCTATCTCATGGATCTGGAAGAGAGTTAAAGATGTGGATTTCGTCGGTACATACTTAGTTGTTAAGATGCCAACAGATTTCCTCGGACCGTTCATAGGGCAGAAGGGTTCCTACATAAGATTCCTAGATAGCGTTATTAAGAAGTTATTAGGAGTAGGTGTTAAGATAGTACCTATTGAGGAACCTGAAGAGGGAGGTAAGGAGAAATCCAGAAAGTCTAAGAAATAAACATTTAGAAACACAGATGTAGTTCTAATAATCTCGTAAGTGAATAACGTATTTACTTAATGATGTTTTATATCAGTGCTGCAGTGAATCATCAATACTCAGTCCGCCCATCGTCGACATCATCATAATATAATTAAGGTTTAGAGATATTTAACTTAATAGTAAATCTTAAATTGTTATAAATTTAAAATTTACCGTAATTCTTACCTGTGGTGTTGGTATGTCGGCCTTCACTATAGCTGATGTATATGCTTTACAGATTATAGATTCTAGAGGGGACCCTACCGTTGAGGTTGTAGTTGTGACTGAGGGTGGTGGTGTTGGTAGGGCTGCAACACCTGCAGGTGCTTCTAGAGGGAGGTATGAAGCTGTTGAGTTAAGAGATGGTGGGAGGAGTTGGGGTGGTAGAGGTGTTTCAAGAGCTGTTGAGAACGTCAATAAGTTTATAGCACCGGCTATAAAGGGTTTAGAATCGAATATGTATAGAGTTGTTGATAAGAAGTTATTAGAACTTGATGGAACTCCTAATAAGTCTAGGTTAGGGGCTAACGCATTAACTGCTATATCATTAGCTAATGTTAAAGCAGCTGCTGATACTTTAGGAGTTCCTCTATTCCAATTCTTAGGAGGGTTTAAGGCTAGACTCCTACCTATACCTTTAATGAATTTAATTAACGGTGGTGCTCATGCTGGGAATGAATTGACTTTTCAGGAATTCATGGTAGTACCTGTAGGTGCTGATAAGTTTTCAGAAGCTTTGAGGATGGCTGTCGAGGTCTATAAAGAACTTCGGAAGTATTTGAAGGAGAAGTACGGACCTTCAGCAATAAATGTCGGTGATGAGGGTGGGTATGCACCACCTATGAAGTTTGTTAGGGAGGCTCTAGACGCGTTGGTCAACTCTATAAGGAGGGCTGGTTACTCCGAAGGTACGGATATATACTTAGCTTTAGATGCTGCAGCATCACAATTCTATGATGAGGGTAAGAACGTATATAGAGTTGATGGGAAGGAGTTAAGTAGTGAAGACCTCCTAGAATATTATAGAGAATTAGTAAATCAATACCCGGTAAAGATCATTGAAGACCCCTTCAACGAAGAAGCTTTCCAGGAATTCACAAAATTACGTAGTTGTGTTAAGGGTCAAGTACTAATCATCGGTGATGACTTAACAGTAACTAACATTAATAGGATTAAGAAGGCAGTCTCTACAGACTCTATAGACGGTTCTATAATCAAGGTAAATCAAGTCGGTACTATATCTGAGAGTGAGGAATGTATTGAATACCTCCTAAACTTTGGTAAGAAAGCAATTATAAGTCATAGAAGTGGGGATACTGAAGATAATGTGATAGCTCATATAGCAGTAGCGTATGGAGTAGGATTAATAAAAACTGGGGCACCAGCTAGAGGTGAGAGGACATCTAAATATAATGAACTCCTCAGGATAGAGTACTGGCTCGGTGATGAAGCGTTATATGCTGGTAAGTTAAAACTACTGTGAAACTCATATACTGTAGATACAGCTTCAGCTCTAATGAAGTGATTTTTTAAGGTATTAAATACTCAAATAGGGTCTTATCACTAATGACTCTTTCTAAGTCTTTATCAGCTAACATAATACTCATTAAAATCTTCAGTACCAACTCATGATCTTGTAAGAAGTTTGACAATATATTAAGTTTCTCTGAAGTTAATACATCAACGACTACAGCTACGTAATCCCCTCTACGTAGAATTCCTAAGTCATAGAAATCTATCGTTGTATCTAGTAAAGTCTTTAACGATGTGTCGTAGAGGATCACTACAGGTAAGTCTAACCTAGTAGCTGTGAGTGAGGATATCAGTGACGAAATACCAGGGAATGTAACTATGGATTTCAAACCACTACCAGCTAAACTACTTAAAATTCTGTTGGAGATGTATAGGCTGAGTAGGTTAAGTACTTTAGGGTCGGAGAGGACTCTACTATAACTCCAATTATATTTACTTAAGGACCTATATATGAATTCCTTGATTGAGTCCTTACTAAGGAATATATCTAAAATCCTCTTAGCGTAGGTATTACTAGGTACTGTATCACCTTGATAATATCTACAGAGGATTGAGGGGTGTATATCTAATATTCTTGAGAGTTCCTCATATGAGTATATGTCCTTAAACGCAGTTAAAACCTCCACGGCATCTAACCTAAGTCTTAAATTACGATACTTCTTCCCACTATACAGTATGTTTAATCACCTTCTAATGTAATTATTTATATATTGATATTAAAGATTAATTGATGGGATGATTTGGGTCAATAAGCGCTGAGGTCTTGATGAAAAACCCACGCAATGACCTTATTAACTGTTAGGTAAGAAGTGATGACCTTAACTTTAGGTGTTCCTCACTCCTCTAGTTATTGATGTGTTATGGACTGCTTAAGTCTTTAAGTACGTCCTTAACGATCTTAGCTGGGTCTGAAGCTTTAGTTATAGCAGAACCCATAACAACTATATTAACACCACTACGTACTAGGTCTTTAACATGGTGAGGTTTTACACCACCTGATGCCGATATTATGACATCCGTATACATACTCCTCAAATACTTAATGATATCTAAGATATCAGCTACTGTCTTCCCGCTACGTAGCTGTACATCAATAGCTAAATGTATATTCACTACCTGAACACCTAACCTCACTAAATCATTAAAACTCTTAACCACGTCTACCTTACCTATGGTATCCACAACTACATCTACATCTAAGGACCTCCCCTCATTCAAAGCCGATGTTATTACCTCATCATCAGCACTAGCTAATACTGAAACAGCATCAGCGCCATTCTCAGCAGCTAACCTCACTTCTAAAGCACCTACATCAGCAGTCTTCATATCAGCTAGTACTACTGACTCATCAACTAACTCCCTCACTATACCTACCGCTTTAACCCCCTCAGACTTAATTAACGGTGTACCTACTTCATATATATCAACGTCTAAACCCCTAAGCTTCTTGATAATCTTTAGAGCATCGTTAATACTTATGAAATCTAATGCAACCTGAAGTAGAGGTCTTCTCAACTCATTAATCCTACGTATAAGTCTCCCCATACTCACTACCAAACTCTTGCGTTATCAGGAGTTAATATACTTACATTTTACTGATTGAGTTAATATTTAATAATAAGTTGATGTGTGGATTAGTAAGTTTGTTTGATTGATACGACATTAAAAAATTTTATGATGTATTTGTTATTTTAGTTTATTAGTTGTGTTTCTTGTCTTAGTGATTTTGTATCTATTACTTCTTAGCAGATATTACTATCTCTATCGTTGATACTCTTGTCTGTCTCCCATTCTGAGCTGTTACTACTTGACTACCTACCTTAATGTCCTTAACGAGTATTCTGTCTGGTAGGAATCTACTCCTAACAATTTCAACAGTATCGACAGCCTTACTTATAGCTCTTCCTCTAGCCTTAATCACTACCTCATCAACACCTTGATTTAGTAATGTTAGAGTCGCTAGTACGTAGTTCATTACTGGTTTCTTACCAACTAGTACTACGTTACTTGAGATCGGACTTGACTGAGCCATATCTAGACCCTCTATTCCCTCTTCTTATTAGATGTTTCAGATATGAAGTAGAAGATTAGGTTTATAAGTTTTTAATCTTTAATGAAGATGGTGTAAGTTTTAATTCCCTAATTTAAGAATAGTATATAAACTAATTCTAAGTTAAGTAAATCCCAGGTTTATACGGTAATGTAGTCCTCTTTTTACCGCCGAAGTCTGGAGCCTCAGGATCGTTAGCGTAATAAACTTCAACATCGTTAACACCTAAGCTAGACCTTACATAGTTGATGAACGTCCTAATTACGTATCCCTCATCTATACCTCTACTAGATATTATCAAATCCCTTACGTCAGGTCTTAGAGATAGTACTAACTCATACAATCTTTTTACCCTCTCTACCTTCTTACCTACCTCCTTAGAACTCAGGCCAGCAGTTAATGCCTTTATAATATCACTTAATTTCTTATCCTTACTAACATATTCTACTACGGTGATTAAGTCATTATAATCCTCTCTATTAGATACGTAGACGTACAACTTATTCTTACTCTTTGTAAGCTTCATAACCTCCCTTACATCATTAATGAAAGACCTCAAGAACTCTATAGCTAGTTCCGCCTCAGGATCTACTAACTCCTCCCTATACTTAGGCCACCCCTCACAAACTACTAGTGTGTCCCTACCTAAACGATGCCATAACTCCTCAGCTATGTGTGGTACGTACGGTGATAACATCTTAATCCAAGACTCAATATAATCTAAAACCACGTTAGACGGTATATTATCGGTTAGGCTTAAGTAGTCTATTAAGTCTTGATACATTATGTAGAATAGCCTTACAGCTGCAGACCTAAGCCTAACATTCTTTAAGTCTTCAGAAACATCTCTTATATGTCTTTGAAGTCTACTTAATAACCATTTATCAGCTATAGAATACTCACTACGTTTAGTAGAGTTAACCAATTTAACAACTAATGCCTCCAACGCCTTCAACTGCTCAATAACTGATAATGTAAAGTTCTCCCTAAAGTCTAGATCCTGCTCAACCTCTGCAGACAACATTAGTGATGCTCTAAGACCGTCAGGAGAATACATCTGTAAGGCATCCTCTAAAGTCAGTACATTCCTCTTAGACTTACTCATCTTCTCCCCCTCCCTCAACACCCAGCCATTAGTAACTATAGCTTTAGGCCAGAACTCCTTAGGGAATATAGCTACGTGGTTAAATATGAAGAACGTTAGGTGATTAGGTATTAAGTCCTTACCACTACATCTAACATCTAATGGGTACCAATACGTAAACTCCTTCCTTAGATCTCTTAAGACCTCACTAGAAATACCGAGTTCTTTACTTAATCTATCAGGATCTCCCAACCCTAGAAACACGTAATCCCAGAACTCATTCGTTAACGCATTAGGTGGTATAGAATACTTCCTTATCTTATGAATTACTGTGTAGAACGCCATATAAATCGTTGAATCGCTTAAGCTTTCAATAATCCAACCCCTCTCCCAAGGAAGTTCAGTACCTAACCCCCTACTCCTAGCACATGCCTTCCTCTGAAGCCAGTTTATAGTTGCTTCATATTGTTTACGTGATTCCTCAGGTACTAACACCATATTATTTAATGCCTCAAAAGCTAACTTCTTCCAATTAGGGTCACCGTAGTTTATAAACCATTGATTCTCAAGGAGCTTAACAACTACCTCAGCCCCACATCTACAGTATACAGGTCTATTCATAATTTCATAAATCCTCAACGCATATCCATGAGACATCAAGAATTTAACGATTAACTCCCTAGCTTTAGGTACTGAAGTACTACATACTTCAGACCTCACAAACTCCTTACTACCTGGAATTACCTCATTAACTACTAACTTATGGAGGTCACTCCTCATAAACCCGTTATTAAACTCATTTAAGTATACCTCCTTAGTAGCTTTATCTAGGAGGTCGGTATCCTTCTGAGACTTCACACCTAACCTCTCAACTACATCCTTAGCAGGTACTTCAGAATATCCTTGAACGTTAATTAGAGGTATAGGTTTAATTGATGTATCACCACTAACCCTTGAATAATCTAGTAATGCTATGTAGTCGTAGGGTGCATGTGCCGGTACACTCATAACTAATCCAGTACCGAATTTAGGGTCTACGAATTCAGCACCTAATATAGGAACCTTATTACCGGTTAACGGGTTAACTACGTACTTACCGATGAGGTTAGAACCCCTAACCCTATCTAATACAGTTATCTTCAGCTGATACCCTAACTTAATAGCTACATCACAAGATAATACCATGTAGTACTCGTTACTGCCTTGACGTACATCACATATACAGTACTCAGTATCAGGTCTAACCCATAAGTTAGTTACACCTAATACAGTCTCAGGTCTTAAAGTAGCTACTGGGTAGTGGTACCCTCCACCATCACCATCTATAAAGTTTATCACTGTAACCTCATCTATCTCAGGCTCAACATCATCTTTAGTATCATGCATACCTACAGGCATCTGATGATTAGGACACCAACCTACTGGGTGAGAACCCCTCTCAATTAACCCCTTCTCCCTCAACTTCTCAAACTGCCACCTAATGAATGATTTAAACTCAGGGTCTACAGTTGTAAACTCCCTACGCCAGTCAATACCTAACCCATACCTGATCATAGCGTCTTTAGACCTCTTATGGAAGTACCTAGCTAATGTTAACGGGTCTTTAAGTAGTTCGACCTCCTCCTGTGATAACTTATAAAGCTCAACCACCTCCTTAATCAGTACTGGATCACCCTTAGCGATAGCCTCAGACATAGCTAGTATTGGAGTGCCCGTGTAGTGGAATGCCATAGGGTATAATGAGTTATATCCTAACATCCTCATAAACCTAGAGAGCACATCAGCTATTAAGTAAACCCTAGCATGACCTATATGAGCTGGTGAGTTAGGGTACATGAAGGCTGCAGTTATGAAGAACTTCATCTTATTATTAGGGTCTGACTCATATACCCTATACTCACCCCAAATACGTTGCCACTTAATAGCTACTTCATTTAAGTACTTGACGTAATCATTAGCAATAGGTTCTACCCCTCCAGATTTACTGGAGGGGATAATTTAAATTATATCGTTCTTAAGTATTATCAAAACTATAAACGCTTAGAAGTAAGTATAGTTTAGGTGGTTTAACATTAGGGAGAGGCTTTTCGGGACTGACGGTGTTAGAGGTATTGTTAATGAGTGGTTAACTCCTGAAAATGCTTTAAGACTCGGGTTAGCTATAGGGTCATACTTTAAACCATCTGATAAGGTGTTAGTCGGATGTGATAGTAGGGCTGGTAATTCGTTTCTGGTGAAGGCTGTGGTCTCAGGACTCCTATCAACTGGTATGAAGGTATTCTACGCAGGACTAACACCTACACCAGCATTACAACTATATGTAAGGGATAAGGGGTTTGACGTAGGTGTTATGGTGACAGCAAGTCATAACCCTCCAGAGTATAGCGGGTTGAAGGTTGTGATGGGTGATGGTATTGAAGCCCCGAGAGATGTTGAGGAATCTATTGAGGAGATATATCATGAGTTAACCTTTAGGAGGGTTACATGGACAGCGTTAGGATATGACGTTAAGGTGGTTGATGATGTTAATGATTACTACGTAAGTAAGGTTGTAGAGAAAGTTGATCGTGAAGTCATCAGTAAGAAGGGTTTGAAGGTTGTTATTGACTGTGCTAATAATGTAGGCTCTCTAACAACCCCATACGTACTTAGGGGGTTAGGTGTTAAAGTACTAACGTTAAATTGTGATATATCTCATATACCCTACCGTAACCCTGAACCAACACCTGAGAATTTAACAGATTTAGTAAGTGTTGTGAGGTCAGTGAATGCTGACTTAGGTATAGCTCATGACGGTGACGCTGATAGGGCAATCTTCGTGGATAGTCTTGGGAGGGTGTTACAGGGTGACAGGTCAGCCCTTATGTTATGTGACCATATACTGAGTAATAAGAGGTTAAGGATTCCTAAGAAGGTTGTTACAGCTGTTTCATCAAGTACTGTTGTTGAGGAGGTTTTAAGTAAGTATGGAGTTGAGGTCATCTGGACTAAGGTTGGGAGTATAAATATAGCTAGGACTATGGTGCGTGAGGGTTCTCTACTAGGTTTTGAGGAGAATGGAGGTTTTATGTATGGGGTTCATCAATATGTTAGAGATGGTGCTATGGCTACAGCCTTAATGCTTGAGTACCTCGCCTATAGTGGTTTAACACTTCATCAACTATATGATAAACTACCTAAGATGTATGTTGTTAAGACTAAAGTAAGTGTAGATCCGAGGGATAAGGACTTAATTTTCGAGAAGTTAAAGATTAAGCTCTTAGAAGTATTCAGTGGTGGGAGGGTAATAGATATCGATGGTATTAAATTCATAACTAGTGATTATTGGTTCTTAGTAAGACCTAGTGGTACTGAACCACTCATACGTATATATGTTGAAGCTAGGGATGAGGTATTAGCTAATAAAGTATTAAATAACATATTAACACTAGCTAATGAGGTAAGTATGAAATGAAGTACTCACTAATAAACATAATAGCCTGCCCTATATGTAAGAACTTCCCGTTAAAACTCATAGTATTTAATAGTAAGACATACCAAAGGAACGTACTTGTAGAAAAACCTTTCTGTGATCTATACTGTGGTTTTAAACAGGGTTATGTAAAAGATATTAAGGAGACACCATGTGATGAATGTCTGAAGATAGAGGTTGTTGAAGGTATATTAATATGTGATAAATGCTTAAGATGGTATCCTATAATAGATGAAATTCCTAGAATGCTCCCAGACGACCTACGTAAGGAATCTGAAGATGTGGATTTCCTGAAGAAATATTCCGATAAAATTCCTAAGGAGATTCTTGAGGGAGGAAAACCCTATAACATTCGCCGTTAGTTGAGTCATTTTAGTAAACTTATAATTATGTGGTTAAGCAACATGATTTAATTGTAGCCAGAACTATTACTACGTTTATGTTTTAACATAATCTTTTAAGGTTTGATACACTACATACTTGACGTGGTAGTATGACGTCAAGAATTTCAAGAATACTTGCGTCATTGAACACTTTGAGTGAGTGGGTGGATATGCAGAAGAAAGCTGCAGAGATGTTTAGTCAGATAAACGAGATTGTAAATACGTCAGATAGGTTAACATTAGTTTTAGTAACTAGGCAGGCGTTTCAGCATATGATAAGGACTTTAAAAGCCTTTGACCAATGGCTAAACGATCCATTCATCTTAAACTACGTAACTAAGGATATGTTAATTGATGTGTGGTCAACAACTTATAAAATACTTAACGAGCTTATAGAACTTGATATAAGACATACATTAAGTGTTAAGGAGATGGCTGAGAAGCTCATTAAGGAAGGTAGGGTAATACCGTTCATGGAGTTAAGAAGTTATGAGGAGGAGGAAGGTAGGAGGACTACATCACCACTCTAATCTAAACTTGATTTAGAGTTCATAATTTATAATTCTTCCTAGGATGTACTCTCTAAACTTATATATCTTTTAAGTTAATACTAATTAGGTGGTGTTATGGCTGAGGCAGTTAGAGTTTATGAGTACTCACCATATAAGGATGTATACGTAGTTGAATTAGATGATGGGTCAACAAGATTAGCAACTAAGAACTTAGTCCCCGGTAGAAGAGTTTATGATGAGTGGTTGTTTAAGTTTGGTGATGTGGAGTATAGGGAGTGGAATACTTATAGGAGTAAGTTAGCAGCAGCCCTGCTTAAGGGTATTAAGGAGTTGAGTATATGTAGAGGTGATAAGGTGTTATACCTAGGTGCTGGTAGCGGTACAACAGCTAGTCATGTATCCGATATAGTAGGTCTGGAGGGTAGGGTATACGCTGTTGAGTTCGCACCTAGGGTGATGAGGGAATTAATAACTGTTGCTGAGGAGAGGATTAACTTAATACCTATATTAGCAGATGCTAGATTCCCTCATAGGTATAGGTACTTAGTTGAGACTGTCGACGGCATATACTGTGATGTTGCTCAACCCGAACAAGCAAGTTTAGTAATACTTAACGCTAAATACTTCCTCAAGAGTGGTGGTTACCTATACCTAGCAATTAAGGCTAGAAGTATAGATGTTACTAAAGAACCTGATGAGATCTACAGACGTGAGATCGAGACTTTAAAGAGGGGAGGGTTTGAAGTAATTGATGTGATCCACTTAGATCCTTTCGATAAGGACCATGCCATGGTTTATGCTAAGTACGTCAGATAGGGTTAAATTTAAATCCTTTAGAGTTAATTAATTATTGAGAGCCTGTAGATGGTAGTACCTCAGAAACATCAAAGCCAGTCTTCAGATTTTAAGAAACGTGAGATAAGGTTGTTGTTAGAGAGAGTTAAGAGTATATTAGAAAAGAATTACTACTGTTATGAAATAATTAACTACCCAAGTAGTTATCGTGAGAGGTCTATAGATGTAGTAGCTGTTAAGGATAATGATAAACTCTTACTAAGGGTTAGATTAAGTATTAAGAATCTACATAAGGAGGAGATTAACGACTTAATAAATGCTGCGTCAGCTATTGATGCAGTACCATTAGTATTAAGTGATGATGTAGTCTATGATAACGTTGTTTGTGAGAGGGATAACATCTACTTAATTAGTGATAAAACCCTAAACAACATGCTTAGACGTTCATCAGATGTATTCATAATTCATAAGAAGAATAACTTCTTCGTAAGGATTAACTCGAAGAAGTTAGAGAAAATTAAGGAGGATTTAAGGTTAAGCTTAGGTGACCTAGCCTCCTACGCAGGGGTTTCACGAAGGGCTATATTTGATTACTTAAGAAATGATAGTAATGTTAGTTTAGAGGTTGCTGAAAGACTTATTGAGTTATTAGGTGAGGATATTGTAGAACCTATTACTATAGAAAGTCTTAAGACATCATTTACTAAGGCCGTCCCAGAAGGTACTGTTGGATATGATAGGAAGTTACTTGATGTGTTAAGAGTTGATGATGACATACTGATTTATAGGATTAATAGGTCAGCACCTGATTACGTAGTAGTTTCTAAAGATAGTTATGAGGTTAGCTTTGTAGTTAGTGGTGATTTAGGTAAGTTATCTGTGAAGGACTTAGTTAAGAAGATATTAGAGACTGAGAAGTTGACACGGGTAATACCCTCAGATATTAAGGCAGTAGTAGATCGGAGTTTAAAGGATGTAATACTTGATGAGCTTTCAGTACATAAGTTAGACTTGAATAAAGTATCAGTGTTGGAGAGTAGGTAGTAGCTCATTACTTTAGGTGATTAGTTGATTATAGTAATAACTGGTAGGCCTGGTATTGGGAAGACTACAGTGTTTACTAAGGTTGTAGAGAATGTTAGGAGGTATGGATTTGTTGTTGGTGGGATTGTATGTCCTGAAGTTAGGGTTAATAATGTTAGGGTAGGGTTTAAGATAGTTAACTTAATGAGTGGTGAGGAGGGGTGGTTAGCTAAGCAATCCATTAACTGTAGACCTGAGTTAAGAGTTAGTAAGTACTGTATTGAGGTAAGGGATGTACTATCAGTTGGTGTGAAGGCACTTACGGATGCTATAGCTAGTGCTGATATCGTATGTATTGATGAGGTTGGGCCTATGGAGTTGAGGGTTAAAGAGCTCAGGAACGCTATAGTTAATGCGTTAAGGAGTTCTAAGAATGTATTAGCAGTTATACATTGGAGGTTAGATGATAGGGGTATAGTAGAGTTGGTTAAGTCAGCTATTAAATACGAAGTTAATGTAGGTAATAGGGATATCCTGCCTAATATAATATCAGACATACTACTACGGAGTTTATCGAGTAGTAAGACTTAAGGATTCATCAATAATTAAACTAGTTTAGGGTTTTTAGTCTAAATAAATATATTACCTCTGTAGGTTATGAATATTATTGAGGATGAGGAATAAGCTGATGGTTAAGGAAGGACTTGAAGATAAGGTGTTAGAGATAATTAAGAGTAGTGGTGAGGAAGGAGTAGTTCAAAGTGAGTTATGGGGGCAGTTAAACATAGATAGTAGGGAGGGTAGTAAGATCGTGATGAAGCTGGTCAAGTCAGGTTTAGTTAGTAGGGTTCCAGTAGTTTATAAGGGTAGGAAGACATACAAACTCGTCTACGTATCTAAGCAACCTAATAGTACTCAACTAGTAGTTAAGTTAAATCCTGTGATGACCATTCCATGTTTTCTATGTAAAGACTTAGATAAGTGTGGTTTAGGGAGTTACTTCAACCCATTAATATGTAATAAGTTAACTACTTATTTACTTGAGAGGAGTAAGCATTAAGAAGTTCTAAACACATTGTAAAGAAGTCGGTAACCTAGTGGCTACAACTCCTAATACATTCCTTAACTACCTCATAATCAGCATCAGTTTTAACTCCTGTTGATTTATAATGAGTCCTACTAGCTTTAAAACCTTTACCTACTAAGCAGTTGATCACGTCTTTAGTCTTAGGCATACTCACTCTTAACTTACTAGCTAATTCTGTAATATCGTAGTAGTATGGTATGTCTAATTCCTCCTTAACGATCATTACTAACTTACTAATCACTTGAAAACTACTTAAGTAATTATATTGGGTGTTGATAGTACTTACTAGGTTGTTTATGAAGTCATCACTCTTAGTACTACCTACCCATAGAGGTCCTAACACATCATTCCTACTACCACACCTAGGACATGTAATAGTTATTGAGTTTAAGTCATTGACGTAGTCTCTCGATAGGCAATTCTTACAGTATGTTATATAGCCTATATTACTTGAGAGCATTTCCTGAGCTTTCCTAACACCCTTTCCAACACGTATAAGTACTCTATAGTAGTAATCGTGGAAGACGCTCATGAGTGGTTCGACATACCTATCTAATTCAGCTGCTCTCCTAGCGATATACCCTAATAAAGTCCTTAAACCTACTTCATAGTAGAAATCAGTCCTCACTAATCTAGTATCGTACTTCCTAGACCCAGCAAGGTACTTAATACCCGAGAGTGGTGCGATATCAGTAGCTGTTATACCTAGTAACCCACCCCCTACAACACATAATAATGCGCTCTTAAGGAAAGGTGTTGGACTTCCGTAAGGATCTACATCAATGTAGTGTAACCTTACACCTTCCTCCTTAAGCTTATAGAGTAAGAGATTAGCATCACTACAGAACACCTTAGTACTACTTTCTAATGCGTTTAACTCTACATTCTTAACTATTATCTTAACAGCTTCTGGGTTCTTATCATTTAGGATTACGTAGTTAATAAAAGGTACTTCAAGTATATACCGAATACCTCTAACACCGACACCTGCTAATACATCAGCAATGTTTAACGAGTTTAACTTAAGGTATGTGACCGCTGATGATAACATACATATGGATAAATCCCTATTAACTACTGCTTTAGGGTTGTAGAAGACTGGTGCCCATGAAGGTTCGTAGACACCGTCAGGTCTACGAAATAAGTCTGGATTAGGTACTAATAACCTAGCCCTCCCCTCAGTAACAGTTATATACTCCATACTCATACCTTAAGGGCCATCCGTAGATTCTAAAGTATCTTAAGTATTGTTAAAGTGGTTAGTATAGTTGATATAGTTATTAAGGTCATTATAACTGCGTGTTTAAACCCAGCAGCTACTGTTAAACTACTTACTTTACCGGCTATTAACCCCATCATATATGAGTTAATCATAGCCCCTAAAGACAGTGTTAGTATGAGTGATGCTACTGCATCAGGTTTTGGAGGTGTTGGTGATGAACTAATTAACTGCCATACAATTATCACAGGTGATGCTGCCATCATACAGGCCCCGAAGTATGGTAGTAATACGTAAGCCCTCAACCTACTCCTTAACTCCTCCTCAGACTCAGCAAGTCCTTGAGTGAAGTTTGCTAAGGCATCTATCACTTCAGGCGACCCCCCACCAACTAATATTGAATCTACTAAAAACCTAAATATCACTGCTAAGAACCAATCCTTAACCTTACTGACAGACCTAGCTAATGCCCTATCCAAGCTTAACCCTATAGCTAATGCTGAGGCAGCCTTCCTAACAATTACTGTTAAACTACCGTAGGACCTCTCTGAAAGCACTATAAAGCATTTCTCAGGGCTTAACCCAGACTTCCTAACCTCACTTAAATCCCTTAGGAAATCAGCTAAATACCTAGTAAGTCCTTTAGTGCCCCTCCTCTCTATAGAGTACGTGATCCAAGGAGGTAATGACAATACAACCAAACCTATAGTTACTGATATGAGTACTGGTTTTACATCCTTAGGCATTAACACACCCTCAACCACATGCCAGGAATCAGTAAGTACTAGTGTAGCTAGGGATGATAAGACAGCTATAGGTAATGTAAGTAACATCATTATGTAAGGCATTCTATGAGGTAGTGAAGTCCTCGGATGTGATAGATGTATTATTAATAATGTAACTATACCTAATGTCGGTAGGACTACTACGTTATATATCATAGGTATGGTAGGATCTATACCAACACCTCTTAACCTAGAACCACCAACAACTGTTATAGCGCCACTCACAGCGAAGAATGTGAATATTGTTAACGAGACTATAACACCTAATATTATATAGAGTTCTAAGTATATAGCTAATCTATCAACCATAGCCTTAACCTCAGCAATCCTACTACTTAAGATTTCCCTAACCCTAGTCTCTAGGTAATGAATAACATCACCACCAGCTCTTAAGGTAGCTACATAACCTAACATAACATCCCTAAACTTACTACTTGGGTGTTCATGAGCGACCTTCTCAATAGCTGTGAGGGGGTCATCACCAAATACTCTAACCTGTCTGACCACCCTACTAGCCTCAGCCCTGACATACTTAAACACTCTTAATTCAGAAATCCTAGCTATAGCTATATCAACACTCACACCGCCTTTAGCCATAGTAGCTAAGTACACCATCAGGAATGGTAATTCAGACTCTACGAACAACTTCCTAAGTGATGTAGCTATTGAAGGGTATGTAATACCTAGTGAGAATACTGTGATCGGTATTAAAGCTAGAGAAACTATATATACTACCTTATTAATTAATGGTTGGTTAGCCATTGTAAATACTAATATCAATGTAGATATTGAAGCTATTGAAGATATTAATGTGTAGAGTAATACCCTACAAGCATATGTAACTGGGTGTATGTACATACCTGCAGACCTAATATGCTTATCTAATTCAAACATCTTAGCTAAGGACCTACCTAGACGTTCAAATAAAGTTAAAGCAATAGCGTCTACATATATGGTTAGTGAAGGCCTCTCAGACATTACCTCATAACCTTAATACTACTTAATACTTCCTTAGGACTTAAGTAGTATTTATACACATACTTAGCTACCTCCTTATAAGACCTAATCTTATTAACTGCTAACCACTCAAGTACAGACTTCCTAAGACTTAAATCATCTAGTAACTCACTTAATGACTTACCACTTACTTCAGAAATCTTCTTAAGTAGTAGTGATTTACTTAGGCTTAACTCAAACTTATCTCTCACAGGATCCCAACGACAGACCTCTAAGTACTTCTCATAATCTTCAACCTCCCATACGTTGGTTACTCTCCTAGTAGGTCTAGGCCTACCGAACTCATCAACCTTAGTAACCCTCTTAATAACTAGTGCTACATTTATTAATGGTATATATGATTGCGGTATGTTCATAGGTGGTGATGTCAACCTCTTAACAGCTGCTTCAATACTCTCAGCATGTAATGTAGTCATACCACTATGTCCAGTAGCTATAGCCTGGAATAACACGTATGCTTCCTCACCTCTAACCTCACCAACTATTAATACGTCAGGTCTATACCTAAGAGCTACCTTAACTAATTGGAATAAGTCTATCTCCCCAGGACCTCCAGTAGCTAGATATGAAGGCCTAGAAACTAGTTGAACCCAATTCTCCTGCGGTAACCTAAGCTCCGGCGTATCCTCAACAGTAACTATCTTATAAGTAGGTCTTAAGAGACATGCTAAAGCATTTAAAGTACTTGTCTTACCAGCTCCTGTAGCCCCTAGAATCAACGTAACCATCTTATAATCCATTAACAACCAGAAGTAAGCAGCTAATTCAGGTGAGATCGTCCCGAAGTTAATCATATCTATAACTGTTATAGGGTCCTCCCTAAACTTCCTAATAGCGAAGGTAGAACCCTTAGTAGATACCTCCTTCTGGAATGTAGCGGCTACTCTATGACCACCAGGTAATATAGCGTCAAGTACTGGGTAAGCTACGGATATATGCTTACCAGCCATATGAGCTAATTTAAGTATATACTTGCTTAACTCCTCCTCATTAGGGAATGATAGGTTAGTAGGTATTGACTCATACTTCCTATGCCATACATATATAGGCTTCCCAGGACCGTTACACGATATGTCCTCTATGTTAGGATCCCTAAATAGTGGGTCTAAGAAACCATAACCGAGGATCTCCCTCTCAACATAGTATGTTATTTTAGACCATGAAAGCATGGGAGTCTTACCCAGCCTTATCTGAAATAACTTAATAACCCTCATAGCATTCTTCTGAAAATACTCACGTATATCTACATTACCTTTAGGTGGTTCTAACTCCCAAGTCAGATAGTTCATCACGTCCTTAAAAACCTTAAGCTCCTGATCGCTAAGCCCTACCTCCTCAACATTATAGACGATCTCACCAGTGTTTATATTCTCGATAATTACAGCGTAAGCCCAAGGCTCAGTAAGTGGGTAACTCTCTAAAACCCTAAACTCAGGTCTTAAATACTTCCTAGACTTAAGAACTACTGATAAATCCTTAAACTCCTCAGTAGCTTCATCAACACCGCTACCCTCAACACCCTCATCCTTACCCTTCCTTAACAACTTCTTAATAAAACTCAATACTTACCTAACCATAATAGATTACAGTTAAACAGCTTAAAAATTACGTAGTAGTGAATTAAATACTCTTGATAGCTAATTATTTAAATGTAGGTGATGATCTAGTAGGAGGTAGGTGTTAAGTAAGTGCTGAGTAAATTAATTCTAATATGCTTTCTGATAATTACCTCATTAGCACCACATATAATGTATGCATTACCTCAACAATCAATAAGTGAGTTACCGGTATATGCTTATGAGTTCAGATTAAATACATCTATAGATTACGTAGTCAGTATATCTAACGACTTAGTAGTTGTTTTAGGGACTTTAAGTGGTGTTTCAGTAGTTCAATTCATAAATGTTTCAGACCCGTTTAAAGGACCTCAAATACTTTTTACATACCCGTTAACAGGTTCGTTAACCTCCTACGCTGTTGATGGCTACCCAGTGAACTACCTAGCTGTAGGGACTGACTTAGGTGAGGTTCTAGTATTTAAAGTAGTTGGTGGTAGGTTATACGGTATGTTACATTATATTCAAGGAGATACATTAGCTGTGAGGAAGTTATACCTTATGAAAACACCTACAACTACTAAGTTAATAACATTAAGCGTCGACCGTTCACAACCATCTGAAAGGTACGTATACGTCTATGATGTTAACGTGAAGAGGGTGGTTAAGCTAGGTCCGTTAATAGGTAATCTAACGTATGGGTTAGAACATATAACACCATATGATGTAATCCCAGTTAAAGTCGTTAGTAGTGATGGTTATTACTACGACCCATCTAAAGTATTAATAACCTACTCAGGCCTGACAGCTACTTTAGTTATAAACGCTACTTACTACTTCAACAACACATTAGTACCTGCTAGTAATGCGTATGTAGAGATACATCTCTACAACGTATCAAATAGTAATCTAGTCCTCACGTACGGAGGTAATTTAGATGTTAACGGTGTTGGGTATATAGACATACCTTTAGGGTATTTAACCTACGTATACTTATACGATATCTACGGAAATAGATATAAAGAAGTTGTAAACTTATCAGATATCACTAGACCTAAGACGATATACTTAAACTTCACCTTACTATACAGACCAGATACTAGAGTAGCTATCACTGGATTACCACTACGTATAAAGGTCTTCGACTTCACCTTAGCACCTATCAACTACACAGTGATTAAGGATTTAGACATCACTACATATCCAGACATACCTATGTATTTATTCAGACCTTCAGGATTTACAGCTCCTCAACCATACGTACCTGTAGATGATTATATACTAGTTATTAATGACCCATATAACAGGTTCTTAAACATAACTTACTTATATGGAGGTAATTTAAGTAGTACTGGTTCAACACTCTATGAATACTTAGGTTTTAGTGATGGTTCTCTAAAATTAGTTGATGTTGATGTAAACGGTACCTACGTAGTAGCAGTACTTGATAGGTTAGGTAGTAGTGTTGTTAAGGTGTATAAGTTCTTAGATAGTTTAACAGGTCGTCATGTATTTGAGCAAGGTTATGTAGTCCCTGGAACACCGTTAAATCTTAAGTTAACGTTCATAAATAATAAACCATACTACCTCCTATACACCTCAGGAGGACTACAGATAATATCGTTAGAACCACTACAACTACCTATACTCAGACTTGAGACATTACTTACCTTTAACTTCCCAGAGGCTAGATATGCTGACTCATTACCAGACCTTTCTACAGTAGTTGTCGGTGGTGGTAATAAATTATTAATTGTTAAGGGGTTGAACTCATACTTAATGACTTACGGACCTAAACCACTAGATTTAGATAGGGTTAAACTACCATCACTTACTGTATCAGTATTAACACCTAACTATACTGGATTACCTAATGCTAAGGTAGTCTTAAGATACGGTAATGTGTTGAGGGAGTACTCAACCGATGAATTAGGTAATGTAGTCTTCAGTAATGTATTCCCTGGTGAGTATTTAGTAGAGGTATACCCTCAAGTACCTCATCTAGACCCTAAAAACCTAACCATAAAAATACCTTTAGGGATACCTCATGTAACGTACGTAGTAGTACTTAACTATACGTTATACGAGCTTAAGTTATTAATTAGTGATGAGTTTGGTGGAGGTCCTCAAGCACCTCTAGACATCTACGTGAATAAATCATTAGTAGTTAGTGGGTTTTTAGGGGAGACCTTAAGTATTAAGTTACCCTACGGAACATACGTAGTTGAGGTTAGACCCCAGAGGAACTATACATACTTCTATGAAGTAGTTAATAAGACCATCACCTTAGATAAGGATTCAACGTTAGAGTTCCTACTTAATAGGAAGTCTTACGCAGTAACTATTAATTTAGTTGATGGTGTTACTAAGGAGTCATTAAGTGATAACGTCTTAGTAGTTATTGAGGATGTAGTTAAGTATGTTAACGTATCACTGACTACAGTGCTTAAGGCTGGTAAGCATCTAGTTAATGTTTTAATACCTCCAGAGGTAAGTGATAAGTACTTAAGTACTTCATCAATTATTAACGTAATGACTGATTCAGCATTTAATATAGAGGTTCCTAGGAAGTCATACATAGTTAATTTCACGTTAATAGATTCACTAACTAATGATCTAGCTATAGGGTTATTCAACATATATGTAAACGGTTCTGAAGTATTAGTAGGTACTGGAAATGTATTCAATATAACACTACCTTACGGTAAATACTTAATCAGTATACGTCCTCAACCACCGTATAACGCCATATACTTAAGTAGTGATTTAAGTTTAGATGTGGTGGGTAGTAAGTCTACTTCAGTAACTTTAGATAGGGTTAAGTACTTACTAACAATTAGATTTTACGACCCGATATCTGGGGTACCGATAACACCTCTAAAACTAACTATTAATAATACAGCCTACTCAGTAAGTAGGGGTACACCCTCGTTTACTGTCTCACTACCATACAGTACATACGTAATTAAATTAACACCTGATATAGGTTTTGAGAACGTATATTTTGAGTACTCAACCACTGTTGATGTATTAAATAATACAGTTATAGACTTAAGACTCGATAGGAAGTACTACAACTTAAACATAACAATATCTGACGTGACTTTAGGACCTATAATCGGTTTACTAGATGTGGAGGTTAACGGTACTTTAGTAGGTAAGGGTGTTAGTAACTTCTTCACTACATCACTACCATGTGATACATACTTAGTCGTAGTTAAACCTCAACCACCATACGCTCCAGTATACTCAAGTAGTGAGGTTATTGTTAAGTTATACAATGATACTGCTGTTGATGTTGTGATGAATAGGAAGTACTATACGTTAACTGTAGTTGTTGAGGATGATAGAGCTAATCCAGTGTTAGGAGCTACTGTAATCTTAGTAGATACTATTACAGGAACTACTGTAAGTAGAGGTATTACAGGGAGTGATGGTAAGTATACAGCATCACTTTACTACGGGTCCTTCAGACTTATAGTGAGGTATGGTGGTTTCTACGACTACGTAACATCTATCGACCTAACGACATCAACTACTGAGAAAGTAGTTCTTACACCACTACCTCTAACCATATTAATAAGGTATATACCGTTAATAGTTGTAGTCTCCTTAATAGTATTAAGCATAGTTGCTTTAATACGGTTAAGGAGTAAGATTGCTGAGAGATTACTACGTAGTGAGGAGGTATTCTAATACTTTATATACACTTCCTTAAGTACACCGTCAATATAAACTGCTTCAAACCTAGCCTCAACATTAATACTTGCGAAGGACTCTAACTCCTTCTTAATATCCTGTAAAGTCTTTATCCTACGACTAATATGCTCTGCAAGCATCTCTAAAGCTGTTAACTCCTCCTCAGCACTAGGGTTAACAATAATTTTCAAATTCTTCAAATTAATCACTGTACTCTGCTTCTTACCAGTATTAACACCTAACTTACTTAGTAAGTTAGTTAACGCCTTCTCATTCTCAGCACGAACCCTTAACTCCTCTATAATCCTTAACAACTCACCTAAGTACTTCTTAGACTCAGCTATATCATCATCTAGAGAGGATAATAACTCACTAACATTACTGAATATCCTAATGTATGCATTCATCACTAACTAACCCGTTAAGGAATTTAATAAATATTTAACATAATCACTAACCACATACTTAATTTAATTCCTCTAACCCCTCCTATGTCTAATTAACGATATAACTCTAACATCCTCCTTAGGCATCGATACCGTGACAAACCCTCTAACCTCTAAGACCATAAGGTACCTCAGGAATTCTGAGTATGTGATATCATACTTCTTCTTAAGTACTTCAAAGAGGTCTTTATCCTTCATAGTATCACCGTTAACACTCAGTAGGTTTAAGATCTCACTAGCAATTAACGATAACGGGTAACGTTGCCCCATCTAACCACCTAACTAACTCAAGTTTAAACGTCATAATATGCTGTGGAATCATCTACTTCTGAACTTATAAATCTGACTATAAATAATCATTAACTTCAGATTAGAGTTTAGGTTTTAACTCATGTCATAAGTTAGGTGTTATATAGTGTTTTGGAAGTCTCTGTCTTATCTTGTTGAACCACTCCTCGTAGAATTTAATCATCTGTGGTGTTAGTGATGGTTTGATAGTGTTTAGCGCTATGATGAAGTGTCTAGACTCAACTACTGATGCGTTTAAGTTCTCTCTTAACGCTACTAACGCAGCCTCCCTAACTAGTGCTTCTAGGTCTGCACCTGAGTAACCTTCAGTTAACTCAGCTAGTTTCTCAAGGTCTACATCACTAGCTAGTGGTACCTTCCTAGTATGTACCTTAAGTATCTCTAACCTAGCCCTCCTATCAGGTGGTGGTACATATATAACCCTATCAAACCTACCAGGCCTTAAAAGAGCAGGATCTACTAGGTCAGGCCTATTAGTAGCTGCTATAATAGCTACATTCCTTAACTTCTCAATACTATCTAACTCAGTAAGTAATTGACTAACCACCCTCTCAGTTACGTGGGTATCCTCTAAAACACCTCTTATAGGTGCTATAGAATCTATCTCATCGAGGAATACTACCGACGGTGCGTAGATCCTAGCCTTCTTAAATATCTCCCTTATAGCCTTCTCAGACTCGCCAACCCACTTACTCATGATCTCAGGACCTTTAACAGCTATGAAGTTAGCACCTGATTCAGTAGCTACTGCTTTAGCAAGTAATGTCTTACCACATCCAGGGGGTCCGTAGAGTAAAACACCTTTAGGTGGTTCAATACCTAACCTCTTAAAACTCTCTGGATATTTAAGAGGCCACTCAACAACCTCCCTCAACTGTTGTTTAACCTCATCTAAACCACCGATATCAGACCACCTAACCTCCGGAACCTCAATATATATCTCTCTAAGACCGCTAGGGACTATCTCATTCAGAGCATGTATGAAGTCATCCATAGTGACTTCAATAGAGTCTAGTAACTCTGTAGGTATTTCATTCTTAGAGAGGTCTATCTTAGGTAGGTACCTCCTTAAAGCGTTAAGAGCTGCCTCCTTAGCTAACGCAGCTAGGTCAGCACCTGTATATCCGTGAGTAATCTCAGCAATCTTGATTAGGTCTACATCCTTAGCTAACGGCATATTCCTAGTATGTATCTGAAGTATCTCTAACCTCCCCTGCTTATCAGGTAGTGGGATCTCAATCTCCCTATCAAACCTACCAGGACGTCTCAATGCAGGGTCTATAGCGTGTGGTCTATTAGTAGCTGCTATAACTATCACATCACCCCTACTCTCTAAACCATCCATTAGAGCTAATAACTGAGCTACAACCCTCCTCTCAACCTCACCAACGACTTCATCCCTCTTAGGTGCTATAGCGTCGATCTCATCGATGAATATAACTGATGGTGCATGCTTCTTAGCCTCCTCAAATATCTCCCTCAACCTAGCCTCACTCTCACCGTAGAACTTACTCATTATCTCAGGACCGTTAATAGCTATGAAGTAGGCGTCTATCTCATTAGCTACTGCTTTAGCAAGTAATGTCTTACCACATCCAGGGGGTCCGTAGAGTAAAACACCTTTAGGTGGTTCAATACCTAACTTCCTGAATAATTCAGGGTACTTTAGAGGTAATTCTATTAACTCACGTACCCTCTCAATGATATTCCTCATACCACCTATATCCTCGTAAGTCACCCTAGAAACCCTAGTGAAGTCTGCAGGTCTCTCAAGAATTATCAACTTAGTACCCTCCTTAACAACTACAGGTCCTGAAGGCTTAGTCTGAACTACTACGAAGGGTATTGACTGACCTAATACAGGTATTAGTACGTTATCACCTTCAACTAATGGGTAGTCAATCAACCTCTTCAAAACATAATTTATGAAGTTCGCATCTGTGGATATAGTGTATGATTGAGTAGCTACTGCTAACTTAACCATTAAAGCCTCCTTAGCCTCAGCCTTCCTCACAACAACTTTATCACCTATACTTACCCCAGCATTCTTCCTTATCACACCATCCATCCTTATAATACCCTTACCCTCATCCTCAGGGTAGCTAGGCCATACAACAGCTACTGTAGACCTCTTACCTAATATCTCGACGACGTCCCCAGCCTCAACACCTAACTCCCTCATAACACTTAAATCAATCCTAACCTTACCTCTAGTAGCGTCCTTCTGCTTAGCCTCAGCAACCCTTAAAACAACCTCCCTCCTAACCTTCTGCTGAGGCGGTAAAGTCCCTTCAGGACCGCTGTCAGGGTTATCTACTATCTCACTCACCTCTAATAGTAAGTAGGTATGTTAGTTTTAAACCTACGATTAAGTTTTAGTTGATTTAACTCATAAGATTAATTACTGATGACTTAAGACTCAGTCCTAGTAACTAACTCAGTCTCAACGTTCTCAACACCTTCTAAACCTCTTACAATACCTTCAAGTTCTTCAGTACCGCCTTCAGTATCTTCAGGCATTAGTATGTAGAGTCTGAGTGTGTAGAGTCCGAAAGCTACGTAGACCTTCTCACTCCTAACTAACTCATACTTACTAGGTAATACATTCCTTAACCTACTAACCACACTGTCTAAATCAACATCAACATCCTTAGGATATACCTTCAAAACAGTTAGGACTTTAGCCATAAACTACACCTAAGGACCTTCAAAACCACACTTAGGGCATACATACCTAACACCTAAATCCCTACACATCTTACAACGCCATATAGTTACTGACCCGCAGTTAGGGCATAAGAACTTAATACCCTTCTCCTTAGGTGATACTAACTTACCACAACTACTACATACTGGGGGTGTTGCAGCTTCAATCACTACAGGACCTCTACTAACCTGTACTTCAGAGCTCATCACAGTAACCAACTAGATAGGTATGTTGAGCTTATAAATATATTTCCTCTATGACGTAGGTAGTCTAAGCTAATACGTAACGACTAACTCATTAAGTATTACTTAAACTAGTCGTTAGTAGTGAGTAATACTGTTGTTGTATGATACGTAATCATTCTTAAATAATTACTTTAGTAGTAAGTATTACGGTAGGCGTTCACGTCATGAGGAAGATCGGTTACTTCTTACATAGATCCATAACTGGTAGGTACGTAGTTAAGATTACTAACTCAGATAAACCCCCTAGACTAGGTAGTAAGGTGTATAATTCTGAGGGTAGGTTATTAGGTGTATTAGTAGATTTAATAGGTCCTGTTAAGAACCCATACGCACTTATCAAACCATTCACTACAGCTGAAGTAAGACAGTTTGAGGATGTTTACGTAAGGTGGTAATCATGAACTGTCCTGAAACATCTATAGTTTATGACGAGTTATTCGGTGAGTACGTCTGTGTTGATACTGGTGAGGTTATTGAGGAGAGGGTTGTAGATCAAGGTCCTGAATGGAGGGCGTATAGTCATGACGAATACGTTGATAGGGCTAGAGTAGGTTCACGTCTAACTAATAAGGTACATGACAGAGGTATAAACACAATCATAGATACGTCATCTTATGAAGGACGTAGGCTTCAGGCAATCCATAGGAGGTTGAGGGTAGGTAATAGTAAGCAACGTAAGTTGGTTAGGGCTTTAAGCCTAATGAATGACGTAGTAGGTAAGTTAGCACTACCAAGTACTGTTAACGAGTTCTCAGGGTCTGTGATCAGGAAGTTAATTAGTAAGGGGGTTATTAAGGATAGGAATGTTAACGCATTCATAGCAGCAACTATAATACTAGCGTGTAACTACTTAAGAACACCTGTAAACCGTGATGAAGTGTTAAGGATATGTGAGGTAACTAGGCAGGACTTATGGAAAGCAATGCTTAAAATAACTAGAGATAGTGGTGAGTACATAACTATTAAGACTCCAGACCCTCAAATATATATAGAGAAGTTAAGGTCTGAACTAGGACTACGTCCAGAAGTATCAGCACTAGCTAGTAAGATATTAGGGGTCGCTAAGATGAGGGGTTTAACAAGTGGTAAAGGACCTACAGGACTAGCAACAGCAGCACTATACATAGCATCAATACTACTAGACGATAAGAGGACACAGAAAGAAATAGCTGAGAAGAGTGGGATTACAGAAGTAACAGTAAGGAATAGGTATAGAGATATAGTTGATAACATAACAATAGTTGTAGAACTCTAAAAACTCAAGTAAGTTCAGAAACCTAAGAATTAAAAAATAAGTCATATATAGAGAATATAGTGGGAAAACATAGTAATGTATTACTACAAACTACATAAACACTACTGAGAACACAGGAAGTTTTCAAAATAGATAATTTTTTAAGGAGTGTGAGTAAACTGTAATAGGTGGTAAGGTAGTGAAGAAAGGTATATCACCAGTAATAGCTACAGTAATCCTAGTAGCAGTAGCTCTAGTACTAGCAGTAGCACTAGCAGGTTGGGTAATGGGTATATGGGGAGGTCTAGGAGCTACTGAAGCACTACAGATAAGTGGGTATCTAAATAGGACTGATACTACTTCTGTTTACCTAAACGCTACAATAATTAATAAAGGTACAGCACCAGCAAACATAACTAATATCGTACTAACAGATGAGACCGGCAAAGAAGTAAGTGCGACCGTTACTGGGGGGATCATAATAGCGCCTAGTGGTACTAATACGACTGGGTCAGGATATGATGTTCAATTCTCCAATGCTAGTGTTACTGTTGGTAGGACATACGTAGTGAGGTTCTACACATCTAGTGGTAACGTATATGAAGTACCTATGAAGTGTGTTAAAGGCAAGTGACAATTAACTTAGATTAAGTATTTTAAATTAAATTTTATTTTAATTTGTGTTTTTTAGGTATTTTTGAGTTTGTGTGGAGGGGTGTTGTGGTTGGTTGTTGGGGTTCCTGAGGAGTTGGGTTATTTATTAGGTGTTGTTAGGTCTCATAATAGGTGGAGGGGTTTTGAATGTGTTAATTTGATTGCTTCTGAGAATGTTATGTCTCCTCTGGCTAAGTCTTTGTATTTGAGTGATATGATGCATAGGTATGCTGAGGGTAGGCCTGGTAAGAGGTTTTACCAAGGTACTAAGTATGTTGATGATGTTGAGGTCTTCGTGTCTAGATTACTTAGTGAGTTACTTAATGTTAGGTTTGTTGAGCCTAGACCTATCAGCGGTACTATAGCTAACGCAGCTGTGTTCAGGGTTTTAGGGAGGCCTGGTGATAAGGCTTTAATAGCTCCTGTTCAGGCAGGTGCTCATGTCTCACATACTAAGTTCGGTACTTTAGGTGCTTTAGGTATTGAACATGTTGAGCTACCTTTCGACTTAAGTACTTGGAATGTAGATGTTGATAAGGCTGTTAAGTTGGTTAGGGAGGCTAGGCCTAAGTTCGTGACTTTAGGTGCTAGTGTCTACTTGTTCCCACACCCGACTAAGGAGATTGCTGAAGCTGCTCATGAGGTTAACGCATACGTAGTTCATGACGTAGCACACGTACTTGGGTTAATAGTTGGTAGGAGGTGGCCTAACCCAGTAAGTGAGGGTGCTGATATAGCTACTGCATCAACTCATAAGACCTTCCCAGGACCTCAAGGAGGTCTTATATTCACAGATGATGAGGACTTATTTAAGGAGGTTGCTAGGACTATATTCCCTTGGTTTATAAGTAACCACCACCTACATAGGCTACCAGCACTAGCTGTAACAGCTATTGAGATGAAGTACTTCGGTGAGTCATACGCTGATCAGGTAGTTAGGAATGCTAAGGCATTCGCTGAGGCATTAGTTGCTGAGGGGTTTAAAGTAGTTGCTGAGGATTTAGGCTACACTAAATCACATACGTTAGTAGTTGATGTTAGGGGTTTAGGTGGTGGTGCTAAGGTAGCTAAGCTACTTGAGGATGCGAACATAATAGTTAATAAGAACTTACTGCCGTGGGACCCGCCAGAAGCTGTTAGAGACCCTAGCGGTATTAGATTAGGTACTCAGGAAATGACTAGGTACGGTATGGTTGAGTCAGACTTTAAGGAGGTTGCTAAGTTTATGAGGGAGGTAGTTATAGATGGTAAAGACCCTAATGAGGTTAGGAAGAAGGTTGTAGAGTTCAGGAGGGGATTCCTAGAGGTTAAATACACATTTAAAGTTGATTTAGATTCATTAAGTAGTGTTAAACTACCGTTAATTATCTAGTGGTTTTAATGCCTTCATGGGATTTAATGACTTGGAAGGAGTTTGAGTCCTTCATAGATAACTCTACAGTAGCTATACTACCTGTAGGTAGTGTTGAGCAACACGGCCCACACCTACCGTTAGGTCTTGACTACTTAATAGTTGATGAGTTATGTAGGAGGTTGGTAGTTAGGGCTGAGGGTGAGGGTCTTAAAGTAGTTAAACTACCTCCAATACCTTACGGGTTAAGTGCTATGTGGTTAGGTAATCCAGGAACTATAGATATTAGTAGTAACTCATTCATTAACTACGTATACGATGTTTTAAAGTCTGTAGTTAGGTGGGGTATTACTAAGTTAGTAGTTCTTAACGGACATGCAGGTAATTCAGATGCTTTAAGACTAGTTGCTAGTAACTTAGTTAAGGACTTAAGCAGTAATTACGTAGTTGTAGTTACTTCGTGGTGGGAGTTAGTCGGTGATGTTATTAATGAGGTGTTTGAGAGTAAGTTCTTTCACGCTGATGAGGTTGAAACTAGTGTTGCTTTAGCGTTAGGTGTTAGGGTTGTTGAGGTAGGTGTTAAGGGTTCTGAAATATTTAGGAGGTATGATGATTTCTGGCATAGTCTAGACTTGAGTAGGAGGCCTAAGGTCTACGTGTATAGGTTTGAAGGTGTTAGGAGGGAGCCTGGGAGTTTCGGAACTCCTGAGAAGGCTAGTTATGAGAAGGGTTTGAAGATAGTTAATACAGTAGTTGATAGGTTGTTAAAGCTTATTAAGGAGTTAATCGAGGGTAAGGTCTAATCAAGTAGTCTGTACTCAACACCTGAGTAGAGGTATGCTTGGTTAGACATAACTAAAGCCTCCAACAACCTCAACTCCTCAGGACTTAACCTACTAATTTCTGAGGTCTTTATAGGGAATTTAGACTTAAAACTCTTTAAGAACTCACTACTTACTACTAAGTCATTAATCACTACTACCTTACCCTCCCTCACATACTCTTCTAAAGGCTTACTAATAATCTCTCTAACCTCATTAATACTTAATATATTCCTTAACTTAAGCGTAGATAATAACTTATCACTACCCTCACCCTCAACATGTTTTGAAGGTATTTTAGGTAATGACCTCTTAATATAGTTGACCTCCTTCTCTAACTTCCCAACCCTACCCTCTAACTCACTAACCTTACTACTTAACTCATTAAGTAACTTAATAATTGAGTCGAAATCAATACTTCGTTGTGGATCCTGAACAGTACTTCGTGTATTACTGACTACCTCTGTAGGTGTTGGTAGTTCTTGAGAAACCCTAACGACGTACCCACCCTTAGAACTCCTGATGACGTAGCCTAACTCCCTAAGCCTGTTAATAGCTATTCGAACACTTGCTAAGCTAATACCTAAGGCATCAGCTATCTCCCTCGGTGTAGCTCCTGGATTAACCCTCAAATAACTTAATACCCTATCCTCTACACTCATATCATCAAGATATAAGTATTTAAAGAATTAATAAATCTGGTGATAAGGTAATTAACGAAGGTAGGAGGGCTAAGCTCATAAACTTAATCAGTAGGGTGGATGAGAGTTCAGATCCTTGGGTTAAAGTAAGCTTCTACTCTGACGAAGTAGTTGCTAAGATATTAGATAAAGCTTATGATAGGTGGGTTAAGTCTGGCTGTGTAGGTGAGCCTATAACATACTTAACTGATGATGAGTTAGAAGAGCTTTACGTAAGGTCTAACATCACTACATCAGCTAACCAATCAACATTTATTGAGGGTATGTTACTTAGAGCTATTTACGGTGAGTTACCTAGGAGGGGAGGTATACCTAAGATACTTAAACCATTCATAAGACTTTTCCTCCCGAGTAAGTAGGTATTGAATTGGTTAGTCATTATGGTCGGACTTCAAGACCTAACAAACACTACTATTAAGTTAATACGTAGTTATGGAGTTAAGGTTAAGAAGAGGTTAAGTCAGCATTTCGTAGTTGACAGTAGGTTGATCTCCGAACTACTAGATAATATCTTAAGGTTTAAGCCTAAGTTAGTAGTTGAGGTAGGTACTGGTTTAGGGATGTTGACAACCTACCTAGCAGGTATTTCCAAGTATGTAGTTAGTATTGAGTTGGATAGGTCCTTAGCTGAAGTAGCTACTAAATACGTTTACGAAGTTGGTGTAGGTTCTAAAGTTGATGTCGTGGTAGGTGATGGGGTTAAGTTATTAAGAGGGGGTTTTAGAGATATTGAATTAGTTGTTTCTAACGTCCCATACAACGTGACAGGACCTCTAATAAACTCAATAATTAAATCTAACTGTAGGGTTGCAATACTAACACTTCAGAAGGAGGTTGCTGACCGTTTAGTAGCGACTCCAGGTAGTAGAGGGTATAGTAGGTTAACAGTTATGGTTAACACGTTCATGGATGTTGAATTAGGTGGTTTATATAGTCCGAAGTCATTCTACCCAGAACCTAAGGTTAGTTCTAGAGTTGTTGTCTTAAGGAGGGTTAGGGAGTGGAGTGATGAGTGGGTATTATTTGAAGACTTAATCAGGTGTTTATTTAATCAGAGGAGGAAGTTAGCTATGAAGGTATTGAGGAGGTGTGTAGGGGTTTGTGATGAGTCAGTAATTAATGATTTAGTTAGGGGTAGGAGGGTTTATGAACTACCTACAGATACATTACTTAATATATACTCGTTAATCTATGGTAGGAGGTTATGAGGTTTATACAGTAGTTACTCTAACGCCATCCCTGAAAACTATGTTTAGAGCTGCGTAGATATCAGCTGTAAATCTAGTTTTAAATCCGTATACCCTAACTTGAGTCTTATGTGAGGACATACTCTCATCAATGATCATAACCTCAAAACCTAGACTTACTAACCTACTTAGAACTCTATCTAAACCCCAATCACTACTGTATGGGGTATTACCTAACTTCACAACCACCTTATCAGGTTTTAAGTAGTTCTTAAAGTCCTCAATAATAAGTATTAAATCATCTAAGCTATCTACATAACCAGCCTTAAGTAATATGTTATCACATACTATAACATATGCTAACTTACTCCCTAAATCAACACCTACCTGAAGAACTTTAACATCCTTAACACCGAAAGTCTTAAGTATGAACTTATAGATGGACTGCTTACTACTTATTAAGTAGTATTTTAATTCCTTACCATTTACTAAGTCCTTCAGGATGTTCAGACCTTCAGTATCAACTAATAACTCATCATTAATACTTGTTAAGTCTTCAGGGACGTAAAACTCTATACCGTAGTCCTTAGCAATATCTAGTAGAGTTTTAAGTATCCTCGGGTTGTAGATGAATATAGCTACTGAAGGCTTCATACCTCTATACTTGGTTATGTAACCACCACATACAATTATTAGTGATTAAGTAATAAGTTTTTCGAAGGTAGTTAATAGTTGATGATTAGGTGGTAGTATTAAGGTTGAGGACTTACTGAGGTTAGTTGATGGGAGGGTTGTACTAGTATATGGTGAGGCTGGTGTCGGTAAGACTAACTTAGTGTTATGGTTGTTAAGTAATTTATCGAGGGCTTCAGGGTTAAGTGTATTCTACATAAGTACTGAAGGACCTCTATACACATCACTCTTAAGTAGGTATGAATTCCCTGAAAATGCGTTATTCACTGAAGTATATGATATCAACAACCTACTCCAAGCAGTCTTCAAGATCTACGGTTTTAGGAGAGGGGTTAAAGCCGTAGCTATAGACTCTATAAACAACTTCTACAGGGTTGAGGTACTCCAAGTTGAAGGTATTAATAAAATACTTAATACCATACTAGCATTACTAACTGATATGGTAGTTAACTACAGTGTTACATGTGTGTTAACGGCTCAGGTAAGTCAGTCAGATGAAGACGTCAGAGTTAGTGGTTTTCAACTACTTAAGTACTGGTATGAAGTCCTCATAAAGCTTGAGAGGTTAGGTAGTGGTGTTAGGAGGATGACTGTAGAGTACCCTAAGGATGTGGTCTTAAGTATGAATTACGTTATTAGTGATAGAGGTATTGAGTGGGTAGGTAATGATTAACGATGTAACATTAGATGATGTGGTGAACACGTTAATATTCTTCCTCCCATCTATGGTAGCTAACGCATTCCCAGTCCTTACACGTGTTTTCTTCAAGGAGAGACACCCTATAGACTTCAACAAGTACTTCATCGACGGGGGTAGGGTATTCGGTGATGGTAAGACTTGGGAGGGATTCCTACTCGGTATACTCTCAAGTATATCCGTAGGTATATGTTATACCTACATCTTAGGTAGTTATGTATGGGTTATATACTCATTAACTGCTGGTTTAGGTGCTTTACTAGGTGACCTACTTAACGCATTCGTTAAACGTAGGTTAGGTATGCGTACAGGAGCACCATTCCCACCATTCGACCAGGTAGACTATCTAATAGGGTCTTACTGCCTAGTTAAGGTGTTAAACATTGACCTACTATTAAGTACTTCATTAGGGTTGAAGAACTTACTCGTAGGTGTGGTGATATCCTTAATACTTCACCCACTAACTAACTTTATAGCATATATGATCAAGATTAAGGACGTACCTTGGTGATTACTTAACCTGGTCCTCCAACCTAATTAAAAACCTCTCCCTTACGTACTTATCCTTAGGTGAGAATCTAGGAGGGTGTGGTGTTACTGTCTTCACCCCACAGTACGGACATATATCACGTAATGTGTATGAACTGCATTGAGGGCATTTACGTAGTAACCAACGCATCTACCTCTCACGCTCAACACTACATGTAACACCGAGTTCTTTAGCTGTGTTAAGTGCTAGTGATAGGTAGTTACTTAAGACCTTCTCAGCTAGTTTATAATCAGTAGATACTACCTCAACCCTATACCTAGGCGCACCTACAGTATATACCCTAATAAAAGTATTCTTATCTAACCCCTTACCTACAGCATCAAGTGGTTTTAGTAGTACATCCTTAATCTTTCTAATACCTTCAGAATCTAAGGTAGTTAATATTAATGTCCCCTGAATCTTCACCTTCTTAACCTCTACATGCTTCTTAACCTCATTAATTATAGGTTCTACCCATTCCTCAGGGATATTAGCCTTCTTAAGAACTTCCTCACCCCTATATGCTGCAAGTTCTAAACCTGCATAGATCTCACCGTATGTATCCTCTAACCTCCAACCAACTTCTCTATAGGCGTCATCTAAGGTCTTACCTAATTTAGAAGCGACGATCTCTAATAGCTTCTCAGCCTTCTGAGCCCTCTTCCACTCAAGTAATTTCCTCCTCTGCTCACTATCACTAACCCTCTTAAGTGATATATCAACATGTTTCTTCCTCCTATCAACCCTTATGACCTTAGCAACTATCCTCTGACCCTCCTTAATGAACTCCTTAACATCCCTAACCCACTTACTACTTACCTCACTCCACGGTAGGTATGCCTCAAGACCTCTATACTCCTCTAAACGGACGTATGCACCGTATTCGAATGTCTTAACTACAGTACCTATTACTAACTCCCCAACATCAGGTAACTCACTACGTTTCCTAACCATTCACTCATCCCAAAATCCTTACTATCTCACCTAAGATCTTAGCCTTACCACCTGAAGGAACTACAAGTACTGTACCACATACTAAACATCTTGACGGGAATGTAGCGTGGTCGAAGACTACCTGCTCATTACCACATGAAGGACATCTAACCTTAACGAATCTAGACCTAGGCATAGGTATAAGTACTTTCCTCTTCCTCAACTACTTAACCACCTCAGCTAACTCAACCTTCTTAAGTCTAATACCCCTCCTATGTGAGGTATAACCACACTTAGAGCATTTAAGCTTAAGTACGACCTTCTTAGTAGTCTTAGCAAACCTCTTCTGCTCAGGCTTCCTCTTACTACCATAACCTCTCTGTTTACGTCTATACCTCCGCTCACCCTCAGCTAGAGCTCTACGTTTACCGTGCTTATATATGGTAACAGTATGTTCTGTGTGGGTGTTACATCTAGGGCAGTAAGTCCTAATTTTCTTAGGTACACGCATACTCTCACGACTTAGTAGCTACTTTACGTTCATCCTCAGGTCTAACCTTAATTATACCTAAAAATATTGCACAACTCACACAATAACACTTAGTTACTGGGTACTTAGCAATTATAGCACCCTTCTTCTCTAACTCACTAGCTAGTTGAGGATCTACTGGTGAGTACATCTTAGTAACACATACAGCCTTATCCTCAGGTATTAACCTACCACACTGGTCACAATGTATTAACTCTACAGATCCCTTACTACCCTTACGTCTCCCCCTACTCTCCCTCTTCTTAGGCATAACCCACACCTCTACATACATTCACATACTTACATATTTTAATCTTAATCATAATATCAGTTAGAGATTTAAAAACTACTTTGTCAGGTCTTAAGTACTTAATTCAACTAGTTATCAAGGTCTACGACGTCAGTAACCTTAAAAGCATTAGTTTAAATAGATGTTGGTGTTAGTGATTGAGTGAGGTTCAAGTATATAGGGATTTAGGGAGGAGTTTCTCTGAGTGGTTTGACTACGTGTTAGAAGTTGCTGAGGTTTACGACTACGGTAGATACCCTGCTAAGGGTATGGGGGTCTGGCTACCTTACGGGTTTAAGATTAGGGAGTACGTTATCAGCATCATTAGGAAGTTCCTAGATAGTACAGGTCATGAGGAGATATTACTCCCCCTACTAATACCTGAGAACATACTTAGTAAGGAGTCAGAACATATTAAGGGTTTTGAGGATCAGGTGTTTTGGGTAACTCACGGTGGTTTAGAACCCCTAGATGTTAAACTAGCTTTAAGACCTACTAGTGAGACAGCTTTAACATACTTAGAGAGCTTCTGGATTAAGAGTTATAGACAGCTACCTAAGAAGTTCTACCAGATAGTTAGTGTGTTTCGTTATGAGACTAGAGCGACTAGGGCTATGATTAGGGTTAGGGAGGTATCTACGTTTAAAGAAGCTCATACACTACATGAAGACTTCAACGATTGTGAGAGGCAGGTCCTTGAAGCAGTAGATATATACAGTAAGATCTTCGACTCACTAGGTATCCCATACGTAATATCTAAGAGGCCTGAATGGGATAAGTTTGCAGGGGCTATATACACTATAGCGTTCGATACATTACTACCTGACGGTAGGGTATTACAGATAGGTACTGTACATAACTTAGGTCAGAACTTCACTAAGGTTTTTGAGGTAAGGATTCAGAAGAGTGATGGATCTATAGATTATGGGTGGCAGACAAGCTACGGTATTTCAGAACGTATTATAGCTTCAGTAATAGCTATACACGGCGATCGTAGGGGTCTAGTACTACCATTCCATATAGCACCTATCCAGATAGTTATAATACCTCTAATAACTGCTGAAACACGTGATACAGTGTTGAAGTATTCTAAGAAAGTGTTTGAGTTACTATCAAGTAGTGGTTATAGAGTTTATGAAGACTTACGTGATGAGTTAAGACCTGGGGAGAAGTTCTACTACTGGGAGTTTAAGGGGGTACCTTTAAGAGTTGAAGTAGGTGTTAGGGAGGTGGAGGGGAATTACGTAACAGTATTTAGGAGGGATACTCTAGAGAGGTCTAAAGTAAGTCTTAACGAGTTAGTAAGTTATGTAGGGAGGGTTAGTCGTGAATATAATGAGAATTTAAGTAGAAGGGCTTGGCAGGCCTTTAAATCAAGGATCATTAGGTTAGCAGATATTAGTAAGGCTAAAGAATACTTAAACACTGTTAGAGGTATTGTAGAGATGCCTTGGTGTGGTAGTCAAGAATGTGGTTTGAAGTTAGCTGAGTTAGTAGGTGGTGATACCTTAGGAACACCATTAAATGAAGATGCTAGTGGGTATAACTGCGTTGTATGTGGATCTAAAGCGAATACATTTATGAGGTTAGCTAAGAAGTACTAATGATTTATTACTCCATACACTTAATACTCTCATAATTAAATATTATATGGGTGTAGTTTATGGGTTACCCTAAGGTAGAGTACATACTAAGTAAGGAGTTCTTAGAAGTTAATAAGGTCATCAACGCGTTTGTAACAATTAATGAGAACTTCTTAAACGACGTTAATAACGTACGTAAGTTAGGTTTAGAACCACTACCATTAGGTGTTAAAGACATAATATATACTAAGGGATTAAGAACTACTATGGGTTCTAAACTATATATTGACTTTATACCTGATTACGATGCCTACGTAGTTAAGAAGTTAAAGGATGTTGGTTGGGTTGTCGTAGGTAAGACTAACACTCATGAATTCGCTTCAGGTGTTACAACAACTTCAAGTGTTTTCGGAACTACTAGAAATCCTTTAGATCCGTCTAGAATTGCTGGTGGTAGTAGTGGTGGTTCTGCAGCAGCTGTAGCTGCTGATTTAGTACCACTAGCTTTAGGTACTGATACAGCTGGTTCTGTAAGGGTACCAGCATCATTATGTGGGGTTTACGGGTATAAACCAACTTACGGTTTAATTAGTAATTACGGGGTCTACCCGTTAGCACCATCATTAGATACTATTGGGTTCTTAGCTAAGGATTTAAAATGGGTTTTAAGAGCTGTTGATGTGTTTATAAAGTTTGAGGAATTAAGTATTAAGAATTTAAAGTTAGGTATTCCTAACTGGTTTAGAGTTCCTAGTGATTTAAGGTCTTTAATGCCGGACCTCATAGATGAAGTTGAGGATAAATTCCTTAACTATGTTGCAGGTCTTGGGTATGATTACGTAGAGGTTGAGATGCCTGATGCTGTTAAGTATGTTTGGAGGTACTTCCCAGTAATTAGGTATAGTGAAGCAACAGCAACACATATAGCTAATAGGGATAAGTGGTATATGTATAGTCCTGACGTTAGGAGATTACTTGAGAAGGGGTTAGAATATAGAGCTGTAGAGTATTTAGAAGCTTTAAGCTTTAGGGAGAAGGTTAAGGAGGAGTTAGGTAGGGTCTTAAAGAGGGTTGATGTTTTAATCACCCCAACAACACCTATACCAGCACCTAAGATAGAGGAAGTTCTTGGGAAGGAAGACGGACCTATAAGGAGTTTACTCACTTACGAGACTGTATATGCTTCATACATAGGTGCTCCAGCAATATCTATACCTTCATTAGTAATTAAGGGATTACCAGTAGGTGTTCAACTAATATGTAATGTTGGGGAGGATAATAAGTTATTAAATATAGCTTCTAAAATTCATCAATAAGGGTTACGGATTAATAAAATATAAAGATTTTTTATTTAAGTTTTGAAGATTCTTAAGGTGTATTAAATGGTATGGTATAGTAGATGTTATGATGAAGTACCGAAGATCGTAGTACCTCCTCCCGGACCTAAGTCTAGAGAGGTTATAGAGTTAGATGATGAGTTTATAATGCAGTCATTCAGTAGGTGGTATCCATTAGTAGTTAAGAGTGGTTGTGGACCTATTATCGAGGACTTAGACGGTAATCTATACATTGATTTCAACTCAGGCATAGGGGTTATGAACTTAGGTCATAATCATCCTAAGGTCGTAGAAGCTATTAAGAAACAAGCAGATAAACTACTTCATTACTCCTTAACAGACTTCCTATATGAGGAGGCTGCACTACATGCTAAGGAGTTCCTCAGTATAGTACCTATTGAGGGTAGGAAGAAGGTATTCTACTGTAACAGCGGTACTGAAGGTATTGAAGGTGCTTTAAAGATAGTTAAAGGGTATTTCAGAGGTAGTAGGCAGTATGTCCTATCGTTTATAGGTGCTTTCCACGGTAGAACCTTAGGGAGTCTCTCATTATCTGGGAGTAAAGCAATTCATAAGAAGTACTTCCAACCGTTACTACCTGGAGTTATCCACATACCATTTCCAGACCCTTACAGATGTCCTCTAGGTGTTGAAGGTGATGAATGTGGGGATGCAGTCATATCGTATATAGAGGATTACATATTCAGGAGGTTAGTAAGTGGTGATGATGTTGCAGGTGTATTCGTAGAGCCTATCCAGGGTGAGGGTGGGTATGTAGTACCTCCAGACGACTTTCTACCAAACCTACGTAAGTTATGTGATAGGTATAACATATTATTGGTCTTCGATGAAGTTCAGACAGGTATTGGAAGGACTGGTAAGTGGTTTGCTGCTGAGCACTGGGGTGTTATGCCTGACATACTAGTTAGTTCTAAAGCACTAGCTTCAGGACTACCTCTAGGGGCGATAGTTGGTAAGGCTGAGGTTATGTCATTACCTAAAGGTACTCACGCATCTACATTCGGTGGGAATCCAGTAGCGTTAGCAGCTAGTAGGGCAGTGATTGAGGTTATCAAGAGTGAAGACCTACTTAATAATGCTTTAAGAGTTGGTGAGTCCATCATCAGGAGGGTTTCTGAATGGGTTGATAAGTATGAATTAGTAGGACATGTACGTGGTAAGGGGTTGATGATAGGTATAGAATTAGTTAGGGATAAGGAGAGTAAGGAATACGCTGTTAAGGAGTTAAGTCAGGTGTTGATGGAGGCCTTCAGAAGGGGTTTAGCAGTTATAGGTGCTGGGTTCTCAACCATAAGAATAGCCCCTCCAATAATAATTACTGAGGAATTAGCTCATAAAGGCCTCGATATACTGGAAGAATCTATTAAGGTAGTTAATAATGAATTCAGAAAATTCAAATATTAAAGAGTTAATATTTAAGATCTTCAAAGATAATCATATAACATCATTTAAAGACCTTATGATGAAGTTAGAAGATGCCGGAGTCTATACAGACCCTCTAGAATTAAGAACTTTAATCTCTACTATGGTTAGGGATGGTTTATTGATTAAAGAAGTTGATGAAGTTTTAAAGAGGTTTGTAATTAGGCTGTTTCAGTTTTCATAATCAGTCGTAGTGTTTGTGTTCATTGGTGTTTAAAGGCTTATAAGGTTTTCTAGGATGTGAGTATTGTAGCTCTCGAAGCCGATGAGGTCTTGAGGTTGATGAATCCTCCGTGAACCCCGATTACTTGATGGGAGTGGATGTACCCCTAGGTGACTAGGGTTGAACAACTCCCGTAGGGTGGTCGGGGGGATAAAGCCGTTGAGAAGTAGATGGTGGGGAGCCTAAAAACAATATGAATAGCTATGAACTACCATCTACTGAGAAACGGTTAGACCTTAGGTGCTACCCAGTACGTCACTGTAGACCCGTCACCTACATCAAAGGATATCTTAAGAGGTAATGCCGATCCTAGTTCTACAGTTACCATATCAGCTACGCTTAACGAACGTGTTATAGCTTTAAGTATGTCTAAGTCATACTTACTACTAATATGCTCCTCCTTAGTGTTTAGGGTGTAGAGAGGTTTATCTAACTCTAATACCTGCTTAAACATCTTATTCTCAGCTCTACTCATAACCTCTATACGGTCTTTAACACATATCAATTCTAAGTCTTCATCAATTAACTTAGCATCACGTATAATCTTTATGAAGTCTTTAGAAGGTATTTGAAAACTAACTGGTAATTCAACATCTATAGAACCTACTAACTCACTACCAACTCCTCTAACCTCCACCTGATAACTCCTCTCAACACCTGTTTTAATGTTAATTAACGTTACTTTAAGGGTTTTAGAAGTATCGTCAAACTCTATTAAGACACTATCTCTCTTAGTAGCTCTCTTTAAAGCCCTCATAAATGATACCTTCTCCAAAGTTATTAAGTTATCACCACTAACCTCAAACAACTCAAAAGCTGTCTGAGGTATTTTAATCTCAACTAGTAAGTTCTTATCAGGACTTAAAGCACGTATGATGAGGTTCTCAGATGTAACACTCATAGGTACCTCATCAATAACTTTTAGAGCTCCTTGAAGTACATTCTTAATTCTAGCACCTACAGGATACTTAACCCTAAACATTAAATTCCCATTATAGTAAGTAAGTCTCCTAATATTTATTTTTACCTAAAAATCCCGCATTAATTTATAACTTTAAGTGAAGTAACCTACTAGTTACTGTGAGGGTTTGAGATGCAGTCTAAGGTAAGGTTGGTAAGGAGTTTCACAGGGTATATCTATGTTGAGGGTAGTTGTGATATACTCATTAAATTACTTACACACTTAAGGGATGGATATGGACGGAACACGGCTGACGTCAACGACACCTTAAGGATTTTAAATAACTTTGAAGCTTTCTACGAGATCATGAGGAGGAAGTTTAAAGACTTCATATCACCTAAGAAGGATGAGAGAGACTTAATTAAGGGTGTCGTAACAATAGATAAATTAAAACTATTTAAGAAGGACGGTATGAATTACGTAGTTTTAGTCCTTGATAAGAAGGTAGAGTTAAACTTCATATCTAAGGTATTAAGTGATTTGGGTATAGAGTTTGAGGTAGTTACTGAGTAACTACGTCATACCGTTATAATCAATACATACTAAACAGTTAACAGGGAATTTATTTAGATTTCTTCCTCTTCTTAGGACGTTTAGAGGGTTGTTTCTCCTCTTCAGACTCCTTCTTAACTTCCTCAGTAGGTGTGGTGATTGCTGGGGGAGGACTTCTGAGATACTTCTCTAACTCCTCAACCCTACTCAGCATAAGTTCTAAAGCATCTATTGAGAAACCCCTTAAAACTTCTTCTTCCTCCTCCCCTCCCTCTCCTACTTCCTCCTCTTTCCCCTCCTCTCTCTCCTCAATACCTTCCTCTTCCTCCGTACTCACTGGGTAAGACCCTCACACTCCTAACTTTCGTAAGTTATTTTAAGCTTTAATGACGTATAAGTACTTATCATCTCTTACCTTAACTAAGGCTTCATAACTCTTAAGATTAGTGATTATGTTTCTAATGACTTCATACCTTATATATCCACTGCTTAAGACTCTCGATATGTAGTTTAAGTTATTTACTTCCTGAATCATGAATGTAACTATGTATGCTGAGTTACCTATTATGTTAGGGTCTAGGTCTAGCGGGTGTTGTGTTATTACTACTAAAGTTACTCCGAATTTCCTACCCTCCATAACTAACTTACTCAGTAGTGGTGCTACCTTACCACCCATAAATCTGTGGGCTTCATCAACTATTAGGAATAAGGGTTTATTAGCTGACTTCATATAGGTGTTCACTACGTAGAGTAAGCTCTCAACGTATATACCTCTTAAGAAGTCACTATCTACGGTGCTTAGATCTACTACTGTCAGGCCTGAGAATAACTCCTCAGGTATTATAGATGTAGTTGTTAAGTACTGACTCCTAAGTAGGTCTAGGTAAGGTATTAATGAGTTTAGGACGTCTCTACTTAGGAAGCCGTCCTTAGGGCTTGACGACTCTATAGTATTGGTTAATGTTATGAAGACATCATTAAATGTAGGTGTTAGATCACCTAAACGTTCGTAAGTACTCAGTATTAGGTTATACAGTACGTACTTCTGGATATTACCTAACTTAAACACCCTCCTCAACATATCACTAACCTCCTCAGCCCTAACGTTCTTAGGCTTACCTAACGTGTCTAAGGGGTTTATAGGATTCTCTATAGGTGTTAATACCTTACCATTAAGCTCCCTCGTCAAACCTACGTATTCCCCATGAGGATCGATAATAACTACTGCAGACCTACTAACTAACTGTTTAGCCATCTTCTTAGCTAGGTAGGACTTACCACTACCACTCATACCTACTATAACTACGTGTCTATTCTCAGAATGCTTAATAGGTATCTTAACATACTTGTTAAAAGTCTTTATAGGGAACCCCCTACTACCGATCTTCTTAACAACCCTCCCTAAGACTACGTAATCTTCATAATAAGTCACAAACCCGTAACTCATAGCCAGAGCTATAGGTGTTGAAGCCCATGAAAACATAGTAATTACTGAGAACATCATGTATTGAAGCACGGATGTAAGTGTATTAAACCTAACTTCATTAGTCAACACTATCAGTAATGAGTTAATACTAACACCTAGTATGAATAGGGTAATGCTTAGATTACCCCTAAGTAATTGAGGGAGTTGTAAGTAATTAACTATAGGTGTAAACCATAAGAGATAGAGGAGTATTAGGGAGGAACCGATGATAAGGAGTAAATCACTTACTACTCTAAAATCAATACCTACCTTAGGTATGTTTAAACGGAATTTCCTAAATAATGATGAAGTTATTGATACGCCGATTAAGTAATAAAGAACTATATACGTTAACGTGTTTAAGTTAATCCCAACCCTTATAAAGTATATCATGGTTAATGAGATGAACTCTACAATAAATGTGATTACATCTCCTATAAGACCTGACAACATACCTATAAGAAGTACTATGATGAATGATGTATTCAACGTTAATAATATGGAGAACATCACTGACGACTGCGTCTCAAGGACTTTAATAAGTATTAAGTTCAGTAAGGTTAGGATTACCGACATAATTAACTTCCTTAAAGTCTCTAAATCCATCATGAATCGACTAGTCTTATTAAACGTATAAGTTTTTTGCTCTATACCCTATAACAGTAGTAGTGATATAGTGGACTTAAGACGTGGTTGGAGTGAGTGGTGAAGATATTAGACGTATGTTGCATCCTAGCTTAGTTAATGTTATGTCTAAGTATGGGTATAAGGAATTAACAGATGTTCAGAAGAAAGCAATACCTGAGGTCCTTAAAGGTTATGATGTCTTGATAGTAGCCCCTACAGGTAGTGGTAAGACTGAAGCAGCTATCTTCCCAATAATATCTAAGGTCTTATACGATTTCAGTAATCATCAACCAATAAGTCTTATCTACATAACACCTCTAAGAGCGTTGAATAGGGACTTGATGAGGAGGTTATCGACTATATGTAGTGATTTAGGGATTGGTATTCAGGTACGTCACGGTGATACACCTCAAAGTTTGAGGAGGTCTATAGAGAGGAAGCCGCCACATATACTCATAACCACTCCTGAAACATTTCAGTACTTACTAGTAAGTACTTCCTTAAGGGATTACCTAGCTAATGTTAAGTATGTAGTTATTGATGAATTCCACGAATTAATAAATAGTAAGAGGGGGTCTGAACTAATAACGTCGTTGTATAGGCTTGAGTTAATAGCTGGTAAGCCTCAGAGGATAGCTTTATCAGCTAGTATAGGTGATATCAGTACTGCTAAGAAATTCCTCTCTAATGGTAGGTTAGTAAGTGAGGTTGTAATACAGAGTGGTAGGGATATGGTTATAGATTTAGTAATTCCGTATAAGGATAACTCACCGTTGGATAGGATTTCAGTGATGAAGGATTTAATAAGTAGGCATAGAGAGGTTATACTATTTACGAATACTCGTGACGAGGCTGAGTTCTTAGGTGTTAAGTTGAGGGAGTTGGGTGTTAACGTACTCGTCCACCACGGTAGTCTATCTAGGGATGAGAGGGAATGTGTTGAGGAGTTAATGAAGAAGGGTGAGATATCTGGTGTGGTCTCGACTTCAAGCCTTGAGTTAGGTATTGACGTAGGTGGTGTAGATGCTGTTATACAGTCATCATCTCCTAGGCAGGCAGTTAAACTGGTTCAGAGGGTTGGGAGGAGTATGCATAGGGTAGGTCTTAAAGCTAGGGGGTACGTAGTCACTGACTTATCCATAGATGATATTCTAGAGTCTCTAGTAGTGATACGTAGGGCGTTAAATAATGAGTTAGAAGGGTTTACAATTCATGAGAACTCACTTGACGTACTAGCACATCAGTTGGTAGGTCTAGCACTACAGGAAGGTGATGTTGATGTTTATACAGCCTACGAGTTATTTAGGAAGTCGTACGTGTTTAGAAACCTAACCTTTGATGAGTTTATCAAAGCCCTTAAATTCCTCTCAGAACTACAGTTAGTGAAGTTTAATGGTAGTAGGTTCAGAGCTACTGGTAAAGGTAGGATTTACTACCTAACCACTACTATGATTGTTAACTCACCACAGTATTTAGTAATTGATTTAGTTGGTAGGAATGCTATAGGTCATTTAGATGAGGAGTTTGTAGCGTTGGAGGTTAGTGAGGGTTCTACGTTAGTACTTGGTGGTAGGTTATGGAGGGTGGTTAATGTTGATGAGGGTGAGAAGAAGGTGTTCGTTGAGGAGATAGTGGGTGGTGAAGGTTTAATTCCTTCATGGAGTGGTGAGACAATTCCAGTAGATTATAAGGTAGCTCGAGAAGTTTGTGCTTTTAGGAAGTTACTAGCTCTTAACTACGTACTTAATCACTATAGGAGTATAGTAGCTGAGGGCTCTTTAGAATATGTTAAGGAGGTGATATCACAACATGTGAGGAGTGGTTATCCACTACCTACAGAGGATTTAGTAGTTGTAGAGGTTGGGAGGTTTAATCACCCGTTAATAGTGATTCATGTATGTTTAGGTAGTAGGGGTAATAGGGGGTTAGGCTACTTACTAGGCTATTTATTCAGTAGGTCGTTAGGTGTTAACCCGTTAATTAAGTCAGACCCTTATAGAGTAATTATACAGCTACCAATACCTGTAACTATAGATAAGATTAACTCTGTAGTTAAGTCAGTATTAATTGATGAGGATATAGATAAGGTGTTCAAGGATGCTATGAGGAATTCCCAGCTATATAAGTTCGTCTTAGTTAACATACTTAAGAGATTAGGTGTTATACCTGAGGAAGCACCTCTAAATATAATCAATACATTAACTAAGAAGTTCTGGGATAATGAATTAGTATTTAATGAGGTAATTAACGAGATCATGTGTAGGTATGTAGATGTTAAAGTTGTTAAGGAGTTTATTGAGAAGGTTAGGAGGGGTAGGATACATATCAAGGTCTTAGAGGTTAATGAATTATCACCTATAGCTGTTGAAGGACTTAGAAAACCTGGTTTTAGCGGTAGGGTAATCCCTAAACACATACCTAAGAACGTAGTAGTAGAGATTGTGAGGAGGAGGTTGATGAGTAAGCAGGTTAGGTTGGTATGTATGATGTGCGGGTATAGTTATGTAGCGGTAGTGAAGGACTTACCAGATGTTATAACCTGCCCTAAATGCGGTGTTAGGTATGTCGGTGTTAGTAAGGATTTAAGTGATGATATCCCTAAAATAGTTCTTAAGGGTATAAAATTAGGTAGTAATTATAAGTTCTCATTAAGTGAGGAGGAGAAGGAAGTACTTACTAGGTTGAAGGAATCTGCCTACTTAGTATTAAATTACGGTAAGAGGGCAGTCATTGCCTTAGCAGCTTATGGAATAGGTGCTGAAACAGCTAAGAGGGTACTGTCTTTGAAGGATGATGAGGATTTCTATAGTGCTATATATGAGTTTGAGAGGAGGTATATCACGACTAGACGTTTTTGGGATTAGTATTTAAGGTTAATAAATTAGTGAGTAAGTTTATTACTTAGTATGATGCTTGACTACGTAGGTGATTAGTTAATGCCGTGGAGTATATTAGAGTACTTGAGGAAGAACCCTGAAATACTTAGGGAGTCCCTTAAGAAGAGGTTTATGGATGTCTCATTAGTCGATAAAGCTGTAAGTTTAGATGTTGAGTGGAGGAGACTCTTAACTGAAGTTAATAACTTAAGACATAAGCATAACTTAATCAGTCAGCAAATACCTAAGTTAAGTGATGAGGAACGTAGGATTAAGATTGAGGAGGCTAAGGAACTCCTTAAAACTATAGAAAGTCTTGAGAAACGCTTAGATGAGGTTGAGAAGGCTAGGGATGAGATACTCTTATCACTACCTAACTTAGTACATCCATCAGTACCTATAGGTCCTGACGAAAGCTATAACATACCGGTTAGGGTTTGGGGTAAGGCTAAGGTATATCATGAGTTCCTAAACGACTTCCTAAAGTATACTGAAGGTCAGGGTGTTAAGATGGATTATGAGGTCATTAACTGGAGACCTGTAGGTCATGCAGATATGTTGGAGAATGTACTTAAGCTCGGTAATACTTTGAAGGCTGCTGAAGTAGCTTCTTCAAGATTTTACTATTTATTCGATGATATCGTGTGGCTTGATATAGCCTTACTCCTATACGCTATTGACTACTTAACTAGTAAGGGATTTAAGTTAGTACTACCTCCATACATGCTTAGACATCAGTTTATGGCTGGTGTTATAGATTTAAACACCTTTAAAGATGCTATATATAAGATTGAGGGTGAGGACTTATACTTAATAGCTACTGCTGAACACTCTCTAGCAGCTCTTCATGCTGGGGAGGACATACCTGAGGAGGACTTACCATTACTCTACGTAGGTGTTAGTCCATGCTTTAGGAGGGAGGCTGGTGCTGGTAGTAGGGATATTAAGGGGATCTTCAGAGTACATCAATTCCATAAGGTTGAGCAGTTCGCATATACATTACCTGAGCAGAGTTGGGAGGTGTTTGAGATGTTAATTAGTAATGCTGAGGAGTTGTTCAGGGGTTTAGGCCTACCTTACAGGGTCGTTAACGTAGCTTCAGCTGAGTTAGGCTCCCCAGCAGCTAAGAAGTACGACTTAGAAGTCTGGTACCCGGCTCAGGGTAGGTTTAGAGAACTTGTTAGTTGTAGTAACTGTACTGACTGGCAATCATATAGGTTACGGATTAGGTACTTAAGACGTAAAGGGAATGTTAGAGATTACCTACATACCCTAAACTCTACAGCGATAGCTAGTACTAGAACTATAACTGCAATACTTGAGAACTATCAAACACCTGATGGTGTTGTTGAAGTACCTAAAACCCTTAGGAAGTACTTAGAGGTCTTCAGTAGAGCACCTAAAGACTACATACATCCGGTAAGGAAGGGTTAGGAAGTCTAAGTCTTAGACTTCCTAATACCTATAACGACTTTCCTACCCTCTAAATCCCACTCAACTACGTACATACCCTCAACATCACTTACTAACGACTTAGCTCTAGTCTCACTTAATATGAACTTACTGAACGTCTTAACAGCTTCAATGATTTCAGGGTCATCTGTAGTGATGTTTAAGTCTATGAAATCATCAACTAGTAAGTTAGCCTTATTCCTCATTACCTGAACCCTCCTAATAATCTCCCTAGCAATACCTTCATAGTATAACTCCTTATCAATAGCTTTACTAAGACATACCCTGAACATGTTGAAGTCCTTCACTAGGTAATCATCACTTAAGTATGTAGTAGGTACTTCAGTAACTATCTTAACCTCCTTACTATTAACTAAGAACTTTATGATGTCTAAGTACTTCATTAATTCATTAACAACCCCACCATCCCTTAACCCTATAACCACCTCCTTAACAGGCCACCTCAACTTAATACCTAATGAATTCCTCATAGAACTTACTGACGTATATATCTCGAAGATTAAGTCGAAGACATTCTCCAAATCCTCACGTATATATTCGTTAATTACTTGAGGAAGTACACTTACATGCACACTTACGTATTCGTTAGGTTCGTAGAATCTGACGAAGTGTTGCCATAGATACTCACTTATATGAGGTATTATAGGGGCTAACAACTTTATAGATTCTTTCAGGATATGGTATAGTACTGTATATGCGATGAATTTATCGTCACCCTCCTCCTTCCAAACCCTCGGCCTCACAAGCCTTATATACCTATGACTTACATACTCAATCAAATACTCGAATATAGCCCTACTCGCTAGGTGGAGTTCGTACCTCTCCATGAAGTTATCATAGGCTCTTAAGGTTGTGTAGAATTTTGAGAGTATCCATAGGTCCTCAGGTCTTGCACTACTCAATACTCCTCTTAAATCATACCTCTTCGGATCGAACTTATCTAAGGACATATACATATGTGCGAATCTATACACATTCCATATGATGTTCAACTTATTGATAATGTCTTTAATCTCGTCAGGATCGAATGAGAATACATCCCCAGGTGCGAACTTAGTTAGTATGTAAGCCCTTACAGGGTCTACACCGTATTTCTCGAATATGTCGTGGGCCCATATAACATTACCTTTAGATTTACTCATCTTCTGACCGAACTTATCAACTACGTGTCCTTGGATTAAGATAGTCTTGTAGGGAGCTCTACCCATCATCAAGACTGACGTAGCTAGTAATGAGTAAAACCAACCTCTTGTCTGGTCTATACCCTCGGTTATGAAGTCGTAAGGGTATAACTTACTGAATAATTCCTTATTCCTTAAACCATCAACACCAGCGATCCATGCCATACCACTATCTATCCATACATCTATTACGTATGGTTCACGAACCCACTCACTACAGTCGTCAGTCTTTATACGTACTTCATCTACCCACGGCCTATGAACTAGTCTCTCATCATCTACGTTAGGTATTGATGATGCGTACTTCCTTAACTCATCTAAACTACCTATAACTAATAACTTGTTGGGATCATCTCTACATCTCCATATAGGTAATGGTGTACCCCATATACGTGACCTAGATATAGTCCAGTCCTTAACATTAGCTAACCAATTATAGAATCTATCCTTAAGTTTCTCAGGGTATATCCTAACAGCATCTAAACTCTTAATTAATTCATCCCTAATAGAACTTACCCTTAAGAACCACTGCTTATCAGTTCTATATATTAGGGGTGTCCCACACCTCCAGCAGTGCGGGTACATATGAGTTATCGTACCTTCATAGATTAGGAGTTTCTTAGTCTTAAGCACATTAATAACTCTACGGGAGGACTCCTCAATACTTAAGTTACTGAATACACCGCCTAACTCATTGAAAGTACCGTTAGCATTAACGCTGTTAGTTATTGGGAGGTTATACTTAGTCCCTAACTCAAAGTCTTCTGGACCATGTGCAGGTGCTATATGGACTAACCCAGTACCCTCAGTAAGTGATACGAAGTCTGCAGTAACTACTATATGTGAGTCCTTATGTTCTTTATGTATGGGTACTTCATCTAGTAGTGGGTGTTCGTATCTTAACCCTCTTAAGGACTCACCCTTAAATACCTCAACACATTTTAAATCACTACCTAAGAGTTTAGATACTTCAGGGACTAAGTCCTTAGCTATTATTAAGTACTCACTATCTACTAAGACCTTACAGTAATCACCATCACCTCTAACAGCTACAGCTTCATTATCTATTAACGTCCAAGGAGTTGTAGTCCATATGAGTAGGTAGGTATTCTCATGACCAACTACCTTAAACTTAACATATATTGAAGGTGATACCTTCTCCTCATAACCTTGATCAACTTCAGCATCACTTAAGGCAGTCTCACATCTAGGACAGTAAGGAAGTACTCTAAATCCCTCAAACAACATACCCTTCTCAAACATCTTCTTTATGAAGTACCAAACATGTTCTATATAGTATGCCCTCCTCGTTTCATAAGCTCTCCCCAGGTCTAACCATAATGCTAACCTACTAGTACCTACATCTGACCATACCCTTAAGTAATGATCTACGAGTCTACTACATTCATCAACAAATCTCTCAAACCCTAACTTCTCAACATCCTTCTTATTCTTTAAACCAAGCTTCTTCTCAACTTCAACCTCAACAGGTAATCCCTGTTCATCCCAACCAGCTTGAGCCCATACGTTATACCCTTTAAGTCTATAGTACCTTAATACAAAGTCTTTATAAGTCCTCCCCCTTATATGACCTACATGTGGATATCCATTAGTTGTTGGTGGGCCCTCAAGAAACGTGAATAACGGTGCTGACTCCCTCCACTCCCTCCATAGCTCTGGTATCTTACGCCCCTCCCAAAACTTCCTAACCTCAACCTCGACATCCTTAACCCTTAAACTCGCCAAATCAATAACTGACACCGATACGTAAGTAAATTCTGGAAATTTAAAATCTTTAAAGAACTTCAATAACGATACATTAACATTTAAATTAACCCCCTTAAATAATGTTTTGGTGTTACTATTGAGTTCGTACATGAGTGAAGGGATTCCAGAGTATGGGAAGGACCTAATAAATAGGTTTATGAGGTTCTTCAGACCTAGGAATGTAGCAGTCGTAGGAGCTTCTAGAGAACCTGGGAGGGTAGGTTATGCAGTAGTTAAGAACTTAATTGATGGTGGGTATACAGGTAAGATATACCCGATAAATCCTAGAGCTACTGAGATCTTAGGTCTTAAATGCTACCCAGACGTCAGGCAAGTACCTGACCCTGAAGTTGATGCTGCATTAATAGCTGTACCAGCAGCTATAGTACCTGATGTCATCCCATCACTAGGTGAGAAGAACGTACCTGTAGCAGTAGTAGTCTCTTCAGGATTTGCTGAGGCAGGTAACCCTGAACTCCAACAGAAATTAGTTGAGACTGCAAGGAAGTATGGAGTTAGGATTATAGGTCCTAACACATACGGTATCTACAGTCCATGGTATAACTTAAGCCTATCATTCACAATACCCTACACCTACAAAGGAGGTTTAGCGATAGTATGTCAAAGCGGTGGTGTTGGTATGGCAGCCTTCGGCTACGCTAGGTGGAAGAGAGTTGGTATATCAATAAATGTTGGTTTAGGTAATATGGCTGATATAGATCATGCAGACCTACTCTGGTATTTCTACGCTGATGAAAATACTAAAGCGATAGCACTTCATATGGAGTCTATAAGAGATGGTAAGAAGTTCATAGAAACAGCTAAATTCGTCAGTAAGAAGAAGCCGATAGTAGTGTTAAAAGCTGGTAGGACACACTACGGTGAGAAAGCAGCTAAGTCACATACAGCAGCACTTACTGCATCTGATGCAGTAATTAACGCAGCATTTAAGAAAGCAGGTGTTATTAGGGTATACGCCCTAGATGAGTTATTCGATATAGGTAGGTCTCTAGCAATGTTACCACCACCTAAGGGTGAGAACGTATTGATAGTGACTATGGCTGGTGGTTTAGGTGTCTTACTATGTGATGCCGCAGCAGATAACAACTTACACTTAATGGAGGCTCCTCAAGACTTAGTTGATGAGTTTAAGAAGTTCGTACCTCCCTTCGGAGCTTTCGGTAATCCTATGGATATAACTGGATCATGTACTCCAGATATGGTTGAGAGGGCTGTTAGGTTAGCTATAATGCATCCTAAAGTTGATGCTGTAATAATAGGTCACTGGCATACGATAATAACAACACCGATGCAGTTCGCTAAAGCTGTAGTTGATGCTGTTAATGAGGCTAGAGCTAAAGGGATTGAGAAGCCTATAGTGGTTTCAATGAGTGGTGATATACCTGAGACATTACAGGCTGTAGAATATATTGAAGAACATGCTAACGTACCGACATTCTTCGTACAGCCTGAAAGAGCTGTAAAAGCTTTAGGAGCACTCTACTACTGGGCTAGATACGCAGGTATACTAAAGAAGTAATTTAATTTTAATCACTACCAACTATTTTTGTAATAGTTTTCCTTAACCTGGAGAAAGTCTCATTAATATCTTCAGGAATTACCTTAGTTGATGATATTACTGGCATGAAGTTCGTATCACCTAACCATCTAGGTACTACATGGATATGTAGATGGCCTTCAACACCTGCCCCAGCTACATGACCTAAATTAACACCGACATTAAATCCTTGAGGTTTATACTCCATACTTATAGCCTTTATAGATAGTTTAACCATCTTCATTAAATCAAGTAGTTCATCATCATCAAGTAATTCGAAGGAGTTAACATGTCTGTAAGGTGCTACCATCACATGCGCTGTATTATACGGGTAGAGGTTCAACATTATAAAAGACTTACTACCCCTAAAAACTACATAGCATTCGTTATCAGGTCTATACCTAGCTTCACAAAATATACATACCTCACTCTGAGGCTTACTAATATACTTCATACGCCAGGGAGCCCATAACACCCTCACATACTTCACCTAAAGTACATCAATAATAGGTTAAACACCTTATAAATAATTTCTTCAGGTATTACCAACGCAAGTATATAACCGATAGTTATGAAGAGGATATGAGGTAATGCTGGAGTTACCCATATATAATCATCATTACTTACATACCCTAATTCCAAACACTTCATAACATCTCTTATATGTTCCTTGAAATCCTCCTCAATATTGAAGCTTGTCCTACACTTAACTACGAATTCATTAGTTGAACACTTAACTATGGTTAACGGATACATGAACTTACTCTTTAAAAACTTACCTACCTTCATAGGCCTACTTAAGAATATTAGGGAGAGTTTATGAGTACTACTACATTTAAGTCCCTTCATTAGGTCTCTATATAATGTGAGGTTAATGATGAAGTTATACAGTACTAGTGAGGATGGTATTAACGCTGAGAGTAGTAGTGTAAGCATTGATATAGGTATTACATTTAAGTACGGTGTTGAGATAGATATTAGTAGTAGTGCTAGGAAGTCTGCACCCCCTATCATACCTAAAAACATTAGTAGTAAGAGTATCGCTGCAGGTATTAATGAAAATATAAGGACTAATATGTTAGGTCTTATTACTAAGTATGTGAATATTGATGAAAATACCAGTGCTGGTACCCATACATACTCACTAATCTCTCTAGACTTTAGATCATAGTATGTCGCAATTATTAATGTGGATAAAGTAATTGTTATAGGTATTAAGGCTGTAGGCATCCCCGTACTTAAGTTCATTCCTCAACATCTCTAATACCTACCTCAGTAATTGCAAATACCGCCTCACCTTCTGGGAGGTGTGGGGCATCAACTATCCTAGCAATCCTTCTATTACCCCTACTCCTCCTTAATTGAACTCTAACACCTGGTGCATGCGCTAACACGTGACCACCTACAGCTTGTGTAGGGTCTCCGTAGAATACGTCAGGTCTAGCCATGACTTGATTAGTAACTACAACAGCTACATCATACATATCAGCTATCCTATTAAGTTGATGGAGATGTCTATTAAGTTTCTGCTGCCTAACTGCTAAGTTCTCACGACCGGGGTACTCAGCCCTAAAATGACCTGTTACTGAATCAACAACTATCAGCCTTATATTCTCCTTAGGTATTAACTCCATAATCTCATCAATGATAGCTATCTGATGGTCACTATTAATGGCTCTAATATATATTATGTTCTCCATAGCCTTATCAGGGTCTATCCCCACACCTCTAGCCATAGCCTCAATACGTTCCCACCTAAACGTACCTTCACTATCTACGTATAAAGCTCTCCCACCAAGTCCTCCCTTCTCAAGCGGTAGTTGAACATTTACTGAGAGTTGATGACAGAGTTGAGTATTATGTAGTATTAAGCCTTCAGGAGATATGAAGTAGTGAGTACTAGGTACTACTAAATCGTAGACGTAATCATCATATCTTACCCGCCTCACACTCTGTATTATATGATGAGATAAGCTGCCTAACTCATTAAGACGTCCTTGATGAGTATCCCCTAAATCTACATGCTTTATGAGGTCTTCAACACCCTCAACACCGACGACAGTAACACCCTTATCTAACTCCCTTGCTAAACACCACCTTAAACTCCCTCCCCTATAAGTAAGTACTGGATGGTTAGGTGTAACCAACAGTTCTAAACCACTATCTAATTTAACCTCATATATATCCCTTACCACCTCTCTATATATACCGTCAGCCCTAACAATGCTTAATTCATTATTAATAACTGTTAATACGTAAACACCCTCTAACCTCACTAAATATCCATGGTCGTACTCTACCTCATTGAATAACCTCCTATACTTCTCATACATATACTCTACCGGTTCTTCATTAACACCGTTATCAATATATAACACCTTAGTATCCCCAGAGAAACACTTACCAGTACCATACTCACCAAAGAACTCAGTTATAGTCTTAACCTCTACACCACCCCCTAATAGGTTATCTAAATTCCTAGAACCTGTAGTTATCTTCTTAACCCCTAACCTCTCCTTCTTAAGCTCTAAAGCAGTCTTAAACTTAAGACCTAAAGCCTCACGAGCCTGATTAACTATCCTCTGAGCTGTAGGTAATGGTATACCTACAACAGTAGCTAACTCATTAACGTTAGCAGCTGCTAAAGCTTCTAACGTCTTATAACCAGCCTCTCTCAACTTATTAACAATAGTTGAGCTGATACCTAAATCCTCAATCTTCTTTATCTTCCCCTCACTCAATATCTCACTTCCTAACCATTATAAACTTTTTAAAATGAATCTATTAAACTTACTTCCCTCATAACCCATAGAGTTCATTTAAAGACTATTGCTGAATAGACAACAAGTTTAAGTACCTGTGGGTACTTGTAATTATTTATTCTGCACCGTGGTGAGGTGTACTGAGTAGTGATGGAGATGTATTACTTAGGTAGGAGCTTCGTGGTGTTAGGCTTGACTAGGCTCATTGAGTGTAGGTGAGGTTGATGAAACTTGCATCGAAGCCCAACCCAGCTAAAACATCAGATACTATTGGCAGGAGAACGTTAGCATATAGATAGTACCTAATTTTACGTTCAGTTTTCTCATAAGTAATATATGGAATTAAGAACTTTAAGACTGTAGGAAATGCCTGAAGCATCTGCTTAAGAAATCATATAAAGAGGAGTTAAAGATGGTAGTTACTTACACTTAATTACAACTATTAGAGAACTCGCTACGGCATTACTATGCAGTCTTTCTTAGTTATCTTCCTCACCTCATTAGCAAACAAATCTGCGTAAGTACTTCTAACAGAGTTTACTATAACTGTCTTAGGGTTAGAGTTGACTACGTAATGTATCAATCCTTTGAAATCTGCATGATCACTGAAGGCAACTAACCACCTATTATTGCCTAAGTATCTGTAAGGTTTTTTAAACTCCCAACCACTCAATATGACTTCTGAGGCCTTCACCTTCTTCACATAGTTACTACTACTTACATGTGTGAATAGTAAGAACCAACCACTCTTAATTACCTCAGCACCTTCATTACTTCCCAACAATACGTAGTCCTTAATTCTTAAGTCGTATTTCTCAGCTATTCTAGTCATGTTATATACTTTAGGTGGTAATACGTAAGGTGCTATAACTCCCTTATCTCTAAATAACTGCATAACCTCCTGAAGTTTACCGTGGTATCCATATATGATTACCGGACCCTTACTAAGTAGTTGATTAACTAAATCAGTGAGTATATCCTCTATGTACTCATCAAATTCCCTAACGTAGTTCGGATTACCGTAAACAGCATCTAACACCAGTATATCAGCTTCTAATATTGGAGTATGTATTCCAGGCTTCTTAAAATCACTTGTATACACTATCTTCAACCCATCCTCATCAGTTACTACCACCTGTGAAGAACCGGGTATGTGTAAGGCCTTTACCAACTCCAACTTCAACTCACCGATACTTACCCTAGACCCATAATCCATTTTTATGATGTAGTCACTAGGTATCTTATACCCTAACTCAACTAACCAGTCCAGAGTTAATGGAGTACCTATTAAGTTCTTACAGATGGTTAAACTCTTATCTAAATCCTTAATATGGTCTGAATGTACATGTGTTACAACTCTTGAAATACTGTTTTCATGCCCATCAATACTTAATAACTTATTGATTAATACAGCACCGTGTTCATTAACTAATACATTAGTCACTTAAATCACCAAATCAGCCATTAATATTATAACTCATACAGCATTTTAAGAATTAGCTATTAACGTATTAACATATTGGAAACTCAGTTTTTAAATCCTCTTATAAATTCAAATAGGAGTGGTAAAATTGCGAACGCTTTTAATTCATGCGGAGGAGTTTAGGTATGAGACCCGTGAGAAAGCTGTAGAAAGTGCTGAACCATTATTAAGTACTAGTGGTGAGTTTAGAAATGTCTTAGTTGTTTTCACTACTGTTGAGGAAGGTGATTATAAGTCTCTTGAGTTATTAATACCTAAGGTTGTTGATGACGTCCTCGATGTTTTTAATAAGGTTAAGACTTCAACACTGTTGATCTATCCATACGCTCACCTCTCATCGAAGTTAGCAAGTCCTGAAGAAGCTATTCAAGTGTTAAATCGGTTGGAGGAGTCGTTTAGGGGGAGGGGTGTTAACGTATATAGGGCACCGTTTGGATGGTATAAAGCATTTAGTATGAAGTGTTATGGACACCCACTCTCAGAGTTGTTTAGGGAGTATAAACCTGAGGAAATATCTAAGAGGGTTACTATTGAGAGGAAGTACTACATACTAACGCCTGAGGGTCAGGTGTTTAAACCTGAGGACTACGTGTTTAAACCTGATGAGGAGGACCTTAGAATCTTAGTAGAGAAGGAGGTTTTCAAGAAGGAGTTACCTGGGGGTAAGTCTAGATTATTCGATGTTTGTAGGAAGTTCGGGTTTGAGTGGGAACCGATGTCTGATAGCGGTCATATGAGGTATGAACCGCATGCAACAACTATGGTTGAAGCTGTCAGGGAGTACTCATGGATGGTTGCTAAGTCGTTAGGAATCCCGGTAATTAGGGTTATGGGTACTAACATGTTTAACCTCAAGTACAAACCGATTAGGGAACATGCTGAACTATTCGGTGATAGACTCTATGAGGTTGAGTCTGAAGGCGGTAAGTTAGTTATGAGGTACGCTGCTTGCCATCAACAATTCGCTATGATTAAAGACTGGATCATAAGCTATAAGGAATTACCATTAGGTGTTTTCGAAGTTGCTGATAGCTATAGATTTGAACAGAAGGGGGAGTTAGTACTTTGTTTTAGGTTGAGGAAGTTCTACATGCCTGACCTACACGTACTGCTTAAGGATTTAGATGAGGCTAAGAAGTTCTCATTCAGAGTTCAGGATAAGATCTTAGAGGAGGTAGGTAAGTTAGGTAGGAGTTACGTAGCTATATATAACGTCACTGAAGACTTCTTCGAGTCGCATAGAGACTACATAGTAGAGTTAATTAGAGGTATAGGTAAGCCAGGCCTGATCGTAGTGTATCCATCAGGGATTTACTACTGGGTGATTAACGTCGAGTACATCATTATAGATAGTCTTAAGAGGCCTAGGGAAATAGCTACATTCCAGATAGATATAGGTAATGCAGCAAGATTTAACATTAAATATGTTGATGAGAACGGTGTTGAGAGGTACCCGGTAATAATACATACAGCAATTATAGGGTCTATCGAGAGGTATATCTACGCTATATTAGATAAAGCTGTTCAAGATGAAGAACAGGGTAAGACTCCAAACATACCTACGTGGTTAGCACCTATTCAGGTGAGAGTAATACCTCTATCTAAGGACTATATGGAGTTCGCGAACGAGGTATTAAAGAAGTTACTAGCTAATCGTATCAGGGCTGACTTAGATGATAGAGACCTAACACTAGCTAAAAAGATTAGAGACGCAGGTGTTGAGTGGATACCCTACGTAGTAGTTATAGGTGATAGGGAGTTTAAGACTAGGAACGTCAACGTCAGGATAAGGTCTACAGGGATACAGAAAGTTATGGATGTTGATGAACTTATTAACACAGTTAATAAAGAGTTGGAGGGGTTCCCAAGAGTTGACTCCACCTTACCTCCTTACCTATCGTTAAGACCTACATTAAGTTACTTAAAGGAATTACCAACATAGTTAAGATAAATTAATTAACCACATTATCATATGTTAATTAGATGATGAAATTCTATCATCTGTTGCCTATGATGTCATGTACCTCCGCTGACTCATTCCTAACTATATCGTGGAATGTGTTTTTACCGCATACGCTACAGTAATGATATAACTGTTGAAAGTCTTTAAGACTATAACTAACCCTTAACTCCCACACAGTACCGCATTCCCTACACCTTAGTAAGTATCTACTCATGGATTTAACCATAATTAACTAAGGTTAAACATATATAAACTCTACACTGTATAAGTAATTTGATGAGCTGTGGTGGGCCCGTAGCTCAGCCAGGTAGAGCGGCGGATTATTAGCCGAGGCTCCAGTTCATCAACTACGGGTCTAAAGACCGATTCGGGATGATATAGGACTGGAGAGAAGAGACCCGTAGGTCGGGGGTTCAAATCCCCCCGGGCCCACCATAACGTATTAATATTTATAATATATATATTGTTCAGAGCTTTGGCCCTACATCACCGATCAGCTACATTACCTCATCACATTATTATAAGGTAGTATCTACCTAGGTTCGTTATACCATAAGCTTGAGGTACGTTTACTTTTAAGTTCGTGGACTGCCTTATCTAGGTATTTATATACTGTTGAGTGTTGTCTACCTTGGATTAACATCTCTATAGCATTCCTAGCTACGTCAGCACTCTCATAATCACCTATAATAGCTATGAAGTCCTCGTAGATCGATATATACGTACCGGTGGCATCCTCTATATTCTTCTTAACCCTACCATCCTCACCGATGATCCTACCCTTCACCCTTGTTAAGTGGTTTTGAGAATCACCAGCAACTTTCTTTAAATCTATAACTATGAGTATCTGATCCTCATCTAATAACCTCCAAGCCTTCTCAGGTGTGAAACCTACAGCTATAGCGTTTATGAATTCCTTAGCCTTCATAACGTTAATGACCGGTGTATTAGGTGATGCTGGTTCTATAGTAGCATAACAGTTTACCTCATCTATTTTTATCTTAGTTTGAGTCCTAGCCTCTAATTCCTTAATGACCTCATACTTACTACCTACTAAAACCTTAATCCTCTCTGGAGGTACTCTAACATACATCTTCAGAACTCCAGGTAATACCTGAGGCTTCACATCCTTAGAGCTCACTTACTACACCATAACTGAGATCTCTTAAGAAATTAATTTAAGCTTATTAACAAGATCATCAATTAGCTCTGAACTAACCCTCACTTAACTCACCTAACTTCTCACCGATAATATACTCAAATAACTCATTAACTTCAGGGGTGTTAACACCAACACTTCTGAAGAATCTAACTAAGTTCCCTATATCACGTACTAGTAAGTCGTAGGAATTTGGATGTGTTGTCTTTACTGCCTGACTAACATCTATTATATACGGCTTTCCACGGTATATCATTACATTATACTCACTTAAGTCTCCATGTACTAAACCAGCATATCTATAGATTTTCTTTATATCCTCGATTAATTCATAGAATATTTCCTCATATTCGTTAGATTCTAACGTGACTTCCTTAAGTAGTGGTGCTCTAACACCACCCTCACCTAAGAACTCCATAACTAACACATTCTCATACTGAGCTATAGGTTTAGGGACTCTAGCACCTACGTCATACATAAGACTTAAATTCTTAAACTCCTTACGTGCCCATGTAATCACTAACTTCCTAGTAGATTTAGGTATAGTCTTAAATCTGGGATCCCCTACTAAATACTTAATCATCCCCTTCCTAAACTCAGCAGATGATGTCAAGTATATCTTAACAGCTAAATCCTCACCCTTAAAAGACTTACCCCAATAAACTCTTGACTCCTTACCAGCACTTACAACACCTTTAAGTTCGTAAATAACCTTCCTCCTACTTAACTCAATAACAGCTAATACTGTAGCTGAATCAAAGACCTCTTCAACAGTTTCAAATAAGTCCTTATCAACCTCCTTCCTCTCCTTACCAGTAACTCTGTAGTATATATCTAAATACTTATCAATGTCTTTACTACCTATTCAGAACCACCCTCTAATAACTCCTTACTAAGCAATCCTAACTCTATCAACTTCTTACGTTCAGACCTCTCGTAACGATGAACTATATCACCTCTATCTTTCTGAAACTCCCAAACAGCTACTAATACAACATCCTTAATGTTTATCCATACCTTCTTCCTCAACTTACCAGGAATCCTACAGACCCTAGTAACTCCATCCATACAGGTAGCTCTCACGTAATTAGCTCCTATAATATCAGTAACAACACATATAACCTCACCTTCAGCTGGAGTTAACAACTCCTTAGTTTCGTTGGTTTTATCCTTCTTACTCATCCATAATCACTTCCTAGTATTAACTAAGTAAATTCTATCCCTATAAATTAATAACTTAACCTTAGAACCAACTCTGACATCACCTACCATAGGTAGTTCGTAGGTCTTACCACTAACTAAATCCTTAACTAAGACCTTACCACCAACTACACCATCTATATAAGCACTAACTAACTCATACTCATCATTACTTAATAACCTTAACTCATTAGTATTTAAGTCCTGAACCCTCAACTTCACTAATTCACCAGAGTCTAACATCAAGACCTTAATTAATTCCTTAGATACGCTGTCTATGACACCAACTCTATCCTTAAAGACTACGAAGTCACCTGGTAGTAAACCTACTAACTTAACAGAGATCGTAAGTTTTGAGGTCTTCTTACCACTACTAGATGTTGTAGTACCCTTCCACGACTCTAAAATGACTCCCCCATACATACTAGTTAAGTCATTAGCTAACTTCCTAGCAATACCTTGACTCAATACCTTAACGTTAATACCTTCTCTAACGTGTTCTATCTCTGAAACGTATCTGGAGATGGGTGTAGACCTCATCATATCGTCAATCTTATCCCTTAAATACTCCCTCAAAGGATTAAGTAGTGTCCGTATCTGAATTAAGGCCTCATAATAACCACTTTTAATTCTAGAACATTGCTGACATAAAACCTTATTAACTATTAAGTCTATGGAGTAGTCCTTAGATACCTCAACACCTAGTATAGACCCTCTAAAACGTGCTACTACTTTATTATCAACTATACTGACTTCTAAAGATGTTAACTTAAAATCTTTATGGAAGTTAGTACCTCTCAGTATTAAGTCTTTAATGAAGTCATGAAGGTCTACAGCCTCTAACCACTTATTACCGTATTTAACAGAACCGCAGATAGGACATATAACTAACTCAACGTTGTTAGGAGGCTTTATAGCTCTACCCTCATCAATAAAACACTTCACACATAACCTATCTATGATTAATTCAGGCTCTTCAACACCGCATTTCACACAAAACCTTCTCAAACAATCCCCCTAAATCTTAATAAAGTGTGCGTAGGGTACGTTATTAACTCTTAACACTGTTTCCGGATGTACGTAACCACTCTCGATTGCCTTACTAACTACGTTCTCACCTATTAATATAGCTGACATAACACTCTCTAAGTACTGAGGTAGTTCATCCACCTGGACTTTAAACCCCTTAAAGAAATCAACACTTACATCTAATATTATATCCCCCTCCTTCATCACCTTACCTATTAAGTCTTCATCACATGCTGCAAGTACTACAGGATTCCCTCCCTCGTAATGGATTTTAATGTAGATGTACATAGTATCTCAACACTAGACAGGCTTTACAGGTGTTTCAGCACCACATGCTAGACACGATATTATCCAAACCTTACCCTGTTTCTTAAGTATAGTATCGAAGGAGCCGCAGGTACTACATCTAACATAACTCATTAAGAATCTGTTAAATAATGTGTTAAGGGTTTGTGATGAGATCCTACTAAATATTGTTAAGTTATTAGAATCGTCTAAAGAACCCTTAGCAGCTAATTCCTTAAGTAAGTACCTCATAACGATCCTAGGCTCCCTCCTAATCCTATCACAAACTTCTTTAAAGTTCTTAATATGTGTGTGTAGCCCTACATGAACTACATCTAATTGTGGTAGCTCTATAGGTTGTGCAGGCCCTTTAGTAGGTAACCTACTGTAAAGTCTATCTAGTAGGTCTTCATATCTTAACACATCAGCTATACTCTCACCTAAGGATATTACGAATGCTAAACTTTTAAATTCATAGATAGTGTAGCAAAACTAGGTATTGATGAGAGTATATATAGAGACTTACGGATGTGCGTTAAATAAAGCTGATTCATCATTAATGAAGGCGTTACTGATTAGTAGGGGTCATGAAATCGTTGGAGAAGTTTCAGATGCTGATGTAGTGGTGGTTAATACATGTACAGTCCGTAGGGATAGTGAGGAGAGGATTTTAAAGAGGCTTAAGGAGTTAAGCAGGCTGAATAAGAAGTTAGTAATTACTGGATGTATGGTTGCTACACAACCATATACTTTGAAGCAGGTAGTCCCTACAGCATCATTGATATCACCTCAAAATATCGTTAGGATAGTAGATGCTGTAGAGTCTAACTCGATAGTTAACTTAATAATAGGTGTTAGAGATACTTCAAAACTAGTATGTAGTGTTGAGGGAGCCATAGCTTCAATACCTATAGCTGAGGGTTGCTTAGGTAATTGTTCATACTGTATAGTTAAGTTAGCACGTAGGAGGTTAGTAAGCTATAAACCTGAGTTAATAGTAGGTGTTGTTAGGGAGGTAGTAGGTAAGGGTGTTGTAGAGGTTGAGTTAACAGCTCAGGATACAGCATCTTACGGTCTAGACCTAGGAAATGTAAACCTACCTAAACTCCTTAGGATGATTATAGATAACGTCGATGGTAATTACATGATTAGAGTAGGTATGGCGAACCCTGATACCATAGAACCAATTCTTGATGAGTTAATTGAGGTTCTTAAAGAACCTAAGGTGTTTAAATACCTCCACATACCCCTCCAAAGCGGTGATGACAAGGTACTTAAGATAATGAATAGGAAGTACTCAGTAGACACGTTCGTAGGTATAGTTAGGGAGTTAAGGAGGAAGATACCTGGGGTATCAATAGCTACAGATGTAATAGTCGGGCATCCAGGTGAAGGTGATGAAGAATTCGAGAATACTGTTAAGGTGATTAATGAGGTACAACCAGATAAAGTACATATAGCACAGTATACTCCAAGACCTAGAACTGAGGCTTCAGCAATGCCTCAAGTAAGTGAGGGGGTTAAGAAGTTGAGGTCTTCCCAACTAACGAGGATTGTTGAGGAGGTAGGTATGAAGATAAATAAGGAGTATGTTGGGAGTTTAGCTAAGGTCTTAGTAGTAGCTAAAGGGTTTAGGAGGAATTCATTAATCTGTAGGACATATAATTATAAACCAGTAGTAATGCATGAAGACTTAAGAGTAGGTAGTAGTGTTGATGTAGTTATAACTGATGCAACGTACTATGATTTAAGAGGACGTCTGTACAGTATATAAACTGATGTTACTGGTTGAGTTGGTCATCCTCTCTTCTTAGAGATTAGGTATACGGCTATTATAGGTAAGACTACTGTAGCGTCAGAGTATACTACTACATGCTTACCTGAGGTGCTTATCTTACCCCAACTAATAGCTTCTTTAGTCCTAGCACCGCTTAAACTCCCATCCCACTCATTAGCAGTAGTTATATATACTGCATAGTCTAAGCCATCCTTAAATTGATTCCACCATAGTGTGTGATGCTTACTTATACCACCACCAATTATTAACGCACCTGACTTCTTAGAACTAAATACTAGATCTGATAACTCCTTCATATCCTTAAACAGGTCTAATCTGAAGCCGTAGAACTGTGACTGTATGAAGAGGGCTGTCCCGAAAGCACCGTCAACTATACCTGGGACATATACTGGGACGTTATGTCTGGAGGCATTGTAGAGTATTGACTTCCTATCATTAAGTCTCAAACCTACCTCACGGAGTAATTCCCTAACACCCCATACATTCTTCATCCTCACTAAATCACTTATTAAACCCTTAACAAAATCTTCTATCAACTTACCGTAATGGTTTTGATGTACTACTATATTCCCTATTCTATGGTAGCCTAACTCCCTCAACTTACTATCATCAACATCGAATGAACTCTTTAAGTACTTACCCCCTAAAGACTTAGCTATATCATGGTCTACAGTACCGCATGTAGTTATTACAACATTAAATACTTCCTCAGAAATTAACTGAGCTATTAAACCCCTCAAACCTGTAGAGACTAAATTACCTGTAAATGATAAGAATCTTAAGTCAGTATTGTATAACATCTCATCTAGGATTTTGATAGCTTCGTAAAGGTGTCCTGCAACGAACCCGTGGACTCTTCCGTAAATTTCTATGAGTTCTTTAACGCTTAACTCAGGACTTACTTCAACATCTACAACCTCCTCTAAATTCATTAACTACCACCGAAATACTTAACTATGTTATCTACTTCAACATCTTCTTGACGTCTATTTAATAAGTCTTTAACACTTACCTTACCAGTACTGACTTCTTTCTCACCGATAACGACGACATATCTATAACCTTTCCTACTGGCTACACCTAAAAGATCTCCTAACCTGCCCTTACTAACGAATCTTACGTTAGTGATGTAGTTAAGACTTCTTAAGGAGGTTGCAACTTTATCAACATATACGTAATCATTGACTAAGGATATGATCATGACTTTAACATCGTTTAATAAGTTCTCAGTAAGACCTAAGTTCTTCAGAGCTAGGTAAGTCCTCTCAACACCTAACGCAAACCCTGTAGCAGGTGTTGGAGGACCTCCATAAAGTTCAACCAACTTATCATACCTACCACCACCACCGATACTTATGTTTAAATTCGGTACGGTGATCTCGAATATCAGTCCTGTATAATATGCTAAACCCCTAGCAAAACTTAAGTCTATTAATACCTTATTAATACCTAACCTCTTAATTATTGATGTAACCTCATATAACCTCCTAACCCTCTCACTAATACCTTCAGGTAGGTTAATACTGGATGACTTAACAATTAAGTCCTCAGGTTCTTCAGTCTTAATACTGGTTAACTCATTAAATAATCCTAAATCAGCTTTAGTATTATTACGGATTAATGAAGTCGCATTATCGAATAATCCCTTATCCATGTAATGGAGTATTAAGTCTTGGGTATCTTCATTAATACCCCATAAGTTAAATAAACCTCTTAGAATACCTACGTCATTAATCTTGATTAAGTATTCCTTTAAGCCTAAGGACCTGTAGTAATCTCTCAATATCAGAAATAACTCTATATCTGAGTAGATACTATCATCACCTATTAATTCAACACCTACTTGGGTGAACTCTCTATACCTACCTAGTTGAGGTTCTTCATATCTAAATGCGTTACCTACGTAGAATAACTTTATGGGCTTCACCTCAGCTAGTAGGGACCTTATGTATATCCTAACAACACTAGCCGTTAATTCAGGTCTTAAACATACTTCCCTACCTGCCTTATCCTTAAAGACATACATAGACCTACTTATCTCAGGACCTGACTTAGTAGCGAATAACTCAAATAACTCTATAGTTGGTGGTATGACTTCTTGATACCCGTAAGACCTAACAACACTTACGAACTTATTTACTAATACTCTGAAAACCTCTGACTCAGGCGGTAGTACATCTCTTAAACCCCTAACTGGTTCTACCTTAATCCTCATTAAACAATCACCTCCTTCAACTCATGAGCTCTCACGTTAAGTAATTCATAGTAAGTGACGTCTCCGTGAGCGTCGACAACAGCTATTAAGGGTTGATAACCTTTCGATAGAGCTGATGAGACCCAACCGACTAAGTCGTTAGGTGTTATTGGTGAGTTCTCCTCACACACATAGACTAAGTACTTACCGTTGTATTCGTAGATTAATGAGTTATCTGAGAAACCAGCTCTAGCCTTCCTACCCCTCTCCCTCAAATCATGTAGGACTACAAACTTAATCCAGTCGTTAGGGCTTTTAGAATATCTAGTGAAGAGGTCATCAAGTGATAATTCCTCAGAATCAATCATTAACTTACCTAAACCCTTATAGATTATGTAGGCAACCTCCGAGATATCCAATACTACACTACCTAATGATTTAACGTAATTACCTATATTAAGCTCCTTAACCTCACTAAACCCACTACTAACCACGAATTTACCGTCTTTAATCGTAATTACAATCATCACTAAACTACCTAATTGAGGTTGTTTTTAAACTTATAACTGTGTATTCTACCCTCATAACTAGGTATTACTATGGAGGTTAAGACTATTGAATGGCTTGGTGATAGGGTTAGATGGTTAAACACTATGTTACTACCGCATGAGGAGGTTTACGTTGAGAGTGATGATTATGAGAGACTTGCAGTCGCTATTGAGAGGATGGAGATTAGAGGAGCCCCAGCCATAGGGGTTGCTGCAGCATTCGGTATAGCTCTAGCAGCACGTAAATTCAGTGGTAATAACTTAGACGAGTTTAAGACCTACATATCTAAAGTTATAAGTAGGTTTAGTAGGACTAGACCTACAGCTGTTAACTTATTCTGGGCTTTAGATAGGATTAAGAAGTTAGTTGATAACTACTTAGGTAGTGTTGAAGGGCTTAAGGAGGTTATAGTTAATGAGGCTATTAGAATATATAATGAGGATTTAGAAGTTAATAAGAGGATAGGGCTTAACGGTCTCAGATTAATTGAGGATGGTGATGTCGTATTAACTCATTGTAATGCTGGTGCTTTAGCAACTGCTGGGTACGGTACAGCCTTAAGTATTATTAGAGCTGCATGGTATTCAGGTAAGAAGATTAAAGTCATAGCTACTGAGACTCGACCAGTACTCCAGGGTGCGAGGTTAACTGTTTGGGAGTTAAGTAAGGAGGGGATCCCTGTTAAGTTAATTACTGATAACATGGTTGGCTACGTCATGAGTAAGGGTTTAGTAGATAAGGTGATCGTAGGTGCTGATAGGATCTTAACTTCAGGTCATGTAATTAATAAAATAGGTACGTATACGATAGCTGTAGTAGCCGATCGACATAAAATACCTTTCTACGTAGCAGCACCTACATCTACCATAGATACTAAGACCGTCATTGACGACGTAGTTATTGAGGAGAGAGACCCTAATGAAGTAAGGTATGTATTAGGTAAGGTGTTAATCACATTACCTAATGTAGAAGTTATGAATCCAGCATTCGATATAACACCACCGGAACTAGTATCAGCTGTAATCACTGAGGTAGGAATTGCTGAGAAACCAATTAATGAAAACCTACGTAAACTACTTACTAACACACCTACTTAAGGCGTGTAGTGATGAGTGGATTACTCGTAGCTATAGTAAGTGGTGGTATTGATAGTATCTCCTACCTAGCTCAATGGTTAGTTAAAGGGTATAACGCACATGTACTTACATTCAATTACGGTCAGAAGGGTGTTAAGGAAGTAAGTATAGCTAAGTACTTAGTTGATGAGATTAATAAGTTAGGTATTGATGGTAAGGTCTTAGAGTTTAAAGTTATAGATATATCATTCATGAGGGATTTATGGAGAGGTCTTCAGTTAACTGATGAGTCAGTAAGTGTTAGCTCAGACTACGAACCCACAGTAGTTGTACCGATTAGGAATGTAGTCTTACTTTCAATAGCTACAGCATATGCTTATACGGTCGGTGCTGAATATGTGATCTACGGTGCTCACTATGACGACGTCGAACCTAGAGTAGATACGGGGGAGCCTAAATACCCTGACTGCTCACCAGAGTGTATTGAGGCTTTACAGACAGCCTTAAGGATATGTCACTTCAGGGGTAGTAGGAAGGTTGAGATATGGAGTCCAAGTCGTGAGGGTTTGAAGAAGTATGAGAATTTAAGAAGAGGTTATAGGGTCTTAGGTAAACTTATATACAGTACTTGGAGTTGTTATTTAAGTGGTACGTACCACTGCGGTAGGTGTGAAAGCTGTTTGAATAGACATAGAGCGTTTATTCAGGCCGGTATTCCTGACTGTACTGTCTATGAATCATATCCTAAGCTAACACCTGAAGATGATTACGTTAGAGTTGGTGATGCTTACATAAGTCGAAAATGTTTAGACTACAGTAGGTGATTAAGGAGGTAAAAAGGAATAATAAGCTACTCCACTAATATCCACCGGAGTTTCCAGTGAGTATATCTACGTATGTTAAAGCTATAGATGAGGTCTTAAAGATTAAAGATGAGGTTAGAGAGTTGGTTATTAGAGCTACTAGAGACATAGTACGTGAGTCGGGCTTGGTCATCACATACGTACATACTGGTAGGCTTGATGAGGCTGAGGAATTACTACGTAAATTAAAGCTTAAGATAGATGAACTAGATAGTAAGCTCAGTCTACATCCAGAACTTAAGTATTCAAACCTTTACTTAACAGCTCTTTCAGAGTATGTAGAAGCCCTACAGTTCTTAAATATAGTTAAGTTTAGATGTCTTAAATCCCCTGAGGAGGTAGGGGTCCACTACATACCATACCTCCAAGGTATTCTAGACTTAATCGGGGAGATTAAAAGGTATATACTGAATTTAATCAGGTTAAATAATATCTCAGAGGCTTGGGTATACTTCAACATAGCTAACGAGATATATGAAGGGGTTAGAGGTCTAGACTATCCTGACGCGTTAATACCAGGTATTAGGCATAAAGTCGATGTAGCTAGGAAGTTATTAGAGGACTTAAGGGAGTTTCTGATTGATATGGAATCACGTATTAAATTAATAGAATTTTTAAGGAGTTCATAGCGATATCAGGTATTATTGACGTGAACTCAAGTTAATAACCGTTATGGAAGTCTATAACACATTAATTACTTCTGTCCTGTTTTAATTCCCTCACAGCGATTAGTAGCTTTATACATTCCATGAAGAAGCATAACTGATCGATTACATCAACTTTAAACCCCTTACCTCTTAAATGTTCTACAACCTTCTCAATATTAGATAGTGTTGAAGATATGAAGTAGATCATACCATCATCTCTTAAAATATCCTCAACACCTTCAATCATTTTTAGAAGCACTTCAACACCTTCATCACCTCCAGACCACGTCCTTCCTAACCAATCATTAAATTCTTTAACTGGTAGGTATGGAGGGTTTACGAATACGGCGTTGAAACTCTTACTAGGTCTTAACATTTTCAGACCATCTCCTTGGATTATATGGACGTACTCATTATAGAGGTTATTAGTAATTAAAGTTTCTTTAGTACTTAATACAGCATAAGGACTTAAATCTATAGATAAAACTTCATTCCCTACACTAACCAACTTAGCTGTTAAGTAACCAGAACCACAACCTAAATCTACAACCCTACCTAAATACGTACATCTCGATGCTAGTAGATATGAATCATGTGATGGGTCGTAGGTATATCCTATAACAACTACATTTAAGTTATCAATGCTTCTACAGGTTCTCTCATTGTTCAAAACCTTATATGAAGTAAGTAAGTTGTTATCTATGAACATCACCGTAGATGTTAAATATATTGTTAGGTCCCGCCGGGGGGATTCGAACCCCCGACCACCCGGTAACCACGCCCTCACACTACAGCCGGGCGCTCTACCGCTGAGCTACGGCGGGTTAAGATTCCAAGAATTATTAACTCCTAAACAACTTATAAATTTTCCTCAGGTAATGCATTTCTGAGATATTGCATATTAATCGGTGACCATTATTCTCTAACATGAAGAAGGCATACCATCTAATGGACGGTAAAGCACTTAAATATTGTCTGATAAGTTTAGATGAGGGTGTTAATAATTTTTAAGAGGAAAGCCGATAGTAGGTATGACCTTGTTAGACTGTTATATTATCTTAAGCTATGTCATGGTAGGGTAAGCTACTTATTGAGTAAGGTTGAGTCTAAGATTGAGGGTATTAAGGATAAAGTGAATTATCTAGGTATTGAAGGTAGTGATGGTAGGAGATTACTTAAGGAAGTAGACAGTTTAGTTAATCTAGCTAAGTCATTAGCTAAGATGTCTGCAATCCTTGAAGTACTCATTACTAGGGTTGAAACTTTAACAATTATCAACTTAACAGTTAAGGATTTAACAACTATTAAGGAGGTGGTTAAGGAGTTAAGGAATTACGCACAGAATATACCTGAGATATCCATAATTGTTGAGGATATTGAGGATAAAGTTAATGATTTAATACATGAGACTAGAGGTACTTTCAGAGATTCAGAGGTCAATATAGTAGCTGTTAACGATGCTAAAAATATCATTAGGGAGGCTGAATTAATAGCTGAGGAAAAACTTAAGAGTTTAAGTGGTTATCCAATTAAGACTTAAGTATATACTTACCATTCATAAACGTTAAGAAGTTGATGGACTGTAGCATCTCTAAGGCATCCTTATAATATTCTAAGCCTACATCAATACCGTAATACTCCTTAAACTTACTTATGATTTCATCTAATGTCCATTCCTTCTTATTAACACCTTCTTCAGACAGCATCCTCTTAATGAATTGTGTAGTATCTTCAAGTCTAGTCCACGGGTATTGGAACCATACCCACTCTTTAACTTCTATTAAGTAGTAATCAGGTTTTAACTTAGCTACTGGGGAAATCCACTGCAACGTAGCTATTTTAACTTCCTCAGGCCTCCACTCATTCTTGATGAAGTTCCTAGCAAGTATTAAAGACTCACCAGTATCTACAATATCATCAACTATTAACACCTTCATACCGCTTAAATCAACAACATACTTAAACTTAATTAATGCTTTCTCAGCAACCTTAGCAGCCTCAGTCCAATGCTGACTCTGTAGTGATAGTAGGTTCTCAACACCTAAGAAGTCACATAGAAGCCTCGCAGGTACGTAACCACCTCTAGCGATAGCCACTATAACATCAGGTTTAAACCCTGAATTTTTAATGATTCTAGCAAGACCTCGAGACCACTCAACGATTTCCTCCCATGAAACTAATTTAACAGGGACTTTAGGCAGTGTAATCCCTTACTATACGTATTGTAAAAGTTCATAAATCTTACTACTCCGTAATTCCACAGTATTTATTCAAGATAATGTAATTACGGTATGTTAGGGGTTTAGGTCTTAGGTTTAGTGATTGATGATACCTCCACTACCTATAAATCCTTCCTTTAAATCCTTAACTAAACTATCAATTATTGATTCAGCTTCCTCCTTAGACTTACTTGAAACACATACATATACCGTTAATACTGGTTTACCTAGTTCAGTACCCTTAGGCTGTGTTTTTACGTATACGTTAGGGTACTTCCTAAGTAATTTATTAACTACTTCAGCAGCTGATGATTCCGGTAGGTTCCTCACCTCAAACTCACGTTCTGCGAAGAAGATCTTAGGCCCTATAGACTTAAGTAGGGGTTCTACATAACCTTCAAACATAACCTCCATCTCCTTAGGAACACCAGGTAATGCTATTATAACCTTATCATCAATTTCTAAATGTATACCTGGTGCAGTACCTACAGGATTAGGTATTGGTTTAGCACCTTTAGGTAGTATAGCCATCTTAACCCTCTCCTTAGTTAGTGGCAGGCCTAAGGACTCATACTTCCTCTTAACCATCTCAAGAGCTTCACTATTTAATTCTAGTTGAAGTCCTAAAGCATTAGCTAGAGCTTCTGAGGTTCTATCATCGTATGTAGGTCCTAAACCACCAGTAGTTATAATCACTTTAGAGTCAGGTAGTACGTACCTTAAGAACTTAGAGATCAGGTCTACATCATCTATCAACGATATATTACCGAGGACTTCATAACCTAATAACACTAGTTTCCTCCCTAGGAATGCTGAGTTAGTGTTGATTACCCTCCCATGAACTACCTCATTACCTATAGTAAATACCCATGCAGTATATTCACCCACCACTCAACACCTTAATCACATATGCTAACCTCTGTATTATAGTTAACGTATTAAGTATTACCATTAGGGTAAGTAAGTAGTCACCAACTACCTTACTAAATACTATGGACGTCACTGATATAACTAACATCATAACCACCCTCTCACCTCTTTCTAAAACCCCTATACCTTCAAGACTAACACCTAAAGACTCAGCTCTACACCTAATGTAGCTAATTAGTAATGATGTAGGTATAGCGATTAGTATTAACCGTATGTCAATACCTAAGTAGTTAAATGATATGAGGTATGAGATGTCTGAAATTCTATCAAGTACAGAGTCTAAGAAAGCACCTAGCTTACTGACTCTAGATGTTGCCCTAGCTACAGCACCATCTAACCAGTCAAGTAGTGATGAAGTAATTATTAATATAGGGATTAACCAGTAAAGACCTAAAGCACCTGATGGTATTGTAGCCAACGCTAACACAACAGCAAGGGATGTAAGCATGTTAGGGGTAATACCTAAACTACCTAAGAAGCTACCTAATCTCTCAGCCATAGGTGTCAAGACCTTCCTAAATCTATTCAACATACTTTAAACCACTAATGAATAGTGATTTAAGAACTAAAACACTTTAGGTAAATCATTAAGTATTTATACGGTTTCACATATAATTATGTTGAGTGAGGAGGAATCCGGGAACTGATTAAATGATGTATTAATTGCTGGCTGATGGTTTTGTAATAGGTATTAAAACTCTTCATAACTTACTTACCTTGGTGTGAGTGTGAGTGGTATTAAGAAGTTGATATTGGTTACAGCTGAGTACCACCCTCTCCATAAGTACTTCATGACATTAACTGATAGAGTTGTTAAGGAATTAGGTGTTGAGAAGGAGATTAAGTATGAAGATTACGTATTCTTAATAGAACATGGGGATACTGATGAATTAGGTATGGCTTGGCTCCCGCAACTACTTGCTGAGTTAGATGATGGTAGGATAGTGTTATTATTGTCTAAGGCACCATTCGACGCTCAGTTAAAACCTGATGTTGAGAAAGGTTATGAGGAGATAATGTCTAAGATTAAGAGCTTAATCGGCGGTAAAACATGAGTTCATCACAGTATAAGAGGGTTTTAGTGCCATACGTACCTACACCTGAGGTAGTTGTTGAGAGGATGCTTCAGATAGCTAATGTAGGTCAAGACGATATACTGTACGACCTTGGTTGTGGTGATGGTAGGATAGTTATACTAGCATTAACTAAGTTTAAAGTTAAGAAGGCTGTAGGTGTTGAGATAAGAGATGATCTAGTGAAGATAGCCCGTACAAAAATAGAAGAATTAAACTTGAATGATAGAGGATTTATAATCCATGATGATATGTTCGACGTTGATATATCTGAAGCAACTGTAGTAACACTTTTCCTACTAACCAGTGTTAATAGTATGTTAAAGCCTAAGCTTGAGAAGGAGTTGAGACCAGGTACTAGGGTAGTATCACATGAATTTGAAATACCTGGGTGGACACCAACTAGGGTTGAGGTATGTAGTGATGGTTATTTAAAGCATAAAATATACCTCTACATTAGGTGAAGGACTTGAGTAGTAAAGTCTTAGTATTAAGTATTGAGTATGGTAAGATCGTAGATTCTAAGATCTTAGATAAGGATTTAGAGGAAGTGGTTAAGAACGTGTTAATGGAGATACTGCCTAAGTGGTCCCCGAAGACTTCAGACTTAGTAGCTATGAAGCATGAACATGAGGTCGTATTCAAATTACCACTAAGTAAGGAGTTGTATGGGTTGTTATCAAAGTACGGGTTAAGTAGGAAGTCAGCATCTGAGGTTAGTGCTAGGATCCCGGTATACGTAGTAAGTTATGAGAATAGATGGGTTGATGATGATTTAATAGATGATAAGGTCTACATCATAGCACCATATATAAATGAGGAAGTTAAGAAGGAGATTGAATTACTAGCTACTGATTTAATCAGTAAGTCGGAAGAAGCTGAAGAGTTCTCGGAGGAGGAGTGATTAACCCTCATAGCGATTTCATAATGTTAATATTTTCTCGAGACTATATTCTTAAGTAGTATGGTTAAGTATATACTTATGAGTATAGCCCCTATACTACCTGAAGGTGAGGTATTAGCTAGTATAGCTATTACCAAACCTAAAACACCTGCTGTAGTACTTACGATTATACTTAGTATGTAGGTACATCTACTACTACTACATACCCTTGCAGCAGTTATAGCTGGAAGTAATATTAGGACATGCTGTAGGATGAATCCGGTAACCTTAATTAAAGCTACTGAGGAGATACCAAGTAGTAGGTAGAATAATAACTCATAGGCTAACCCATACCCCCTACTAAGTTTTAGGAAGTCTAGATCTACGCCTGAGTATATGTGGTACTTAATAGTGGTTAATGTGATTACTTCAGTTAATAACGCTACTATAGCTACAGCTAATACATCCATCCAAGTAGTCAGTAACGGGTCACCTAATATAATACTCCATAAGCTGTAGGTGAGCTTATAATTAGTTAATACGTAATTCATTAGTAAGACACTTAATGATGCTGTAGATGCTACATATAGAGACGTTATTATATCAGCATTTACCCCCCTATAAATTAAGTAACCTACTACGATTAACAGGCTACAACCAATTACTGTAGCCCACAGATAATCGTTAAGCAAACCTAACGTATTACTAGTAATAACAGCTAATATCACTGCTAGTAATGCTGAGTGAGGTGTTACTGATGCTAGGAAGTAAAGCCTCTTAGCAGATACTAAAGCACTTAAGTTACCGTATGTTAATGAAGTAAGTATTATTAGTATTAACCACCTCACCTGTAGAGGTAGTTGACTCACCTCCAACGTGAAATACCTCTCAAAACAATTGCTAAGATCATTACCAATACTATTATAGAGATTACTAATATGTACTGCTGATAATAATCTATAACTTGGTAACCCTCCTTAGAGATATTACTTAACTGTTTAATCACACTCTCAACCTTAGTTAACGTATCCCCAGGTGATATAGGTGATGGTATGTTAAGTATAGGGATTGAGTACTTCAACGCTAAATCCCTTAAAACATCATCAGCAGCAGACCCCTCACTAGTAATGACAACTAAATCTACAGATTTAGTACTTAGTAGTTTCTCCACTTGATTAACATCATTAGGTGTAGGTGGTACTTCATGATCTACAACTAAATACTTTATCACCTTAATACCTAAGCCTTCAACAACGTATTGAGTTAGTGGTGTACTACCAACAGCTACTAAGTTAATATGGGTAGTGAAGTTCTTCAACCTCTCAACAGTATTACTGATGTTTCTAAGCCTCTCAGAGTGTACAGATCTACACTCAGGCCTTAAGGTAGTAAGTTCTTCAGAGATCGTACGCATAAGTATTAAGTAGTTGTTTATGTCGTAAGTAATAGCGTGATAATTAATAATATTTGTACCAGCTATGTAACGTAGTTCTATACCCTGTATCTTAGGAATTTCTATAAGTTTAGCCCTCACCTCCCCATCACGAATTAGCTCTGAAATTCTAGCCTCGAAGTGAGTATGCGCTGTTGAGATTATGATGTCGGCGTGTTTAAGTAGCTCAACATCTTTAGGTGTTAACATATAGTCGTGAGGGTCAACTCCTGGAGGAACTAATGAGTAAACCTCATCACCCTCACATAACAGGTTCTTCACATCATCAGCTAGGTATTGGAAAGTAGTGACTACTTTAATACCACCTACTTCAGCATGTAAGTTAGTAGTTAATATCATCGTCATCAGAAGTAGTGGTAACCACTTACTAATCATGTCATTACCTCTCATATCATACGTGCACAAACTTTATAAGTTTTAAAGTTGGATGTGCACATAGGTAGTATAGGATGTTAGTAGTTAAGGACTTAAGCATAGGGTATGATAGACCGTTGATAAAGGGTATACAGCTCGAGTTAACTTCACCTGGCTTAACTCAAGTGATAGGTCCTAACGGTGTTGGTAAGACAACTTTACTGAAGACTTTATCAGGGTTGTTAAAACCTTTAGAAGGTAGGGTATTCATTGAAGGTATCGACGTGACTGGGAACCCTAAATTAGCTGGTAAGTATATAAGCTTTACACCACAACTCACAAATAATCAAGTAAATGATTATCCTATAACTGTGTGGGAGTTTCTAAATTATGGTTTAGAATTAAGAGGTATTAAATCATCTCGTGATGAAGTTATTGAAGTTCTTGACATAGTAGGTATAGATAAGAAGTTTTGGGATGTAGATGTTCGTAAGTTATCCGGAGGTTATAGACAGAGGGTAAACATTGCTAGAGCTTTATTAAGTAGGAGTCCTATACTAGTACTTGATGAACCATTCTCAAACGTTGATATGGTTAGTAGGTCTCATATAGCTAAGGTATTATTAAAGCTTTCTAAGGAGAAGTTAATTATAGTATCTATGCATGACCCAACATTATTACTAGAAGGTACTACCAACATTATTATTTTAGGGTATGGTAAGTATGCGTTCGGAGACCCCCTAAAGATACTAAACCTCGACATCCTTAAGCAATTCTACGGGGATTCAGTAATAGTTGTTGATAGATGTAAACATATAATAGATGTACATTAAACTCAACAACTGAAGAAGTTATCTGGGATTGATAAGTCAGTATCATATCCTATACTGTCCTTACGACCTATTAAGTATGACCTGGATAACTTACTTAACGTTATAATCTTCGGAGTCCTTCTCGATGTTATACCCTCTGTATTACGGCTTAGACCTCCTGTTATGATAGGTATTAAGACCTTACTAACTAATACCTCACTTACTGGACATACCTCTAAACATACCCCGCAACTCAAGCATTTAGTATTATTTATTGTCGGCTTACCATTAACTAACTCTATAGCCTTACTAGGACACCATAAACTACAGGCTCCACATCTAACACATTTCAACCATCTTATAATCACCTTAACTACCTTACTCATCAAGTCTAATGCATTAACCTTCAATACATTCCTGATAGAGACTTCAAGGGTATTACGTGATAATTTAATTACGTAATCATCGGAATGTAGTTCTAGAAGATCTCCATTCTTAACTACTGATAACCTCCCTAAAAGCCCTAACTGATTAATTAAGCTCTCATGAGGTATGACTACATTGAAAACTAGTTTAGAGTGATTTACCTTTAACTCCTTACTTAGTATTGAGATGCCTAACCTACGTTCGTACTCTGAGACCCAATCACTTCTGAAACCCTTACCTAAGCATTTAATTTCAACCCTCCTCCTACCACTTGCTAAGGGATTAAGCCATCTCCATAGTGAATACCTAACCCAACTTTCTGGGAGGTTTAACTTCCTCGCCCACCGAGTTAATAGTTCCTCCCATAAACTCCATAACGAAGGATAGTACTTCCCAACCATGTAATATTCAGCTATATTAGCTGCTGGACATAAGTAACATCCAAGCCTATCAAAACCACGTTCATATAACGGGTTATACTTTAGCTTATTAGATATTATGTAAGCCCATACAGCTATTTGCGGCCATTCCTGAATTAAGGTGATGTTCAATATATGTGATATCCACCTATTCCTCCAAACCCTACCACTAAGAGCTCTATCTATGGATTCAAACCCTCTCTGACCGATTATGTTGAGAGCACCTTGAGGGAACATACCCTTATATAGTTTTGCCAACGGTATTAACTTTATCAACTTACAACACCACCTAAAGTCCTTAGCAGGTGGTCCGAAAATATCTAAATAATCCCAGAATGTCTTATCAGGTCTAGCTTCATGGAGTTCAAGCCCGTAATAGTTGGAAACCATAACTACATTATCTAACGTCTCAGGTAGTTCTAAGCCGGTGTCGTTGAAGACTACCTTAGGTTCTAACCCAGCTCTTAACGCTAAGTCTAAGGCTACTAAACTATCCTTCCCTCCAGAATATGATATAGTAGTTGGTAACCTAACTTTAGAATTCATAACATATGCATGTTTAATACCTCGTGATGTTAAGATCCTCAGTATTAGGTCGTTAGACCTTATGAAGTCCTGTAGTGAGTTAGGCTTACTAATAACTTCAGTGTTTATGTTCTTACTGAATATAGTCTGTACACGTACTTTACCGCTACGTACAACACCGATCCCTAAGACATCACCATTTCTATCAATGATAACGTACTGAGTATCTTCTAAGTCGTTAGAGTCTCTAATCACCTCCAACGGTTTAACCCTATCAACAACTACCGACTTAACTAAACCTATGTCCACAGCTACTTCAGCACTATACCTACTTAACCTCCACCTCCACTTAAGCCTCAACGGGTCGAAGAAGTACCTACCAACTACTACCCCACCAACTATGACTTCCTTCATATCATCATAGTGAGGGACTTTATTAACGAGTACTAAACCTCTATCAATACCTAATAAATTCATTAACGAGTAATCTCCAAATTCATTCTTAATGGATTCCTTAATAATCTCAACATCACCACTAAATACAGGTCTCACATCTCCTGGAGGATTTACCTTAACTTCAAAACCTTTAGAACCACATCTACTACAATAGTCCTGAATAAGGGGTACGTTACAGCTAGGACACCATCTTAACCTAACTTGGATAGGCCATCTAAACCTCACTTTAGGTATCCGTATCTAAGTTTCGTTATTTAGTAAATAAAATTAGGTCTTGGTATTAGGTTTAAGGGATTAATCACTTAACTTTATGAACTTCTCAAGAACTGGTATGACTTCACTAATACCTAGGTTGTGTAGTGTTGACTTCTTAGGGATTCCCCTAGCATCCCAACCCCTTAACTCGTAATACCAATTAAGCATTTGCTTATACCCATCAATACTTAACTTACTACCTGCTAATGAGCCCTTAGTTAGTGGTTCCTCAAACCATCTAGCTGGTGGGGTATCCATCAACGTACTCCATCCCCTACCCTCAGCCATGTACTCCCTCACCCAGAACGACCTAATGAGGGTGTAGATTCTGTTAGCTACTACGTATATATCATCCCAACTGTACTTAACTCCGGTGGCTAAGTATATGAATTTAAGGTAGTATTCTAGGTCTAATGAGGTCTCAAGCCATGGGAACCTACAAGTAGTTAATGACTCGAATAAACCTCCTCTGATATTCTGCATCCATATTAGACGTTCAACCTTCTCCCTACTGTATAAGTCCCTCCCCATCTTTATCTCAGTTGCTATAAACCAAGCATCTTTATGATGTGCACCTATAGGTGATGTCCCATAAGCTAACGCCATACCCGGAGCTGCGTGGCAATCATATGCTGAGATCTCGAGACCCTTCACATGCATAGCATACCTACTCACATCACCACCAAGCTTATATGCTATATACCTGACCCCCTCAGCTAGTAGGTTGCCTAAACCCCTCCTATACGTTATATCCTCTATTAACTCCTTAAACCTCTTATAATCCCCCCACTCTACGGTATCGTTTATGACTTTCCTCTCACTTAATTCTGCAGTAAGTCCTAAGACATTACCTAAGCTTATAGTATCGAGTCCGTAAAGGTCTGCTTTAAGGTTCAAATCTGAAACCTTATGTAGGTCTCCTAGACCTATATTAGAACCCAACATAGCTACATTCTCATAATCAAGTTCAGCCTCACCTACAACACCCTCAACCTCATACCTAACTATATTACCGCAAGGTATTTCACAGTAGGGACATCCCTTCTGCCTAACTTTAATCGTTTCCATAAAGTTACCACTTATCTTACTAGCGTCGTCGAAGATACCCTCTCTAAAGTTATGAGTTGGTAGGCAACTATTGGTATTAGCCCATTCGATAGTTGACATCGTACCTTGTCTTAACCAGAAGCTGTAGTTAGGGTCTTTCTTAATATGGTCATAAGCTTCATTACTGAGTTTCAAGAATTCATTCTTATCATGGAGTGGTATGTCTTGATTACCTCTGATCACTATAGCTTTTAACTTCTTAGAACCCATAACAGCTCCGATACCAGGCCTACCACCAGACCTACCGAACTCACATATAATCGTTGAGAACTTAACTAAGTTCTCACCTGCAGGGCCTATACTGAGTACAGCGGCATCACTACCGTAAGTTTTAAGTAACCTCATCTCTGTTTCTAATGTTGTAAGACCCCATAACTCATCAGCATTAACTAGTTCTGCCTTACCATCCTCTATATACAGTAGGGTAGGCCTCCTAGCACTCCCTTCAACAACTAAAGCATCGAATCCACTCCTCCTTAAATTTACGGCTACCTTAGTACCTATATTACCATCACCGTAGCCGTGTGTTAGAGGTGATTTAGAAGCTACTACTAATTTCCCAGAACTAGGTATCGGTAATCCTGTTAGGGGTCCTGCACTAATTACGAGCTTGTTTAGAGGTGAGAGGGGATCTACACCAGGTTCTAACTCCCTCCATAATATATATACTGCAAGTCCTCTACCACCTAAGAACTTCAGAAGTATATTCTTATCAATCTCCTCAACACGTACTTTACCAGAACTTAAGTCTACCCTCAACAGCTTACCATTCCATCCGAACATAGATATACCGTAACATATTGACGTTAAAATTATATAAACGTTAATAAAATCCATCCTTAACGTCAAGTTATTTCAGACTTAATTCCTGTCTAAACGTTTTTAATCATGGTTGAAAAGTTGATCATCTCTTTAACAGTTGATGAAGGTAAGGTGATTAGGGTTTCAGGACCTGCTAGTATTGAAGTATTGAGTGGTGAGGTATTAGTTGCAGGTGCTGTATTCCAACCAAGTAGTAAGTTAGTGATTAGTAGATACAGGAGTTACGGTGTTAAGGCATTGAAACGTAGTGAGTTGAAGGTTGTTTTAGGTGATGGAGGTTCTCTAGATGAGCCTCAGCAAGGTGAGGAAGTCATAGATTCATGGATTAAACTATGTGAGGAGTTAATTAACTTACGTACTGACCTACGTATTATAATAATAGGGCCTCCAGAAGCTGGTAAGACATCATTAACAGCATTCATAGCTAATCAACTACTTCAGAAGGGTCGTGAGGTATATATAGTGGATGCTGATATAGGTCAGGAGGATATAGCTATCCCATGTACTATCGGTGTAGCTAAGCCTAAGGATAAGTTTATATGGTTGAGGGAGTTACAACCGTTGATGATGAGGTTCGTCGGGTGTAACTCACCTCAGTACTGTCTAGCTCAGTTCATCACAGCCTTCCAAGAAGTTATTAATGATGTATGTAGGCCTGGGATTGACTTGATAGTGAATACTGACGGTTGGGTAACAGGTTATAATGCGTTAGAACTTAAGCAGTTAATGATTAGGATGTTAAGACCTACACATGTATTAATACTTGATGAGGAGTTATTCAACTACTTTAGAAATTCTTTCAAGGGTTACGGGTTTGAGGTCTTACTAATTCCTAGACCGAAGTTTATTAAGGAGAGGAGTAGAGAGGATAGACGTTACTTAAGGCATCACTCATATCTAAAACTATTTAGTAATGTGAGGAGGGTTGAGTTAGATATTAATAAGTTAGTACTCATTAATTCTCTAGTTCTTACCGGTAAGGAGTTAAGTATTGATGAGTTAAGTAACTATGTTAAAATACCTGATAACTTACGTAGTGGTGTGATTTACGCATCAGTACTTGCTAATACTGTAAACATAGTTCTTAGGAAGGGCTTACGTTTAAGTAATGAGGAGGTAGTAGGTGGTGAGGGTTTAGAATTGAATATAGTTAATGAAGGTGATGAGAAGGGGTTGTTAGTAGGTGTGTTAGACCGTAACTTAAGGACTGCATCAGTAGGTATTGTAGAACGTGTTGATTATTTAAATAAACGTATTTACGTCTTAACTCCTTGGGGTGATGAGATTTTAGGACTTATAATAGGTAGGATAAAATTGAATGAGAAGTATGAGGAGGTTGGTAGGGTGGTTAAATGTATACTCTAGCATCATTCCTCAAGTTACTTGAGGATGACGGGTTATTAATTAAGATTAACTCTGTATTAGAACCCTATTTAGAACCTACGAGAGAGTTGATGAAGTCGGACGTAGATGGTACTACGATATTGTTTAAGGTTAGGGATAGTGATTTATTATGTGTTGGTAATGTAGTCAATACTAGAGGTAAGCTTTATAGGGCTTTAGGTGTGTTAAGTGATGAGAGTGCTTACACTAAGTTACTAAATGCTCTAAATAGTAAACCTGAACTCAATTATGTTGATGAGTTTAAGGATCTCTTCACATACATCAATTACGGTTTAGATAAGCTTCCATTCATAAAGTTCTTCGAGAATGATGGGGGGATGTACGTTACCTCATCTATAGTCATAGCCAGAACTCCTGATGTTGAAGGGTTTAACGCATCTGTGCATAGGTTAATGTTTATAGATAGGGAGAGAGTGGCTGTACGTATAGTACCAAGGCATCTGTATAGAATTGTAAGTCTTAATTCTAAGGTTGGTAAGGATACACCAGTAGCTATAGTTGTAGGTGTACATCCCGCCCTAATGCTCTTAGCTTCTTCCTCACCACCATACGGTATATTCGAGTTAGGGCTTGCTAAGGAGTTATTAGGTAGTAGTATTCGGTTTTGTAGGACTCCTAAATACGACTTACCAGTTCCATGTGATTCAGCCTTAGTTATGGAGGGTAGGATAACTAATGAATACGTAAGTGAGGGACCGTTCCCAGACCTCCTAAACCTTTACGATAGGGTAAGACAACAACCAATAATACATGTAGAGTCTATATACTTAAACGTAAGTCGTGATGAGCAGTTATTCCATGTTATCTTACCTGGTGGTATGGAGCATAAGTTACTCATGGGTTTCCCTAGGGAGGCATCGATATGGGACGTTGTTAGGAAGGTAGTTCCTAAAGTCGTTAAGGTTAGGTTAACACCTGCAGGTGGTTGTTGGTTACATGCTGTGATATCCATTGAGAAGAACAGTGATGGTGATGCTAAGAACGCTATATTAGCTGCCTTCGCAGCACATCCAAGCTTAAAGCATGTAGTTGTTGTAGACCCAGATATAGACCCTGATAACCCAGTAGATGTTGAGTGGGCTATAGCTACTAGATTTCAAGCTGGTGAGGATTTAATCTTAATTAGAGGTGTTCGGGGGTCTACCTTAGACCCTAGCTCAGATGATGGAATAACAGATAAGTTAGGGATCGATGCTACAGCACCTCTTAATAAGTTGGAGTTGTTTAGGAGGGTTAGGACTTAGAGATGATTACTTATGTATCTAACTAATGTTGAGGAGAGGATGCTTAATGGTGAGTATGGTTATGCTAGGGCATTAGCTTTAAAGGTTATAGTTAGAGTTGGTGAGGCTTTAGGTGCTGAAGAACTAGTTGAGATTTCACACGCTCATATCTCAGGTATTTCCTACTTAAACATAGGTGATGCTGGTTTAGAATTTATTGAAGATATAGTTAACGCTGGAGGTACTGCATACGTATTCACTTCAGCTAACCCATACATGGTCTTATCAGATTTCTTAGGCAATAAACACGATGATAAAGTCATTAATAAGCAGTTAAGGATAGTTGATGCATTAAATAGGTTAGGGGTTAAGTTCTATACATGTGTACCGTATAACGTCAGACCTCCTAGATATGGTGAGCATTTAGCATGGGCTGAAAGTAATGCTGTACTTTATGCGAATAGTGTGTTAGGTGCTTTAAGTAATAAGGAGGGAGGTCCATTAGCACTCCTAGCAGCTATTACTGGGAGGACGTATAAGTCTGGAGTACATTTGAGGGATAATAGAGTACCTGAAGTACTATTTAATGTTAAGGTATCGGATGGTGCGGATCTAGGGTTTTTAGGATTAGTAATTGGTGAGTTAACAGGTAGTAAGGTTCCTTACATCTCTAACCTAAGGTTTAAATGTACTTACGAGTTAAAACAGTTTCTAGCATCTTTAGGTACTACGTCAAATACCCCTATGGCCGTTATTCAGGGAGTAACACCTGATTATAAGGAATTGATCAGAGGTGTTGAGTTTAAGGATGTTTATGATTTAGGTAGTGAGAGTATTAAGTCTTACGTTAAGGAGTTTAGAGAAAACGTACTTACTGGGAATGGACTCTACCTGATAGGTTGTCCTCACCTAAGTTTTAATGAGTTGGTAGAGGTTCTGAGGTATGCTGTAGGTGTTGTTGAGAAGGGAGGTAGTAGTATTGATGTTGGGGGTAGGGAGCTATGGGTAACTACTTATGAGGGTTTCATAAATGATGAGGTCGTTAAGTTGGTTAATAAGTTATTAAGGTATAATGTTAAGGTAGTTACTAACGGTTGTGCTGTCGTGTCTAGATTAGATAGTATTAAGGTTGATTACGTAGTTACTGACTCTGTTAAAGCATCTAGTTATATTAGTAGGCTTAGTAAGATACCTACATTAGTACTACCTAGGGTTGATGTATTGAATACATACTTTCTTAACAAAATTAATTATTAGATTAGTATAGAGTCTGAGCTATAATGTGTGTGGGGTTTAAACCTAGGTTTGAGGTGAGGGTCAGACCTGTAGTTAGTGGTGATGCTGAGGGTGAGGTGATCTTCGTTAATAAGTACATCTCGTTCTTAGGGGATTTAGATAGTGAGCGTGGTATCCTACACGGTCATGGATGTATTAGTGGTAAGTTAATGGTTTTCTTAGGTATGAAGGGTAGTACTGTAGGTCCCTACGTAATTTACTCACTATCTAAGAAATCACTTGCACCAAGTGGTATGATTGTTAAGGAGGTAGACCCCCTACTAATAACAGGTTGTGTACTATCGAATATACCGTTAGCTATAGCTGATGAATGGAGTAAGTTAAGTAATGTGTTGCAGAACTACTGTAGTGGTAGGGGATGTATTGGTAAGTTGTTATGTAGGGAGGGGTTACTCATCATTGAATAGTGGGGCCTTAATAGTTATTGAGGGTATTGACGGAGCTGGTAAGACTTCAGTATCTAAGGAGGTAGTATCTAAACTTAATGATTTAGGGATTAAGGCTGTATACACTTACGAACCATACACACCGTTCATAGTAGAGATCATGAGTAAGTATTGGGATGAGTTAGACCCGATAATGCAGACATTATTAATGACTGCTGACAGGTACTACCATATTAAGAATGTGATACTACCCTACATACAGCAAGGATTCACAGTAGTTAGTGATAGGTATTACTACTCAACACTAGCTTATCAAGGTGCTCAAGGAGTCGATATTAATTGGATATTAACTCTCAATAACTTCATTATTAAGCCTACAATAGCTATATACCTCGATGTCGAACCTACCGTAGGTCTAAGTAGGAAGAAATACTCTACTACAAAGATAAGACAATTAGAATCAGACTTAGAGTTAATCAGAAGAGCTAGAAATATATACTTAAATTTAGTAACACGTGGGGAACTCTTATTAGTAAACGCTATGACAGACTTTAAAGTAGTAGTTAATGAAGTTTTAGAAGCGATCCTTAAGCGTTTATCTAGACCTACCACGTCATAACGTAGATATACTTAAAGTTTAGGTCATTAACTTTTAGCATCATAGTACATCATCAGTTTAAAATATTTTAATTAATACCACCAAGGTTTACTGGTGGTTTACACGGTTATTAGAATACCTAAGGATAAGTTCACATATAGGTTCTCTAAAGACATACCTCCAGCTGCTTACGCTAAACCAGGTGATGTAGTTATGTTTGAAGTTATGGATAATTTAAGTGGACAGATAAAAAGTGAGGATATACCTCTTGAAGCTATAGATATAAGTAAGAGAAATCCATGTACAGGACCACTATATGTTGAAGGTGTTCAGCCAGGTGATACGTTAGTAGTTAGCATCCTCGATATAAGAATATCTAATAGAGGTTGGATCCGTGTGTTCCCTGGAGGTGGTGCTCTACATGATAAGGTCTTCGAACCTAAGATTAAGATAGTAAGTATTGAGGATGATTACGTCATCTTCGGTAACATTAAAATACCTATAAAACCTATGGTTGGTACGATAGGTGTTGCACCAGCAGGTGGTGAAATCCCTACAGTTATGTGTGGTCCTCACGGAGGTAATATGGATCTTAAGATAGTACGTAGGGGATGTAGGTTGTATTTCCCAGTATTTACTGATGGTGCGTTACTAGCTATGGGGGACCTACATGCAGTTCAATCAGATGGTGAATCAGGAATTACACCAGTAGAAGTTGAAGGTGAGGTAATGGTTATGGTAGATGTGATTAAGGGTAGGAGACCTACATACCCGGTAGTTGAGACTGAGGAGTACTACGCAATAGTAACTTCAGGTAAAGACTTAGATGAGGCGGTATATAAGGCTGTGGAAGAGTCTGTTAGAGTCTTAATGAAAACGTTTAACATAAGTTTCCAAGAAGCATATATGCTATCTAGCATACTTGTAGAGCTTAGAATAAATCAAGTAGTAAATCCGTTAAGAGGTGCTCGAGCAGAAATCTCCAAGAGTTATGTAGGTATTAAGGCTTTCCTTCACTAAGTTTGGAGATAGGGAGGTATGAGGTCTAAACTATAGACTGTTTCAGTTCTCATGATCATTTGTATTGTTCATATTTGTTGATGTCTAAGAGTAGAAAGGCTTATTAAGCTTTACTGTAATCAGAGTTCATGGATGAACTCTGTGAGCTAGGTGAGGGGGACTTTAAAGAGCTGTCTTCGGCGAGGGGAGTAGGGGATGAACCACTAGGTGACTAGTGGTAACCACTCCCGTAGTACGGGGACGGCCTCAGAGGGAACCGTTGAGAAGTAGATGGTGGGGAGCCTGAAAAACGATATGAAGAGCTATGAACCACCATCTACTGAGAAACGGTGGAGTCCTCACCTATAATATTTATAATCATCTCTGAGAGTTACGGTGCCTTTTTACTATGTTCTATTAGTATTTTTAACCTCCTAATCCTTTCTAGAACTTCAAGCCAGGTATTCAGTAATTTAATATCCCTCTCATCTTTAATGTCTGAGTTCCCTTCTTCCAACTCCTTCCTTAATCTATTTATGGTGTTTACAGTGAATTTCTCAAGTTCGTCTAAGGTATTTATAGTAGTTACTGATAGTAATTCCTCATCACTTCTAACTATTTGAACCCTCCCATGTATTGGGCATATAACCTCACCACTCCTGAGCTTGAATAGTGGTGTAGAACATATTGGACATGCTTCACTAAGCATAGTAGCTCCTGACTTAAGCAACTCACTCATCCTCTTTATACTGGCTTCACTTCCTGACATTCAAACCCCATTAAAATTATTAGTTGTGCTATTTAACTATCTAACGGTTTAGGGGGTGTGGTATGAGTACAGGTAATGAGTCTAAAGTAGATACTAAGCTACTTAATGAGGCTAAGATAGTTCAGGCTATAAGGTTGTTAAACAAGATTGTTAGTGATTCAAGCGTACCTAGAAATATACGTAGAGCTGCTATAGAAGCTTTAAACATGTTACAGGATAAGAGTTTATCACCTGGGGTTAGAGCTGCGAATGCTGTAGGTGTTTTAGACGAGGTAAGTCAAGATCCGAACATGCCGGTACATACAAGAACTACTATATGGAATATAATGGCTGTGTTATCAACTGTTAAGGATTAATGATTAGATGGTATTATGAAGGTGAAGGTCAGAGTTAGAGGTATCTACGCTACAGCACTTTCGAAAATACTCTATGATAGAGGTATAGAGTTAGTCGATGTTACTGATGTCATAGCTAAGCGTTTAGGTATAAGTGAGTTGAGGGGTGTACCTGCAGACGTAACTATTAAGTCTGATGATGAGGACCCATCAAACATACTAGTGATAGGATTTCCGGAGAGTGTAAGGTATGTTGTGAAGGTGTTGATGGAGGAGATACCATACGTAGTAGTTAATATGCCGGAGGTAGGTCTATACGCAACCTTTAAGACATCTATAGTAGGTATTAGGGATAATGAGTGTATTATAGATACTCCGTATGGGCAGGCACCTATAGTAGATATTAGAGAATGTGTTAACGGTGCTGAAGTCTACGCAACCTCGATTAGAGTACCTCTTAAGAAGGGGGAACGTATGGTCTTCTCAAATAAGTTAAGAGTTGTTGGGTATTACGCAATATTAAGTAGGGGTGGTAAGGTAACTTTCAGTAACTTCATCAAGAATAAGGAGAGGATTTCAGAGTTAGTGATGCTATCATCTAATTACGTGAGGAAGGGGTATAGCATCCATTGGAGGAGTAATGTTGATGATGCAAACATATCTGAGGTTGTTAACGAATTAGAAGCACTGATGAGTAAGTTAGAATATATTGAGAAGGAATTATGTCGTAGTAAGCCTTTAGAGATAGTGTATGAGGGTGAGAGGGTAGCTCTAATAATACTTTCATCACTATCTAAGGAGTATTTAGATAGCGTAAGGGCTAAGATAACTCCAACAACTCCGTATCATCACTCCTTAAGAAGCTTAGATGACAACCTCAAACACTTAGTTGATATTTTAGATGTAATAGCTAGTAAAGTTGATGGTGTTATCCTACGTAGATGTATTAGGGAATGGATTAAGAATAGCTTAACAGAGTATGAAGTTGGTGTAAGACATGTTAAACCCGATGGAAGTGTGATTAGTTTAAGTAGCGGTAAGGTTATAAACATCGTAGATGATAATGGATTATGCGTGAATATAGAGAGAGGTATTGTTGGTAAGGGTTTATACGATGGTTTAGGGATACCTAAAGAAGTAGGTGATAAAGCACTTACTGAGGTTTGTGAAGGTAGGTGGTGGGTCATACATAGATATCTATCATCTGACGGTAGGGTTAAGGGCATATATATTAACATAAACACACCTCCAGAAATCATACCGTATAACAATGTAAAATACGTAGATTTAGGTATAGACCTCCTACTAAAGGAGGGTAGAGTATGTAAGTTAGTAGATACTGAAGAGTTTAGAGAGTTAATAAAGAATAACTCGTTGAGGTATGACATACTGATTGAGGTTTTAAAAACTTTAAATATTCTACTAACAAGTCTCTGTACTGTTGAAAATAAACCCTAACCACATCTTCATCTACTCTACTTCCTCATTAAAATTAATTTTTACTAAGCTATTTCAACTAAACTATCTTGTTAATATATGCTAACTTATTGAGTGCTAAGTATATAGCTATGCTTGCAGGGACTTTATATGACATACCCTTCATAAAACTTAATTCGTAGCCTAAGATGTTTATGTTATTTATATCTGCTGTCGGTATTATCAATGCCGTATAGCTGGTAAACGGTGAGAGTTCTTCTCTAAGCTTGAAGTTCTGTAGCCCATTCATATCTAACTTAATCACTTTAAGACCTGTCTTACCATTTAAACTTCCTTGAATTCTAACCAATCTTGATGTATCTATCGTTACCTTCTCATCAACATGTATTACACACATAGGTATTACCTCATTTAATTTACTTCTTAAGTCCTCAAGACCTGTATTGATTAACTTCTTAGCTAACCTCCTCCTCCAACCACCTTCATCAGTTCTAGGGATGCTTAACCTTACCTTCTTACTCCTACTACTAGTTAATACTATATAACGTAAGTCTAAGTCCACACCTTTTAAGTAATCTACTATCTCTCTCCTAGCTGAGGAATCCAACGATAGCCATGACTGATCTCTTGGATGTACTCTAGTATGGAATCCTCTATTACCTGAGAATTGAATTTCAATCTCGTCATGTTTAAATCCTAAATCATTGATGAGTACCTCTACTAATTCTTCTTCATGTTCTTTAGCTAGTTCTAAGCATTCATCATTAATTAACTCTACATCATCACAACCGTCATCTAAGCATACATTCACTCTCATAGGGTTACATCCAGGTATTTCATTAGCATCTATATCAAATACTAAGTCAGATCCTAACCAACCCTTCTCATCCATGTTTTCAGCACTAGGTTCTCTATAGAGTGCTGATGAGAAATAAGCATGTTTTGGGGTGATTGATATTACATACTCCTTAAGTGTTGAGATACTACTAAATGATTTATGTCTTACATAAGAGTCACTATCGAATGTTTGGAAGGCAAATTCTCTTAGTATGAAGTCTTCAGGAACTCTTAAATCAGTCTTCTTATAGTATTCCTTAAATAACCCCTTAATTAAATTCTTAGTCTTACTACTCAACTCTTGGTGCGACATAGTAATTCATCTTAGCACCTTGAGGTAGGTTAAGTATTAACTTACACGGCATTTCAGGACTTAATAGTATGTCTACAGTCTCTGAGAGCTTTATAGGTTGTTTAACATATGATAAGTACTCTACACCATAAGACACACTGGTGTTAGGGTCATTAACCTCAAACTCTAGCAACATCCCAGACTCTTTATCAAACACTATTTCAGCATCGCCTAAATCACTCTTAACGACTAAACTAAGGTGGTCTTCACCGATATTAAATGTCAGTACATCACCTAAGTCCTCAACACTACTTATACCTTCATATAATGTAGTGCCTGCAACCTTAAACTTATTCCTTAAGTCTAAACTTAATTCAGGGATAGCTTCAACTTCACTACCAGTATGTAACGGTATTACAAACATTCTAGGAATGCCCTTCCTCTCAAGTTCTATAGTTAGTGAGTTCTCACTAACCTCTAATGATATCCTATCATCTTTTTCAGAACTCCTTAATATCTTACCTAAGTCCTCAACATTGATAGCTACCTTAACCTCACCCTCTAATTCGAAAGTATCGAAGGACTCCTTAGGTATGTTAAACTCTACCAACGCAACTCTTGAAGGATCCATAGCCTTAAATGTTAAGCCATCATCATTAACGATCATTAAACCTACCTCAACGAACTTACTGATACTACCCATCACATAACGCCAAACCCTAGCATTAGTGAAGGTTATCCTCACAATCAGACCCAATTAAATGAAGTTAATCATAATTTTTAAAATCATCTGGTAATAAATAATGAAAAATTACTAGCGTTTAGTAAGTGTTTTTAGGAGGGTGTTTCAGTTTTCATAATCATTTGTAGCGTCCGTTCATTGATGTTTAAAAGCTTATAAGGCTTTCTAGGATGTTAATATTGTAGCTCTCGAAGCTGATGAGGTCTTGAGGTTGATGAACATTACATGAACTCCGATTACTTGATGGGAGTGGATGTACCCCTAGGTGACTAGGGTTGAACAACTCCTGTAGAGTGGTCGGGGGGATAAAGCCGTTGAGAAGTAGATGGTAGGGAGCCTAAAAACAATATGAATAGCTATGAACTACCATCTACTGAGAAACGGTGTGATACCGAATGGGTTACCTACAGTTTTTACGTTCTTAATCGTTGTTAAGACTTCTTGAGGTACTAAACCAGCCTTTAACAACCTCTCTCTTAATTTAGTAATCATTGAGGGGGTGTCTATCTCTAACGGGCATATAGCTTTACACCTACCACATGTAGTACATGTGAATGCTAATGGTGCTGCTTTATCTAACCCGTGTGCGAAGTATGTCCATATAGCCCCTATCCCCCCAATATACTTATAACTCCATACTATACCACCTACCTCACGATATATTGGGCAGTCACTTAGGCATGCACCACACTTAACACAGTAGGCAGCTTCTCTGAAGTCAGGGTCGTTAATCATTTTAGACCTGCCATTATCTACTAAGACTAGGTAGAGTTCCTTAGGTCCGTGAACACCTAGAGTTAACTTCAACTCTATATCTGCAGTCCTACTAGGCCCGGTAATTAATGATATGTACACAGGCATTAACTGACCTGTAGCGTTAGGAGTTACTACCCTAGAAACCAGTAACGCATCCTCAACTGTTGGAACTATCTTCTCAATCCCTGAGACACATATGTGTACTGGTGGTGCGTTAGTTGAGAATCTAGCGTTACCTTCGTTCTCTATAACGAATATTGTTGATGTATCTGCAGCTATTGCATTAGCACCGCTTATACCTACATCAGCATTAATGAACTTCTCCCTTAATTTCTCCCTAGCAACTCTAACAAGTATTGAGGGGTCTGAAGGTAATTCCCTACCTAGAACTTTAGAGAAGGTCTTAGCAACTTCCTCTCTAGTTAGATGTATTGCTGGGTATATTATATGTGATGGTTTCTCACTCCTTAACTGTATTATCCATTCACCTAAATCAGTCTCAACAACCTCCATACCTCTACTAATTAACACATCATTAAGTGATATTTCCTCAGTAACCATAGACTTAGACTTAACGATTAATTTAGCATTATGCTCTGAACATACCTTAGCTACATACTCAGCAGCGTCCTTAGCTGTATTAGCTAGGTAGAAAGTACCTCCTAAAGCCTCTAAATTCTCTTTAACCATCTTTATCAACTCATCTATATGTGCTATAGACCAAGTCTTAACCTCCCTAACCCTCTTTCTGTAGTAGTTGTAGTAGGGTAACCTCCTAAGAGCGTTATTCCGACTGTTCCAATAAGTCCTAGTAAATCTCTCTAAAGCCACCTTAAGTACTTCATTCTCCATCTCTTTAGTGAGTGCCTCCCTATAAGAATCAAACCATGAACTCATAACACCACCTCATAAAGTTAACTCATCAATAAGTTCGACAATATCTAATACATCTATATGTTTGAGGTTGTAGAACATCTCACTTATTGATGCACCATCTCTTAAGTTCTTAACACATGTTGGGCAGGCAGTAATTACAGCATCAACATTTAATGGTGATACATCATCTTTAATTCTGGTTATAGAGACTTGAGTAGATAGTTGAGGTATTAACATCCTTAGAACACCCCCAGCACCACAACATCTAGCTGCTTCCTTACTCCTCTCCATCTCCACGAACTCGATATTAGGTATTGACGTCAGTATATCTCTGGGGATATCGTAAATACCTGAATGCCTACCTAAATCGCATGGGTCGTGGTAAGTAATACGTAGCTTAACACCATCCTTAAACCTCAACTTACCTAAACGAATGTTCTCATATATGAATTGGGTTGAATGTATAACCTTAAACGGAAGAACCTCAACACCTAAGACTTTAGGGTAGAACTCGTTGAAACACCTATAACAACCCGGGCAATTAGTAATCACCTTATCAACACCTTCACTACTGATAATACCTACAACATCCTTAGCTAAAGCTTTAAACCCATCATAATCACCTAACAGGATCAATGGATACCCACAACACCTCTCCCTACGACCTAAAACCTTAAAATCAATACCAACCTTATTAAGAATACTGACCATCCTCTCATAGATGCTAGGCACTATATAAGAAGTAGTACATCCAACCCAATACAGAACACCAACCAAGTAACGCTCCCAATACTATACAGCAGGAACTAAATTAAACGTTTCGTGATAATAGGGAAGAGACTTAAAGATTTATTAGGTTTTACTTAATGTGTTAGTTGGTTGGGCCCGTCGTCTAGCCTGGTTAGGACGCCGCCCTGACGCGGCGGAGGTCCTGGGTTCGAATCCCAGCGGGCCCACCACCTCTTAATCTATCATTTATGTGTATGTGTTTTACTTATACTTAACCTTCATAATAGTGTAGAATACGTTATTACCACTCATTATAACCCACCCACAAATTCATCCTTTATTTTAAGGTGAGTTATAACTAAACCACCTGAAATTATAACCCACCCTAAAA
>Ga0080004_1150579_pt1 | contig 108638 bp, 99 predicted proteins | sample WasSprMetagenome_FD_69207 | JGI IMG/M metagenome (GOLD analysis project Ga0080004, IMG submission 69207) | Sulfidic aquatic microbial communities from Washburn Spring, Yellowstone National Park, USA - WS (SPADES assembly) (version 2) | ecosystem: Environmental > Aquatic > Thermal springs > Hot...
ACATGGCTCGTCGCCGATGTACAGCACCATTTGCTGGACTTTTCTATCTGGATATTTGTTCTTGATTAGAAGGCGGTATTCCAGCATCCTGTGAGGCATAGAAAAATCATTTGTGCTCTGAACTTCAACATGAAGTATCTTTCCGTTCTCAACCTCAAGCAGAAGATCAGCTCTTCTTTCTTTGACCGAGGGAAAAGATGGATCTAGAAAGCTTTTGATTTTTTCTCCTGTGATGTGCTCAAGGAGACTGCACAGCGGTTTGGTTAAAAGCTCCCTTACCGTCAGATCATATACTTGCATAACCTTAAGCCTATAGTAAAAGTTTTTAATGTCAGCATACCAGGGTCAGACTCTATTGAACCAAAGTCTATACAACATATTCTCAAGCGTTTTGCTACTTTAACTTTAGGGTATTCGAAAATTGCCGATAACCAGTGGTGGGGTAGAGCGATACCGATGAAGCGGAGCGTATAGTCCCCGGTGGAGTTTTTTGAAATTCCCAGTATTTTTAGAATGGACGATGAATTTTATCCTGCCTATCTTGGACAAAATGGGAAATTAGCAGCATTTACCTGGGGGAAGGAAGGTTGTTCCATGTCCCCCAGTTATTTGACCAAGTTGTTTTAAGGTTTCCAAACTTCCCAAACTTTTCCAACCAGAGATGGTCCTGGTTTCAGAGTAGTCTGGCCCGGTTGCCATCCGGATGGGGTTACTTCACCGGTTGCTCTCACATGCTGGAATGCCTTGATCTGTCTGAGGAGTTCCTCTGGATTTCTTCCAACTTCGGGAGTTAATACTTCCATTGCTCGTATGATAAAATCCGGATCAATTATGAACCGCCCTCGAATATCTACCCCAGCAGCTTCATCATAAACTCCGTAAACGGTTCCTATTTTTCCTCCCGGATCTGATAGCATAGGGAAGGGAATGCCACCTTTAATCATTTTGGATAATTCTGCTTCTTGCCATATCTTGTGAACAAAACGGCTGTCGGTACTGATTGCTAAGAACTGAACTCCCAGAGAGGTAAACTCGTTATAGCGAGCAGCGACCGCTGCAAGCTCAGTCGGTCAAACGAAAGTAAAGTCTCCTGGATAGAAGCACAGCACAATCCATTTACCTTTGTAATCCGATAGCTTTATGTTTTGAAATCCCACGCCTTCAACATAAGCATTGGCCTCGAAATCAATGGCTTCTCTTCCTACTTTGGCGGTTACGGTCATGGTAGTTCCCTCCCTGGTTGGTTCGCTTAATTCAGGACTGCTAGGTAAAATTGGACCTTTAGCAGGGCTAACACATCCGTCTTTCAGTTCTGTCATAAAGCCCTCCTGTAGTTTTATTGATTTAATTTACCTATCCTTTTTGCAAATGGATATTAACATTGCCTATAAGTGAAGTCAACAAGGTAATGGAGATATTCGAAAATCGTCGGTAAAAGCTAAGCATGCGTTAGCAATTTTTCAAACACCCCAACGGCGCATAACTATGCGCTTGACGGCTCGGCAATTCGATCGATTTCGCCGAAAGTTGAGCGCAGCAAAATTAGAAAATGGCATTAACTCTTGTTGTTGGGGAGAGGATCAAAAAATCATCTTCTCCTATAATTTTACTCCTTGGATGGTTGTTGAGGTGGTGGGGGTGGCGGTAATTGGGCCGGCTGTGGTGTCTCGGTTTCCGAAGATCCTGACATAATTGCTCTTAAAAGTTTAAGCTTTTGTAGAAATTCCGTTGAAGCATCATTTCCTGCATGGTCAATTACATGCGGAGTGATTGCCACCAAAAGCTCTGTTCTTTCCTTTGATTTGTCAGTTGAAGAAAATGCTGATCCAATATAGGGAATTTTGCTCAAAAGGGGCACCCCTGAACGAGATGTGTTGCTCTTTTCCTGTATAATTCCACCAATAACAACCGTGGTTCCATCCTTTGCGAGAAGGTTAGTTGTTATTTTCCTTTCTGTAAAGGCAGGTGAATCTATGCCGGAAACGGTATTTTTTACGGCGTCGCGTATGGTTTGCTCAACCTCCATTCTTACAATCCCACCGGCATTTATATGTGGAGTAACGTTCAGAATTATACCTGTATCCACATATTGCACAGTGTTGATTAACGTTGTGCCAGTTGTTTCGACTGATTGTTGACTTATTATCGGGGTCTTTCCGCCCACAGTTATACTGGCTTTTTGATTGTCGGTGGCAAGAAGGGTTGGTGCTGATAAAACGTTGAAATGAGTGAATGACGAGAGAAGATTAACGAGCGAAGCAATGTCTCCTCTCAATGTGCCCCAGAAGAAGCTTATACCTTGAGATGTAGCTGTACCGAGATCAAAGTTTTTATTGAATTGAGTGCCGTAATTTTGAACTAAACTGTAAGTCCCCTTTTTGCCTCCTATGTTCATGCCTTTGTTTTTGAGAAACCATTCAACCCCATACTGTGTCTCGTCGTTCAAGGTGATTTCGGCAATAAGCATTTCAATCAGCACAGCTCTTGGCAATATGTCTATTTCTTCAATGACTCGCTTAATCTTTTCATAATCCATAGGAGTTGCTTTAATGATAATGGCGTTGTTTGTTTCATCGGCTATAATGGAAACTTCTCCTGTGAGCTTAACTCCAACTGAGGAAACTCCTCCGGTGGTGGTTGTTTGAGCTTGTTGTTCGGTGGTAGTAGTAGGACCAGCTTTGCCGGGAGGTGAGGATTTTTCCTCTGCAGATACAGCTTTTTGAGGCAGATGCTGAGCTGTTTCCTTCTTACCTGTGAAGAGTTCCTTTAATATGCTCACAATGTTTTTCGCTAAGCTATTTTTTACAAAATAGACATAGAACTGTTCTCCCGAATCCCGTCCCTCAACGTCAAGCGATTTGATCCATTCTTTTGCTGTTTTAAGCAAATAGGGATCAGAAGATATAACCATCAACGAGCTTACTCGTTCCAGTGGGAAAACAACAAGGTTTCTTGATATCATGTCTTTATAGGCAGGATTAATCTTTTGGATCACTTTATCAAAGGCATCAGCGACTTCTTTCGGGCTTAGATGTTGCAACTGGATGACCTCTATGCCCATGTCTTTCAGTATGTTTGTGTCCATTGTGTGGAGTATATCAACGATAGTTCTGATATTATCCATGGCGTCGACGAAGATTAGAGTGTTTGTAACAGGGTCGGCAATCAAGGGGCGATTAGGTGAAAGAAGTGTTCGGATAATATTTTGAGCTCTGTCGGCTGTAAGATACTGCAGACGGTATACGCATAACCCCGGCTTGGGACCGCTGTCTGATCTGATTTCTTCAGGTCTTAATAGCCTTGCCCTAGCAGCCGTCGTGCGGTTGAACGGTTGTATGTAATAGATGCCGTTTCGCTCCACCACATCTATACCATGAGCCCAATAAACTTCACTTATGAACCGCAGAAGCTCTTCTCGATTGTATGTCCCTTCCATGTAAAAACTGAGTGGAATTTTAAGAGTTGGATCAAGCACATAGTTTAGCCCTAGATATTGCGCGAAAATCTGCTGGGTTACTTCAGCTATATCGGCTTTATCGAAATTCAGGACGATTTTTTGTCTTTCTTCACCTTTGGGGAAAGTAACAGGCTGTTTTGGTGCGGCTCCTTTAGGCGCAACTACACCGTATCTTGATTTAGGTTTCTGCTCGGGAAACTTTACAGGCTCTTCTTTTTTTTCTAACTGATGAGCCTCCTCGCCCTCTTTTGGCTTTTCAGTCAAGTCTTTTCCTGGTGCTCTTTCCGATGGAGGCATTTGTGGCTGAGCAGGAGGAGCCTGTGTAAGGGAAGGTTTTTGACTTACAGCGTTTCTAAGATCCTGAGGAATTAGAGGAGAAACCTCTTCTTTTTTGTTTCCTGTTGAAGCGCATCCGCCAAGAAGCCCAAATGATACAAAAATAGCTAAACAAATCCCGTACTTGACGCATCCCTTGACAGTCATAGCCTTATCCTTTTTTCTGCATGAGAACAGTTAAAGTCAGGTTGATAATTAAATCTACCGAACTTTCTTTGCCTCCCCTTGGGGCATATCTAATATTAAGTTCTCCGACCTGCACCGAAGTGGAATAATTATCCAGCCAGCTCAAAAACTGGGACAATCCATAGATATTAGCATCAAGCGAAAAAGAATACTGCACTTCCTGATAAAGCCCCGATTCCTTGGATGAAGTGATCTGGTAACTTTTGATCACCACATCTTTCTTTTCGCCGGTAGCTAAAGCTTCCTCAAGTTTTGAAGCAAATTGATAAGGATCGTTACCTGGAAATAGTTTTCCCTTTATAGCTTCCAGCTCTTGTTGACTCTTAGCCAGCCTCTCCTTGAGTTGTTCCGATTCGGATAGTTTCTTTCGATATTTCTCAACTACCTGTCGCTCTTGAGTTATTCGCTCTCGCAATCCCTTTACCTGCTCTACGATGGGCGCAAAAACTACTATGTGGACTACTACAAGCACCGCAATAGAAGCCGCTATAATCAAAGCAGCTTTTCTGTTGCGCTTCCAGAATCGAGGATCCTTAATATTACTCACATTAAAACTTAGTTTATTCTTCCATGTCGATACGAGTTTCATTGCCCCTGCGCCTTTTTGAAAGCTTCCCAATCAACGACAAATTCTATGTTAAAGAACTCCTTGTCGGATCCCGAGTCTTTACGCACCGGGGAAACGAACCTTACGTTCGTAAAACCCGGTATTTTGGCAAGTTCCCCCATGTATTGCACCGCTGACTTGCTATCACCTCTTAGAATCACCTTGTTTCCCTGGGTTAATATGAGATTGTTGATCCACGTATCTTTGGGAGTTTTTGTGGAAAGAACTTCCATAAATTCCCGAATCGGAATTACTCGTTGTGTCAAGGATTCCAGAGTTTTCTTGTCCTGTTCCATCTGTTCTACTACTTTTATCTGCTGTTCAATGGGCTTCCATTGTTCCTCGAGAGCTGCTCTTTCTTTTTTGATTCGAGACAGCTTAGTCGTTAGATGATTTTTCTCAAAGACCATGTAACCTGCAAATAGAGCGTAACATAGAAAAATAACCATAAGGCCATAGCACCACCGTGGCACCCTGGGAAGATTGACTCGCAAGGAATAATCAAACCCTCGAACAAGGGAAGCATCCAGTGTTTTGGTAAGTCCTTGGCGGATAACTTCTTCTAATGGAACACAAAAAACCACCGGTTTGTGTGGGACCTTTTCGTCGGCGTAAGTCTGTTGACTTTCGTTTTCAGATGTTTCTGTTAGGCTGGTTGCATCCAAAGTTTCTATTCCGACGGTTCTGAGTTGTTCTTGTTGTAGCGGATTCGAGCAGAAAATAATTCGGCTGCTTTGTAACTTCTTCTTTAGCATTTCCCATAATAGGCTTTTCTGGGGATTTGCTACAACCGACTCTGTGACTCCTCCTTCCTTGGTAATGTGAATCGCATGGATATTTTCGTCGATGGAGAAAAGCCCCCAGAAGGATCCGTTGTAAGGCGAGGTATGATTTGCAATAGAAGCCAACCCTCTTGCCAGCACCATAGCGTCGGGGATTATCAGGAAATTTTCAAATCTTTTTATTTCCTGGGATAGGTTTTCCCATAACGATTTCTTTGCCCAGTAGAGCGTTGCCATGAGGGATTCACGTCCTGCCACAACATCTCCGGGTAGAACAGCAGATCCGTTTTTGAAAAATACGTGCTCACTTTGGTTATAAGTAAGAACCTGCTCAATGTTTTCCTCAAGGTGTTTTGGGTAAACTCCTTTGGTAAAGAAATACTCCGAGCGGGGGAGGATAAGCATCAGCGAAGTTTTCTGCGGGTTAGCTATGTTTGCTATGGTTTTTAAGAAAGGCTCGAGCCAATTTTCAGAAGATTCTCCACCACGGGTCTCAATGGACGAAATAACCCATTTGCGCCCCTTTCTTTCTGCCGTTGCAACCAGAGTTTCTGCGCTGGTTGGGTAGATAGCAACCAGGTTTTTAGCAATCTTGAGAGTTCTAAGCATTTATAGCAGTTCCTTTATGTACTGAATCTGATAGTAAGGATCCTGCCCGGGATTATATTTAACCACAGCATAAACCACCACTCTACGGTTGCCTCCACAATCTGACCCTGCCACAATCCTGTAAAGTCCGCCAGGTTTCCATATTTGTTCTTCTGTCTTTTTTGTTTCTGTCTCTTCAGCCTTCGTATCGAGGCTTTTTTTGCTACCATAGACTGTAAAGAAAGAAAAGAAAGATGTTGTGGATGGCAGAAAGGAGGCTTTGTTGTCTTTTCGCCCCCAGAAAATTTCCCAGGACATGCCCGGCACGAGAAGGACGTTCTCTATTGCAGCAAGGGGTTTGTTATAAGGTAAATACCCCAGCTTGGCCTTTTCATAAAAATCCTTTTCTGCGCCCTGATCGCGAACGTAGTCGTCCGGGTCTATAAAGTCCAGAATTCTATCGGCAAGCATAGATGCCGAATCTATCTTGAGATTTTCTCGAAGAATTTTTACCAGATCATCTGGCGAAACGACGTTTATATTGACTTTGTTGAGTTCGTCTTCTGCCCTTACGAGAACACTACATCGGTCGTATTTTACGGTGTGGATGATTCCATCCGGCTTCCAGAGTTCATCTGTTTTCGCAGTGAGAGATAGTTCAGGATTTGCTGCGGGCATACGTGCAATTGTTTCGTATATTCCTCCGACTGCCGCATAAAATCCAATAACTCTGAGAGCAGACGTGGCACTATCGGCAAAACGGTATCGGAAAAGAAGGGCGGCATTAAGAGAAAGCCATAATACCAAAGCACATATCCACAGGCAGGCTATAATAATGACTCCTTTTTTGCTTTTAAGAGACATCATTTTTTCCCGCGTTGAGGTGATGGTTGAGATGATGGTGCTGCCTGGCTTGAGACTCCGAAAAGGTTTGGATAGGAACTTCTAGTCACCACTTCTTGTCCTTCGGATAATCGAGCCTCTACCAGAATTTTTACCGGAAATGATCCCGGCTTGCCCCATATTTCGATTGCCTGACCTGATTCCTGGTCGAAGTATTTGAAAGAAAAGGCTGCCACTGAAGGAACTGTCATAAGAGCTTCTGACTCTTTCTGGGTATTGATAAAATCATCCACCAGAGTTGAACCTTCCGGAACAGTTCCGGGCATGACCATCTGACGGTAACTGACAGAATGCTTTTCTTCGTCAAAGCGGTAATGGACTATGACGGGGCAATTCATCGAACGTCCCATGGGAGAAAAATTAGTCGCAAAGAAGATTTCGTTCTTTCTGCCGATAAAAAGTGGTCCGGTTCCAGACCTGTAAGTTATTGGTGACGTATTTAGAAAAACAAGCTGGGTAGAAAGGAGATCCATCAGATCATAAATTTCCGTCTTAAAAGGCTTTCTGGATCGCTCCCATGCTTTTATCGATAGTGATAAGGCTACAGATAAAATCCCCATGACCATCGCTCCAACAGTGATGGCTATAACAACTTCCATAAGAGTAAACCCTTTAGGGTGTCTGGGATTTTTCACTGATGATGATGCTAAAAGCAAGAGTTTCACCTCCATAGTGCAGGGTGACCCTGTATAGTTTGGCAGAAATTGTCGGGTCTTCTACCGGTTGAGCATCGACTACAACTGAAGGTTCACCGGGAAAGTCTTTGAGAACGATGGGGGAGGTAAGAGCCTTCCGGGGATCTCGGATAATTTCCTGGGCTGCAGCGTCCAGAATAGGGGAAGAATTTCGCAACTTGTCCGCATGGCTTAGATTTTTTATGGAAACACTCACCAAAGCCATAGCACTTCCGATCAGAATCGTGGCGATTAGAAGCGCCACAAGAACTTCAATCAAAGTGAACCCGCACAGGTTAAATGCTAATCTTCCGTTAACCTTCTTTTTCTTCATGCCAGTAAATGGATCCCGTGATAGGGTTCAACTCAATGAAAACTCTTCTCGAACCATCAAAAACAATTTCCAGCCTGGACGCCGATGAGGTGCCATCCGGGAAAAACGTTAAGTAATATCCGTTTTGGCTTTCTGTAAGCCCCTGTCCGTAAATGTCAACATTTTTGGGAATTTCTACTGTTTCGGTATCAAGCACAAGCTGACGATTCTCACCATCGAGCCGCACCATTTCCGAACGTCCTGATATCATGGCTCTTGTTCGAGCACGTTCCAGAGAACTTTGGACCGTAACTACAAATCCCTTTTCTTGCATCTGCCGACTACCCACAACTATCCTGGGAGCAACTATAGCAAGACCGAGAGAAACGATGAAAAGCACTACGAGCAATTCAACAAAGGTGAAAGCTTTTTGATTTGACTCAGTGTTTATCATACTGTCTCAGTATCTACCTTTTCCTAAAATTTTATGTCGCTTACACTGACAATGGCAGAAAACATACTCAGCACCATTGCTCCTATCACCAGCCCTGTTCCGATGATGACGGCCGGTTCCAGGAAAGTTATCAGTCGGCGAAGGATTTTTTCTGTTTCCTGCTCGAAGTAAGATCCAAGAGCCAGAAGTGTTTCTCCCAGTTCCCCCTTTTCCTCGCCCACACGAAGCATAGGAGCAATGCGAGGCGGAAAGATTTCTTTGCCAGCAAAAACGCTACTTACCGCTTTTCCAGCCTTTACGTTGTCATAAAGTGGAGCAAGTTCTGCTTTAATAACAGTATTTTCAACCACGTTGCGAGCCAGAGCAATTGCTCTTAAGAGCGGGACGCCAGCTCGAACCATCGTTCCCATAGCCAGAAAGAAACGGGAAAGATTAGTATAAAGCGTAAGTCGTTTTACGAGAGGAAGCTTCATAATAAGACTGTCCAGCCGCTTCCTGCCCTCGGAGCTTAAATGAAGACGTCTTACGGCGAAAAACCCGATGATCAACACTATTGGAATAACCCAGCCATACCGTTCTATGGCTATCCCGGCTTTGAGTAGCACTTTGGTAATAAAGGGCACGTTCTGCTGAAGATCCTCAAAGATCTTGGCAAACCTCGGAATAACATACACAAGCAGCACAACCATAGAGAGAAGGCTCATGCTCAGAAGGAGCGCAGGATAGATGGATGCCGAAAGAATACTTTGTTTAAAGGCTCTCCTTCGCTCGAGATATTCACTAAGTCGGCGAAGCACGGCTTCAAGAGCTCCACTCACCTCGCCAGCTCGTATCATGTGTCCAACTAAGGATCCAAAAACATCCTTATGACTTTCTACAGCATCGGAAAGAGGTTTGCCTTCCTGGACACTTCGGCTGATATCTGTCAGAATTCTCCTAAATCCCTGGTTCCGTTCCTGGCTAACGAGCAGAGTTAAGCTTCGATCCATCGGAAGTCCGGCCGAAAGAAGATCGGCAAGATCCTTGCAGAAGCCGATGATTACTTCATCGGGAATTTTCCGTCGAGCTTTTCCCTTGCCGACGGGTTCTATCTTTGTCGGATAAAGTCGGTTGCTGCGAAGCTTTCTTGCAGCCTCTTGGGGCGTTGATGCTTCTATGATCCCTTTTGCAGTTGCACCGGAAGAATCAACGGCTCGGTAAGCAAAAAATCCCATATTTTTCCTCTAACACTCCGTTAGAACAAACTCGTAACTCTAAGCACCTCTGATATGGTAGTGATACCTTCAAGAACCTTCTGACATCCATGGAATATCAGGGGTTGATAGCCGTATTTTCTAGCAAGCTTGGCAAGTTGAGTTGCTTCCTGACCCGCCACAATTGCGGATCTGATCTCGTCCTTTATGGGGAAGAGTTCAAAGATACCTTCTCTCCCTCGGAATCCTGTAAATCCACATTCTTTGCATCCAACATGACGCCAGAGTGTGAGTTCTTCTGGAAGATTCTCCGTCCATTTGCTTAATGCCTGGATGTCTTCTTTGCTTGCACGATATGGCTGTTTGCAAAATGGACAGAGCACTCTTACGAGCCTTTGAGCCATAACGGCAAGAAGGGAATCGGCGATAAGGAAGGACTCAATTCCCAGGTCACGAAGTCTTGTGATAGCACCAGGAGCGTCGTTTGTGTGCAGGGTTGAAAAAACAAGATGTCCTGTAAGAGCCGACTCTATGGCAATATCTGCCGTTTCGTGATCTCGGATTTCTCCGATAAGCAACACATCTGGGTCCTGGCGCACAAGAGATCTGAGAGCGTTTGCAAAAGTTAGGTTGATTTGTGGTTTGACCTGTATCTGGTTTATGCCATCGATTTGATACTCCACCGGGTCTTCGACGGTTATGATTTTTTTCGTTGATTTGTTGAGCCGTCTGAGAACGGCGTAGAGAGTGGTAGTTTTTCCAGATCCTGTGGGACCGGTAACCAGAATCATTCCAAAAGGACGTTCTATGAGTTCGGAAACCACATCCAGGTGTTCTTTAGCCATGCCAAGGCGTTCGAGATCATATTCCACGGCTTCCTGGGAAAGGAGCCTGAGAACCACGCTTTCGCCGTAGATGGTGGGAGCTGTGGAGACTCGAATGTCCACGTCTCTATGACCGAATCTCAATTTGATTCGACCGTCCTGAGGAAGCCTCCTTTCGGCAATGTCCATGTTTGCCATGAGTTTAAGGCGACTTATGATGGCCGGCTGCATGTTCTTGGGAGGCGAGTCCAGCTCGTATAGGACTCCGTCAATACGACATCTAACTTTGAATGCTTTTTCGGTTGGTTCGAAGTGAATATCAGATGCCCGCATATCAAGTGCTCTTGTAATGAGAACGTTTACAAGTCTCACTACGGGAGCTTCCTGAGCCATGCCACGGAGCCGCTCCAGGTCGTCTTCATAAAGTTCAATTGAGTCGCCGCCTGCTCCTTCAATTATTCTTCTTTCTTCAGGCTCGGTCATGTCAGACCCGTAAAGACGGTCTATCGCCGTTCTTATTTCATCTCTATGTCCAAGATAATAGCTAACAGGGATATCGGCAAAGTATCGCTCAAGCACTTCAAGTGGAGCAAGATCCCAGGGGTCGTTCATAATAATGGCAATGCTTGCATCATCGTATGAAATGGGAATTATTGCGTGATGGCGAAGGAAATCAACCGAAATGCCGTCGAAAAGCACAGGCCTTTCTGGATACTCACTGCTTTTAAGAACTTTCAGTCCATAGATATCTGCCAAAACTGCCAGTACAGTTTCTTCGTCCCTGATACCGATTTCTTCGAGTGCTTCCATAAGTGGCATGTTGAAATGGAAAAGATATTCCGACAGAGTGTTAATGGTTTCGTCCGAAAGGGCAAATTTTTTGCCTAGTATTTGTGCAATGTTTTCCGTATATGCAGTTTCCATTTCTTTCGTTTCTCCCATAAATCATGACTTATAAACCAGGCACTTCTTCAAAAACAAGCATTGGTAATGCTTCTGACTCGGGAAGGTCCTGGGTTTCTTTGAAAAGTTTGTAGCCTGAGGTGTCTAAAAACTGCCAGGCTTTCAAGATGTCAAAGGACGGATGATAGATTACCGATAGCCTGAATCTGGATGGAAGTAACGGTTTTTCATGGGCGATAATATTGGCAAAAACGTTGTTTATCTTTGATGCAGCCTCAACAATCCCGCGTTTTACTAGATTCTGCTGGGGTTGATTGATATAATCCTGCAAAGCCGTCCATAGATCAACAGTGTGGCTTCCTAACTCGCTGCTAATTTCATAGAACTTCTCATCCTTCATCCCTTCAAAAACGTTTGGAACTTCCACAAGAGTCACAACTTCTGGGGACCAGCCAAACCCGTTACGTTCTTCCTTCGTTCTTACCGGATCCATCAATTCTTCTGCTGCATCACGGGATATGCAGAGCATTATTGGAAGATATTGTCCAAGGGGCACAACCGTTCCTTCACTAATCTGACATCGGCGGACGTAAAAGGATAGTCTGGCAAAATACACTCTAAGCCAATAGACCATTCGCATTCTGGTAAGATACCCGAAGTAACTCCTTCTGGGGAGTTCTTCGGCAGCAATGCGAACAGCTTCTTCCACATCTTCCAGGTCTTCCTCACTTTCCAACCCAAGCGATGCCTTAAACTGGTCTTCCAGGTCCTTTACTTTAAAGAGATCGTTATCCACTTCGATGTCTCTTTCGTCCAGATCGCGAGCCAGTTCAAGAAAGATTATGGATTCTGCAATAAGATTCCACATTGGATCCGACGAACCCGTGTCAGTGGTTTTTAAAACCGAGCGCAGACGAGTTCTGCTTTCTGCCCATTCGTCTTCTACCGTCGCGAGAGATATTGTTTCCAGCAAGTGTCTTTCTCCATGAATTTTGGCAAATTCCTGGTACCCTTTGTAAATGTTACGAAGAAGATCCATTTTGTCCTGTGTTAGCGAAAGGGAATAGGTTGCTATCATGCCTCTATCCCAGGGAGGGCAGTAAGGTGGCTTTATGAAACCGAGTATTTGCATGGATGGAAGCATTAGCTCGAGAAAGCGGTAATATGAATCGGGAAGGTGTGAAAATGGAAATAGAAAAACCTGTTCCAGGAGAGTTGTTTTCTTCATATTTGGCACCTCACAGCGTGTTTAATGGGTTTTCCACTTCGTCCCAAAAAAGTGTTGAGGGTTTAGGGATCCCTCTGACTTTTACCATTTCTTCGATAGCACGATGTATTGCATTTTTCCCAATGTCTCCCAGATCTTCCGAGAATTCATTTACAAAAGCGTCTATGTGCTTGTCGATGATATGCGTTTCCATCTCGTTTGCATACATTTTTATGAAGGGATAGGACTCTTCCCTGTGAGATTTGGCATACAAAATGCTGTTTTTCAAGGCTTCGTTAATTAAGCGAGCGTATCCCTTTGATGCTAACTCTCGCCTTACGGCAATAATGCCAAGAGGTAACGGAACCGAGAAAGTTTTATTCCAAAGTTCTCCGAGATCTAGGAGTTTTAAGAGTCCATAGGATTGGTATGTCCACCGACCTTCATGGATGACCACCCCAGCATCCACCAGCCCAGCTTTAATTGATGGCATAATGTCGCTGAAGAGCATTTCACGTCTTGGGCCTTCGTGTAACTTGAAAATGTCAAGGAGCATGGCGGCCGTTGTGCCTTTACCGGGGATTGCTATGGAAGCATAACGAAGTTCTTCCATGGAAATGGGTTGCTTTGAAACAATTATCGGCCCGTCCTTCCAGGTTAAAGCACCTCCAGATGTGAGAATGGCGTATTCATCGGACAGATTGAGATAGGACCCTACGGATATTTTCACCACATCAAGGCTCTTGGCTTGAGCCATTCTGTTTAGTTGCTCAACGTCTGAAATGATGTATTCGATGTTAAAAGGCAAAGACGGGATCCTCCCATTCACAAGCCCGTAAAATATAAAGGTATCGTTAGGGCATGGTGAAAAACCTATTTTCAATCTGTCGTTCATGTATCCTCTCCCAAAAATCGGTTTCTTCTGATGTTCTCACGGATTTTTCGGTTATGCAAGAGGTTCGTTTAAGATGCTACTAAAGAGAATTTTTGTTGCACAGGCACATGCATTGAGTACAGCCCTGTCTATCTGCCAGCGTGATTTGTCTCTTTCGCCGGCTCTGTTGCTTACGCCTCTGATGGCAATAACCGGAATTCCCATTCTGATAGCACCAAGAACCACGGCAGAGACTTCCATTTCTTCAATCCAGGCTTTGTAAACTTTTTGCCTGATCATGGCAACTTCGGGTGATCCGCTTGCAAGTCCTACAGAACAGCTTGGGCCATACCAAACTCTGAAAGAGAGATCTGAATTTTGTTTTCTATTCAAGCACCGTGTTGACTCGCGGAGTAAAAGATCCCTTGGATTATAGATTCCTGCCGGGAGCAATTTTTCTGCTTTTTCGAAGTTAAGAGAAATTCTGCCGTGGATAGCATCTTCCAGGTTTTCTAGAGGTGAAATACCAATGGCTTCATAGGATGAGATTTGATCTATGTTATGCCAGACTCCTTCATCTCCCATAACGCATTCTGTAACCACGACCACGTCTCCTATTGAAACCGGTGATGACTCATAGGCTCCCGCGATGCCGAAATTTATAATGATCTGAGGTTTAGATGATTTTTCAGCTAATGCGCCAACGGTAAAGGCGGCATTTACCTTTCCTATACCCGTTGTGGCTAGCAGAACGGTTCTTCCTTTGGAATCCTCTAATTTCCACAGATTCTGTCCGTGAAAGGGACAGACTTCAACTCCCTCGTATTCTAATAAAGGCTCCAGTTCCTTTTTTACGCTGGCCAGAACCCATGCTAGGGGTTTTAACTTGCCATTCATTTTGCTCTACGGTTAAAAAGTGATCGTAAAAATTTTTGCAGGTTCACTTGTTCAAGATAAGGTATAAACTTTTTAGATTGCGGGGTAAAGAGCGGTGAAAGTTATCGTTGCAAAGACAGCCGGATTTTGTAACGGCGTTCGCTACGCCCTTGATGTGACTCTTGAAGCAGTAAAGCGACGCAAACCAGATGAGGTCATTTGCACCTATGGTCCCCTGATCCATAATCATCAAGTATTAGCGATGCTAAGAAACAAGGGAGTGATGGAGGTTAATTCTCCTGAGGAATGCGCAGGAAAGACCGTGATAATAAGAGCTCACGGTATTCCTCCCGATCTCCGCAGGCAGATTTATGAAAGAGCTACCAGAGTTATTAATGCCACATGTAAGCGTGTTGCTCAGGTTCAGGCTGTTATTCGTCAGCATGCTCGTAAAGGTTACCATACGGTTATTGTTGGGGATGCCAATCATGCCGAAGTTATAGGTCTTTTGGGTTATGCCGAAGGGAAGGGGATAGCTATTCAAAGTCCGGATGATATAGAAAAACTTCCAGATGATTGGGAAAAAGTTTTGCTTGTGGCTCAAACGACCCAGAATGAGGAAATTTTCGAAGAAGTTGTGAAGCGATTCCGCCAGAAGTATCCCTCTGGTGTTGTGAAGAAAACCATCTGTGGCGCAACTCATGAGCGTCAGGAAGAAGTGAGGCAGCTTGCCCGCAAAGTGGATGCCATGGTTATAGTTGGAGGCTACCATAGCGGAAATACGGTGCGTCTTGCTCAGGTTGCCGCCATGGAGGGAGTTCCAACTTACCACGTGGAAACCGAACAGGATCTAAATCCAGAGGAAATGTCACGTTACAGGGTTGTGGGCGTGTCTGCTGGAGCTTCGACTCCGCAGTGGATGATCGAAAATGTAGTTCGTTTCCTGGAAGGCATTTCACACCGTCAGGCTTCTATAAAGGATCGCATTTACGATGTTTATAGAATGCTCGTCTATTCTCAGGGTATCTTTTTCTTGACTGGTTTGTTTTCCACCTTTTCTGTGGGCTTACTGCTTGGAGTTAGACCCAGTTTGATGATTGCATTCCTTACCGGCCTGTTGTGTTTTGCCATGCAGGTGCTTTATCGGTATCTTTCCTACGAAGGTGTGCTTTTCAACGATCCTGAATGGACGAATTTCCTTGTTAAACACAGGAAATCTCTCATTGGAGCTGCTGTTATGCTTCCTATGATTTTTTCTGGGTGTGTATGGCTTGAGCCTTGGGCAATGCCTGGCTATTCGGTGGCTGTGATCCTTGGAAGTAGCCTGCTTGTTTGGGGGGAGGATTTGCGCCTCGTTCCAGGCTTAGAATACGTAATGAAAGCTCTCTTTTGGGCTGTTCTTACGGTTCTGATGCCTTTTGGAAAAGTGCTCTTTGAGCATCCTATTGAGCTTATTGTTGTGGGTTTGCTGGTTTTTGTTACCTTTTTTATGAAGCATCTTATCCAGGATCTTATTGAAACCAGGCGAGATCGCCTTATCGGTCGAAGAACTCTTGTGGGAATCTGGGGTCTGGAGAAGACAAAAAAGAACCTATTTATCGGTATGTTCGGTTTGCTTCTTATGCTGTTTATAGGTCCTTCTGTTGGATTATTAACCAAGATGGCCTATCTTTTCATTGTGCCGCTAGGAGTATTGGCCTTTTGTCTTGGTCATTTTGTTGGAGAACGCACAATGCCTGATTTTCTAATGAGCGATCTTGTTATCGAAGGAAGTCTTATCATACCAGGGCTAATTGGATTTGCTATTCTCTAGAAGTCATGTCACGTACTGTTATTCCTGTAAGTGTAGTTATCACAACTTTTAATCGTGCTCAACTTGTTGAAGAAGCTATTAGGTCGGTTCTTTCACAAAGGCGTGTTGCTCCTCTTGAAATAATCGTCGTAGATGATGGGTCAACCGATAACACACCTCGTATTGCTGAGATCTTTAAAGGTTCCGTAAAATATGTTTTTCAGGATCATCGGGGTGTAAGTTCTGCTAGAAATCGTGGGATTAAATTATCGTCTGGGGAATGGATCGCCTTTCTTGATTCCGATGATCTGTGGCTTCCTGACAAACTTTTCCGACACTGGCAGTTTTGCATAGAGAATCCCGATATTCTCGTTTCCCAGACTGATGAGATATGGCTCAGGCAAGGGGTTCGGTTAAATCCCAGAAAGTATCATGAAAAACCGGATGGTTACTGTTTTGATAGGCTGCTTGAAAGGTGTCTCGTAAGTCCGTCGGCTGTTATGATTCATCGATCTGTTTTTAGTATGGTTGGAGTCTTCGATGAACGTCTTCCGGCCTGTGAAGACTATGATTTGTGGCTTCGTATTGGCTACCGATTTCCTATAGGATTGGTTCGAGAAAAACTTGTAATCAAGCGAGGAGGGCATGAAGATCAGCTTTCCAGTTCAGTAAAGGCTCTCGATCGTTTCCGAATATTTGCAATGGTTAAACTGCTTTTGCGGGAGCCATTGTCAGAGGAGCAGAAACAAGCTGTTATAAGGGAGCTTTATAGAAAGTGCAGAATTTATGCTACTGGAGCGAGCAAGCGAGGCAAAGTGTCTCATCAGGGATTTTTTATGGCTCTTCCAAATCTTATTAAGGAAGGACGCTTAAAAGATGAAACCGACCTTTTGCCTTATATATTGGACTGAGTATCTAAAATTTTTGAGCTTTCACCTCTTTTCCTGAAGATGATCCTTATGGGCGTATGATTAAGGTTAAACATGCTTCTCACTTGATTTACAAGGTATCGTTCATAGGAAAAATGCACATCTTCTGGCCGATTGCAGAAAATTACGAAGGTGGGTGGTGCTACGCTGGGCTGGGTTATGTAGTAAAACTTTATTTGTTTTCCAGAAGTCATAGGCGGATGATGTTTTTCGACAATTTTTTCCAGTGCACGATTAAGCACTCCAGTTCCTATCCTTGTTGTGTACTGTTGATACACCTTTTCGATTGCAGGGAAGAATCTGCCAATATTTTTTCCTGTAAGCGCTGAGCAGGGAATAATGGGTGCATAGTCAAGAAATTTGAAGCGTTCGTTGATTCTAGCCAGGAGATTTTTGATCTCCTGCTGTGATTTGTCTGCTATTGCATCCCATTTGTTAATTCCTATAATGCATCCTTTCCTGGCTCGCTGAATGTAGCCTCCAAGGTGTAAATCCTGATCGGTTACCCCTTCCTGAGCATCAATCAGGAGTATAGCCACATCAGCATGATCAATGCTTTCAAGAGCCTTTCCAACAAAGATTTTTTCGATCCTTTCTTTTATTCGCGCTTTTCGCCTTATCCCGGCCGTGTCTATGAAACAGAAACGGTGACCATCCCGTTCAAAGTATACTTCTACCGGATCTCGGGTCGTTCCCGGCTTAGGACTTACGTGGACTCTAGGAAAACCGAGAATCTTGTTGATCATTGTTGATTTTCCTACATTAGGACGACCAACTATGGTGACTCTGATAGCTTCTTTTTCATTTGCCTTGCCTTCAAGAGTTGTCTGTGTAAAAGACAGGGATTCAACAATATGATCCAGGAGTTCTTCTGTGCCTATACCATGCAGAGCACTTATGGGATAGAGCCTTTCTATTCCAAGACTGTAAAATTCAGCCAAGATTAGCGGTGCTTTGCCGGGATTGTCTATTTTGTTGACAACGAGAACAAAAGACTTTCCGGATCGGCGAAGAAGATCTGCGATGAATCTATCTTCTTCATTTAGGCCGTCTTTTCCGTCCGTGACGAATAAAATAAGGTCGGCTTCATCTATTGCGAACATAATTTGATTGGTTAATGTCTCCTGGGATGATGAGTCTTCCAGAGTTGAAAGTCCTGCCGTGTCTATAATGGTAAACAGATGCCCTTTCCATTGGACTTCGCCGTATAGTCTATCCACCGTTATACCGGGTTGATCATCAACGACGGCTTTGCGCTTACCAATCAACCTGTTAAAGAGGGTAGATTTGCCAACATTGGGACGCCCTACAATAGCTACAACAGGAGCGGTCATCTTTAACTAATCCCCTTCTATTGACTCATAGATGCAAGGAATTCCGCGTTGTTTCTGGTTCCTGCCATTTTATCCAGCAGAAATTCCATTGCGTCTACAGGATTTAACGGCGAGAGGAGTTTTCGTAAGATCCATATTCTGTTGAGATCCTTGGGTGGCAGAAGGAGCTCTTCTTTTCTTGTGCCTGATTTGTTTATATCAATTGCCGGGAAAATACGGCGGTCAGCAAGTCTTCTATCGAGAACAATTTCCATATTGCCGGTGCCTTTGAATTCCTCGAAGATTACTTCGTCCATTCTGCTTCCTGTATCAATAAGAGCGGTGGCAACTATAGTAAGGCTTCCACCTTCTTCAATATTACGAGCCGCTCCAAAGAAGCGTTTTGGACGATGAAGAGCGTTAGAATCCAAACCTCCAGATAAAATCTTACCACTTGGAGGAACTACGGTATTGTAGGCTCTGGCCAATCTTGTAATACTGTCTAGCAAAATAACTACGTCCCGTTTGTGCTCTACAAGTCGTTTTGCCTTTTCTATAACCATTTCAGCTACCTGTACATGACGTTGAGCAGGCTCATCGAAGGTTGAACTTACAACTTCTGCTCTAACGTTTCTTTCCATATCGGTAACTTCTTCCGGTCTTTCATCAATCAGAAGGACTATCAGATAAGCTTCCGGGTGATTGCGAGCTATTGCATTGGCAATATTCTGGAGCAACATCGTCTTTCCGGTTCTAGGTGGAGCAACAATTAGCCCTCTCTGACCAAAACCAATAGGTGTTAGCAGGTCCATGACTCTGGTGGAAAAATTATCCGGTGTGGTTTCCAGCTTGATTTTCCTGTTGGGATAGATTGGAGTCAGGTTGTCGAACAAGATTTTTTCCCTTGCTACTTCTGGTGGTTCGTAATTGATCGATTCAACCTTTAGAAGGGCAAAATAGCGTTCGTTATCTTTTGGAGGTCTCACCTGACCTGAGACAGTGTCTCCAGTTCTTAAATTGAATCGTCTGATTTGTGACGGGGAGACATAAATATCGTCGGGGCCGGGAAGGTAATTGTAATCCTGAGTCCTCAGAAAACCGAATCCGTCCGGTAAGATTTCCAGCACTCCCTCACCGTAAACAATACCGTTCCTTTCCGCGTGGCTCTGGAGAATGGCAAAAATGAGATCCTGTTTTCTCATTGATGCTGCGCCTTCAATTCCATACTCTTGTGCTATACGAATAAGAGTCTGTATATTTTTGCGCTTGATTTCTGTAAGGTTCAAAACCCCTCCAGTGGGTAAACTCTCGACGAGAGTCTCCTGTTCTTGAGCCAATTCGGCGTCTTTTTCATGCTTTGTAATTGCCATAGTTTTTCTCCTTTTCCCGTGAACTTAAGTTTTTCTGATAACGCATTTAATTGTTTAGTCCGGAATATGCGGGGACTTGGGATGATAAGACTTTAGAAACCAAGACGTACCCAGAAACTTGGTTGTTCAGCTCCTTTGTCTATTTTTTCTTTACATTTCTTGAGCATATTTTCTGCTTCTTGCAATTTCTTAATTTGAACCAATTCGGACGGATAATTTGCCAGAGCGTATTCAAGTCTCTTTTTGGCAGCAGTGTATTTGCCGCGTATGTAATAAAATTTCGCTACCTTTAATTCGTAATCTGCAAGCTTTTGCCTGCAGATAGAAGCTTGATTTGCCGCTTTTGCAGCGTAGGGAGTTCCAGCATAAGCCTTGGTAATCCTGTCAAAGACAGAAAGAGCTTTATTTAGCTGTTCGTGGTCTCTTTCCACATCTTCACCCATCTTGAAGTAACTCATACCAAGTTGATAAAGAGCATACGGAGCTGCTTCATGGCCAGGATGAAGTCTTGCAAACTGCTCATAAGCCACTGCTGCTTCAGCATATTTCTTGTCGAGGTAGTAAGCATCGCCTAACTTCAGCTCCGCCAGGATCACATGTTTGCTGTATGGATACTGCTCTATCAGTTTTTGAAATGACTTTTGAGCTTCCCCGTATTTCTTTTTGCGAAGGCTTTCAAGACCTTTCCATGCCAACTGGTCGGGAGAAGACTCAGTGGTTTTACCCGATTCGAAAAGATCTTCAAAATAAAATCTGGCTAAATCAGTTCCGCAACCATAAAGAACTACCGTAATCAAAGCCAGAGAACCTATTTTTAACCACCACTTGACAAACATTTTTAGCATGTTAACGCTCACAATTGTCGCTCATTATACTTTTTGCTTAGCTCGGTACGTTTGGTTCTTCCCAGTTTATGAACTTTTAAAGACTTTCCACGTACTGGCTCGCCGAAAAGGCAGCAACTGCCCCATCACTTACGGCCGTAACAATCTGTCGTAATGGCTTAACTCTTACATCGCCTGCAGCGAAGACTCCTTCGACGGATGTTTGCATTCTTTCATCTGTAATTATAAAACCCTGTTCATTGACCTTAATTTCTTTAGGAAGAAAGGAAGTATTGGGTTCCAACCCTACGAAGATAAATACTCCTTTAGTTGGCAGTTCAGATGTTTCCTGATTTGATTTGTTGAAAAGAGTTATTTTCTGAACCCCTTCATTTCCTCCTGCGATTTCGCTTACTGTGGTATTCATGACCGTGGTAATTTTGCTATTTTCTGCCACACGATCCTGAAGGATCTTCGTGGCTCGGAAACGGTCTCGTCTGTGAACCAGGAATACCCTGGAAGCGAAGCGGGTTAGGTAGAGAGCTTCCTCAAGAGCCGAATCACCTCCACCCACCACCACTACATCCTGATCCCGATAAAAAGGGCCATCGCAAACTGCGCAGTAAGAAACCCCTTTTCCGGTAAATTCCTTTTCTCCTGGAACGTTTAGCTTTTTGGGCGTAGCCCCGGAAGCTATTATAATAGATTTGGTTTCGATAACACCAGCCGAGGTTACGATTTTCTTTATTTTTTCTTGCACATTATTGATGCCTTCTACCGTAGCGTTTATTTTCTCTACGCCGAAAACCTCCATATGTTTTACAAATCTATCGGAGAGTTCAAAGGCATCAATTCCATCTGGAAATCCAGGATAGTTTTCTACTCTATGGTAGTTAAGAAGCTGGCCCCCGGCAGAAAACTGCTCTATCACAGCCGCACGGAGGCGAGCTCTACCTACATACATACCAGCAGCACAACCTGCAGGACCAGCTCCAATAATGACCACATCGTAAATCATTTTTTGACTTTTGCCTCCACGGCTAAAGGGCTGAACTTAAGGGAGGTCTCTTGGTGTAAACTTTCATTTTACGAAACTATTCTATCAATGACTGCGGCTATTTGTGACTTTGCTACGGCTCCAGTAATTTGTTCAACCACTGATCCGTTTTTGAAAAAGATCAAGGTGGGAATGGCACGAATGCCATACCTAGAAGGAGTTATCGGATTTTCATCAACATTACACTTTCCGATTTTGATTTTTCCAGCATATTCGTTTGCCAGTTCTTCTATCACCGGAGCAATAGCACGACAGGGACCACACCAGGCAGCCCAGAAATCTACCAATACTGGAATGTCCGATTTGGTTACTTCCTGCTCAAAGTTCTTATCCGTAATTTCCACCACGTTTTTTCCGGCCATAGCAAATCTCCTTCTTACAGTCCTGTTGAAACTTCCCTGTGAAACCATGTCGGTACTTGAGTCGCACGCACCAAACCTTAACAGGTCATTTTTCTTATAGCGATCTTTCCAATATATGTCAATCTTTGTCTGGAAGGTGCTCTAAAAATCTCCAGCACTGTTTTACCGAGCGTAAGCTAGCCATCCCTTGAGGAGACCTCTCGTTATCGCTTGGTGTGACAGTCCTTTTTATTTGTCATGCCGGGCGGATGAAAGGGGTTCCATGAATAGGATCCTAACTTCGTCGTTCTGACCGAAGGATAGGGGAAATTCTCAATTATTGCCAAAAAAGCAATAAAAAAGAAACGTCAAAACAACGTCAATAATTTAGAACCATCTCGTTTTTGTTTGGAAGATCTAGGCTCTCAGGAATTTTCGAGATTTTACGATGGCATGTCGTAAGGACCCTGATCCCGCAATCCAAAAGGTTAACTTAACTGTCCCATTTGGGTAACTAATGCTCTTAGCGCCTTCATTCTCGGTTGAAAAAGCCATAGGCCGAAAAAGCTTATGATAAGAAGAAGAATTATGGAATTTCTATCGGCTCCCATGAGCCCTAAAGCTAAAGCGTAAAATGAGACAGAAAGAGCCATGGAAGCTGGAACAAGATGTGCCTGAGCGTAGTTTTTTGCAACGGTCGAAAGAGTTTTAGTCTGATTGTTAGATGTTCCTTTCTGAACCGGTTTGAGAAAACGATTTTTGAACCACGAACCAATCAAAATTTCAACAATGCCCATTCCGATTAGAATATTTCTGAGTTGCACAAGTTGTTCACTTGAAAATCCCTTTATTAAAGGCTCTTTTCCAGTTCCAGTGATAGCCCATGAAGCTCCAGCAACAATTATGCCCATCGTGAAAAATATCAGCCACAGGATGGAAACAGAAGTGAATATACGCCGTAAAATTTTTGCTAAATCTGATTCCTGATATGGATTCATGCGAATTCCTCTAAGATAGCTTGCTTAACTATTTATGGGAGCTTTTAAACCAAATTTCCCCAATTTTTATTTCCGCAGTACATGCCTATCACTGTTGGAAAGTAACTAACTAAACTTTAATCCGCCGCTTTAATCCCGCTTTTTGTAAAAAGACAAGATTTTCTGCGGCGGATAATTTCAACGTTTTACTTTCAAGAAAGAAACTTCTTTTTGAGTTCATCCCAGGGGGCAAAGGCCATTATTAAGCCAGCCGTTATCAGGTAGATAGCGAATAATGAGGCAGGAAAAGTTAGGTAAAAAAAGGCGTAGATAGGGAAGGCAGCTACACAGGAAAGAACAAACTTAATTACCCACTCAGTCCACTTTTTTTGCTCTTTTTTCTCACTCATAGTTGTTACCCATCCTTTCACCACGGTTGTTCTTCTTATTTCGACTTTGTGTTCTTTTTCTCACACATTTTTTCTTTCCATTCTTTTTTGAATATGTCAAGTTCCTATCGCACACTTTTTGTTTGCGTCCTTAAATTTGTTTGTGTATATAAGCACATGATGGTTATTTCAAGTTTGTGTGCTACCTCAATGAAAAAAGGTTGTTACTAACGTGTCTTGGGTAAATCAATATATGTCCGTTAAGGAAATTTTGTGTGTTGAGTTAATTTGAGGAGGAAAATGATGAGTGGACCAACAAACCAAAGCATTCTTGTTGTAGGCGGTGGAATGAGCGGAATGACGGCCGCTATTGAAGCCGCAGAAGCAGGTTACGAAGTGTATCTCGTGGAAAAAAATCCATACCTAGGGGGAAGGGTAGCCCAGCTTAACCAGTACTTCCCAAAACTCTGTCCCCCATACTGCGGCCTTGAAATCAACTTCCGCCGCATTAAACAAAATCCTCGTATCCACGTATTTACGCTTGCTCAGGTGGAATCAATCTCAGGAGAAGAGGGCAATTTCGAAGTTACCATCCTTCTTAAGCCTCGCTACGTAAATGAAAAATGTACCTGCTGCGGAAAATGTGCCGAAGCTACCACAATCGAAATCGACAATCCTTTTAATTACGGTATGGATAAAATAAAGGCAGCTTATCTCCCTCATGACATGGCTTTTCCCATGAGGTATGTGATTGATCCTGTCCTTTTGCAAAGTCCGGAGGCTCAGAAAGTAAAAGAAGCATGTCCTTACGATGCGATTGATCTCACCATGGAGTCTAAAACCATTAAGCTTTCAGTAGGTGCTATCATATGGGCTACAGGTTGGAATCCCTATGATGCGAAAAAGCTAGATACCTACGGTTTCGGTGTTTATCCTGATGTAATCACCAATGTTATGATGGAACGAATGGCAGCAAATAACGGTCCTACACAGGGACGGATAGTTCGACCTTCTACGGGACAGCCTCCGAGAAATGTTGCTTTTATACAATGTGCTGGCTCTAGAGATGAGAACCACTTGCCGTTCTGCTCAAGTATTTGCTGTCTGGCTTCAATGAAGCAGGCTACCTACGTACGAGAACAAATTCCAGACGCTACGGTTTACATATTCTACATAGATATTCGAGCAACAGATCGTTATGAGGACTTCTATCTTAAGGTAAAAAAGGATGAAAAGATCGTATTTTTCAAAGGTAAAGTAGCAAAAATTTTCCCCAGTGAGAACTCTGATCAACTCATTCTCCGAGTTGAAAATACGATGACAGAGGAACTGGTTGAAATGCCCTTTGATCTGGTTGTCCTAGCAACCGGCATGGAGCCCAACACTGCCGTGGAGCCTCTGCCTCTTCCTGTAGCTTATGATGATTATCGGTTCTTGCCAGGGCCAGTTGTTCAGCCGGGTATTTATGCCGCCGGATGTGTTAGAAGTCCTTTGAATGTTGCTGAGTCTGTACAGGATGGGACTTCGGCGGCTATTCGAGCCATAAAATCGATCGTGGTAAGGAGGTAATCCCATGGAAAAAAAGATCGGTGTTTATATATGTTCAGGGTGTGGCATCGGAGAAGCTATAAATGTTGAGCAACTAGGAAGCGTAGCGAGCGAAAACAATGTGCCTGTTTGCCGAAGCCACAATGTATTGTGCAGTAAGGACGGAGTGCAGGTTATAAAAAATGATATCGAGCAGGAAGGAGTCAACACAATTGTTATTGCCGCCTGCTCTCCTAGAGTTATGTACGATGTTTTTTCTTTTGATGGATGTATCGTTGACAGAGTGAACCTCAGGGAACAGGTTGCGTGGTGCCAACCCCCTGGCGATGAAAATACTCAGATGATGGCCGAAGATTATCTTCGTATGGGGCTGGCAAAGGTTAACAGAATGGAACTTCCTGAACCCTACAAGCCCGATACGGAGATGTCCAAGGATATATTGGTGGTGGGTGGTGGAGTATCCGGGCTGTCGGCGGCACTGGCTGCAGCAGATGCTGGGTATAAAGTTACTCTGGTGGAAAAATCGGCAGAGCTTGGCGGATTTCAGAAAAAAGTTAAAAATATTGCAACTTTTCCGTACAAGAGAGGTCTCCAGAGCAATCCTGTTGGTGATCTGGTTCAGAAAGTTCAAAATAACGAAAATATTACGGTTTATACTGAAGCCAGAATTGAAAGCACTGCAGGCGGCCCAGGACTTTTTGATGTGACTATTTCGCAAAATGGTTCCAGCGTTACCCACCGATTTGGGGCCATCGTTTTGGCTACCGGTTGGGTTCCTTATGATCCTAAGCAACTTGATGCTAAATTGGGATACGGTCTTCCTAACGTCATAACAGGCCCTGAATTCGAAGAAATGATTGCTCAGGGGGCAATAAAACGTCCGAAAGATGGAGGCGAAGTAAAGAATGTTGCCTTCATCCTTTGTGCCGGTTCCAGAGATCCCAATCATCTTCCTTACTGTTCCACCGTTTGTTGTATAGCATCTCTGAAGCAAGCCCTTGAAGTGAAACGTCAGAATCCCGATGCTAATGTGTTTATTGTTTATAGAGAAATGAGAACACCTGGGCAGTCGGAAGATCTCTACAGAAAGGCTCAGGAAGAAGGGGTTATTTTTATAAGATGTCAGAGCCCAGAAGTAAGTAAGGGGATTCAAGGACTTACGGTTAAAGGTTTTGAAGATCTGGTAGGTGATGAAGTTATTATTGATGACCTAGATCTTGTTGTCCTTGCCACAGGAATGGTTCCGACTACGTCTTTTGGCGAAAATGTCCTGGCAGCGGAGAAGAAGGAAGGAGAAGAGGAAGCTGTTCCGACCGATGTCATTCTGAGATCGGATATTCTTAATCTTCAGTATAGGCAGGGACCTGAAGTGCCCATATTGAAATATGGATTTCCTGATTCTCACTTTATTTGCTTCCCCTATGAGAGCAGGCGAACGGGTATTTATCCGGCTGGCTGTGTAAGAAGACCAATGGGAATTGCTTCGGCGATCGAAGATGGAGCCGGAGCGGCCATGAAGGCTATCCAGTGTATCGAACTCGTTCATAAAGGAATGGCTGTTCATCCAAGAGCTGGAGACACATCTTTTCCGGAATTTTTCATGCAGAGATGTACGCAGTGTAAACGATGTACAGTGGAATGTCCCTTTGGAGCTATTAACGAAGATGAAAAGGCAAATCCGCTTCCACAGCCTACAAGATGTAGGCGTTGTGGAGTCTGCATGGGTGCCTGCCCAGAACGTATTATCTCTTTCAAGAACTACTCTGTGGGCATGATAGGTGACATGGTCAAGTCTATCAATGTTCCTGATGAGTATGAAGAAAAGCCTCGTATACTGGTGCTTGCCTGTGAAAACGATGCCTATCCGGCTCTCGATATGGCAGGTATTCGCCGCATGAAATATAACCCCTGGGTGAGAGTAATTCCTCTAAGATGTTTGGGATCAATGAACCTTATTTGGATCGCTGATGCATTGTCCTCCGGTATTGATGGAGTTTTATTGTTGGGTTGTAAGTACGGCGACGATTATCAGTGCCACTTTATAAAGGGTAGTGAATTGGCCAACATAAGGTTAAGCAAGATCAAAGAAACTCTTGATCGCCTTGCTCTTGAATCTGACAGAGTTCGCTTTGAAACGGTGTCCATTTCAGACTATGACAGGTTGCCAAAGATTCTGGATGAATTCGCCGAACGGATTCAGGAAATTGGGCCAAATCCTTATAAAGGTTTCTAGGTTTAATAGTGGCGTGAGGGCACATGAAAGGGCAAAAAGTGTCCTCACGCCTGGAAAACATAAGATGAAAAGGAGGAAATCAGCATGAGCGTTAAGGTTGATCCGAATCTGATGAAGGAGCTTCAACTTTTTGGGTTAAAGGATGCGAGTAAATGTTTTCACTGTGGGAATTGCACTGCGGTGTGCCCCCTTTCGGAAGGGAAAACCCCATTTCCCAGGAAGCTGGTAAAGTACGTTCAACTTGGGCTTAAAGAAAAGATTTTGAAAAGCCCTGAACCATGGCTTTGTTACTACTGTGGAACCTGTTCTGAAAAGTGCCCCAGAGGAGCTGATCCTGGAGAAACAATGATGGTTATGAGACGTTATTTGACGTCTCAATATGACTGGACGGGTTTTTCTCGCAAGTTTTACACGTCAGAACGGTTTGAGATTGTTGCTATTCTTATTGTGGCGGTTCTGGTGGGCATAGGTCTTTTGATTTTCAATACTGGAAAGCCCGATTGGGAACATGCAAGGTTAAACTCTCTCTGGCCCAAAGAAAAGATAGAAATAGCCGACCTGATTATGGCGGCCGTTCTTTCTTTTCTGCTTTTAAGCAATGCCTATCGTTGTATCAAATTCGTAATGGGTGATCTTCTCGGAAAGATACCTTTTAAATATTACAAAGAACAATTTCGCGAATTGATTGTTCACTTCCTGACTCAGAAACAGTTTTCCAAGTGTGAAGATAAGAAGCAATGGCTTGTTCACCTTCTTATAATGACCGGGTATAGTACGGCTTTCCTACTTGTTGTTGGATTGATCCGTCTTTTCCAGAGAGATCACATTGAATACGAATTGCTCCATCCGATTCGTCTTCTCGGATATTATTCTACAGCGGCCATCCTATATGGGTGCACTTATGCAATAATTGGGCGATTGAAAAAAAGTAAACCGCCTTATAAAAATTCACATCCCACAGACTGGATGTTTCTGATTTTGCTTGAATTGACCACCCTTACGGGAATTTTCATTCATTTCGCAAGACTTCTTGATTGGCCCTTTGTAACGTATGCTCTTTATGTGATTCACCTTATGGTTGCGGTTCCCATGCTCGTTTTGGAGGTGCCTTTTGCCAAGTGGGCTCATTTGGCTTATAGACCTATTGTAATCTACATGATGAAAGTTCGAGAGGCTTACCTAAAGGATCAAAGTGCAGAGGTAGAGGAAACCGGGAAGGTTGGTGAAGAAGCTGTGGCGTAAAATTTCTAAGAAAGTAGTTGGGATGTTCGAAAAATCGCCAGCCATGTCATGCCGAGCGTCAGCTAGGCATCTCTCGCTTCGTTCGGGGCGGCGTCTCATGATGAGATCCCTCGCTATCGCTCGGGGTGACAGCCTTTTTTACTTGTCATGCCGAGCGAATGCGAGACATCCCACAAGAAAGCCCCTCACTTCGTCGCCTAATATTTTCGAACACCCCCAGAAAGTAGTTGACATGAGCATAAATTGTGATAAATTACACAATAGCTTAGAAATGATGGATTTTACTCTGCCTCTTCCGAGGTGGAGATTGTGTATAAATTTAGTTAGCTGAACTGGAAAACTTATGTAGGAGGAGAACGGTATGGCAGAAATAGGGCATGGTGGTAAAGAAATTGTCGAAAGGATTATGGAGCCAGCTCAGGCTAAGGAGAAAATCAAAGGACTTAAGCAAATTCCTATCAGAAGTCAGATAGCAAATGAAGTGATCGGAATTGCTTATGGTTTCTTTTCTCCTCTTGAAGGATTCATGGGCAAGGCCGATCTTGATGGCGTTTGCAAAAACATGCGTCTTGCAAACGGAATCCTCTGGAGCATTCCGATACTTTTTGACTTGTCCGACGCTGAAATTTCCGATTATGGAATCAAAGTGGGTGACACCGTAGTACTCACCTACCAAGGAAATCCGATGGCCATATTCGAGATCGAGGAGATCTACGAATACGACAAGAAGACCATCTGTCAGGCGGTTTACGGGACTACAGAAGATAAACATCCTGGATGTGCAAGAACCTACGCTTACAAGGATAAGTTTATAGGCGGAAAGATTACCCTCGTTAACCGTCCAAAGATTAATCCTCCATTTGAACCTTATTTCATTCCTCCGCTAGAAATGAGAAAACGCTTTAAAGAAAAAGGATGGGTCCGCATTGTTGCCCATCAGACCAGAAACGTGCCTCATACAGGTCATGAATGGCTCATGAAAGGAGCATGGCTCCAGACTTATGGAGAACTTCCAATAGACAAACCACTAGTGGGAGTTCTTGTTAACGCTATCATTGGTGAAAAGAGAAAAGGTGATTACATCGATGAGGCGATTATTCTTTGCCAGGATGAACTGAGGAAGTCCGGTTATTTTGGTGATCATAATCATATGACTTCCCTCACTTTCTGGGATATGAGATATGCTGGTCCTAAGGAAGCCGTTTTCCATGCGATTCTCCGAACCAATTTGGGATTAACTCACCATATGTTCGGTCGAGACCATGCTGGTGTTGGAACTTACTATGGGCCTTACGATGCACATATCCTGCTTGAAAGCGTAAAGAAAGATCTGAATATTACGCCTGTTTATTCTATGAACTGGCTCTATTGTCCGCATTGCGGTGAAGTAACATCTGAAGGTCTATGCAATCACAAGAGCGAATGGCAGAAGTTCAGTGGAACCGTTATTAGAAGTATTATTCTTGATGGAGTCAAGCCACCAAGGTTGATTTTCCGACCTGAAGTGTTTGATCTGGTGATGGAATGCGCTGAGAAGTACGGCTTTGGATCTCCCTTTGTAACGGATGAATATCTCAAGAACAGAACGCCGGTATTTACCATACCACCATTGGCATAAATTTGCTTTAAGGAGGAGAAAAACATGGCAGAGGAAAAATATCCCATTAATATTTGGATTAATGAAGAACGGTATGAAAAGCTCAAAGCCGTTGGACTTGCTAATCTCTGTGAAGAAATGCTTGCTGGGCTGAAGGTTTTGAGAGTGTATGCAAATGAGGCCCAGAAAGATAAGATTCTCAAGGTGTTCCCAACGGCTAAATTCGATTCAGCCACTACCAAGAGTATTGAGCTACTTCCCAGAGATGTTAAGGATAAAATGTTTGATCTGGTTATTGAGAAAAAGACTGTTGATATTTTGGACGAGTTCTTAAGCAAATATTAACATCGTGATTTACAGGGGTATTCCTCTTACGAGAGGAGTACCCCTCTGTATGTTCTTACCGTTGCAAAATCAGTCTCTTAAAAAGTGTTTTGAGTCTTAATTTTAGAATTTGTTCTAAGATGCAAGAGATTTTTTTCACACTTAAGGCTTGACAGGAAAAGCATGGTTTCTGTAAATTTGAGTTCGGTAGTTGTTGGCGGTACTACGGGGTTAATAGCAGATCAACTTTTAGGGACAAATCGAGGTTACCATGCTTGAGAATTACGTACCGGTTTTAATTTTAGGGGTGATTTCGGTTGGCTTTGCCTTCGTGACTCTGCTCTTGTCTCAACTGATCGGAGAGCAAAAACCATCCGATGTCAAACTCATGCCTTATGAGTGCGGGAATATCCCAATAGGACATGCTCGAGAGCGTTTCCCTGTTAAGTTTTATATCATCGCTATGCTTTTCATTATCTTCGATGTTGAAGTGGCCTTTATGTTTCCATGGGCGGTTCTTTACGAAAATCTTGGTATGTTGGGCTTGGTGGAGATGTTTATCTTTGTGATGATCCTCATGCTGGGCCTTGCTTATGTATGGGGAAAGGGAGGGCTGGAATGGGAATAGAAAAGAATCTTGCTAATCTTGGGATTGTTACTACTTGCCTGGATAAACTGCTAAACTGGGCAAGAAAGAATTCCCTCTGGCCCATGACGTTCGGCCTTGCCTGCTGCGCTCTGGAAATGATGGTAACTGTCTCTGCTCGCCACGATATCGCTCGTTTTGGCGCTGAGGTCTATCGAGGCTCCCCCAGACAGGCAGATCTCCTGATTGTTCCGGGAACTCTTACAAAGAAAATGCTTCCTATGGTGCTAAGGCTTTATGAGCAGATGCCCGAGCCAAAGTGGGTGATCGCTTACGGTAATTGCGCCTGCACTGGTGGTGTCTTTAGAAGCTATAATGTGGTCCAGGGGATTGACCAATATATACCCGTTGATGTTTACATGGCTGGCTGCCCACCTAAACCAGAAACTCTTTTAACAGCAATAATGATGTTGAGGGATAAAATAGACAAGGAGTCCTTAAAGAATAGAGGGTAGAAGCTAATCATGAATCAGCAGGAAATTATAAATAGAATCCAGGAAAAAGCGTCATCCCTTGTTACGGGCACCTCCCAGGGGATAGATTGCCCTGTGGTGATGGTTGATAAGCAGCATCTTATTGAGTTTATGAAATTTCTAAAGGAAGATGAGATGCTGTCTTTTGATCTTATTTCCGATGTAACAGCAGTGGATTATCCAGGACGCACTCCAAGATTCGATGTGGTTTATCACATTTTCTCGATCAAGAACGGTCAAAGGATTCGAGTTAAAGTGCCTGTAGGAGACGGGGAGGGAGTGGAAAGCGTTACCTGTGTGTGGCGCGGAGCAGAATGGCTTGAAAGAGAAGTTTACGATATGTTCGGTGTCACTTTTTATAATCATCCGGATTTAAGAAGGATATTGATGGAAGAGGATTTCAAGTATCATCCTCTTAGAAAGGACTTTCCACTAGAGGGGATCGAGGAATAGCAAAATGACAGTAGAAGGGAATGAAACCAGAAAAGAAATGATTTTAAACATGGGACCTCAACACCCCGCAACACACGGGGTATTGAGGCTTCTCCTGCATTTGGAAGGGGAAGTAGTCAAGAAAACTATACCTATTATTGGTTATCTACATCGAGGTGTGGAAAAGCTCGGAGAAAACAGGACATATCTTCAGAATATTGTCTTTACCGACAGGCTCGATTACACCGCCGCAATGTGTAACAATCTTTCCTATTCTCTCGCAGTTGAAAAGCTCTGCGGAATCGAAGTTCCAGAACGTGCTACGGTTATTCGAGTGATTATGGCTGAACTTCAGCGAATTGCAGCGCATCTGTTGTGGCTTGGAACCTACGCTCTTGATATTGGTGCTATGAGTGTTTTCTTCTACTGTTTCCGGGAACGTGAAAAAATTCTTGACATGTTTGAAATGGTTTCGGGACAGAGGCTTACCCCTTCCTATATCTGCATTGGTGGTGTGAGACGAGATATTACCGATAAGTTCCTTGAACATCTGAAAGTCTTTTGTGACACCTTTAATGATTATGTTCGGGATTACGAAAATCTCTTAACCAAGAACCCCATCTGGGTTGAGCGACTTAGAGATGTAGCAGTTCTTCCGGCAGAAGATGCTATAAACTGGGGCACAACAGGTCCTGTCCTTCGAGCATCAGGAGTAAAATTCGACTTTAGGAGAGCGACCCCCTACTGTGGATACGAAAATTACGAATTTGATATTCCTACCGGAACCAAAGGTGACTGTTATGATCGATACCTGGTGCGAATTGAAGAAATGCGCCAGTCTATTAGGATCCTCAAGCAAGCCATGAAAAATATCCCCGACGGTCCCATTATGGCTGATGTGCCTTTCATTACTCTTCCACCTAAAGAACAGGTCATGAACAACATTGAGGCATTGATTAAACATTTTAAGATTGCTTCAGGAGCTTTCCAAATTCCTAAAGGGGAAGTTTACAGCTCGATAGAGAATCCTAAAGGGGAACTCGGGTTTTACATTGTATCCGATGGTTCAGCTAAGCCTTACCGGATGAGGATAAAATCCTCCTGTTTTGTAAACCTTTCGGCTTTGCCGTTTATGACTCAGGGCTGCCTTGTTGCCGACCTCATTGCGGCACTTGGTAGCATTGATATCGTTCTTGGTGAAGTTGATCGTTAAGAAAATTGAACCTCAGAGAGTGAGTAGGGGCGATGATACTCTTCAGCTCATGGCAGGGTGAAATTGTAGATAACAGAGGGGTGAAGCGGGCGAAAAAGCCCAAAGCTATTGCATTACCGGAAGAATTTAAACCGGGCGAGAAGATCAAAGCTTTTTTTGGATGGGATGGGATCGTAATATGCGATGATTCCGTCGATCTCATCGACATGGCTTTGAATTATGCCGAGGCGATGCTTAAGGAATCCTGCGGTAAATGCACTCCCTGCGGTCAGGGATCGAGGTTCATGCGTGGTTTCCTTGAAAAGTTAGCCAAAGGGGAAGCTACAAAGGATGATCTGAATGCCCTTCGATCTCTTGCAAATCTTATAAAATCTACTTCAAAGTGTTCTATAGGCCAAACTGCTCCTGTACCGATATTGCATGTCCTGGAGTATTTTTCGGAAGAAATTGAAAAGAGAATAGCCTCCAAGAAACCGGCTCAACCTGGAAATTATCGTTATGCCGTTACTGCGCCATGTAAAAATGCTTGTCCGAGCAATCTTGATATTCCCAGGTATGTGGAGGAAATCAAAGAGGTACGTTTTGAAGAATCCCTGGCAACTATAAGAGAAATGACCTGTCTGCCGGGAACTCTGGGGCGAGTTTGCGTTCGTCCCTGTGAATCTAACTGTCGTCGAGCCCTTGTTGAAGGGCCTGTGTCCATAAAATGGCTTAAAAGATTTGCGGCCGATTTTGAATTGGAACACAGGAAAAAACCGCAAATTCTCAAAGTTCCGACTAGTTCGGGGAAGCGAGTTGCTATTGTGGGAGCTGGACCTGCGGGACTTTCATGCGCTTTCTATCTTGCTCTTAAAGGACACAGCGTGACCATATTTGAAAAGTCAAAAGAACCCGGTGGTATGGCTACTTATGGAATACCCGATTACCGTCTCCCTCGAGGAGTCCTCACCAGACATGAGGTTGATATTATTAAGGATCTTGGAGTGGAAATACGCTACGGCGTCGAAGTTGGTAAAGATGTCATGATAATGGATCTTCACAGAGACTATGATGCTGTTTTCATAGGTGTCGGAGCTCAGACTAGTGCAAAGATGGGAATAGAAGGTGAGGACAAGGGATATAGAGGGTTTATCCCCGGCGTTAGGTATCTTTACGATATCAATAATGGCATAGATCCTTATCCTGAAGGTAAGCGAGTTGTAGTGGTGGGTGGCGGTAATGTGGCGATGGACTGCGTTCGCTGCTCTTTCAGGATAGGTAAAACTGATGTGCATCTCGTTTATAGACGGTCTCGAGCAGAAATGCCAGCGGACCCAGAGGAAATTCACGATGCAGAGGAAGAAGGTGTGGTCTTCCATTTCCTTTGTAATCCTACCAGAATAATTGAGCAGGACGGTAAAGTGGTGGGAGTTGAACTTATCAAGATGGAACTTGGTGAGCCAGATCAAAGTGGACGAAGACGACCGGTTCCTGTACCCGGATCTGAATTTATCCTCGAAACTGATATCTTAATTCCTGCAATAGGCCAGGCTGTCGATCTTTCTTTTCTAGCGGGCTGTAGCGATATAAAGCTTACCAAATGGAAAACTATAGCTGTTAATCCAGATACCTTTGAAACGTCAGTTAAAGGGATATTTGCTGCTGGCGATTGCGTAACCGGACCTGACGTTTTGGTTAGAGCTGCTGGTGGTGGAAGGAGGGCGGCTGAGCGAATTGATCAGTATCTAAGAGGTATTGAGCCAGGGCCTACTGAGGAAGAACTGTTTGATAGGCTCTTTTCGACCATTAAGGTTTTTAACAAGAACGAGAAGGTAGAAGTTCCTGACGGGATGAAGAGAAAGGAACTTCAAAAACTGGATCCTGAAACAAGGAAATGGACTTTTGAAGAAGTTGAAAAGGGATATACACCACCTGAGGCTATATATGAGGCGCAAAGATGCCTCAGGTGTTATCGAATAGGGATGATAGCGTATTAAGAACGTCTCTTAGGGGATTGGATGCCGGCTATGATAACTGTAACTATAGACGGAAGAGAAATTCGAACGGAGCCAGGGAAGACAATCCTGGAGGTAGCGCGAGCTAACGGGATTCATATCCCAACACTGTGCTTCCTTGAAGGGCTTCTTCCCATAGGAGCCTGCAGACTTTGTATTGTAGAGATTGATGGGTATGATCAGCCTCAGCCTTCCTGCATGCAGGTAGTTGAAGATGGTATGAACATCAGAACGGACACGAATAATCTGCGGCAGATGAGGCGAGATATTCTTAAGCTTCTTCTACTTGAGCATCCCCTTGATTGTCCTATCTGCGATAAGGCTGGGGAATGCCAGTTGCAGGATCTGGTTTACGAACTTGGGTATGATACCAAGATAGTGGAAGGGACTGCGGGAGTGCCGATGCTTCATAAGCCTCCTGTGGAATGGTCCACAATTGGTATCAAATATTTCCCCAGTCGCTGCGTTGTTTGTCAGCGTTGCGTCCATGTTTGTTTGGAAAAGGTTGGGAGGGGGGTTCTTGAGGTTGGAAAAAATGGATCTACTCCTTGCATTGTTCCAGCTCACCCGGAAAGGTGTATATCCTGTGGAGAATGTCTCGCCGTATGTCCTGTAGGAGCTCTTACAGAGAATGTTAGTCCGCTTAAGGCAAGACCTTGGGAAAAGACAAAGACTCGCACAGTTTGCCCCTACTGCGGTGTGGGATGTGTAGTTGAACTGAATGTAGCAAGTGATCAGGTTATTAAAGTTACCACAGACGACACTGTTCCGCCTAATTACGGAACACTATGCGTAAAGGGGCGGTTTGGATTTGAATTTATAAATAGCGATAAGAGGCTACAAAAGCCACTTCTTCGTCAGGGAGATTCCTTTAAGGAGGTCTCTTGGGACGAAGCTTTAAATTATGTGGCGAAAAAGCTTAAAGACATCAAAGATCAACACGGAGCATCAGCCATAGCCGGTCTCTGTTCGGCCAGATGTACGAATGAAGACAATTATATATTTCAGAAATTTATGCGTGCGGTGATCGGAACCAATAATGTCGATCACTGCGCTCGTCTCTGTCACGCTTCAACGGTGGCCGGTCTGGCCACCACGCTTGGTTCCGGTGCCATGACCAACTCACTCGAGGACATCGAGGATGCCGACGTTGTCCTAGTGTTTGGTAGTAACACCACCGAGAACCATCCTGTTTTCGGTATGAAGCTCAGAAAACTTGCTCGCATGAAGGGCACTAAGATTGTGGTTGTAGATCCTCGACGGATCGATCTAGTAGATGATGCGGTAATGCATTTGCCTCTACGAGCAGGTACCGATATAGCTCTTGTAAATGCAATGCTGAATGTGATTATTCGAGAAGGGCTGTATAACAAGAAGTTCGTGGAAGAACACACGGAGGGATTCGAAGAACTTGCCAAGTTGGTGGAAGCATATCCTCCTGAAAAAGCTGAGGAAATAACCGGGGTTCCTAAAGAGGACATTATTGCAGTCGCCAGGGCTTATGCTCAGGCTGAGCGAGCGTCCATTGTGTACTGCATGGGGATAACCCAGCATACCAAAGGAACGGATAACGTTAAGAGCCTGTCAAATCTGGCTCTTGTTTGTGGTCATATTGGAAAACCGGGAACTGGTGTTAATCCTCTGCGAGGCCAGAATAACGTGCAAGGTGCCTGCGATATGGGAGGATTGCCTACATTTTATCCCGGTTACCAGAGAGTTGATTCTGAGGATGTTAGGAGAAAATTTGAAAAGTTGTGGAATGCCAAGCTTCCTGCGGAACCTGGGTTAACTGTAGTGGAGATGGGACATGCTGCTTTGGAAGGAAAAGTGAAGGCTCTTTATATAATGGGAGAAAATCCTCTTCTGACTGATCCTGATCTTCATCATCTAGAAGAGGCTCTTAAGAAACTCGAACTGGTGGTTGTTCAGGATATCTTCTTCACCGATACCTGCAACTTTGCCCACGTTATTTTGCCTTCTTGCTCCTTTGCGGAAAAGGACGGAACCTTTACAAACACTGAAAGAAGAGTCCAGAGGGTAAGAAGAGCGCTTAAACCTAAGGGTGAAGCAAAGGATGACTGGAAGATTATAGCAGAGCTTTCTGAAAGGCTCGGATATCCGATGTTTTATAAGAATGCAGAGGAAATATTCGAAGAAATCCGCAAGGCAACTCCTCAGTATGCTGGTATAACCTACCGACGACTTGAAAAAGTGGGAATTCAGTGGCCTTGCCCAACAGAGGATCATCCTGGAACGCCTATTCTTCATGTTGGGAAGATTGCAAGAGGGAAGGGGTTGTTGGTGCCGATTGAATATAGGCCTCCAAAAGAACAGCCTGACAGGGAGTATCCATTTATTCTGGTTACAGGAAGAAGTTACTATCAGTATCATACCGGCACGATGTCCAGAAAGTGCAAAGTGCTTAATTATGGAGCTCCTGAGCCTGTACTGGAAATTCATCCGATGGATGCTCATGTGCTTGGTATTGCTTCGGAGGATACTGTTAGGGTTACCAGCAGGAGGGGCAGTATAGAGCTAAAGGCAAGGTTAAGCGAAAGGGTCAAGAGAGGGGAAGTGTTTTCAACCTTCCATTTCAATGAAGCAAGAGTAAACCTTCTTACGGGAAGTGAGCTCGATCCCGTAGCCAAGATTCCGGAATTTAAGGTTACGGCTGTTCGTATTGAAAAGGTTGAAAAAGGGGAATAGACCATGAGCCCTAACATGATAGTGTTTCTGCTAGTAAAGATCATAGTAATTTTTGCGCTGTTAATGCTTGTGGTAGCATACCTGACGCTCCTAGAGCGGAAGGTGCTCGCTCACATGCAAATTCGTCTGGGTCCCATGTTTGCCGGCTGGCATGGGATTTTACAGCCTATAGCTGATGGTATTAAGCTGTTCTTCAAAGAAGACATCATAACTAAAGAAGCCGACAAGCTGTTTTATTTCCTTTCGCCGGCTCTTAGTATTATCCCGACCATAATGATCTTTGCTGTTATTCCCTTTGGTGATGAAACGACCCTTTGGGGGTTACTAAAAGAACCGGTGAAATTGAGCATTACAGAACTCAACATTGGTATTCTCTATGTTTTTGCCATGGGTGGGTTAGCGACCTATGGTGTGGTTTTCGGTGGTTGGTCGCAGAACAATAAATACGCTTTGCTGGGTGGAGTAAGAGCTGCCGCTCAGCTTATTAGCTATGAAGTTGCTTTCACTCTTTCGGTTTTCGGAGTCGTGTTGCTGGCAGGATCTCTTAATCTGGTTGATATTGTCAATAAGCAAAAGGATATGTGGTATATTGTGTATCAGCCTATAGGGTTTCTGTTGTTTCTCATTGCTTCGGTGGCCGAGTTAAAAAGAACGCCCTTTGACCTGCCAGAAGCAGAAAGTGAGCTGGTAGCCGGATTCCATGCTGATTACAGTAGTATGAAGTTTGCGATGTTTTTCATGGCTGAGTATGCAAGTATTATAGTATGTTCTTGCATGGGAACGGTTCTATTTCTGGGAGGATGGCATGGACCGTCCTTTTTACCACCGGTTGTGTGGTATATGCTTAAGGTGTTTGTGTTGATGTATATTATTATATGGCTGCGCGCTACCTATCCTCGTTTAAGATATGACCAGCTTATGAAATTCGGCTGGAAAGTGATGATACCGTTAGGTTTTGTCAATATTTTTGCAACAGCCATTGTGTTGATTTTGTAAATAGTGGGAGCGAGCCATGATTACACCACTTCTTAAAGGTTTGTGGGTAACGTTTAAACACTTCGTTTCAAAACCGATTACGGTGCAGTACCCGAAAGCACGGGTAGGGTCATTTGATAGGTATAGGGGACTTCACGCCATTCGTAGGAATCCAGACGGAAGTATAAGATGTGTAGCCTGCGGTTTGTGTGAAGCTGTCTGCCCGGCTCTTGCGATTAAGATAGAAATAGGGGAGCACGAGGGCAGGAGATACCCGATTACTTACATGCTTGATGGTTATAGATGCATATATTGCGGTCTTTGCGAAGATGTCTGTCCGGTGAACGCTATTTATCTTACGAAAGAATATGAAAATGTTCGGTATACTAAAGAAGAGTTGATGCTGGACAAAAATACACTCCTTAAAAGAGGAGAGATGGTAAAATGATTCAGGAATACCTAGGATATGGATTTTCAGCTTTAGCAGTGTTGCTTGCTGTTTCGACAATCATTCAGAAAAATCCTATTTACAGTGCAGCGTCGCTGATTGGTGTTATGCTGATGCTGGCTTGTAATTATGTGCTTCTTAACGCCGAATTCATTGCAGCTATTCAGGTGATTGTCTATGCGGGAGCCATCATGGTTCTCTTCGTTTTCGTCATTATGTTGATAAACGTCGAGTATATAAAGCGGGAAAAGTTGTATTATCGTGGAAGAATTTTTGGTGTGATTATCGGCTTAGCACTTTTGCTCAAGTTGTTGATAGTTGGTTATTCTCTAGCTATTAAAGTTCAGGAAGGTGATCTGCCAATTCCTAAAGATATGGATTCAACAAAGGTTATCGGCAAGTATCTGTTTTCCAATTATATTCTTCCGTTTGAAGTTATCTCAGTGGTTTTGCTTGTGGGTATAATCGGAGCTGTCGTGCTGGGTAAAAAAGAGCGGAACAGTGAAGAAAAAGAAGTAGCTGTGAAAACGGTACAGCATGTTGATTTGTAAAGGGGGCACAAATGATAAGTCAAATGAATTTCTTTCTTATGACTGGGCTTCTAATCTTTGGCATAGGAGCCATGGGTTTGTTGATTAGGAGGAACCTTATTATATGCTTTATGAGTATTGAGCTTATGCTTAACGGCGTGAATCTGGTGTTCGTGACCTTTTCTCACTATCTTAATTCGGCAGTGGGAATGTTATACGTGCTGTTCATCATGGCTATTGCAGCAGCAGAAGTAGCAATAGGACTAGCAATAATCCTTCTGATATACAGGCTTAAGGGTACAGTGGATATGGATAGCCTAAACACCATGAAGGGATAGAAGAGGTGGTAACATGTTTGATTTTATAGTGCTTATTCCGCTTTTTCCGCTCTTTGGTGCATTCCTTAACGGAATATACGGTGTATTCCGTGACAAGTGGGCTAACAAACCATCCCACACAATAGGAGTTGCCGCCATAGGGCTTGCATTTGGTTTGGTATTGCTTCTTGTCTATAAAATGCTAAGTGTTCCGATTGTGCTTCTGGCTCTTGTGCCGGCTTTGGGGGCTTTTCTGAACTTCATTTTCGGGTATAGGTGGAGTGACAAGCTAGTTAGTGTAATAGGGGTTGGTTCCGTAGGTATTTCCTTTGTGCTGTCTGCCCTGGCGTTCTGGAAACTTATCCATCTTGAACCAGAAGCTAGATTTATTGAGGTTGTGTTCTATAAGTGGATGGTCTCTGGTAATTTATCCTTGGATGTAGCCTTCCTTTTGGATCCTTTAAGTGCTGTAATGATGCTTGTAGTTACCGGCGTGGGATTTCTTATTCATGCCTACTCGATTGGGTATATGCATAACGACCCGTCCTATCCTAGATTCTTTGCCTATCTTAATCTCTTTGTGTTCTTTATGTTGATACTGGTCATGTCTAATAACTTCCCGCTGATGTTTGTTGGCTGGGAAGGCGTGGGACTATGCTCCTATCTTCTTATAGGGTTCTGGTTTGAAGATGATTATAATGCCTACGCTGGTAATAAGGCTTTTATAGTTAACAGAATAGGTGACTTTGGCTTTATTCTTGCCATATTCCTTATATTTGTAAACTTTGGAACCCTTAATTATAAAGATGTTTTCGAAACAGCAAGTAGAGTTCTTCCCTATAACGGGTTTATGGTTACGGCAATAACTCTTCTGCTGTTTTTGGGAGCCACGGGTAAGTCTGCTCAGATCCCTCTGTATGTATGGTTGCCTGATGCTATGGCAGGTCCTACACCGGTGTCTGCTTTAATTCATGCTGCTACCATGGTAACCGCTGGTGTATATATGGTGGCCAGGTGTAATGCTTTGTATACTTTGGCACCGGTATCTCTTGCCGTCGTGGCGACCATAGGAGCTCTTACCGCTATGTTTGCGGCAAGTATGGGTTTTGCTCAAAGAGATATCAAGCGAATTCTCGCTTACTCCACCATAAGCCAGCTCGGATATATGTTTCTTGGAGTAGGCGTGGCAGCTTTTTCAGCCGGTATCTTTCACCTTGTTACCCATGCATTCTTTAAGGCTCTCCTATTTTTAAGCGCTGGTAGCGTGATTCATGCTATGGGCGGAGAGCAGGATGTAATGAAGATGGGAGGCCTTAAAGGGCATATCAAGAAAACCTTTATAGTATCTTTAGTAGGAACTCTAGCTATTGCTGGTATGCCCGGCTTTTCCGGGTTCTTCAGTAAAGATGAAATCCTGTGGCAGGCTTATTCTAGCCCATATGGTAGTAAATTTCTGTGGGCTATAGGGGTTATTACGGCAGGTATGACGGCTTTTTATATGTTCCGATGGTTGTTCCTTATCTTCTTTGGCGAAGAGAGAATGGATCATGAAACAAAACATCATATTCATGAGTCGCCTAATTCTATGCTTATTCCTCTCTATGTGCTGGCTTTTCTGTCCATATTTGGAGGTTATATAGGACTTCCCGAAGCATTGGGTGGTAAAAATCATTTCCATCACTTCCTTGAACCGATTACCAAATATGCATACAAAGTCGAGTGGCCTCACTATTCTCACGCTTTAGAGTACACCTTGATGATTGTATCTGTCGCAGTAGCTTTTGTTGGTTTTGCTTTGGCTTATATCTGCTATGTTAAAGACCCATCAATTCCGGTCAGATTTGCCGAGAAGTATAAGACCCTCTATAAATGGGTCTATAATAAATATTTTGTGGACGAGTTCTATGGTTTCCTTTTCGTTAAAGGTCTTTTAAAGACTTGCTTTGGTATGAGAGCTTTTGACGAAAAGGGAATTGACGGAGCTGTTAATGGCACGGGGAAAAGTCTGTACTGGTCTAGTGTTTTGACCAGCAAGCTTCAAACCGGGTATATTTATCATTACGTATGGGGTATTGTGTTGGGACTTCTTATCCTACTTTTTTAAGAGGTAAGCGATGGAAGGGATTCAAATTTTAAGCATTGTCACCTTTTTTCCTTTGGTTGGAGTGATTGCTCTGTTTTTCATAGACAGGGAGAATGTAGTTCTCCAGAAAACCATTACTCTTATTGTAACGACTGTGACCTTTATACTTTCTCTCTATTTGCTTATTCGCTTTGATCCTTCTAAAGCTGACTTTCAATTTGTAGAACGCTACAAATGGATAGAGTCTATTGGTGCCACTTACTTTCTGGGGATTGATGGCATCTCGCTTTTTCTCTATCTTCTTACCACTTTCATCTGTCCTATCTGTATTCTTTCGGCGTGGAACTACATAGACAAGTACGTTAAGGAATTTCTCATCTGCATGCTGGTGTTGGAAGTAGGAATGCTCGGAACCTTCTGCGCTCTCGATCTTCTTCTCTTCTACGTGTTCTGGGAACTCATGCTTATCCCCATGTACTTCATAATAGGTGTGTGGGGTGGGCCACGCAGAGTTTACGCAGCGGTAAAGTTTGTTCTCTACACACTGTTCGGTAGCGTGCTCATGCTGGTTGCTATCATCTTTTACTATCTCTATGTAGCATCTAAGACTGGTGAATACACATTTGATCTTCTCAAGTGGTATCAGGTGTTACCGCCCTTCAGTATGCAAATATGGCTTTTTGCGGCTTTTGCACTTTCCTTTGCCATCAAAGTTCCGATGTTTCCATTTCATACATGGTTACCGGATGCTCACGTGGAAGCTCCAACACCTGGAAGTGTAATCCTTGCTGGAATTTTGCTTAAGATGGGAACCTACGGTTTTATTCGATTTGCAATAGGTCTCTTCCCGCACGCAGCTTACTTCCTGACGCCTCTTATGGTGACATTGGCCATCATCGGTATTATCTACGGTGCGATGGTTTCCATTGTTCAGGAGGATGTTAAGAAATTGGTGGCTTTCTCCTCGGTCAGCCACCTGGGAGCGGTTATGCTTGGTATTTTCGCCATGAACATCCAGGGGCTGGAAGGGGCTATGTATATAATGCTGGGGCATGGCTTGAGCACAGGGGCTTTGTTTATCATAGTAGGTATGCTCTATGAAAGAAAGCATAGCCGTCTTATCGCAGATTACGGCGGAGTGGCTAAAGCCATGCCGATACTGGCAGCCTTCTTCAGTGTAACTGTTCTTTCATCAGTAGGATTGCCGGGACTTAATGGCTTCATAGGAGAATTTTTGGTTTTCCTTGGAGCCTTTAAAGTAAAGCCTCTGTGGACAATTCTTTCTGCTACTTGTGTAATTCTGGCCGCCGTTTACTTGCTGTGGATGTATAAGCGGGTCATGTTTGGTCCCATTAGAGAAGAAAATAAGTATTTGCCTGATATGGATCTGAGGGAAGTATTGCTTATGACCCCCATAGTCATTCTATACGTGGTTATGGGTGTCTGTCCAAACTACTTCCTGGGGAAAATGCATACTTCGATCAATGCATTTTTGCAGGGATATGAAAAACGTATAGCAATGAATGTGTATGAGGAAAAAGTTCAACCTCTGGCGTTGATAAGAGGGGGTAAGTAATGGCAAATTTTGACATGTTATCCATTTCTCCTGATTTGGTGTTAATAGCTTTTGCTATGTTGTTTCTCCTTATCGGAGCTTTCTCTAGAACACCAAAAGTTCACAATTACAACATGCTTTCTATTATTGCCTTTTCCCTGGCTATTCTTCTTAATCTGTTTCTTTTCGGAAGCAAGCGCTTCGGTTTTTACAACATGATGATGTACGACGAACTGGCAGGTATTTTCAGGTTCATCTTCTACGGCATAGGTATCCTCGTATCTCTTATATCTGACCCGTACATTGATGGGAGAGTGCGGCATAAAGGAGAATATTACGCTCTCATTGTGCTTTCGATAGTCGGTATGAGTTTTATAGCCACTTCTTACGATCTCATCATGCTGGTGCTCGGTGTGGAAGCGATGTCCCTTTCCGTGTATATTCTTGCCGGTATGTTTAAACACGATGAGACATCTGCAGAGGCTTCAATCAAATATTTTCTCCTGGGAGCCTTTTCTACCGCCATTATGCTCCTGGGTATTGCCTTTATTTATGGGACGGTGGGGACAACGAATTACAGTCTTATTGTTGAAAACTACAACAAGTACCTTCATAGCGGACTTCAGACCGGAATTTTCCTGGTTGGAGTGTCGGCCGTCCTTGCTGGAGTGCTCTTTAAAATAGCCGCGGTTCCCTTCCATATGTGGACGCCTGATGTGTACGAGGGAGCTCCTACTTCTGTGACAGCTTTCATGATTTCCGGTGTTAAAGCAGCTTCTTTCTTCATGTTGCTTAGAGTTTTCTTGGTAGCGCTTAAAGTTACAGTATTTAACCTTGTAGGTATTATGGTTTTCATCTCTATCATCACGATGACGCTGGGAAATATTGCCGCTCTGACTCAGAGAAGCATAAAACGCATGCTTGCTTACTCCAGTATCGCCCATGCTGGTTATATGCTTATAGGTTTTGTTGCACTCAATAAAACAGGGTTGGCAGCGATCGTGTTCTACCTTATTGCCTATGCTCTTATGAATATCGGAGCTTTTGCAGTTTTGGTGCTACTTGAAGAAAAAGGCAAGAATCTTGAGAACGTTTCTGGGTGTGGGTTCCTGTATCCGTTCCTTGGTCTTATGATGACAATTTTTATGTTCTCCATGGTAGGACTTCCACCGACCGGCGGGTTTATGGGCAAGTTTTACATTTTTAGAGGAGCATTAGAAGCTGGCTATTTGTGGCTTGTTATCATTGCCGTTCTTAATTCTGCGATATCTGCCTATTTTTACTTGAGAGTGCTGGTATACATGTTCTTTGAGAAACCCGTAGATGCTGGTGGAGCACTCCGATTCAGCTCTCCAGCGGTTACTACTGCTCTTGTTATAACCTCTCTTGGTGTGCTGGCATTGGGCATTTTCCCGCAAGCTTTCTTCGAACTTACGACTAAATATATGACCTATCTTCCTTAGCTTCCGTTTAGATTGACAAAATAACAAAATGTTTGGTAACACAAGCCATAGAACCTTAGGTTCTGTGGCTTTTTATTTTACGAAACGAAACGGGGGGAAATATGATCTACAACATGGAATTTGAAACGCTTCCAAGAGAAGCTCTTGAAGCAATACAGCTTCGCCGTCTTAAACAGACAGTAGAGAGGGTTTATGCAACGGTTCCGTTCTACAGAAAGCAATTTGATAAAGCGGGAGTTAAGCCGGAACATATCAAGAGTCTTGACGATCTTAGGAGACTTCCTTTTACTACCAAACAGGATTTGAGAGACAATTATCCCTTTGGACTCTTTGCGGTTCCGATGGAAAATGTGGTAAGAATCCACGCCTCTTCTGGAACCACGGGTAAGCCTACAGTTGTGGGTTACACGGCTCGGGATATTCAAACATGGGCAGAGTTAATGGCTAGAGCGCTCTCGGCTGCTGGTGTTACTCGGGGCGATATAATTCATAATGCCTATGGTTACGGGCTGTTTACTGGAGGATTGGGGGTACATTACGGTGCAGAAAAACTCGGAGCTTCCGTTATTCCTGTATCTGGAGGCAATACAAAGCGTCAAATTATGATTATGAAAGATTTCGGGGCGACTGTTTTGACCTGTACACCATCCTATGCTCTTCATCTTGCGGAAGTAGCCATGGAGATGGGGGTCGACCCTAAAACTCTCAAGCTTAGAATAGGTGTGTTTGGAGCAGAACCATGGTCTGAGAAAATGAGAGAAGAAATCGAGCAAAAGCTTTATCTAACTGCTATCGATATTTATGGGCTTAGTGAAGTTATAGGGCCCGGTGTATCCATTGAATGTGTAGAGGCTAAGAAGGGTTTACACATATTTGAAGATCACTTTATTCCTGAAATTATAGATCCCGAAACTGGTGAGAATCTCAAGCCCGGAGAATTGGGTGAACTGGTCATTACGACAATTACTAAAGAGGCTTTTCCTGTGATAAGATACAGAACTCGTGACATCACTTTCCTGAATCCTGAACCATGCATTTGCGGTAGGACTCACGTTCGAATGGGAAGAGTAACAGGAAGAACTGACGACATGCTTATCATAAGGGGTGTCAATGTTTTTCCATCGCAAATTGAAAGTGTTCTTATGGAGATCGAAGAGGTCGAGCCTCATTACCAGATCATTGTAGATCGAGAAGGCAATTTGGATACTCTCACTGTGCTGGTTGAGGTTGGTGAACATGCTTTTTCTGATGAGGTAAGGAAGCTTCAGGAGCTTGAACGGAAGATAGAGAAAAACATCAAAGAATATCTTGGCGTTTCAGCCAAGGTTAAATTGGTTGAACCGAAAACAATTGCACGAAGTGAGGGTAAGGCTCAAAGAGTTATTGACAAACGCAAGATTTGATTTGGAGGATATTATGAAAGTTGAACAAATATCCATATTTCTTGAAAACAAGGCAGGCAGACTAGCTGAGGTCACAAAGGTGCTCGCTGATGCGGGTATTAATATTAGAGCCCTGTCTCTTGCTGACACCTCCGATTTTGGTATCTTACGATTGATTGTTAATGATACGGAGTTAGCTAAGAAAGTACTTAAAGAAAATGGTTTTACGGTGGGCAAGACTCAGGTTGTAGCTGTGGAAGTAGAGGATCGCCCAGGGGGACTGCATAAAATTCTGGATATTCTAAGAGCGGCTAATATTAATGTTGAATACATGTATGCTTTTGTCCAGCAAAGTGGTAATAACGCTGTTATTATTTTCAGATTTGATAACATCGATGAAGCTATAAAAACGCTACTGGAAAACGGTGTAAAAATTATAGAAGGAGAAAAGCTTTACGCCATGTAATATCCCCATTCCTCGAATTACTAATGCCATTTGTTAAAATTGTGGGGGTTGTCCCGCCTGTGAGACCGTGAGCAATACGATGCGTGTTTATGTAGGGGCAATCCCGCGAGGCGGGACGTTGCTCCCACGATGATGGCAATGCTTAAGCGTGATTGCACCTCAATCTCCCTTGCTGAAAGAGGGAAATAAGGGGAGGGAAATCCCGTCCCAGGTTGGATTATCGGCATCCTGCGTAGACAGGATTTGGAGGGAGCCTGTATGTTCTCAATTTTTTGTTTGTAATTTACTTTTAGTTTTTTTCTAACGTTCCTAGTCTTCTGTAAATTTCTTCCAATACTTCATTGGCTAACGTTTCATAATCAATAGCACCTCGACTGCCAGGCGAGTGAAACTTAATCGGGGTATGAGCTTCAAAGGCTTCTACAAGCTTAATATCTGTTCTTATCCCTGGAAAAACTTTATTTTCTCCAAACTGATTGGAAACATTTTCGGTAACTTTTTTGTGCTGCTGAATTCTTCGATTTATCATCACAGGAACCAGTCCGAGCAATTTTAACGATGGATTTTCTTTGGAGGCTATCTTTAAAAAAACTCTTGCGAGGCCCTTTATCCCCTCAATAGATAGAAAATGAGGTAAAAAGGGAATCAATATATAGTCGGAAGCGACCAAGGCGTTTAAAAGAAGACTATCAAGGGAGGGAGGTGTATCAATCAGGATAAAGTCAAATGTTTCAATGATTCCAGAAGCAAGCAAAGCTTCTCTTAGCGTTCTATTGTTTAAAACCTTCCCATGTTCGAACATAGGATTTGCTGGAATTAAAAATAAATTGTCCCATTTTGTCCTTAAAAGAGCTCTCCCAAGTGAGAAACCAGGTTCACAAAATAAAGAATGAACAGTGGACGAGTTTTTATTAGGCGAAAACCCAAGCCCCAATGTCGCATGAGCCTGGGTATCAAGATCAATAACAACAGTTTTTTTGCCTCTTGCAGCAAACTCTGCAGCAAGATTTACGGTGGTTGTGCTCTTCCCTGTGCCACCTTTTCTATTTGTTATCGCTATTACAAAGCTCATATTCTAGAACAATTCAATCTTTGGTTCTTCCACTTTTCCATCCGGGATGTTACTTTTTTTCTTAGAGGTATCACCTACAACTTCTTTATGAACTTTCCGTTGAGACTGCATAACGTATCTCTGGTAAAGTCTATCTAACAATTCTTGAATCTCAGACGGTTTCTCGTTAGCTACGGGATTCACTAACCATTTTAGCAATGAGGTATTGTATTCGGAAAGTTCTTTTAAAGCTTCTATTACCCTTTCAAGCTGCTGTCGCACGACATCCTGAAATTGAATCTTGCCAAGCAAATCCGTTGCGGTATTGAGTATGATCTTATGCTGTTCGGAAATTTTACCAGTTATATCAGATATCATACCGCCAACAGCTTTAAAAGATGTTTCCATTTCTTTTGTCATTTCTTCTGCATCTTTTAGTTGTTCTAAGAGCTTATTGTCTGATAGCTTAGCTTTTATAAGTCTAAATTCTTCATTCAACGATATTGAAATGTTTGTAATCCTTTCTATAATTTGTCTTGATGTATCTTCAGTTTTCACAGCCAGTCTTCTTATCTCGTCTGCTACAACTGCAAATCCTCCGCCCCGTTCGCCAGCATGAGCTGCCTCGATTGCTGCATTTAAAGCCAGGAGATTTGTTTGTCTGGCAATGTCTTTTATACTTTGAATAAATGGGGATAGGGCTTCCATTTCACTTATAAATAACTTCACACGTTCTAAACTATCTTGTAACCTCTTTTGGGACGCATTAGAAATAGATTCCAGAATTTCTATCATCTGTGAGTTATATTGCATTTGATCTTCAATAGCTTCAATGAGGCTTTTACCTGAAAATAAAGACTGGTCAATAAGTTCGTTTTGTTCTTTGCTTCTTTCATATAGATGTTCAAGGCCTTTTATTAGTTCCAGGCTGCTTTCTTCAGTAATCTTTATTGTGGAAAGAATATGTTCTGAGAGAAGCTTGAATACATCAGATAACTCTCGCCACCATCCAGAGCTATAGAGCTTTATTGCTGCAAGCAAGGAACGAAGGGAATAATAGCAAAGTATTAAGATAAAAAACGTAAAAAAGATTTTCCATCTCATCTCAGAAAATGGAAAATAGTCATACGCCATACTACCCAGGAAGCTAATAAGGAAAGCAGAGGGAAGTCCCCAGATTAGATAGTTTCTGACAATTTGTATCATTTTCCAGTTTCCTCCCTATTTTAAGCTCCTGGTAGTACTTTTTTTATTACACTCATCAAATCTGTTCCTGAAACAGGTTTCACAAGCCATCCAGTTGCGCCAAGTTTTTTAGCTTCTTCTCTTTTTGCTCGTTCACTTTCTGTGGTAAGAATCAGAATCGGGACAAATCTCAAGAGAGGTCTCACATTTTTTATAAACTCCAATCCATCCATTACCGGCATGTTGAGATCTGTGATTATGAGGTTCGGTCTTAGGCCTGATTTTATCTTATCCAGTGCCATCTGACCATTTGAGGCAGTTTCAACCTTAAATCCATGCATGCTAAGAGTTGTTTTAAGGCTCGTGAGCATAGTTAGAGAGTCATCAACTACTAAAATTGTCTTGCTCATTTATTTCCCTCCTTCGGTAAAAAACATTCTCAAATCATCCTGCTTAGGAAGTGCTGTTATTTCAGGCTTGAAGATGAGCAGAAGTTGAAGACAGGCAAGATGGATATGGCTGACCTCACTTAGGTCAATCTTGCGCTTTCCTCCTTCCAGAAACCAGTTATATAAAGCTTCTGCCTCTTCGATACTTACCATATCAGTAAATTTTGCCGTGTCATTTATGAATTCTACCGCCATTTACAAGCTCCTTTGGGTTGATTATTAACAAAACTGACCCGTCTCCCATTATTGCAGTTCCTGAAAAGACTCTCATATTCGCAAGAAATCCTGTAAAGGGTTTCAAAATTATATCCGCTGTTTCACGGAATTTATCAACTACTACCCCGATTAGCTCTCCTTTTACCGAAAGCACAACCACCGCGTATTCACCCTCCTCATTTGTGATGTGAGGTTTATTCATTTCAAGTAGATCGTTCAGGTAAAAAAGCGGAACCACTTTGTTTCTTAACACAAACGTCATCTTGCCTTTAATGGTCTGAATTTTCGTTTTTGAGATCCTTACCGTTTCAACTACAGCATCTATTGGGATTCCGAATCTTTCACCAGCGGACTCGATTATCATCACATGAGATACAGCCATTGAAAGAGGTAAAGAAAGAGTGATGGTTGTCCCTTTATCTACGGCTGATTGAATCCTGACTGAGCCTCCAAACTTTTCAACCGCTGTTTTCACAACATCCATTCCGACGCCTCTCCCAGAAAGGTCTGTAGTGCTCTCTGCGGTTGAAAAACCCGGCAGGAAAATGAGATTTATCGCTTCGCTGTCTTTTATTTTTCCGAACTGTTCTTCAGTTATCAATCCTTTTTGGTAAGCTTTAAGTTTAATCTTTTCGGGATCCATTCCTCTGCCATCGTCCATTACCTCTATTAGCACATGATCTGCTTCGTGCCTTGCTCTCAAGATAATCGTTCCTGCTTCGGGCTTTCCCTTGGATATTCTTTCTTCTGCTGTTTCGATTCCATGATCGAGGCTGTTTCTGATTATGTGAATGAGAGGATCTGATAAAGACTCGATTACATTTTTGTCCGCTTCTGTTTCCTCTCCTTCAATTACGAGTTTTACCTTTTTATTAAGTCTTTTCGACAGGTCCCTTACAAGCCTTGGAAATCTTTGAAATACTACGGAGACAGGAACCATCCTAATTTGCATTATCGCATCTTGCATTTCCTCGGAAATGCGATTCAAAATGTTATATTGATTTTTTATCTCCTTGGAAAGTTCTGGTATCTTATAAAAATTATCAACTTTCTGGGCAAGATAAGGAAGACTGTTCTTAGCAACTACAAATTCACCGATTAAATTCATAAGCCTGTCGATTTTTGTCTCATCTACTTTTAAGACCTTCTTAGCAGCATGAGCTGGCGAGGCCTCTTTTTCTGGTGGTGAGGCTTCTTTTTCTGGCATCAGCTTTTCAGCAGGAGTAGAGGCTGTTACTTCGGGAAGAACTATCTCTTCGGGTTTTTCGGTCGGTAGAGAGAAACCACTCTTTGCTTTTACCCAGTTTTCTAATGGCTCAAAATTTTCCTGGGAAATTTGTTCTGATAGCCTCTTAAACTCATTCAAGACTTCGTGTCTTTTCAGAGATATTAGACCATTTTCAATGCTTGCAATAACGGATTTTAGTATATTTGCCCTTGTTAAATCATCTTTCACAGATTTCAGCTTTTCAAGAACGATTTGTTGGGTATTGAAAATTTTCAGCAATTCACCAGGAAGCTCCAGGTCTTCTTCTTTCTTTTCCTCTTTAGTCAATTCAGGTTCTTTTTCGAATTCCTTTTCAGGGCTGAATACAGGGGGAGTCATTGTTTCAAGGCTTTTCAAAAGTGCTTCAATAATGCTTCTCGTCTTCGGCAGATAATCAACCAGAAGCTCTATCCATCTTAGGACGGAAGCAAAGTACAGTTTAGGAGAAGACAGTTCAATGAGACCCCTTATGGCGTTTTTGAAAACTTCTATATTGTTTTCTTCCAAATATTTCCTTGCGTCTTCGATAAAGTCTTCGTAAACAGGTCCACCGTTTTTCTCACCTTCAGGAATTATCAGAGTGGTGGGTTCGAGATCAATAAATTTGACCTGATCGAGAACATACTTGAAATGTTCGGAAAGTTCTTCTTTGTTTGCTGATGATAGAAGCTCAAAGTCAGTTACACATTGGTAAATATCCATTAATGAAGGGTCAGGTATTTCCTCTCTAAGATAGCATTTTGCCCAGATAAGGCCTGGAGTCTGTCTTGCAAGGTATAATGGATCTTCCCCTTTATAAAAACATTCGCTTTCAGGAGAATATTGAATAAGTATAAGCTTCTCCCCTTCTAAAAGTCTTTTCACTGCCAGAATTCTAACACTTTCGGGAATAAAACTGAACATGAAATCAAGAGACGGCGAAGGGGACGAATCAGGAATAGCGGCTTTGTCCGAATGTTTTTGTTGTTCTATATTTGTTGATACTTCTTTTTCTCCTTCTTCCTCTTTCTCTTCTTTTATTTCTACTTTCTTTTTCTCCGAAATAAGGTCTCTTATGTGTTTTGCCTTTTCTTCAGCCCATTGATTTGTTCTAGCAGAAACATGCTCTGACGATTCTATTTCATCAATCATTATAGACACTATGTCCATTGACTCAAGCAAGGTATCTGCTATGTCAGAACTGTAAGGAATCACGCCTTCTCTTACAAGATTCATTAAATCTTCCGAAGCATGTAGAAGTCTTGTCATGGAAGCAAAATCGAAGAGCCCAGAATTTCCCTTGAGAGTATGAACAAGGCGAAACAGTTCATTTAAAAGGTCCTTGTCTTCACCTTCCTCTTCCAGAGCAATTAAAATCTCGCCAATTCTTTGGAGGTAGTCTTTGCTTTCGAGAATAAATTGCTCAATTAAAGTATTACTCATAAGCCACTCCCGTTAAAAGTTTACAGTACCTTGAAAATTCATCCGGTTTAACAGGTTTAACAAGGTAGAAATTAGCTCCTGCCTCGAAAGCCTTATCCATATCTTTTTCTTCAGCCTCGGTGCTCACCATTATTACAGGGGATTGTCGAATGCTCTCAGATTCCCTTAATCTTTTCACAAAGGAGTAACCGTCGAGCTTGGGCATATTTATATCGATTATGTAAAGGTCGTAATCATTTACTAATGCCTTCTCAAGGGCTTCTAAGCCGTTTACAGCTTCCTCGACCGCAAAACCAGCACTCTCAAGAATTTTTTTATGGTACATTCTTACCGTGGCTGCATCATCTACTACTAAAACTTTTTTCATTTGTCGTCCTCCAAAGGTTTCTGATAGACGATAGCTTCAGGAAACTTCCTTATTTTGAAAATGGGAGATATTCTGCTCATTGATTCTGAATGTCCAAGACAGATAAAACCACCGGGGTTCATTGAATCAAAGAGATTCTCAACAGCTATTTTTCTCGATAAGTCATCAAAATATATGAGAAGATTTCTGCAAAATACAATATCGAAGCCTCTGTACCTTTTTGTTTCTTTAGTATCAATAATATTTACCCTTGTGAATTCAACTGAGTTGCGAAGTTCATCGCAAATTTGGTAATACCCGTTCCCAATAAACTTAAAATATTTCTGGATAATTGATTTTGGAAGATTTTGAACTGAACGTTCGGAGTAAATGCCTTTTTTAGCATTTTCAAGAGCATTCGTGTCTATGTCAGAGGCTATAATTTCTACATCCCATTTATCAATGTCTTTCCAGTATTCAAGAAGGTATATCGCTATTGAATAAGGTTCTTCTCCCGTTGAAGCCGGAATTGACCATATCCTGATTATATCGCCACTTCTTTTCCTTGATATTATTTCAGGAAGCATCCTGTTAACCATGCACTTGAATTGATATTCTTCCCTAAAAAAGTAGGTCTCATTTACCGTTAGAATGTTTATTAAGTTTTGCAGCTCCTTACCAGATGATTCAAATCTTAGAAAGATGAAGTAACTTTTAAAGCTGTTGTGACCCGTTGCTTTTATTCTTTCTACCAGTCTTCTGTCAACAAAGTATCTCTTGTTTTGGTCAAACATGATGCCTGTTTTTCTATAAAAGTATTCCCGGAATCTGTCAAAATCATCATCTGATATGGTTATATCTGCTTCGTTTTTCAATACGTATTTGTCGTTCACCATCAACTGTTCCTTTTTGCTCATTCGCCACCAATTCTTTTTAAAGCTTTGTCTGAAGCAAACTGGATATATGGTTCATTTTTGAATCTTTCCTTCACTTTTTTTATTGCAGGTATTGCTTCTTCTGTTCCTACTTCTGCGAGCAAATCAAGAGCAGTAGCACAAACATTTACATTTTCATCTTTTTCGATTACTTCGATAAGCCATTTAACCACATTCGGATGCCTCAAAGACTCAAGAATATTTACAGCAAAGATTCTTACATCAGGTTCTCTATCCTGAAGCAGTTTTTCAATGTAAGGTGAAACCTTTTCAGAAACCTGCTTTAGAGCCTCAATCGCCGAGTTTCTTAAATGAGCATCATCGCTTTTCAGGCAATTAATCAGGCCTGCAATTGCGATTTCATCTCCAATTGCTAAAAGGGAGCTTATTATAATCTCCCGAACAGCAATATCTTTTTCCTTCATAAGTTGTTCTACTAAATAACTGGATGCTTCTTTATAATCTGCAAGATCTCGTGCTGCCCATCTTCGCTCTTTTGGGTTTTCACTTGAAAGCTGAGTTACCAGGCCTTCAAAATTTCTTTGAACTTTTCGTCTTTCCCTTTCTTCTATTTTTATTACTTTTTCTTCACCTCTCTTAATCAGCATTTCTCACCTCTTGATACATTGTTTTCTTTTGCCCATTTAATTAGTTGCTTCGCTATTTTCTCTGCAGGCAAAACAACGGTTGCGCCACCTCTTTCTATCAATTCTCTTGGCATCCCAAAAACTACGGCTGATTCTTCCGATTCGGCGATCGTTTTTCCACCTCTTTTTTTAATCTCAGTAAAAGCATCTGCTCCATCGTAACCCATACCTGTCAGCATAACGGCTATAATTTTCTGGGGGTCACAGTGTTCCAGTGCGGAACGTCCAAGAATTTCCACTGAAGGATGCCATAAGAACGATGGATTTTCGGGTTTTGGTTGAACAATAAGCTTTTTAGCTCTTCGTGCTAACACTACATCAGTGCCACCTTTTCCAATGTAGATTGTTCCTGGTTCAACCGGCATCGGGCGATCAACTTCAACAACATTGAGTTCGCAGATAGAGTTCAATCTTTCGGCAAAGGACTTTGTAAATGTAGGCGGCATGTGTTGAGCTACTATTACAGGCATTGGAAAGTCCTTTGGCAATTCCGGAAGTATTTCCTCCAGAGTTCTAGGTCCCCCAGTTGAAACACCTATTAACACAAGTCTTTCATCAGCAGAAACTTCTTTAGGAGAAACCTCTTTAGGAGGAGAAGGTTTTAGGATTTTTTCCCTCTCCTCCCTGAGCTTTCTCACCAGTGTTTTGGTTCTAAGCTTAGCTCTGGCAGCACTTCTGACTTTTGCTACAAGTTCACCTTTGATCTGCTCAATGTTCAATGAAATAGTTCCACCTGGTTTTGCTATATAATCAACAGCACCGAGGTTCAAAGCTTCAAAAGTAGCAAGAGCTCCCTCTGTTGTTAGAGAAGAAACCATCACTACCGGCACGGGTCTGGTTGTCATAATGTGAGCTAAGGCTGTAATGCCATCCATCTCAGGCATGTTGATGTCAAGTGTGATAACATCAGGCTGAAAGCTGAGATTTTTCTCTATAGCTTCTTTACCATTTCTGGCAGTTTCAATTACAAAATCTCCCTCTTCCTCAAAAATCCCCCTTAAGAGCTTTCTCATCAATGCAGAGTCGTCAACGATGAGGATCTTTATCATTCTTCAATCTCCATTTCCCCTGATTCTTCCAGCTCCTCCAGCGATTCTTCCTTAGTCTCGAGTTTTCTTAATTCTTCTTTATTAAGCAGCTCTTTAGGTTCGATGATTTGTATTATTCTCCCTTGTTTCTCAAGATTAGCTACCCTGGTAAATATCTTGAGCTGTTCAGCTGAAAGCTCAGGTGATTTTTGAATAACCGATTTTGGAATTTTGAGGACTTCACTAACAGAGTCAACAATAAATCCAACAGATACGTCATTAATCACAAAGACCATTATCCGCTGGTGTTCATCCCTTTGCTTTTCTTGAAGGTCGAATCTCTTGCGAAGATCGATAACGGGAAGAACATTTCCCCTTAGATTTATAACCCCTTCCACAAAATCGGGAGTTTTAGGAACATGGGTTAATTCCTCGGGAATTCTTACTATTTCCTGAACACTTTCTATTGGAGCCGCGTATTCTTGGTCATCAAGTTTAAAAACTACAAACTGCTCTTCTTCTTCCAGCATCTCTTCATTTTCCTTGTTTTTTTCTATATTTCTTTCAGCTTCCACAGAAGTTAATGCCTCCTTTATATCTTTATGTTTGAAAAGGTTTGAGACTGATATGATAGAAACGAGCCTTTTGCCTTCATTTAACCGGCAAATTTCTGAAATTTCAAAGTTCTTTTCGTCTTTTAAAATTATTGACGGCACAGGTTCAATAAGGGATTCCGGTACCCTTAAGACCTCTTTAACGCTATCAACAACTATCCCAACAGAAAGCCCCCTCAGTGAAAGAACGACAATTCTGCTCTGTTCTGTCAGCTTTTCTTCTGGAAAACCGAATAACTTTCTCAAGCTTGCAAGAGGTAGAATTTTATCTCTTAAATTCATTATCCCGATTATTGATTGTTCTGAGTTTGGCACCTTTGTAATATGTTCTGGAATCTGAACTATTTCCTGAATATTCTCTATTGGTATTGCATACTCTTCGTTAGCAACAGTAAAACTTACAAGCTGTCTTTCATCGGCGAGTATTTCTTCCTCCGAGGATTGTTCTTTAGAAGTAACTTCATATTCTTTTGACAAACCTTGAATAATTTTGGAAAACTCTTTTTCAATTACTTTTTCAATGTCAAGTATCATAACCATTTTAAATTTAGCAATATCTTTTATTACTCCCTTAAGGAAATCAGACTTCACAATACTTTTTATTTCCGAAGAGGTTTCTATTTTTGTTTCTTCAGCACTTATTACACTGGAAACGTTATCTACCAGAAAACCAAGTGGCTGTCCTAAATCAACAACAATGGCTCTGCTTGCTTCATCAATATTTTTCTCAGGCAATTCAAAAACTTTTCTCAGATTGATAATAGGCAGGACATTTCCTCTCAAATTGGCAAGTCCCATGAGTGATGGAGGTGACTTGGGAATTTTGACTATTTCAGGCACACGGATAATTTCCTGAACAGGTGACATATTTATTGCAAATACTTCTCCAGCAATTGAAAATGTAACAAATTCATTAGTAACATTATCCATCTCTGTCATTTTTGACCCCCTTGATTAGGCAACTGACTGAAGTTCATCCGCAAGAGAGGCTATTTCTTCAATGGCGGCTGCTAGTTCTTCTGCTCCCTGAGCTTGTTGTTTTGCTGCTGCAGCGGCTTCTTCAGTTGCTTTTTCTGCTTCTTGAGCGGCGGCAGCTATTTGTTCTATAGCTTTTTTAACCTGTCCGACAGCAACTACTATTTCTTCTGCACTGCTTAAAGACATTCCTGACATGCCCCTGAAGCTTGTTCAGCACATGCAGCAATCTGCCGAGCTGAACTTTTAAGTTCTTCAACTGCTGAGGATGCTTCGGCAATACCTGAAGCAAGCTGACTGGTTGCGGCCGCTATTCTTTCTGCTATCTGTTGCTGTTTTGCAAGAGTTCTTGCTCTCTTTCTCTGTGCTTCAGCTTCTTTTGATGAAGTTGTAACTACTTTGGTTGTTTCTGTTGTTGACGTTTTCTTAAGTAATGCCATTTTTACCTCCTTTTTTCGTTGTTTGTTTTTAAACTGCCCTAAAAGGAGAATAAAAATTCCTATGAGATAAATCTTCTGCACAGGTGTAAGCTTTTGTTATAAGGTATTGATTTATAAGGCTTTTCGGGGGTAAGTTTAGAGAAAATTACCCAAGAAAGAATATTAAAACATGGGTATTCGATGGCCAACTAAAGCTTGAGTGAAACTTAATATGCTTGTGTAGTAGCGCTGTTCTCATATTTAAACCATTGTAATATGCAAAAAACATTCTAAGCTACTATTATCTTACGCCAAGACAACAAAAAGGATATCCAAAAATGGTATTCAACGTCAAGATTATTTTGCGGGTGTTCGAAAGAACTAAGAAACTGTGTCACAATGCCGTGCGCGCAAAGTTATGCTCCAGTAAGCCTTGGCTTACTGCGCCGCATATCGGAAAGGCCGGTCAAGCAAGACACGGCAGGGGAGGCAAATATTTCCGCGTGCTGCAAAAAAGCCGCCTGGAATCAAGACCATCTTCTCTGGTTACTTAGGTTCAGTCAGGTTCATACGATCACTGCACTGCTACACTGATATTTTCCCTCACCCCAATCCCGGTAGTTACAGAGACGCGGGATTGGAATGAGGGCTTTTCCTTGGGTGGGAAATATAAAACACTATTACTTACGTTCGCAAAGCTCTATGAGAACTCCACCTGTTGCTTTCGGATGAAGGAAAGCTATTTTTGCTCCACCTGCTCCAATTCTTGGCTTTTCGTCTATTAGCTGAATTCCCTGCTTTTTCAACTCTTCAAGAGCTTCTTCTATATTTTCCACTCTAAAGGCTATATGCTGAATGCCTTCCCCTCGTTTTTCTATGAATTTTGCTATCGGTCCCTCTGGATCCGTAGATTCCAGCAATTCGATTTCAGTATCCCCAATAGGGAAAAACGCGGTCGTCACTTTCTGTTCCGCAACTGTTTCAGATCCTTCATATTTAAGTCCAAGAATACCTTCGTAAAGCTTCCGTGCCTCTGCAATGCTTTTTACGGCTATGCCAATGTGATCAATTTTTAAAGTCTTCATAGGTCTTCTCCTTGCTTGCTTATCGTTTTCGGCAATGGGTTTTAATGTACTCTACTATCTCATAAGTGGGAGTACCCGGACCGAATATTTCAGCAACCCCTGACTTTTTGAGGAATTCCACGTCATCAGGGGGAATGATACCACCTCCTATTACCAGGACATCATTCAAACCCTTTTCCCTAAGTAATTCCACCACCCGGGGGAAGAAATAATTGTGCACTCCCGAGAGGCTGCTCAGTCCCACCACATCGGCATCTTCTTGGAGAGCCGTTTCGACAATCATTTCCGGTGTCTGACGTAATCCGGTATATACTACTTCCATACCCGCTTCGGCTAAAACTCGGGCCAGTAATTTAGCTCCCCTATCATGTCCGTCCAGTCCTGGCTTTGCTATAATGACTTTTATCTTGCGTTCCTGATTCATTGATGTCCCTCCTCACCATTTCACTTTGATTTGCGACGTAAGTTTTATATGAATGCTTCTGGCCGGTATTCCCCAAATACCTCACGCCAGACGTCGCAAATTTCCCCAACGGTGGCTTTAGCTTTTACAGCCTCAATAACAGCCGGCATAACGTTTTCTCCACTTAGAGAAACCTCTCGGAGTTTTTCAAGAGCTTCTTTCCATTTTTTCTGGTCTCTTGACGCTCTAAGAGCTCTTACTTTTTCGGCTTCTCTTCGCCCTACTTCCATATCTACCTTCAAGAGGTTAGTGGGAGGCGGTTCATCCATCACGTATTTGTTTACTCCCACATAGACCCTCTCACCAGACTCAATTTCTTTCTGGAAACGATAGGCGCTTTCTTGAATTTCTTTTTGTATGAAACCCTGTTCAATAGCAGCAAGTGTTCCTCCCATTTCGTCAATTTTCTTAAGGTACTGTTCAACTTCTTCTTCTATTTTGTTTGTTAGAGCTTCAATGTAGTATGAACCTGCAAAAGGATCTATGGTGTCGGTAACACCGCTTTCTTCTGCGATGATCTGCTGAGTTCGTAGCGCTACTGTGACGGCCTGTTCCGTAGGAAGGCAAAGAGCTTCGTCATAGGAGTTTGTATGGAGCGACTGGCATCCTCCTGCCGCGGCCGCAAAAGCCTGTAGAGCAACTCGGACAATGTTGTTGAGAGGTTGCTGAGCCGTGAGGGTGACTCCACCGGTTTGAACATGGTAACGCATCATCATTGAACGAGGATCCTTGGCTCCGAAACGTTCCTTCATAATTCGTGCCCAGCATCGCCGTGCTGCTCGGAATTTTGCTACTTCCTCGAACACATTTGTAAAGGCATTAAAGAAAAAGCTTAATCTGGGTGCGAACTTATCCACATCAAGTCCTCTGTCAATACAAGCCTGCACGTAAGCTATACCGTCGGCGATGGTGAAGGCAACTTCCTGAGCGGCCGTTGCTCCAGCTTCCCGGATGTGATAACCACTGATGCTTATGGAATTCCATTTTGGAACATGCTTAAAGCAATATTCAATAAGGTCCACTGTAAGTCTCATACTGGGATCAGGAGGAAATATGTACTGACCTCTTACGGTGTATTCCTTGAGGATGTCATTCTGCACCGTGCCACCCACCTTGTCGAAGGGAATTCCTTGTTCTTCTGCAATGGCAAGGTACATAGCGAGGAGAACGGTGGCGGGAGCGTTTATCGTCATAGATGTGGTGACTTTGTCCAAGGGGATGCCATCGAAAAGAACTTTCATGTCCTCGATGGAATCTATAGCAACGCCGACTTTACCTACTTCTCCTACAGCCAGAGGATGATCGCTGTCGTAACCTGATTGAGTTGGGAGATCGAAGGCCACGCTTAAACCCGTTTGCCCCTGCTCGAGTAAGTACTTGAATCGCTTGTTAGTTTCTACAGCGCTTCCGAAGCCGGCATACTGGCGCATCGTCCAGAACCGACCTCTGTACATTGTCGGTTGAACACCACGAGTAAATGGGTAGGATCCTGGATAACCGAGATCTCGCTCATAATCCAAATTGGCGATATCCAGAGGAGTATAAAGTCTTTCAACAGGAGTTCCAGAGATGGTTGTAAAGACCTTTTTTCTTTCTGGAGCCTTTGCTAAAGTCGGATTGAGAACCTTTTCCTCCCATTGTTTTTTGCTGTTGGCGATACTTTCAAGTTTTTCTTTGGAAAACATGCCTCCCTCCTCATTAAAAGAAAACCTGTGGACGATCTCGTAAAACCCTTCTACATTACCGGAGTGCAAATTTCAAAGAAGCTGAAAAATGTTCAAGTTGCACAAACTTTTATATATCTATTTGAAGCGATTGTAAAAAGAAAAAAGTTGGTATTGAGCAGACTGGTTAAATTTGTACACCTATTCAGGGGCAGATCAAACCAGATCCCTCACTCTATGGTTAGACCTGATGGGTTAGGAAGCAAAGGGTCAACTAAAAGGGATGAAAGGTTTGCAGACGCTCTACATTTTATGGCATGAGCAAATGTCCTGGCTTGTAGAATGTGGGGCAATCCTGACCACAATGAAATCGGAAGACGTTGTTAATCTTCGAGTATTTCTTCCTTAAATTCTTGCAGATCTTTAACCTTAATGGCACTCGCTAAAAGGCTGTTCAGTTTTTCAACCTCCCTGATACTTTTTATCCTCTCCTTCAAACTTTCCTCAATCTCGCCAAATCTAATTTCAAGGATTTTGATTAGAGATTCCTGCTTTCCTTCAATCACTCCTTCAATTTTACCTTTTTGGAGACCCTGTTGTAAACCTTGTTGAATACCTTCCTGAATACCTTGTTGAAACCCTTCCTGAATACCCTGTTGAAATCCTTCCCGAATACCCTGTTTTACGAGGTCTCCAATCACCGGGAAATTTTCTACCAGGTCTTTTTCTAATCTTACCGTGATTGGCATTTTTGTAACCTCCCTAACAAAGCTTAATACCTCTTCCTTCAGCATAGGCCTCAATCCCAGTATCGTCAAGAGCTTAGCCAGAAAGTCTGCCCTTTCTCTTGGGTCTAGGTTTTCCAGTTTCGCTCTAAGCTTTCTAAAAAGCTCACTTTTATCAGTTATCCTGCATAGAAATGCTATCACCAAATCTTCTGTTCTGTCACTCTCTAAAAGCACATCACAGGGAATTTCTTTGATATCTATTACTCTGTATCGATAAACGAGACCTTCCTCTTCTAGACTTGCTGAGATTCTGCATGGCTCATCACCAATGTATAGAACAATTTGCTGAATCTTTCTTCCTGGATATTTAGCTTTGACCAAAAGGCGATACTCAAGCATTCTTTGAGGCATGGAAAGGTCGTTTGTGCTTTGGACTTCAACATGAAGGATGTTTCCGCCTTCAATCTCAAGTAGCAGATCTGCTCTTCTTTCCTTAACCGAGGGAAAAGACGGGTCCAGGAAACCCTTGATTTTTTCTCCCGTGATGTACTCAAGAAGACTACACAGTGGTTCAGTTAAAAGTTCTCTTATCGTGAGATCGTATGCTTGCATGGGCTAAATTTACGATACCAGAGAGCACCGGGGAGTCCCATGTGTTCTCTGGGATTAGTACTTTTGCAATTACTCTCGAATCTTCTTCTGTCTGTTTTGAATGTAAGCATCACGAACTGCAATATAGGGATCAAGAGCCGACTTCTTGAGATCCTCGTATTCTCCTATGTGCATTGAGGTATAGTTCGTTACTTCTCCGGCTTTAACTTCAGCCTGGGTGATAAAGTCAGGAATGATGTAGTTTAAAGGATCGAGGAAGAAATCCACTACCATACCGACCGAATCCCTTGCCGTAGATGGTCCAAGAAATGGCCACATAAGGTAGGGTCCGTTCTTTAGGCCATAAACAGCTAACGTTTGTCCAAAGTCCTCATCCTTTTTTGAAAGTCCAAAATGACGGTTAGCGATGTCAAAAAAACCACCTACACCCAAGGTGGAATTAATAACGAAGCGTTCAAGTTCCTGAAAGGCATATTCAAGTTTTCCCTGAAATATATTGTTGAAAAAACGAATTGGTGTTCTTATATTGTCGAATGCGTTGGCAATTCCCTGACGAACTCCTGGAGGAAGAAAGGTTTTATAAACGATGGCGACAGGTTTTAGCACCCAGAAATATAGCCGATCGTTAAATGTTCCAATAACTCTGTTTGCTGGTTCCAGCGGATCTGGAACGGAGACTTCTTCTTCAAATTCTTCCAGTGACGTCCCATTACTGGCTGTTTTGTCATGGGCTAGGGCTGGCTGCACTGCGCTCATCATCAAAACAAGAGCAACCCCAATTCCAAAGATAAACACTGATCTAAAAGTCGAGGTCATTTTAGAGCCTCCTGTTTGTTGAGTTATGGATAAAACGCCGCATCTCTTTGCAACAGGAGAGATATTATATGGGCTCTTGATTTAAATCAACTAAAAGAGGAAGGAGATCAGATATGAACGAAGAAAGGGGTTCAGGTATGAACAATTCCGGCCTGAAAAGTAATCCTATTGATGTTATCAAAGATCAATTAAGCAGCGGAAGCGGTGGCGGTGGATCACCTCATCCTCCAGATAGACGTGATATGTCGAAGAAAATGCATTTTTCTATATGGTATTTCATTTTGGTCTTTCTTTTCCTGTCCTGGCTCCACGATCTGTGGATCTTTAGACAGAATGTTGCCAACCTGCCTTATTCAACCTTTAAAACCATGGTAAGTGAAGGCAAGGTGGAACGAGTCGTTATCGGAGAAGAAACTATATCCGGGACGTTAAAGTCTCCCGAAGATGGCAAAAAATACTTCGTCACAGTTAAACTTCAGGATCCAGAGCTAATCCCCTTTCTGGATCGTCACGGTGTGACCTACTCGGGAGAAAAACAAAACAAGCTCTTTAATGCTATACTTTCATGGGTTGTACCGCTTGTGATCTTCATCATCGTATGGGGTTATATCCTTAATCGCATGGGAGGTCCTCAGGGAGTGCTCTCCTTCGGGAAGGCTCGAGCAAAAATATATGCCGAAAAGGATGTTAATGTTACTTTCGACGATGTTGCTGGTATAGACGAAGCTAAAAGAGAACTTCAGGAGATAGTTGAATATCTCCGGAATCCGGAAAAATTTGTGCGTCTTGGAGCCAAGATACCAAAAGGCGTTCTTCTGGTTGGTCCACCAGGAACAGGAAAAACCTTATTGGCTAGAGCGGTAGCAGGAGAAGCTGGAGTTCCTTTCTTCAGTATGAGCGGTTCCGACTTTGTGGAAATGTTCGTAGGAGTAGGGGCTGCTAGAGTCCGCGATCTGTTCTCACAAGCGAAAGCCAACGCTCCTTGCATTATTTTTATCGACGAACTGGATGCTCTCGGTAAAGCCCGTGGTATCAATCCTCTGGGAAGCCATGACGAACGAGAACAGACCCTGAACCAGCTTCTTGTCGAAATGGACGGCTTCGACTCTTCTTCCGGCGTCATTATTATGGCAGCTACAAACCGCCCTGAAATCCTTGATCCTGCGCTCTTGAGACCCGGTCGTTTCGATCGCCATATCGCAATAGATAGGCCTGACATAAGGGGGCGTGAGGCGATCCTTAATATCCACGCAAAAAAGATAAAGCTGTGTGATGACGTCGATTTGAAAAAAATTGCTGCCATGACCCCAGGTTTTGTTGGAGCAGACCTTGCCAACCTCGTTAACGAAGCAGCTCTTATGGCTGCGAGAAGAGAAGCCGATTGCGTCAATATGAAAGATTTTCAAGAAGCTCTCGACCGTATAATCGCCGGACTGGAAAAGAAAAACCGCGCCATTAACCCCAAGGAAAAGGAAATAGTGGCTTACCACGAAGCTGGACATGCTCTGGTGGCAATGGCAGTGCCTAACGCCGATCCAGTAAATAAAGTCTCTATCATTCCTCGCGGCATTGGAGCTCTTGGATATACTCAACAGATGCCAACTGAGGACAGATACCTACTGACGAGACAGGAACTCATAGATCGAGTAAGTGTACTTCTGGGAGGCAGAGTAGCAGAGGAGCTGGTTTTTGGCGATGTATCAACCGGGGCGATGAATGATCTTCAGAGAGCAACCGACATCGTAAAACGTATGATCACTGAATACGGAATGAGTGAAAAACTTGGACCTCTCACTTTTCGTCGTGAACCTAGATCTCTCTTTCTCCAGACCGAAGCGGCTTCATCTTTTTTGACTGAGCGAGATTTCAGTGAAAAAACGGCCGAAATGATCGATGAAGAAATGAAACAGCTAATTGAAAAAATTCATGCTCGAACTCGAAATATTCTCGAAAAATCCCGCAGTTGGCTTGATCGTATGGCTTGTGAATTGCTAGAAAAGGAAGTTCTGGAGGGCGAAGATCTGGAAAGGTTCGCTCAGGAATTTCGATCTTTCTGGCAGACGGTGTCAGCAGAGGAGAAAGTGAATGAACAAAAAGAAGGAAGTGCTTAAGGGCGTTGGGAGCCTGTTATTACTGCTCTTTATGATGGCGTGGCTTTCCGGGGCTTTCATCGGTAAAGTAAAGCCCGGAGAGGCCAAACTTCCCGAACCGGATATAAAGCCGAAAGAGACATCGCAGGTTCGGGAAGTAACATACCCTTTTGAAGCCGAACAGGTTGGAACGATAAGAACGAAGTCAGACACGTGGGTTTCAAGTCGTATCATGGCTCAAGTTAAGGAAATACTCGTTTCTGAAGGTGCCTTTGTTAAGGGACTAGAAACAGGCACTCCCACAATACTTGCTCGACTCGACGATCGCGACCTAAGAGCAAAGGTTCAACAGGCCGAATCCAACCTTCAAGCAGCTCGCCGAGCAGTCGAAATGGCCAAAGCTCAGCTTTCATCGGCACAAGCCCAGAGAGAGCGTGTTTCTGCTGACTACCAAAGATACCGTGAGCTTTACAAACAGGGTGCAGCAACAGCCCAACAACTGGAACACATGAGAGCTCAGTTTATCACGGCCGAGGCTCAATATTCCGCAGCTCGATCAGATCTCTCCCGTATGGAAGCTCAGGCAGCACAGGCAGAAGCCGCCTTAGCAGAAGCCAGAACCATGCTTGATTATACGGTCATTCGAGCTCCCTTCAGCGGCAAGGTGGTTAAAAAAACTATTGAAGTAGGAACAATGGTTTCGCCGGGGCAGCCTCTTTTCTACATCGAGAGCCCGTCTCAGCCGGAACTTCATGCCTGGGTGGCGGAGTCGCTTATTCCCTTTATTTCTGTGGGGGAACGCTTCGATGTAACGATTGACGCTATCAAACGAACTATTCCGGGAGTGGTGCGTGAAATCGTTCCGCAATCGGAATCGCCCACCAGAACCGTTCTTGTTAAGATCGCCCTTCCTCCTGACAAAGAGCTAGTCAACGGTTTGTTCGGGAGATTCACCATCTCATACGGTTCGTACTCGACTCTGGTAATTCCCAAACAGGCTGTAAAAGAAGTTGGGCAGGTTAGAATAGTCCACGTACGGAAGTCGGATGGCAGCATATCAAGAAGGTTCGTAACTGTAGGACGGACTCACGGCGATCTTGTTGAAGTGCTTACCGGTCTCACGGCTGGAGAAGAGGTAATTGTGCCATGACAGCCCCTAATGGCTCGCAGCAACATCACTGGATGAACCGTATCGTCGAAGCCTTTTTGCACGGAAATCTGTCCGTTGTGCTGATTATCGTAAGCTTTGTTGCCGGTTTTATCGCTCTCAGTTTTACGCCTAGAGAAGAAGATCCCCAGATTGTTGTGCCTATAGCGGACGTGTTCATCAACATGCCCGGTGCTTCGGCAGAAGAAGTGGAAAGACAGGTTTCCACGCGGCTTGAAAAACTTCTCTACCAGATTGATGGCGTTGAATATGTCTATTCCATGAGCTTTCCTTCTAGAGCTGTAGTTACTGTGCGGTTTTATGTGGGAGAAGACCGAGAACGAAGCTGGGTTAAACTCTACAATAAGATTTACGCCAACATCGACCAGATACCACCAGGCGTTACAGGATGGGTGGTAAAGCCTGTGGAAATAGACGATGTTCCTATTGTGAATCTTACTCTCTATAGTGACCGTTACAGCGATTATGAACTGAGACGTCTTGCAGAGGAACTGGAGATAAGGCTCCAGGGTGTCAAAAATGCAGGAAAGACCTACATAGTGGGCGGATCTCCACGCCGTATACTAGTTTCAGTCGATCCTTATAAGATGGCGGCTCATGGCGTTTGCCTCCAGGATGTCCGGACAGCTATTGCAGCCGCAAACGGAGTTATGCCCTCCGGAGACCTAACGGTAGAGAATGAAACTTTTTACGTAGAAGCCGGAAAATTCCTAACTTCTGCTGATGATGTGGGGAATCTCATTGTGAGCGTCCACGATGGGAAGCCCGTTTATCTGAAAAATATTGCCGAAGTTAGAGATGGTCCCGATGAGTCCAAAACTTACACCAGAATAGCCTTTGGTCCCGGTGCTTTCTCAAAAATCGATCCTGCTGTGGTGGAGGGTAGAGAGGATAAAGAACCGGAAGGAATTACTCGCTTTACTGATTACCCTGCGGTGACTGTAGCGGTGGCAAAGCATAAAGGCACTAACGCTGTAACCGTAGCTAAAGAGATTATCAAAGAAGCGGAGAAATTCGCCAAGGAGGTTTTCCCCGAGGGAGTTCATCTCAGAATTACAAGAAATTACGGAAAAACGGCTAACGAGAAGGTCAATGACCTTGTTGAGGCGCTTGTAGTTGCTATTGCTATCGTGATTCTTCTTCTTTCTTACAGCATCGGGTGGCGAGAAGGGCTGATTATAGCCTTCGCTGTGCCTATAACTTTCAGCCTGACCCTGCTTATTAATATGTTCCTTGGTTACACCATAAACCGAGTTACGCTCTTTGCTTTGATACTTTCGCTGGGGCTTGTTGTGGATGATCCTATAGTGGATGTTGAAAATATACACAGGCACTTTATGCTTCGCAAGGAGCCGCCTTTTCAGGCAGTTATTACGGCGGTGTCAGAGGTCAGGCCGCCGATTATTTGGGCAACCTTTGCCGTGATTATGTCTTTCCTTCCCATGTTTTTCATAACGGGCATGATGGGTCCCTACATGGCGCCAATGGCGGTGAATGTTCCTGTGGCTATGTTCATGAGCCTTGTAGTTTCCTTTACAATAACGCCGTGGTTATCTCTTCATGTTTTGAAAAGAGTCTATGACAGCCCTGCCCATCATGCAAAGCCATTCGTGTTGGAGGAGACCCCTCTTTTTAAGATTTACAATCGAATAATGACCCCCGTTATCGAGAAACCCAAAGTGCGTATGGCTATTATCGGCGTCATTTTGCTGCTCTTTGCGTTCTGTGGATGGCTTGTTCTGTCAAAGCGAGTTCCTCTCAAGATGCTTCCTTTTGACAACAAAAACGAGCTTCAGGTTGTGGTAGACATGCCTGAAGGCACATCGCTCGAATGGACTGAAGCTGTAACCTATGAACTTTCCAGATATTTGCTGAGCCTTAAGGAAGTAACCGACGTTACCTGGTATGTGGGAACAGCAAGTCCTATAGATTTTAACGGGCTTGTGAGACATTACTACCTGAGAGAAGGACCGAATGTAGCCGACATAAGAGTGAACTTTGTGGAGAAGAAAAGACGTGCTCAGCAAAGTCACGCAATAGCTCTTCGGATTCGGAATAGCCTGACGGAAATTGCCAGACGTTACGGAGCAAATATAAAGATTGTCGAAGTACCACCAGGTCCTCCAGTGATAGCGACCGTTGTAGCTGAGGTGTATGGAAAGAGTTTCCTTCAGTCCTATGACGAACTTATAAGAGCATCGAAACAGGTGCGGAAGATTATGGAAAGCATTCCTGGAATTGTGGATGTGGATGACACTCTTGTGGCGCCCCAAAGGAAAGTGGTTTGGGCAGTAGATCGGGTAAAAGCCGGCGTGCTTGGTGTGAGCAATAATCAGGTTGCCCAGCTTGTGTCAGATATGATCGAAGGTGGAGAATACGGTTCTCTCAGGCTTCCCGATCAGGTTCATCCCGTTAGGATCATTGCAAGGCTTCCAAGAGCCAACCGGGCGGTTCCTGAAGAAATTGGGACGTTCATGGTGAAAACTCCCCAGGGACATATGGTTTACCTATCTGAATTGGGCTGGTTTGAAGAACGGACTATCGATCAGCCGATCTATCACAAAAACCTCAAGCCGGTAGTGTATGTTTTTGGAGAAACGGCAGGTCTTCCTCCACCAGAAGCCATTTTCGCTCTTAAAGATGCCGTTTCTCGTGACGCATCCCTCAAAGACTTTGACATAGTTTGGTCAGGCGAGGGAGAATGGGATATTACGGTAAGGGTTTTTCGTGATTTAGGTATAGCCTTTGGAGTAGCGGTGCTTGGTATCTATATTTTGCTTCTTTACCAGACTCAGAGCTATCTCCTTCCGATTATTCAGCTTATAGCCCTTCCTCTATCCATTATTGGCATTATCCCTGGATTTTGGGTTCTGAACCTCATTTTTGGAGAAACGGTAGGTGGATGGCAAAACCATGTCTATTTTACAGCTACGGCTATGATAGGCATGATCGCTCTGGCTGGTATTGCTACAAGAAATTCCATTCTTCTTGTTGAGTTTATTGAAGAGCGGAAGAAGGAAGGAAAGCCCCTGGAGCGTTCTCTTATCGAAGCGGGGGCGGTGAGAATGAGGGCTATCTTCCTCACTTCTCTATCCGCTATGCTCGCATCCTGGCCTATTACTCTGGATCCCATCTTTTCCGGACTTGCCTGGTCGTTGATACTCGGAATAAGCGTTTCCACATTCTTTACTCTGGTTGTTGTCCCAATGGTTTATTTCATGGCCTATCGAAATAAGTAATGCCACTTTCTATTTCTCGACCCTAAAAATCCCTCACTCCTTCTGCTCATATTATCGTCTTGCAGAATTGGGGTGAGGGAAAGAGCGATCGTTAATTTGTGCTGGGATCAGGAAATGGCTTTACCTATGGAGTGTAATAGTGGGTCAAGTGCGGGGCACGGTTTTACTCATAGAAGATGACCTCCTCCTTGGAGAAAGCCTTAAAGATTATCTCGAAATGTATGGATTCGCAGTCACCTGGGTCAGGGAAAGGTTTGCAGAGATTGAACAAGAAGTTGACTTTTCCTGCTTTCACATTGTTGTGCTCGATCTGATTCTTCCTGAAAGATCGGGCGAAGAGATCCTATCCATCATTCGTTCTCGATTTCCTTCCGTTCCTGTGCTGGTGCTAACCGCCAAGAGCGATCTTGGAGCCAAAAAGGATTGTTTCCTTCGAGGAGCCGATGACTATCTTGTTAAACCGTTCGACATGGAAGAGCTTGTGTTGCGGCTCGATGCTCTGCTTCGAAGAAGTGGAGCTGTGCCTTGCTGCGTGATAGAAGATTGCGTGGTAAATCGGCTTTCGGGCATAATCATGAGAAATGGGCGAGAAATAAAAGTGAGCCGAAGAGCCTGGGATCTTCTGATGTATTTTGTGGAAAACCGAGGGCGTATAATCGATAAAGATGAGATTATGAAAAACGTCTGGACGGATGCCGTTGTGACAGAAGAAACTCTCAGGGCTTATATCAAAGAGTTACGAAAGCTGTTCCCTAAAGCCATTGAGACTTATAAAGGGAGAGGCTACAGGCTGGTGTGAAAGAGAAAATTTCCCTGATACTTCGTTTTTGCTTCATTATTGGATGTGCTTTTTTATGCCTTTGGATTTGGTCCTGCGCCTATTTTTTTATGAAGATTTCACCCATTGATCCGGTCTATGCCTATGAGTCTGCAATTCTTTTCGGAGCAAGTCTTTTATTCTGGATTCTGGGACTTTCGGTTCTGGCAGTTGTAATGTTTTACGAACTCCTTGTTCGTTATGTGGATCAGAGAGAAAGAGCGTATCGCTTCAAGCAAACAATTTCCCAGGTGCTTTCTCATAAATTCGGAAACTTTCTTGTGACTCAAAAACTGAACCTTTCCATTATGGAAAATCGATTCTCCCAGGACGTGCTCAATCGAGCGAAGCGTAGCCTTCAGGAAATGGAAACTGAATTCAAGGACATCATGAAAGTGATTGAAGAATTTCGCCCTGAACACCTGGGAAAAAGGGTTGTCACGATAGAAGAAATCGTTCGTGATGTTTTGAAGGATTATTACCAAAGAGTGTCTGAAGTCAGCGTTAAATTAAGGCTTCAGAACACAGCTGTTTTTGTAAACCCTCATGAAGCCAGAATATTTGTTCAACTCATTATTGACAACGCTTTTAGATATACCGGCGGGAGAGTGTATATACGTTCTGGAGTATTTCACCGGAGACCCTATTTGGTTGTAGTAAACGATATTTCGAGAAATCCTGCCACTTACGGTGCCGGTATGGGACTTATCATAGCTCGAAATATAGCTTCAGGCCTTAATATTTCCTTAACCACAGCTTCTCGAAAAGACCGCTATTTCGTTATAAGCTTCTGGCCAAGAAAAAGATGGTTTGACTAAAAACCCACCTTTTTAAAACCCCTGGCATTCCTTTTGCTCCACACAATTGGCGATATCAGATTTCACATAGGGAGGAGAAGCATGAAGACTGGTGGCGTTTTTGAAAAAACCGTTCGGCTCATCGAAGATCGTTTGTCTCTTAACACCAGACGTCAAGAACTCGTCGCATCCAACATAGCCAACATTGACACTCCCGGTTACGTGGCGAAAGATGTATCCTTCGAGGAAGTTCTCAAGCAAGCCATGGAACCAAAGCTTCAGCTTGTTGCGTCTCATCCGCAGCATATCAAAAATCCAGAACCGTCAGAAGCTCTGGAAAAAGAGGTTAAACGAGTTACTGTAGAAATGACAGGGCCGGTTGATTTAGAAGAAGAAATGGCGAAGCTCACCCGTAATAACCTCGAATATCAATTTCTTGTCACTATGCTTAACAAGAAGTTCGCTCTTTTGAAGCTAGCCCTTACAGAGGGGGGAGGTGTATAAAATATGAGTTTCGATAAAATTTTAAAAATCAGTTCGTCTGGTTTGAGCGCAAATCGCGCCTGGATGACAACGGTGGCTGCCAATCTTGCCAATATCAATACAACTAGAACAGATGATGGGCAGCCTTACAGAAGGCGAACAGTAATTTTCGAAAGCGCTCCAGTGGAAGAAAATTTTTCTGCCGTTCTTAAAAGCCAGGAGGACGCTCTGGAAAAGGTGAGGGTGGTTGATATCGTTCCAGATGGGAGAAATTTCAAAGAGGTTTACGATCCATCACACCCTGATGCCGATGCACGAGGTATGGTGAAGTATCCGAATATTAACCCTGTTGAAGAAATGGCAAATCTTATGGAAGCGTCCAGAGCCTATGAAGCTAACCTTACGGTGCTTGATACGACCAAGCAAATGGTTATCAAAGCTCTGGAGTTAGGGAAATAAAGACATTATCGGGAGGGTAAGCTGTGAACATTAACAGCGCTTCCATCAATAAACTGGCTAACGTAGAAATTTTGCCCTATAGGGAAGAATCCAAAAAGAGTGTCAATGTTGCAGGGACTCCGTCTTTCGTTGCTGAAGTGGGGAAAGCTATCAAAGCGGTTGACGCATCGCAGAAGGAAGCCGATCGAGTTATGGAAGAGGGAGCTCTTAAAGGACCGGAAGATATTCACGAAGCTATGATAAAACTTCAGGAAGCAGAAATAAGTCTTAGGCTCTTTATGCAGGTTAAGAACAAGGCTATCGAGGCTTATCGGGAAATTATGAGAATGCAGGTTTAGGCTAATCCCACCTTTGGCGGGAAACACAGTGATTGTAAGGGCGATTCATGAATCGCCCCCTACTATGAGGGATTTCTATGGCTCTAGATCGGTTCAAAAATTTAGGAAATAGATTTTCGGAATGGTGGGGAAAAGCAACACTTCCTCAGAAGATTTTCCTCGTAGGTTCTATTTTAGCCGTTCTGGGAAGCCTGGGCTTTGTTGGGTATGAGATCAACAAACCGGATTATGCAATGCTTTACGGCAATGTTCCGGAACAGGAAATGGCGTCCATTGTGGAACATCTTAAACAAGCGAAAATTCCATACAAAATTGAGGAAAATCGTATTTTTGTTCCCAGATCTCACCTTTATGAAGCCAGACTTTCTCTGGCTAAGGCCGGTCTTCCCAAGGGTAGCGGCATAGGCTTCGAGATCTTCGATGAACAGAAACTTGGAAGCACGGAATTTGTCCAGAAGGTGAACTACCAGCGGGCTCTTCAGGGAGAACTTGCCCGCACCATAGCTCAACTGGATAAGATTGAGGATGCTCGAGTGCACCTGGTGCTTCCGGAAGAATCTCTTTTCGTTCGAGACGAGAAACAACCCAGTGCTGCCATTGTGGTCAAGCTAAAGCGGGGACAACAACTCTCGCCTTCGGAACTCCAGGGCATGGTTCATCTTGTCTCTAGCGCTGTCAAAGGGCTTACCGAGGAGCGAGTGACCATAATGAGCACAGACGGGCAGGTTCTTTTTAAGAAGGATCCGGTCCAGTCTTCTTTCGAGCTTTCTGAACTTCAGCTTAAATACAAACAACGTCTCGAGGAAGAACTTCAGAGAAAGATTCAATCTATGCTTGCCCCTGTTGTGGGAAGTGAAGGTGTAATTTCCAGGGTGACACTGGACCTTGATTTTAACCAGATAAAGGTCTCTGAAGAAATGGTAGATCCGGATAGCGCAACTCCTCGAAGCCAGCAGCGCATTATAGAAAAGATGCAAGGACCATCTAAGAAACCAAAGGGAAATCCTGATGTGCCCATAAACGTGGAAAGTAAACTCCTTACCAGCAGTCCGAACAAACCTGAAGAAGCAGGGGGAGGGCAGAGTTCGGAACGCCAGGAAGAAATTGTAAACTACGAACTTAACAAAACAACCCGTCAGATTGCTTACGCACCTGGGACGATAAAACGCCTTTCAGTTGCTGTTCTGGTAGACGGCCCATACAAGGAGGAAACCGATAAAAAGACCGTCAAAAAAGTGTTTGTCGGGCGAAGTCCTGATGAAATAAAGGCAATAGAAGATATTGTTAAGAAAGCAGTCGGTTACAATGATGCTAGAGGCGATCAGGTGAGCGTTACTAACATTCCCTTTGCTGGAGAGGCTCCACCTGTTGTGCCACCAGTCCAGAGATGGATCGCTCTGGCTCGAGAGCATTACAAACCCTTTCTTAACTTAATCCTTGTGCTACTTGTTTTCTTCTTAATCGTAAGACCCGTTCTTAAACGTCTTGAAAAGATGGCGCCTGCCGAAGAAGTTAAAGAACTTCCTAAGCCAGAGGAAATGGCAGCACTTCCTCCTACAGAAGAAGCCCCAAAAGAGCTTTCTCCTCGAGAAAGAGCGATTATAATTGCTAAGGAACAACCTGAAAAAGCAGCAGAAATTATTCGCGCATGGCTGAGAGAAGAGGTGACGTAGTATGCCGGAGAAAAAAGATAAAAAACTTACAGGACCTCAAAAGGCCGCGATTCTTATGTTGGCTCTTGGGGAACAGGTTGCCGCCGAGGTGATCAAATATCTTAATGCCGACGAAATTAAAAAACTTGGCATAGAAATGAGTAATCTCAGAGGTGTGGATCCAAAAACTACAACAGAAGTTCTCACAGAGTTTTCCGACCAATTTCAAGATTCGGAAGCTATTCGAGTTTTGGGCGAAGAGTATTTTCGTCAGCTTTTACCAAATGCCTTAGGACCTGAGAAGGCTCAGGATGTGATCAAATCCATTGAAAAAGAAAAGGAGAAGATACCGTTTAAAAACATCCGCGATATGGATGCTAGAGTGCTTGCAAATTTCCTTCGAGCCGAACATCCACAAACCATTGCCCTTGTGCTGTCTCATCTTGGAGAAGAAAAGGCGGCTCAGGTTCTTTCACATCTGCCTCCGGGACTTCAGTTTGAAGTAATAAACCGCATAGTTAGTTTAGAAACTGTTCCTTCTGAGATAGTTCGGGAAGTAGACGAAGCACTAGAGCAGGAACTTTTGTCTCTGGGGGGCGAGATGCATCAGATACTTGGTGGTGTGCGGAAGGTTGCAGAAATTCTTAACCGGTGCGACCGAAGAACTAGCGATTCCATTCTGCAGGCCTTGGAAGAAGCCGATGCCGAAACTGCAGAAAAAGTTCGTAAACTTATGTTCGTCTTCGACGATCTCGTGGCTGTGCCAGACGTTGGTATTCGTGAACTTCTCAAGGAGGTTGACAATAAGGATCTTGTGGTTGCCCTTAAAACGGCTTCTGAAGAACTTAAACAGAAGATTTTCCGAAATCTTTCCAAGCGTGCCGCTCAAATACTCGAGGAAGACCTCGCTGTGCTTGGCCCGGTTAGATTGAGCGAAGTGGAGGCGGCGCAGCAAAGAATTATTGAAGTAGCTCGCCGTCTTGAAAAAGAAGGTCGTATAGTCCTTGCCGGTGGTGAAGGAGGCGATACTTTTGTCTAAAGGTGGATCTATTAGAAAGTCTCATGAATTGCCAGATCTTGAGCCGTTTTCCTTTGAGAGTTTCGATGAATCGAGAGAGCAAGATCTTGCGGCAGAAGGAAAGGGTGATGTTGCGGAAGTGCATGGTGACTCTGTCCCGGAGGATAGCTCGAATCACACCGTTGACGGGATTGATATGGAAATTCTCAGTCCTCCAAACCTCGAAGATCTGGTCATAAAGAAACTTAACGAGATTGAACGAGAAGCTCAGGAAATAAAAAGCCGAGCCTTTGAGGAAGGACGTGCTGAGGGTTACCGAGTTGGCTATGAACAGGGAATAGAAGATGCTCAGGAAGTGGTAAGACAGTGCAGAGAAGTATTAAAGTCCCTAAACGATCTTCCTTCGACTATCATGAACGATTATAAGAAATGGCTCATCGAATCAGCCTTCACTATTGCGAAACACATCCTTCAGGAAGAACTTTCAACCAAGCCTCAGGCGTTACTTGGATTCATCGGAAGACTTCTTAAAGAAATGGAAGACAATGTTTCTGTAACGATCTTTCTTAATCCTGAAGATCTTTCTCTGCTTAGACTCGGAGCCGATTTCGAAGACTGGGCTCGCACACAGGGAAGGTCGCTACGACTGGCCGAGGATGGTACTTTAGAAAGAGGAAGTTGCCGACTAGAAAGCGATATTGCTTTGCTGGATGCAACTCTTGACAAGATATTGGAGGAAATGAAGAAAGAAATTTTTATAGAATCTGCCGGACGCAAAAACAATGGCATCTGATAAGGACTATCTGGGACTTTACGAGATTTTCGCTAAAGGGTTTAGATCCGTCCCCTTCATTAAATACGGTCGAGTTGTTCGACTGGTGGGGAATCTTATTGAAGTGGAAGGACTCAGCTGTGCAGTGGGAGAACTTTGCTCGATTTACCCGGGAGACGGTCTTGATCCGATAATTGCAGAAGTAGTGGGTTTTCAGGAAAAACGAATGAAGTTAAGCCCTATGTCACCTCTGAGAGGGATTCGACCTGGGTGTCTGGTAAGAAGGTATGAAGCCTCCGATTCAATTGTTGTATCTGACGAACTTATCGGAAGAGTGATAGACGCCGTTGGAAGCCCGATAGACGGTAAGGAATTGATTCATTCCGGAGGGGTTCTTTATCCCCTGAAGAGTCCCACCGTTAACCCCCTTACCAGACCTCTGATTACCAAACAGCTTGATGTTGGCGTTAGAGCTATTAACGGTCTTTTGCCTATAGGAAAAGGGCAGAGAATGGGAATTTTTGCTGGATCTGGTGTCGGCAAGAGTACTCTTCTGGGGATGATTGCCCGATATACCTCGGCTGATGTCAACGTTATTGCTCTCATTGGGGAACGAGGACGCGAAGTTCGAGAATTTATAGAGCGGGAACTGGGAGAGGATGGTTTAGCCCATTCGGTTGTTATTGTGGCAACATCGGATCAGCTGGCAACTCTTCGTATTCGTGCAGCCTATGTTGCCTGTGCGGTTGCCGAATATTTTCGTGATCAGGGAAAAGACGTTCTCCTCCTGATGGATTCCATAACACGCTTTGCTATGGCTGCTCGTGAAGTGGGGCTTGCTGCTGGAGAACCGCCAACCAGCAGAGGATACACACCTAGTGTGTTCAGCCTGTTACCACAAGTGTTGGAAAGAGCCGGGAATTTTGAAAGAGGCTCCATCACAGGAATTTATACTGTGCTCGTCGAAGGTGATGATATGGACGACCCGATAGCAGATACGGTTCGATCTATCCTGGACGGACATATTGTTCTGGATCGAGGACTTGCCCAGAATCGCCATTATCCTGCCATTGATGTTCTTAAAAGCGTCAGCCGTCTGACAGATCAGATTACTTCACCGGAACATCGCGAGCTTGCAAAAAGATTCATAGAAGTTTTAGCACAGTATAGGCGTAATGAGGATATGATAAGGATCGGAGCTTACGTGAAGGGGTCACATCCTGAAACTGATTATGCTATCAGCATGATAGATAAGCTTAATGCCTATCTCCGCCAACCCATTGAGGAAAGATGCACCATAGAGGAGTCTATTGCAAGGCTGAAAGCGCTTTTTTTTGGCTAATGGAGGTGAATCATGGCTTTCAAGTTCCGTTATGATCATTTGTTGGAGTATCGAGAAAAGCTTCTCGAGCAGGAACAACATAAGTTGGCTCAGATTGCCCTGGAAGCCAAGAAGGTTGAGAAAGAATGTTTACGCCTGAAGACAGAGAGATTTAAATGGGCGGAAATATTTTCGGTTAAGCAGAGCGAAGGAATGTCCCCTGAAGAATGTCAGTTATTCTACCAAAACCTGGAAGCCTTGGAACACCGTTTGCTTGAAGAACAAATGAAACTTCAGAAAATTATGGAAAAACTCGAAGATCAGCGGCAAAAATTGATAGAAGCAAAAAAGAAGGTCGAAATGCTTAAGGTGTTAAAGCATCAAGAAGAAGAAATGTACAAAAAAGAAGAAGCAAAATTGGCTCAGAAAACAAATGATGAAATGGTGATTCTCACCTGGGGGAGAAATTCCGATGAAAGCTAGGCTGTTTAAGGCCATATTGATCGTGAGTCTTGTTCTTTCAACGATGGGATTACTCTTTAGACTGAGCATCGTTATAAAAGATACTACCTTTTTGTCACGGCTTTTGAAACATGAACGTCCTGATAAATCGAGCTCAGCATTGACAGGAGGCCAAGATAGTGACGACGATAAGAAAACTCCCCAATCGATTGTAGCTGAAGCCTATGCTCAATCGGCAAAAACTACCAAAAGTGGTGGAAGCACCAGAGAGCAGACCTCTGCGACGGATTCTGCTCAAAGTGCTGCTGGAAGCAGTGTCTCGTCAGAGCAACAAAAACCATCTTCAGAATGCGCTGCTTTTATTGAGAAGATGGAGCGGGAGCTGAGAGAAAGAGAGCGAGCTCTGAATGAGAAGGAAGCGCTTTTAAAAGCTCTTCAAAAAGATATCGAAGAAAAACTTGCAAGGCTTGAAGAAATACAAAGGAATATTGAAACCTTCCGTAAGGAGCAGGAGCGTCTAAAGAATGAAAAGATTGATGCCCTTGTGAAAATTTACGGGACGATGAAACCAAAGGAAGCCTCGAAGTTGCTCGAAAAGCTCGATGATGATCTTGTGGTCAACATAATATCCAGAATGACTACTGAACAAGCTGCCAAAATTATAGCCAATATGGATGTTAAAAAGGCGGCTGAAATTTCTCAAAAACTTTCAAAGGTTAAGAACTCCGGGATCCAACAGTGATTATCAAATTAACGCAAAACATCTACACAATCTTTTGTTTAGCCTTGCTTTAGAAAATCTGATGAAAAGTTTCAGACTCTGTGGTAATATTGCATTGTATTAACACTTTCAAGAAGAAGAACAGATTGGCGACAGTTTTGTTTTAAACCAGGGGTGAGTGCCATGACGCTCTGTGATTTGCTTGAAAAGGTAAAAAAAGAGGTTGATTTTTCTAAGGTGGGAATGTTTGCCTGCCATAATGGAGTAGTTCGAGGAACCACCAGGGATGGTAAGATAGCTTCAAGACTTTTTATTTCCTGTGACCGGGAAAAATGGGATGCCATTCTTTCTGAAGTGCGAACCAGACCCGGAATTAGCGCCGTGGAAGCATATCTTCATGAGGGTGAAAGAAGGGTAGGGGATGATGTGCTTCTCATAGTGGTCGCCGGAGATATCAGAGAACATGTACTGCCCGTCCTAGAAGAAACTCTTAACAGGCTGAAAAGCGAAGCCGTTATCAAGAAAGAGGAGGTTATCAACACATAACTTGCAAAATTTCCCTGCCTTTTCTTATTCTTCAATAACACTGCACCAGCCGAAAGGCATTGCGTTCTGTGGTTTGCTGCGGTCTTCGGATGCGAGCCATAGAGTAGTGGGTGTGGCGCCTGGAGTGTTAGAACCCATTATTCTTATAACTCTGAAACCCTCAATGGTGACGCATTCTGCCCCACTGTGCCTTCCAATGCGTATTGGTATAGTGGGCTGTTGAATTGCTTTATAGGATATTCCAGTTTTTTCCATTTCCTTTTTTTCTCTTTCTAGCTCTTTCCCATAAAATCCTTTTAATGCTCCTTTGATTTCTTCAAATGACAAGGGGGAATCGATTCTTCTTTCCGAGCTTTTTTGATATTTTAATATAGTTATTGTTCCTTCAAATTCCCCTTCTAGAAGTGCTTCGACGATTTGATATGGACCTCTTCCCGGCTTGCCAGAAGATTTTTTTACATTGATAGCATATGTAACCTTTACTTTAGGTTGTCCTACGGGTCTGAAGTCTGAAACCCTCACTAGGCTAAAAGGATCCTCTTGGAATTTTTTGTATTTAAGAATGTCACTTTCTAATTTTTTAGCATCGTAGTTGATTTTTCCAAAACGATCTTTGTAGTAATAGTTTCTGAGCGTCTTATTCGCTACTTCGTTTTTCCTGGCATTCAGCACGGCTGTTCTTATAGCTCCTTTTACGGACGATCCCGGTATGATAGGGAGTTCGCTGTTTGGGTCAAAAAACGTCCTGTAAATCTGAAACTGGGATATGACTCGACTGCTATTGTTAAAAGGACGATTCTGCTGACTTTGATAGGATCTCTGTGCTGGCTGATTTGTGCCGATTATTTGACTGTTGTAGTGTTCAACTAATGCTCGAGTAACATCGATTGTTTTCTTTACTATTCCTTTTTCGATTATGTCTTTCCTTTCAGCAACATTTCTTCTCACGAATTTATACATTTTGATTATAGCGTCAGATGTTCCCATTAAGCATATATTAGAAAATTCTCTACGCGTTTTTTCATCGAGTGCGCTCAAAAGTTGTTCCATATCGAAAACCAGAAGTTTATTATCCTTTATAGCAAAGGAAAACGGCTCATAAACCTCACCACATCCTATATGAACAGGTGTCAATACTTTGATTTTCCACCGTCTGGATTCCATAATATCCATTTTTGTGCCTCCTATATTTTATAACTCGCATGGAATTATAATCGTATATCCCTGCGCTACAGCTTCAGGTTGAACCTTTGATATTCCCGTGAGAGCTTTCCCAATAAACGGGTAATTTGTTGCGGTATCCAGTTCTACAACGGCTCCTTCATCTGCCATCAGGATAGGGTTTTTGAATGGATTTGAAGATATAGCCAGTATATTGCCGTGCCTTCCATAACGCACGAAGGGACGATACCATACTTTCATCTCTTTGTTAGGCACAAAAGGAGCTAAGGTATAAAATGTCTTGGTTTTTGTCAGATCGGGGATTCTTAGTTCTCTAATTCCCACTACTTCAAAACGTCCCAGTCCTAATGATGCATCTCTTCCAAAACCGGTTTTGCCTATATTTTCCATAGCTTTTTTAATGGATTCTTCAGAAAGAGCCTCTTCGTCGAAAAGAACAAAAATAGCTAATTCCATGCCCGGGAAATACCATAGGTTTTCCATAACATAGGGAGCAAAATTTTCTCCTGTTCTGTGCGTAAGGCGATTAATGGTGTTGTGAGGCTGTCCTGCGTAAATAAAGGGTTTCTGTGGGAACTGTGCGCCTGAAAATATACCAAAGCGTTGCAAGAGTTCTGCATCTCCTAGACGTTCTGATTTTTTGATATTCAAAACCAACCCATCAGTAGATGGAATAAGAACCCAGCGTTTTTTCTTGATATCTTTTAGCCTTGCAAGCACTTCAAAGCAATTTCCTTCTAAAGACTCATAGAAATGCAAAGGACAGGTTGGAACCGGGAAGGCGTAATTATTGCCCTTTTGTGTACGAACGATGGGAAAACCGGAGGAAAACACAGCAAAGGGTCTTTCCGGATACAGCCTTATCCACTCGTTGAGCCCTCCCTTTATAACGGAATCGTCAATTGCCGCCTGCCAGCAGAATTGACCAAACAGAGTGTCGCCTTTGATGGGTGTGCCAAAGGCTGAAAGAGGGCGTATAACTAGCTCGCATAATTTCAGTTTCACGACTGTCCCCCTTAACTCCTAGAAAAAGGAAAGATTTTGCTGAATTTATCATTGATGGTCTTGTCATCAAAGTCGAATGTCACTCGACCATATCCTCGGCTTCCATTGCCCCCCAGAGCGTCATACTCAACCAGTTTCAGGCCCGTAAGTAACATCTTTTCGAGTTCGTCAGGGTTGCTGTCTAAGTCGAATATCTTAAGGGTGATTTTAAAAGAAAACTCTACTCCTGCTGGAACACGCTCTGTAAATCGAGGATTCTCAGCCGTGCCGGTTATGCGATTTATAGAATTTTCAGGCTTTATTTCAGTTAATACTATCTCACCTGACGCCGCTTTCTTTCTTGTATCATCCGTAATCATGCAGTCGGAAAAAGATACTCGAGTAGGGCCATATTTAGAAATCTCTTCCTCTTCCGAACCACTTGTCCCAAAAAGCTTAATAATAAATTCACCTTCTTTTTTGACACTTTCGTCTTTAATGTCTTTTAAGTGCTTTATGGAAAGAGGCTTTCCTCTTGTAACACCCGCAACACCGGCTTTAAGTTCCAAAAGAGATCTGACCTTACCCTTCAATGAAGAACCTGGAATGTAAGGTTCGAAGGTAAAGGGATGCTTAATGACAGGATTATCAGTTCCGCCAATGTGCATTTCAATATCACCAGCTCCAATATGAAGTCCTGTAATAAGTCTAATTTTTCCTTTATATTCTCGTATTTCCGTGAGCTTCATGATTTCAACCTCCATCTATTAGTTTGGTCCGTGGACTTTATAAAAAGCCATAAAAGCTTCGAGAAAGTTTGTAACAACATTTAGATGTTCTTTTGTTTCGATAGACTTTATAAGCTCTCGCATTAGTGTTTCGAATTCGTCAGTTACAAGCTTCCTTCCTTTTGCATAAGCCACCTTGGCAACAATCATGTGAACCTGCGCCAGAATGACATTCCAATCTGCACCTTGAGATCTGGCTCTCTGGTTGAGCTTAAATATCTCGTCGTAGTATTTTCTAATCTGGGAACTCTTATTTTTAGGTTGTTTTTCGCCTTGCCCTTTTCTGCCTATCAATTTGGCTATTTCTTCTGCCGTCTTAGAAAAGGCTTCCGGATTAGGTATTAGTCTTTTATCATCCTTCCATACATACTTTGCGATTTTCTCAATTTCCACCATGGCTTATAAACCTCCGTTTTTGTCTGGTATTAGCCTTTCTTCTTTCTTTTTTCATACAGTAGACTCCAGAGCGGAATGATCATTCCGCCTCTGTATTCTTCAATCCATTGTCCCAGTTTTCTTGCAATTTCGTCTTGGGTGGAGCGAGGATCAGGTAATTTCTTCGCCACGTTTCGATATATCTGATATCTGAGAAAGGCTCTCCATTTAAAGCACTCAATATCGTTCATTTTTAGGCTCTTGCCTTCTTTTATTATTCTCATATAGTAGTTTTCATTTTCTGCCATCTGAACAAAATCGCATATTCTGTAAATTAATGATTTGCTGATTAAGCCATATTCAAGCCAATTGCTCACTTTCGGCATGATTTCTTTAGTAAGTTTTTCAAATTCATTCCATGAGACCGTCTTGTCGAACATGGTTATTCGGTCTCTTCCAGCTCCCTTTGCTTCTCCAAGTGACTCTTCGGCTTTTTCGGCAATTACATCCACAGGAGTTGATGGTTTGTGTATGGTTATTCCAGCAGAGAGATGAACTTTCTCATGATGGCAGGTATATTCCCTGAATTTTTTGTAGATAAATAACGACGCATCCCGAATAGCCTTCCAAGGACCAATCAGAAAGAGATCATCTCCGCCGGCAAAGACTGTATATATGTCTCGAAAATTTCTATTTTCAGCCCTTCGTAAAGCATAAGGTAAGTATATTGCAAAAAAGTTATTAAGACTTCGACTGAGAGTGGCCATCCTGGATAGAGTGAATCTTCTTCCCTGGAAACCACATCCGAATATCGCACCTAAATTATCCACATCAGCCTTAAGCACACCCAGAGCATCTATACCGTAAAGCTCCTTCTTATCGCTACCCCACGAAAGAGCTTTAATTGCTATGTGATAGAATGTTTTCGGGATGCCTTTTTTTATCATGTCTATAAGTTCAATTTTTGTTTCTTCTGTTCTATCCCCGGCGAGAATTCTATCGTCATCAAGATCCGATTCCTCATAGACCGGAACGTATCCGTTTAGGGGAACCAAAGTTACATCGGTAGGAAGCGAGCCGTCTGCTCTTACGTTCACATCCCAGAAAGCTTCTATCTCTTTTTCTGGCAAGGTATCCTCATCAGCATCTACAAACTTAAGCTGATAAGTTCCAAATAGAGGCTTCTTAAGGTCTCCTTCTGAATTGTCTTTGATAATCGCAATCCTTTGTCCTCTAACGATTTTGGCTCCGATTAAAACATGGTCTCGACAAAGCTCACATGCGGAAGCTCTCTCGTTTGGTTTTGCAATTATGTTGTCATTTTCAACAGATTCGCTGGAAGGCCTTTTGCCGCAGATAGGGCATAAGGGCCGATAAAGATCATTACGAAAACGATCTAAGAAGCCCTTAAATACTCCTCCGAAAAGATGCAGGTCAAAGCGATTAAACTTCTTTTCTTCCATCCTTTTTAGATGACGATCCCACAGTTTTTCCAGCGACCCGTTTAGGAATTCCTCCGGCGAAGCTTCTGTGCAGGTAATTCCAATAGCGCACTCTCCAAGATATGCATCAATGAGCCACTTATTGATTTTATCCTCGATTTTTCTCAGTTTCTTAAGGCTATCTTCTGTATTATGAGCAATCAGATGAAACTTCCCCCCTGCGTTCATGAATACCGAAAGAAAAGAAAGCCCCAATTCGTCACAAATCATTTTAGCGGCCAGTTCTGTAAGTAACGATACCGTGAAGGACCTTCCCCTCAGGATTTTTGATCTATAACCACGTTCTTCTCCACCTGCCGAAAAGATGAAGTTTTGGATACCGTAAAAATCTCCAGATACAATGAGAAATTTCTTTTCTGAACGGTTTCTTATGGCTTCCTCTTTGAGAGTATTTGTTTCTTCATGATACCGAAACAATCCAACAGCCAGAGCGGCTGTGGTTCTGCTGTGATCATAAAGCGATACATCATGAATGATTCTTCCTACTCTGGCAGAAGGTATAAAAGACGTATATAGTCGATAAAGAGAATCAAAATGTTGTAGCCAGAGTAGAGGCTGTTTTTTGTGTTTTAAGGCTTTGATCTTATCCGTAAAATCCCTGTAGAGATTTTTATAGTCTTCCTCGTGTTCTTTCTTCTTTGTACTCTGTTCTCCGTTCAGTTTAATGGGAAATATGGTCTCTGCTGATATTTCCCTCAGCCGATAGCGCCATTTGAAATGCTCTGATGACGCCGTTTCATAATCCTGACGAAATAGTGTCTCAAATATTGGTATAAGCCTAGTCTTAACAGCATCTGATGGAGGAATGGGTTTTCCCTCGGGAAATTCATCTCGGTCAATGCCACTACTTAACCTGTCTGCTTCCGCGATGATCCACTGAAGAGGATGCTCCGGCTTATGGTGCATTGCGGCTAGATTAATAAGACTTCCAGCGCTGGGGTCTTTGCTGTCTCGATCCTGCCAAAAAGCTTCGGGTATATGTTTCTGAAATGATTCCAGAAAATGAGCAGTAAATAAAGCATGAGAATGAGTGTATTGGTTTTGATGGATGGGCTGGTAAAGTGCTTTGTTATTGTTTTTATAGTCTTCAGGTATATCTTCCGCATATTGGACGAATTTGCCAACGTCGTGAATAAGTGCCCCAAAAGCAATCCTGCTGGCGGTATTGACTTTCATACTCTCAATCCTTCTCTATAGACATTGTCATTTCCGTCATGCTTTCCGTCTATTTTTTACGGTTTTAAATGGAAATTTTTCGAAAAATTTTTTCTCAAACTTCATCTGTAAGTGAAAGGAAAGTATCTATGCCTTCCATTCCACACCTCAGTAAGCACATCTCGCCAGTTGTCGAATTTCAGCAACGTGTCGAAATGATCTCTGTTAATGTCTGATTCACTCCCTATGAGTGACAATATTTCTAGAGTAGCCTTTTCAAGATATTTTCTATCCGCAAGTTCCATGACGTATAGCCCGCCTAGAGGAAGTAAACCCATGACCTTCGCCGGACCTTTTAGACTCATGGATATTTGGTAAGATTTAATCCAGGCTGTGCGTCTCATGCCAGGTTTTTCCATTATTCGTCCAACATTGAATGCCCACAGTTGATTAGGATGGATAGGCTCGAGTTGCTTTATTTCATCTTCTGTGACTTCAGCAAATATTTGATAGTAACTTCTTGTGTCTGCTACCCATCTGGCAAGAGCGGCTTTCTGGTACCGATTCCAGCTTTTTTCTCTGTGCGAGGATGGCATCTGGGGAATATCCAGATAGTGCCTAAGGGCTACTTTCGCTTCTTCTTCCATGCCGGCATCAAGAGCGGCATAAACCAGGTAGTTCCATTCTCGTAACCAATCGTCCCGCCAATGAGGATCCTTTCCGCTTCCAAAGGCTTCTTGGGCCTTAGACACATATTCTTTGGTTTTTTCGAAAAACTGCGGTCCACAAAAGCCGTAGTTCTGAGCCACCGTTCCATACATGCGACCAAGCACGGGGTAGGATTTAACCCCTAGAACATCACGAGTTCTCTCAATTCTTTCCATTATATCTACAAATTCTGCAGGCAATTCCGGGCTGAAGAAAAACCGAAGGTGTCGTTCTTGAACAACCCGACGATTATACAGATCTGCAAGATGTTCTATGGATGCAATGCTTTTTGGCATATTGTTCAAAGCTTCCATAGCGACAGAAAACCATAGCCTTGCTTCTTCAGTGTTTCCTTCTGCCATGGAGCAGGCATAGCGGCACATGATTATGTCGGTTGCGACATGAGGCGCCAGGTTTGCGAGTTTCCTTAATTTTTGTTCATTGAAAGGATCAAGTAGTATTTTACAAATATCCGGAGCAAAGGCTCTTTTTTCGCAGGCTTTTTTTAGATTAGCGGCAAAATCTTGCAGCAAACCTTGCTCGCCAATAATGTCATCCACCAAACTGTTATAAATTTTTCTGAAGGGCGAAGAACATATCAGCCCGCGATCCAGATGGTGCACTCGAGCCGAAAGGCTTTCTTTGCTCTTAAGAATATTATGCTGCTCTATAAAGCTACGCCCACAACCTGGTGTGTAGTTTTCAAGAAGACATTCCAGTTCATCCAGATCGCTCACCGGAATAACCTCAAAATGTTCATCATATTCTAGTTTGGTAATGCCTGGAGATGATCCGCAAATAAAACTTCTAAATCCTTCCTTTCTGGCAATGTTCTTTTTAGTTTTGAAAAAACCGTTTAGCTTTATTTTTCCGGACTCAAAAACTTCTCCAGAAAATACGACATTTATCAGTTCCTTTTTGTTAAAAGCACTCCAAGCAGCAGCGTAAACGGCAAGACCGATTGATGCTCCACATATTTGTAAGCGTTCATGAGTCGGGAGAATGGGCCAAACGATAAGACCTTTGCCGAAGCGATTCAAAGCTAGGTTATTCAATGTCCTAACGGCAAGCTTTGCCGACTCATCAGTTGTTTTATCCCAAGCAGGAAGTGTCAGTGGCATCGATTCCAGGAGTTGGGGATCGTGGAGTCCAACGAGCACAACTCTTGGTTCTCCTTGTTCCTTCGAGGATACCACAATACAGGTGCCATATCCCCATGATGCTTCGAGAAGATTGATGTTTTGTGATAATCCGAAAGGATGATACTTTTGGATGAGTTTTTCTGCTGTTTTATGGCGAATGTTTTCAGAAACTTCGTTTTTGTTGGTAATGATGGTGGCTATGCAGGCTTCCATAAGCAAACGATAAATATCTGGTTCCATAGATGCCTGTATTTCATCTAGCAGACTATCGATAGCTTGTATATCCTCGAGCCACCTCCATTTCAAAGGACTGAAAACAACGTGGCGGATTCGCTCTGGTAGTCTATTCCACCGATGCCATGTTATGAGTTCACGTAAAGACCATGAGCCTTTCATCATCTTGTTCCGACAAGAATGACAGGTTGCCCCGTTTTGACATCCTTTTTGGACAGAGAATCAAATTTTATTCTGAAAAAGCCAGATACTGGATCCAGAAAGGCTTCCGAAGGATAACCGATGGTGTTCTTTGTGTTTGGATCAATCCAGGCAGAGAAAATACCAGCATCGGGCGATAGTTTTTCTGGGACACGACCACCTATGGTGAGACTTTCAGCTTCATCAGAGCGAAACGTAATACTAGCAGGAACTGAATATAGAAATACCCGCTTTCCTTCTAGCTTAGCAATTCTTACAGGTATTATGTCCTCCTGATCCGCCGCCGCCATAGCCAATGGTTCATTCGACACTTCCGAAAGAGCTATTTTTTCGAGAATACCTTTGTCTCCTTCAGGGAGGATGCAGGGAGTAGAAAAGGCAACATTAAGTTCATTTTCTTCCATGTAGGAAATTTCATCAAGCACATCGCTGTAAGGCTCCATCAGTTCCCCCAGAACCTTAACAGCGAAATAGGCTGCCACCTCCACTTCCATCTTGCAAAAGTACTCGTGCACAATTGTTGGGAAATCGTTCGGAAGTTTGGCGTTTTTAGCTGATGGTACGAGATGAGGTGCGCGGGCGATACGTTTCCCGATGTACTTGGTAGGAACGGCAAAACTGTTCCATGCTTCCACGAAAAGCCCCGGCCCGGCTGTTACATCTTCGGCGACCTTTAAATCTTCTTCTGGGTGTACCAAAGCGACTCGGCAAAATGTGTCGTTACTTTCGATGACAAACACCAGGGGAGCATTGTGATAGAGGCCTTTTTCATCCCAGCCTTCCAGATCCCTTGACAAAAGACGAAAGTCGCCCGGCTCTATTGGATAATCCACCTGGTCTGTACCACGATTTATGTAAAAAGCCTTTTCTTCCATGACCTCGTACTCGCAGAAAGGACATATAATTCTGTGTTCTTCCCTAAGGCCGACATCGTCTGGAGGGCAGAACCTAACCCTCCACATGCGCTGAAGAGCCTCCTTGAGATCCAACGAATCCACCATTTTCCTATTCCACAGCTAGCAGTATTTTTTTAAACATCATTACAACTCCATCTCCACTTAACCACTTACCATCTGTTATGGCAGTTTGATTACTCCAATGGGAGCGGGAAGTTTCCCGCCCCATGGAGTATGGAATTAATTTCTCTGTGCCACATTGTAATCCCCCGGGTTCTAACTATCTTTACGAGATTGAATGGATGATTTACAAATCTCGATCACTTTATCCATAAATTCCCCAAACAAATTTTCGTCTAAATCTGGAGGCGAAAGAGCAGGATAAAGTATGCAGAATTCTCTGATGGATTTCCTGATTTTGTTCAGATGGTAAGCTGCCGAAGAGACATTACCTAAACCTAGCTCTTTTGCAATTTCGGCAAGAGAGTGGCTTGCCCCGTAATAAAGAAACAAAATCTTCCTTTCTCTTTCTGTAAGACGCATGGCAAACTTGCTGGCTAGTTTTTCCATTTCGTCTAAATATAGCATCAGAGGATGTATGTCTTCATCTGAACAAGCGAGTTCTATCTTTCTGGCTTGTTCGTCATTTTCTTGGTGGGAAGAGGGCTGATCAATCGAAATATGGGTGTAATTGTGAACAGGAAGATTAGAACATATATAGTTCTGAAGAGCCTGAACAGGCACCCACAAAATTCCATTTTCTCGTTGGCAGATCTCGTCCCAGAAAAATCTGGCAATTTTGTAAATGACATCCCCCTTCCAAATATTTTCCAAGCTGGCGTATGAAGGAAATGGCCAGCTTTGGTATGATTCCTCATAGTGTTTGCAGTAGCATTTTGAAAGATCGAATTCTTTTTCAGTATCGAAGCAATAAAAAGTTCCATGTTTGGTGACGGTTATAGCCACACCGTTAGTAGCTGAGAGGGTGGTTCGAATACGAGCATAGAGATATTTTTGGGGAGAGTGGTTCAGATTTCTCAGCGAATCTATCAATGCTCGCTTGTATTGTTGGAGAATCCAATTTTTTGGGTATTCCGAATACGCTCGACAATTTTCAAAAGGTTTCTTTTCTTCCCATGCCTTTGCATGGTCGAAACAGAATTCCCACAAAATGGACGATAATTCATCTTGCTCGATCTCTGCCTGTCCAACGCTTTGTTTCATAAGTTCGAGTGTTTTAGGGGAACTCAGCAAGATTTTCGCGCACTTTGTGATTAAGTAGTAGCTTTCCTCAGTTTTTAACCATTCTTCCCACGTCATAGAATTACCCTAGAGTGTTCTTACAAAAATGTGCAACTTTTTAATCTTGTTTTATTGGGTTTTTAATGCATCCCTCTGGCACTTTTCCCCAAAACCTTAACTTGTCCATCCAATCGCGCTCAGCGGGCAGGTTAAATGCAAAATGTTCCAGGATGAAAGATGTTCTATCCATAACGCGGCGAGAATATTCAAGTCTGCATCCGGCTTGTATGTATTTTGTACCAGGAGTATATTTGGAGGTGCAGGGGCAGGTTCTGTGAGACAGGTTAGAATTGCATTCTAGAACAAATATAGGGTGAGAATGACGCAATCCTCTGCCTTTTAATGACGATGGGAAGCCTGCTATGTTAGCCTTGAGAATAACATCAGGGAAACCCGAAAAGATCATTCTTGGCTGCCAGTGAGCTGGCCCCAGAAACGAGACTCCTTCGCCTATTTTATCCAGGTCAACTTCTCTTTTTTCCCAGATGTCTGAAGCAACGTTCATCGTCAAGCCACCTTTTTGTTAAGTTTGGCTTCGATGTAAGAAACACTATGGCATTTTTTCTGGCGTAGTGTCAAATCAAAATGAGGGGGTGTTCGAAAATATAATCTCACCGTGTTTGTCGGAGTCCAGTGATAGTGATATAATTTCAAAAAACTTCGCGAAGGGGAAGGAGAGCGAGGGAAGATGAGACGGCTTAGACTAGACTTTGTCTGCATTTATAGATTGCTCCAGACTTTCCTTCGTAATAAAACTTCTCCATCCAGTCCAGAGTGCGAGAAACACCGAGGCTGTCCAGACATCTACGATGATACATTGATTCTTGCCTTACGGCTTTTTCAAACTTTATGGCAGCTTTCTTACAGAGAAACATTGGAGACGGTTTCTAAGGCCGGATTTTCTGTCCCGGCTTTGAGCACTTATCATTACAGAATCAGGAAAATTCCCATTTCAGTACTTCAAGAATTACTTGAGCAAACAGGGGAAGCACTTTTTCGAAGACACAAAGGTAAATGGCGATCTCTGATGGTTGACGGAACGGAGCAGAGATCGATATGCATTGAAATGGTTTCGAGGGACTGAAGTAAGACTTGTACAATCACATGTGAGATTGGTACTACTTGTTGTTGTAAGTGATAGAGGGAAAGCAGTAGTGCTTGGGGAAGCTGTGGGATCTCCTTATGCTTCTGAGGTAGAACTTCTACGACGGATTTTAGCTCGGAAATCTGGATCAATTGAGGCAGATTTCCCATCAGGGTTGGGAAAAATGGGGATCACAAAGGTGTAGGATAGAAGGGGTTTTTGGGTCTATAAAAATCAAGGTTAGTTCTGTCTTCCCACTTTTTAGAGAAGATCTGGCCATGAAGCGAGCTTTGGCCGCTGCTTTGCTCTACAACCTGAACCTTCTTGCTATCCTTACCATTATTTTGATCAAAGCTCACATCATTATCTGCTTCTTGTTCATTACCATCTATCTCTACTTCTTTACATATTTTTCGAACACCCCCAATAACTTCTTGACATGGTTTTAAATTTAAAGCATGCTCAAACAGAAAAATTGCCCCGTTTGGAGGGGATTGCCACTATGGCATTTTCATCTGACCTTAGGCACGATGCAATAGAGTCCGAAAAACCGCTTCGCTATGGGAGATTGAGATTTTTGAGTGAATTGCAATTATACAAAACGTAGAAACTGGTTACTTTGCTGGAACCGGGATCTTCTATTTCGAGTGAGTTCTTAAATTTTGAGTCTTTGCAGATAGTTTTCGGTGATTTTCGAAAAATTCTAAAACAACACCGTAAAACATATTGAAGGACATCGTAACCAAACAAAGTGTTTTGTTTTACATGCTGATGTAACCTCCAGGAGAAAGGGTACAGATGAACAGCTTGAAAGCTCATAAATTAGAAGCTCTCAAAAAGCGATTTGATCGAGAAGTCCTGGAACTTGAATGCGAGATTATTACTCCCATGTTTTTGGGAGACGCAAGACAAAAACCTGTCTTGCGTCCGGAGCCTTTCAAGGGACTTCTTCGCTATTGGTGGCGTATTGCTACTGCCGGATCGTTAAAGAAAAATATACTTGATATCGAGAACAAAATCTTCGGCGGAGCTGGAGGAGAAAATTGGGGACAAAGCCTTATAAAAGTTGAAGTGAAAGGAACTCCTTCAGTCGATGATAAGTTGCCATCAACCGGTTACGTCTATCATCCTGAAGTTAAAGGGAAAATAAACCCTCTACTTTACCTTGGATATGGTCCTGTGATGTACAGCAGTAAGGCCGGAGGTTTGATATGTAATCGTTCATATCTTGCCCCTGGTAGTAAATTTACGATTAAATTGACCGTCTCGACTTCACTTCTCAAAGATGATGAAATCTCAGAGTGTTTTAAACGGGCTTTGTATTATTTTAGAGCTTTCGGAACGGCCGGGTCCAGATCTCGTAATGGATGGGGTAGTTTTCAAGTAACAAGAATACCCCAGATCGAAGTTAATCCTAAAAAAATTTCTGTACAGAGATTCACAGAAGATTTGTTCGGTCGGGAGGTGGATTATCCTCATACTCTGGCTGCTAATTCCAAGGGAATGCTTATCTGGAAGACCGAAGAATATGAAAAATGGGAAGATGTAATGAAGAAACTGGCTGATACTTACATTACTGTTCGTACAAGTTTTTCAGCGGACGGACGTAATGACATTGATGAAAGGCATCTTTTGGGTTTTCCTATAACAAATCATTCGGCCGATAAGGCTCATAACTGGGGCAAAAATGCTCGGCATGCTTCACCTCTTCGGTTTTTTGTTAGAAAGAGAGAGGATAACTACTATGGCTTTATACTTCATGTCCCTTTTGGAATTAGTAAGCGAATGAGAAAAAACGCTTCAGGGCAAGAATTCTTCAGTCCAGCTAAGCAATTTGAAATATGGCAGAAAGTATACCAACATCTAGATAAGCTACATGCGAGGGCAAATATCCATGAGTGTTTGTAGGCATGATGAAAAATACTGGCAGGAAAAGTTGGCGGCTTTCCTTCATGATCCGCCCGATAAGGCTTTGAAGATTTATGGCCACGTATCTCGAGCTAAAGAGATTAGAGATGAAATCTATGTTACAGCCGACGAGGCTCTAGTAGATAAAGCTGATCAAGTGGCATCTGGGTTGGATAGAACTTTCCTTCCTGATAGCAAAGAAGGAGGGTTCATAGATTTCATTAAGTATCCTATTATCACTCACCCTACTGGGCTAAAGTCGCAATTTCCAATAGGACATGTGTCACAGAGTTCTTCCGAAGATGTTTTGAAAGTTGTTCGAGCAGATGAGAAACGTCTTCCCCTGGAACAACCTTTAAGAAGCTTTGCGCTTTTTCACTATTTTAGGCATGTTTTTCCATACCGCCTTGCTAGGGAGAAAACCTGTGGGTTGACATGGCAGTGGTTTAAACTGCCTGCAGATACTCGAGTGCCGGATCACACCATCTGGCAGCATTGTTCTCTTACTTCTGCTCTTTATTCTTGTTATGCTTATTCTCCCGAGAAAAAAGCTTCTATAATGGTGTTTAGCATTACACCAGTTCAGGATTTTATTGCTAGTTCTAGAAAACTCCGTGATCACTGGATATCATCGCTTATCTTATCCTGGCTCGCGGCTGAAGGCATGCGAACCATTATTTTGGAATATGGATCTGATCACATAATTTATCCGTGGACTGTGGGGCAACCGCTCATAGAGTTTATCCTTGATGAAATCTGTGGTTTTGCTGAATTATATCGCGATAGATACAATGTAGAAACCAGAGCGGCAACGCTCCCCAATAAATTTGTTTTTCTCCTACCAACAGGTCAAGAAGACTATATTGCAGAACGAATCCAGGTTTCTATTCTTAATGCATGGAAAGATGTATCGGAAAAGGTGATTGACCTGGTCAACTCAAGATGTTTCGGAAATGTTCCAGAACGGTGCCTCTCGGCTTTCTATAGGATTTTTGAGAGACAGATTACTCACTTCTGGGAATTTCACTGGTCTGGCAGTCCTCTTATAGACGAAGATTATGTTACCAGATGGAAGGATTTTCTGCCTTCCCGATCTCGAATGATGCTTGAGAAGTATCTAAAGAAGGCTAAACATTGGGGTTTTCCTTACCTTGAAAGAAAAACTACTGAAAGATTTTTCTACCCGTTGTCTTATAGTCTCGTGCAACTAGGTCTTGCCACTAGGAAATTGACTCCTGAAAATCGCAGGGTTAAAGAACCAGGTATAAAATGCCACCTTCATACCGATCTTGAAGCTCTTAGATTTTCCTGTGTTGAATGCGCAGAAGAAGGAAAAATCTGTGAGCTCGAGCCAGCAAACGAACCTGATCCTAACCCTAGACCAAGTCTGGATCCTTGCTGGAAAATTATTAGAAAGGGGTTTCCAGCTACAGAATTTAAAGAAACCGAGCGATTATCAGCCATCGGATTGGTTAAGCGCCTGATTTATCTGGCAGTACCAGAAAAGCATCCACTTCATCATTTTTTCAAGGACGGTTCAGGATTTCCATCAACTACTGAAATTGCAGTAACTGACTGGCTTAGGAATGAGATGGTTAAGAGTAAGCTACATGAAAACGGTTTAAATGATCACGATGTGGTTGAATTTCTTCATCGTCAAGATAGTTCTCAAAGCGAATGGGATGAAGTAAAAGAACTTTCCAGAGAGCGGATGAGAAAAGTCGAGAGTGTTATCAGAAAAATATCCGACGAGACTGGTGATAGTCTTAAGGTGGTGGATCGTTATTACGCTCTACTTGTCATGGACGGTGACAGAATGGGACGTCTTCTCGGAGGAGGATTTTCGGCGAGATGGCGTGATGTTCTGCATCCTGAACTTGTAAAACGTATGGAAAATGAAACCGTTGGAAATTATTCCAAGTTCTGGAAACAATTCTTGGATAACAAAAGGATTCTTTCACCGTCGATTCATGGAGCCATTTCCCAATCTCTTGCCGAATATGCCCTTAATACTGTTCCCAATATTGTTTCAAGCTATTCTGGACGCCTTATTTACGCTGGAGGCGACGATATCTGTGCTATGCTCCCCGTGTCAACGGCTGTTCAATGCGCTCGACATCTCGCCAGGGCTTATAACTGGGCTTTTGTCAAAAAAAGCGGGACGGTTTTGGAGGAAATTCGAGAAGGGAATGAACTTTCTGATCATGAACAACTGCTTTTACATCTTGGACCGGGAGAAGAGATTTCCATTTCTGCAGGGCTTTTTATAGTTCATCACAAGTGGCCATTGAAAGCTGCAATCAAACGTGCCCACGAATTGCTGGAGAGTGCCAAAGACGCTGGTAGAGCGGCTATGGCTGTGTCGCTTCAACGTCGAGCTGGTGGGGAGCGTACCTTTGTAGCTGGTTTTAGAGATGTCTGGAATGGAATAAATGTTTGGGATGCTTTTGAAGGACTGGTGCGTGCTCTCGCTCGGCGTGAAATAAGTTATTCCTTCGTGTATCGTCTTGCTCAGCTAGAAGATGGATTGCAGAGTCTTATGGATGACGAGGAAGCCTTTATAGCCTTTGTTGAATATCAACTTGGACGGAGTATTGACCAGAAAAGTCGGTCACTGAATGAGCTTTCTCGCCTTATAGCGTCTCTTATTCTGAATAGAAGAGTAGCGGAAAACCACTTTAACATGCGTTCTCTAATAACAACTGAAGTTGTTGAAATAGCAGCTTTTGTTGCTGAAGCAGTTAGAAGAAAGATTTAAAGATTAGATATTCTGGGGGATAAAATGTTGGAAGCTATTCACAATAATCACATTATAGAACAATGGCTCAAGCTAGAACCGCTTGATACACTTTTTTTCAGAGGTGGTGAGCCCATGGAGGCTGGTGAAACTCAAGACACGGGCAAACCTATCTTTCCACCAGCACCAACCACAGTAATAGGAGCTTTAAGAACAGCCATACTTGTTCAGAATGGAGTAGATATAGAAAAAGTTACCAAATTAAAAGACGACGAGGATCTTGATCCTGATCGGTTGCCCTTTTGGGGCACTCCTCAAAAAAGTGGTTTTCGTACTGTGGGACCTATTTTCTGTGTTGGCAATACCGCTCTGTTTCCAGCTCCCGCAAACTGGTTTTATAAACCTACCAAACACAAAAATGGCAACAAAATCCGTGTTTTTGTAGCGTTACCAAAAAATGATTTTCCGGCGAAAACCGGTAAACGTCTGTTGTGGTGTGTAAAAGACCCACCAGCGGAAGATCTTGATCGGATGAGTGGTTTTTTCTGGGTAACTAAGGGAGCGCTGGAGCTAAAAAACGAGCGGTTTGTCCTTGATGTTGAGAAGGATGTTAATAATATTCATAGTGATAAACCCTGTGCAATTAGAATATATGATCTGGTTAGCTTTGAAGACAGGGTCGGAATTGCCAGAGATAATATTTCCAGAGCTGTAAGGCAAGGGCATTTATATGCAACACGGCATGTTCGGTTAAAGCCCGGTGTTTCTCTAATAGTGGGATTAGATAAACCGCTTTGTCCTTCTCATATTGGTTCTAACGGTATTTTGCAGTTTGGCGGTGAAGGCCGTATTGTAAGATATGAATTAATGAAAGATCCTCCACAATTGCCCATGCTTCGCCGAGGATTTTGGCTGGCATTGTCGCCTATATCGTGGGAGTTAGCAAGCTCATGCGAGCTTATAAATAAGGCCTATATATCTGGAAAACTTTTTAGAGTGGGTGGCTGGGATATGAGGAAAGGGTTTCATAAACCTGTGGAAACCTATTTCCCCATTGGAGCCGTGTTTTTTGCAAATATGGATCCTAGATTACCCGAGCTTATACCATTTTAGCCAATTTGATTGAGGAGGTTTTATCATGATTTGGGGCAAAGAAAAAAGGCTCTGTATTCTGTATGCTTTAACACCTGTTCATGCGGGTTCAGGACAGGCTTTGAGAGCAGTTGACCTTCCTATCCAGAGAGAACGTCATACGGGTATACCTATAGTCCAGTCCTCAGGTATCAAGGGTTCTATAAGAGACTGGTGTGAAAAGGCCTGGGGAAGTGAAGGCAAAGATCTTGCAGATAAGATTTTTGGAAAAGCCGGTGAAACTGGTTCTAATTGGGCGGGAGCTGTGACGCTAACAGATGCCAAACTCTTGTTGTTCCCAGTCCGATCCAATGTTGCTCCCTTTGTTCATATTACATCTCCGTCTGTTTTAAAAAGATTTAAGGACGATATGGATCTGATTGGTGGGCACGAAATACCGGAGATTGTAAATCTAACGGACTCAGAGCATTATGTTCCTCTTATAGGCAATTTTGATGATGATGTAATACTAGAAGATATTATCGTAAAAAAAGCTAGCAATTCGGCTTATAAAACCTGGGGAGACAAGCTCAGGGAAGTTTTTACAGATTTGATAAATGCAAAGGTAATTCTAGTAACAGACGAAGTCTTCGGATATCTTACTCGTATGGCAACAGAAGTCCAGGCTCACATTGCTATTGAGGATGAAACCGGCACCGCAAAGGATGGTTCTCTACGGTATCAAGAATACCTTCCTTCGGATTCTGTGCTTTATTTTATAGCGTTTTTTGCAGATGTAAGAGCAAAAGACGCAAGTGGGATAAAAGCTAGTGAAGTAGCTCGTAAGATAACCGATGATGGTGTTTCTTCCCATATCCAGATAGGCGGCGACTTTACTCTAGGCAAAGGCATTTGCAAGGTAAGATGGATTAAACCTTCTGTTGGAGGTAGATCATGAAGAGTGTTTCTCAGGAAAGAGCTCAATTTGCATACAGGGTAATCAAAGAAGCCATAAACAAAGGTGAAATTAATTTTACAATGAAAGACTTTTCAAGCTTTGTTGCAGGTCTCCCAGCTATGATTTTGCAAAATGGCCTGGGACATACTTTATGTTTTTTACTGGCTAAAGCTTGCGATCAAAAATCAAATAAATATAAAAAAGAAGATAAGCATTGGTTCGCTTTTAATGCCATGGTAGAATGGTTACAAAAACGGGAATTGCTGCCACATGACGTTTCCTTAAATCCTCATGGCGTCATTGATGAGATTATTAAGAAAAAATCCCTTGAGATGATGGTGTTACAAGAAGAAGCTTTGCGGTTTCTTGAATGGTTTAAAGTTATGAGCAAAATCTTTGTGGAGGGAAAAGATGCCGACAAACAGGGATAGGGATAAGAATACTGAAAATATTTTTCCAATTCCATCCGAAGTGGCTGAAGCAATCAAGAAGTCCTTATCGTCTAACTATCCGTTCAACTTTGGACTTTATTTCAATAAGTGGCTATGGGTTTGTGCTGATGATTGTGGAGTAGATTACAAATTTCAAGCTAGGCCAGAATTGAAATCCTATAAATCTGGAAACGGTAAATACCAGGCTGATGAGGTTTTGAACTATTACGGAAAAATTAGAAAAGCTCTCAATAGCGTTTTGATGAGTAAACTTAAAGAAAGAGAAGAGTTATGCAAAGCTTTTGAAAAAATCGGTTACTCAAAATGCAGCTCCAAAGTAAAACTTGAGACCCCCTTAATCGTAGGTTTAGGAAATGCTCACCCTACAGAGCGAGGATTTACCTTTCACTGGACTCTTGGAATTCCCTATATTCCAGCGGAAAGTGTGAAGGGAATTTTAAGGCTATGCCACCTTATTAATAAAACAAATGGAGATGCTGGATTTTTTGAAAACTGGGCAAGGGAGGATGAAGAATACTTTAGAGCGCTGAGAGGTATCTTTGGATGTTCTGAAAGTGAGAACGTAACTGCAGCAAAGGGCAAAGTTGTTTTTCTTGATGCTATGCCTGTGAATGTTCCAGAATTAGGACTGGAAATCACCACATGCCATTATCCTGATTATTACGGTGCAAAGCGTGGACCTACAGAAGATCAGAACCCTATGCCTCTCCCGTTTCTTGCTGTTATGAATAATGGAGATACGTTTTTTGATTTTACTTTTCTTGTGTCAAATAGTCTGTCATCGGAGGAGCAGAACCAACTTAAGGAAGCTTTCCGTTTAGCAATTTCAGAACACGGTTTTGGAGCAAAGACTGCTTTAGGACACGGTAGATTTTCTTGTGATCCCCCCTGATGTGTACATGCTCATCGGCTACATCAAGAAATAATTTTGAATTTGGTTGGATAGTGTGAAAATTAGGAAAGAGTTGTCATAAAAATGATATTAGACAGATTTTGCATACCGCCACCTTGTTCTAACGATTCTCGACCTTATACCAGGCAATTTCTGGTTTTCCGACAAAAACATGGGTTTCCTGAGGGTCCTTTTTATTTGGACTCTTTTAGAAATTTCTCCTTTAAAACCGTAGTAAACAATAAAGCTATTTTCAGTTGAGATCCTGATAGGAGGAGGAAAAAATGAGAAAAATATTTTTGAGTATGCTTGGAACTGGAGGTTACAAAGAGTGTTGCTATACCATAAACGGTGTTACGTCAGAACCTGTAAGATTTGTCCAGGAAGCTTTGGTCAAACATTTTTGTCGTAGCTGGGATAAGGATGATAGAATATTTATATTTTGCACGGAGGAAGCAACTAGAAAAAACTGGGAAGACTCTGGCGACATAGAAGGTCTTGGGTCACGTTTGAAAAATATTGGTCTATCCGCTGTTATTGAAAATGTCCCAATACCATCAGGCAAAAATGAATCAGAAATAATGGAAATATTCTCGACCATGATAAACAAAATCGAGAAAAAAGATGAAGTAATACTGGACATCACCCATTCCTTTCGATCAATACCTCTTCTTGGAGCCGTTGTCCTTAACTACGCTAAAACCGTTAAAGACATTAGTGTAAAAGGCATATACTATGGTGCTTACGAAGCTAGAGATGAAAAAGATGGGATCGAAATCGCTCCCGTTTTCGATCTCACTATCTATGACAATTTGCTCGATTGGGCTAGAGCTGTGGAAATTTTCAGGAAGGCGGGATCGGCAAGCGAAATAAAGAAGCTCCTTGGGCGAAGTATAGGTCCCATATTCAAAAATAAAGCCAATGAAGTCCAAGAAATAGCAAGGTATTTTTCTGATTTTGGCAATACTCTGGATAACTTCTGTAAAGATCTACTGGCTGTTAGAGGGCCTAATATTGAGAACTTCCATGGGTTTTCTGAGAAGATAGAAAAAATTGAAGAATCAGAACTTGTGCCCCCAATGATTTCTTTGCTGGATCTCCTCAAGGAAAAACTTAAGCCTTTTGATGAAGCCAGAGGAATTGACAAAAGTTTTGAAGCCGTTAAGTGGTGTATTGATCATGGCATGGTACCTCAAGCCTATATCCTTATGGAAGAAGCCGTGATTTCTGAGCTTTGTAGAATCTGGCTAATGGATCCAAAGGAAATAAAGGATCGAGAATTTTGGAGTAGCCTACTCCATGTGATTAGCAGGCAAAAACCGGATAGTGAGTGGGTAGGGGAACTGAAAGAAAGACGTCAACTTGCTAAAGATATTATTTCTAATTGCGGAGAATCTCTTAGGGAATTCGCCAAAGTTTTCGATTCCCTTAGGGGCCCTAGAAACGACATTGCCCATGGGGGCTGGAGTGAAAGTGGTTCATCAACGGCTAAGAGCCTTATCGATAAAGTAGAAAAAAAGCTAAAAGATATCAAAGAAGTCTGGCCGTCTTGTAGAGAACAACTCTGTCGTTACAGGGAAAGGCGTCAACATGGAGAAGCGGAAACAGAGGTCAATGCAAAAGCAGTAAATACTCGCAGGGTTTTCCTTGTTCTTTCCCACGAACTTACAGAAACTCAAGTAAATGAGCTTCGAGAAAACTGGAAAGTGCAAGAAGTTGTTCCTATCCCGGAGGATCTTGCCTCTCTTTGGGAGTCGATTAACCCTGAAGAAGAATCGCTGTCATCTTGCATCAGACCCATTATTACGTGGCTTGAAGAAAATTCTGTCCCCGGCGATCTTATACTGGTTCAAGGCGATTTCGGAGCGACCTTCTTAGTTGTAGATTGGGCGTTGAATCAACTCCGTGTGCCTATTTACGCCACAACGGCAAGATACCTTGAAGAACATCGTCTTGATGATGGAAGGGTGGAGCAGAAAAGGATTTTTCAGCATGTGAGGTTCAGAAAATATGAGAGAGAGAAGATATTTAAAGCTATTTTAGGCAACAAAAACTGGGGTGTTTGAATCGGGGGCAGAGATAGTGGTGGGTGGTATAACTCCAAAAAAATTCACAAAGGGAAGAGAAATTTTAGAAGAGATGCAGCTATCCATGTCGGACTTTATACGAATTTACGGCTTCATCCAAGGTTTCCTTCGGAATAAAACCTCTCCGTCCAGCCCAGGGTGTGAGAAGCACCAAGGACGTCCACACACTTACGATGATACATTGACTTTAGCTAAGAATTAGGAATTGGGGGTTGGTGATTAGGGAGAAAAATGATAAACTTCTAATTCCCAATTCCTAATCCCCAATTCCTGCTGGAAACTATGGCGACCTTTTTACAGAGAAACACTGGAAACGGTTTCTAAAACTGGATTTTCTGTCCCGGCTTTGAGTACCTATCATTACAGAATCAGGAAAATCCCCATTTCAATACTTCAAAAATTACTTGAGGGCGTTCGAAAATATTAGACGAAGAATTGATGGGCTTTCTTATGGGATGCCTCGCATTCGTTCCATGTCAAGTAGAAAAAGACTGTTACTCCGAGCCCTTCTTTTTGTCATCCCGGCCCTCCTTTTTGTCATCCCGAGCGATAGTGAGGGATCTCCTCATGAGACGCCGTCCCGAAGGAAATAACAGGCAGGAGGCCTGTCATCCCAAGTGAAACGAGGGATCTCCTGGAAGGGATGCCTCGCTGACGCTCGGCATGACATGCTGGCGATTTTTCGAACACTCCCAGAATTACTTTGACATGGTGTGCTTTTTATGGTTTATTCCTATCTGATGAGTCAAAAAACCGCCCCGCTCCGAGGGGATTGCGAAGCTCTCCAGACAGCTTGCCGTTGCCCATTCTTAAATGTCTGAAAGACTAACTGGCCTTGGGAGGAATTCCACCTATCCTGGATAGAAGGCGACTTAATGTGGCTTTCTATAAAGGTATAGAAAAAAATCCCTTTATAGTAGAACTGGGGACGCATAATGTATTTTTGTATCTATCGCTGTGTAATTTGAGTAAAAACTAGGACTACGGGAGGCAAAAATGGCAAAGATCCTTGTTTTGACCGTTGGTGGTTCCTGTGAACCTATAGTCAATGCTATCATGCAAACCAATGCCGATTTTGTTTATTTTGTGTGCTCCTCCGGATCAAAAGGAAGCAGAAGGGTTGTTGATGGCAAGGATAAACCATGTCGGGAAACAAAATCGGATGGAACTCCTATAAGTCTTCCCTCTATCGTTGAACAAACCGGGCTCAAGCCCGAAAATTACGAAATTATAGAATTAGATGATCCTGACGATTTTCAGATGTGTTACGACAGGCTTTGTGATCTCAAGAAAGATATGGAAAAACGTTTTCCTAACAGTGATCTTAACGTGATAGCCAACTACACTGGCGGTACTAAAACCATGAGCGCAGTCCTTGTGGTCTTTTCACTCTTTGTGGATTGGAACCTTCAACATAACGTAGGAAAAAGAGTGGATTTGATAAGAGTTAGGTCAGGGGATATACCAGTGCCAGTAGAAATATCTAAAATAAGGCTCTATCAGCATCTTAGAACAGCAAAAGAGTTCATTCAGAATTACTACTACGGGGAAGCTGTAAGAGTTATTGAAGAGGCAATCAGGAATTCACGATATATAGACACCGAAACTAGAAAGAATCTTATTACCCTGGAGGGGTTATGCAAGGGATTTTATGAATGGGATTTATTCTGCCATGAAAAGGCATTGAGACTGCTTGAATCACATGGACAGATTGTAGGTAATTGGTTGGGGTTCTTGAAAAAACTTATAAATGTTCAGAAACAATGGGAAGGAGGATACGAAGAAGTCGAAGACATTCTGCTGAATGCTGAAAGAAGAGGAGTTCAAAATCGCTTTGACGATGCAGTGGCTCGTCTTTATCGAGCAGTCGAACTGCTGGCTCAGGTGAGACTTAAAAAGCAATATAAATTGGACACATCCAATCTGGATATGAGCAAAGTGCCTGAGAGCGTAAGGAAAAAGATAATACCGGATGATGACGGAAAAGTAAGAATTGGGCAAAGATGGGCTTACGAGATTTTAGCGTCGATGGAAAATGAGCCTGTCGGTATGGTTTACCGAAATTGGGAAAGAAAGTTGAGCGACGCTCTGACCAAAAGGAACTCCTCTATTCTTGCTCATGGCAACATTCCTATAGACAAAACAACTTACGATGAAGTATCGAATACAGTGAATTCGTTTATAAACGAAGCCTTTGATGTTATAAAACACAAGCGACAGATGAAGCAGTTTATAAATAAATTTGAGTTTCTCGAAATGTAAAAGTGCAAAAGATTTTTTACTTTTGAAGATATTGAGCCATGACCGTCTAGTTGTCATAAAATACTTCCTCGATGGTCAAAGATCTGGAGTACACTGTCCAAGGTAGAATGGCATTCAAAATCTATAAATTAATTTCGAGCGGGTCTCACTCCTATGTTGAATAGGAGGGCACCCTGCTCGATTGAACTAGGTGAGAGATTTTAAAAACACGTTAAACATCTGAGTTCGTCAATTTCATATCGCCCCAGGCCAAAACTTGTGTTTTTCCCTGCATGAACCCATGACCCAAGAATAAGAAGAGGTAGGAAGGGCCTTAGTTCCCCTTCATATACGGCTGTGCCCATAAGACCGCCAAGCTTCATCCGGGTTCTCTGGCGATGAGAATAACGTTCCCAATCCATCCAGGAAGTTCTGTTTTCAACGAGCTTCACAGTTCTGGCAAGAGCAATCATTTCTGCTTTGTTGAACTTCACTTCATTAGATTCACAGTGAAGGTAGCAAAGATTTTCCACCCTCTGGATTAAGTTCCCTATAAGAATGTGAAACTCCGGCGTTCGGCATAATTCCTTCCTGAATACAAGCCGAAGCGGAGTAATAAACCTCAGCGTTATACGATTACCATAAAAAGATTCGGCTATTTCTGTCGCTTTTGCCCAGGTAAGATAGCTTTTCTCCGGCCAGCGAAAATCCCCGCCAGTATAAATTTCCTCGCCATTGGAAGAAACCCGTTTTACATCAAACCGCCCTCGTCCTCGCCCAATGCCGTTGTCTCCCATTACGGAGAAAGCACTTATAAAGTGCGGTATGTATAAACCCGCCCGTCCTATGAGTTTCATCGAAATGGAAAACTCTTCACCTTCCTCCACGGTGCGTTCACGCCCGTCATCTGAAAATTCCAGATCCAGCACAAAAGGATGAGGAGCATTAGGAAATCGCTTTCTGATCTCATCTTCGCCGAAAAGTGGTGTTTCAAAAAGGTAGGTGTAGATGCATTTCGTCCTGATAGGACATTCACCACATATCTGCCGCTTCAAAACGCAGGAAACCGTTATCAAGGCAATGCCAAGACCGCCTCTAATAGTGCTCCCTGGGTATGGCGGAAGTATAATGGGATTCCTTGCCCTAAGAGCTATCTCTATGGGAACACACCAAAATCTCGTGTCAATCCTGCGATCCGAGTTCATGCCCAACTCCTCTATATTCCAGTTAGAATTCACTTCCAAAACACCGCCCACTAAAAACTCATTCTTTACTAAAAAGATTACGGCTTCAGAACGATTTTATTCAATCGCCTTTTGAAAAAAATCTCCCCTGAAACCGTATTATTTGATTGAAGGTTGAGACAGAAAGATTGTTCCGCCCGAGGTCACCTCGAATGATTTGCTAGGCCATCGGTATAAAAAGAAGAAGCCAGACTTTTAGTGTATGGAGAACAAGCATGACAAAGGATCAGGCAGTTGTGCTCCCATTTCCTGAAGAGCAGGAAATGGAACCCGAAAAAAGCGATTTTCTTGATGAGTTGATTGCCGGAGGATATTCGCCTTCGGAGATTCATCAGGAAGTTAGAAAAGTTCTCGGCGAGATCGATCTTCTTAAGAGAGAAAACAGATGGGAAGATATCATTCTACTCTGTCACCCCATCGAGGAAAAACTACCTCTTATTGCCGACTCCGATGCCGCAATTCCCATTTACGGTGAAATCGTCTTTGCTCTTTGCCAGCTACACCGATTCGAAGAGGCAGTATCGATCGGGATAAAACTCGTGAAGGAGCAACCGGATAACTTTAACGCCCACGCTCAACTAGCCTTCGTGGCTTATCAGGCTCTTATAGCTCACCAGAATAAGGAAATAATTCTGCCCCCCGAGATCAGGAAAAAATACCTTCAGATAGCTCACAGCCATTTCGCTCGCGCTCAGGCTCTTCGCCCCGATGGAGTAACCTGCTTTTACCGACAGGGTATGCTTTACAAGTCCATTCAATGCAAATTCGACCGAGCTCTTCCACTGTTCCGCCAGGCCGTCAAAAACTGGGAAAGCTACGACTCGGAAAAGAAAAAGGCTCGTCATCAGGAGCGGAAAAACTACGTAAAATCGCTCTACCAGTTAAGCCTCTGTCTGTTCGAAGAATCAAAATTCCAGGAAGCTCTGGATGCTATTCGCCGTTGCATAGATGAAAATGCAGAGTCTCAATACATTTCAAACGTCAACACTTACTACACTCTCGGCAAAATCCTGTTTTACTCGAAGGATCTCAACGGTGCTGTGCAGGCGTTAGAAAGAGCCGCTGTAGAAGCCGAACCTCAAAATGAGGACTACGTCTTTGAACTTCTTGCTCGTGTTTTGCTTTCTGCCGGGCAGGTCGATCGAGCTTACGAAGTACTTTCCCGCATACCACCTCATGTTCGCCGTCCCTATGTTCTCTGGACTGAAGCTGACATAGCCATCGCTAAGGGGGATATCAATCGTGCCAGGAAAGTACTGATTCGAGCTGCAGAACGAGACCGTAAAGGTGCTCATAAAGCCTGGATCAAGCTTGCAAAATTAGAACTTCGCCTTTCAAACTTCGCCGAAGCGCTCGACTACGCCAATCGTGCAGACCAGTTTTTCAGACAGTCCTTCGGAAATCCCTATCATGAAGCTCTATTCTGGAGAGCCGTCGTTTACATAAAAACAGGAAAGAAGGCTAAGGCTGAACAATGCGTGGAGACTCTCCACGCCTTCAATCCATATTACCCTCATCTCAGAAATCTCAGGCGTGAAATTGCCAGAATGAAGGACGAGCAAAAAAGTCCCCAGATAGAAAGTAAACCCGGCGATGGAGAAAAGCCGTGAGAGAAGCAAAAAATAATTCCTCAGTTGATTGGGAACTGGTTTTAAGGCGCATGAAATCCTTTCTGGTGGACGAAAGTCAGCTTTCCAAAGCAGAAAAACTGGTTGAACGTGAATCCATCTGGAAACAGCTCCCTCCGGATAAAGCTATAGAATGGGCGGAAGTGGCTCAGGCTCTGGGAAAGCCTGAATTGAGCCTCCGAGTGCTAGAATGGGTGCTCCAAAACAATCCCGGTTTTGTGCCGGCGCTGGAAGCCAAAACTAAACTGCTCGAATCGCTTATCATCCGTTCTGTAAGCGATCAGAGCAGTGATAAATATTCCGACGACGATTCTGATTCGCTGCCGTCCAGCTTACCGGTCAGAGTGCCAGAAAGCGATGACTCACAGGTGGAAAAGGTTGCTCACTCCTTCCTGAAATTTCGCAAGATGGCGCATCTGGTTGCTAATTACATGAACATTTTTCGCGGCAGGGAAGACTGCTTTGCCAGGCAGTGGGTTGACCGTGACCGAGGTACTCATGGCTATATGCCCGTAAGGCGTCCAATGACGGAAGAGGACGTTTTGGCTCACCTTGAGGGAAAACAGACTTACGGCATATATCTTCTTCATTCGGACGATAGAGTAAGCCTTGGCGTCATAGATGTGGATGTCAAATCCGATTTTCTAAAGGGCTCCATAAGCCAGGAAGACCGAAAGAGGTTTAAGAGCGAGAACATCTATCTTCTAAGACGCATTCCTGAACTTGCTCAATCGAAGGGAATCCCATGTTTTGGAGAATTCAGTGGAGGTAAGGGTTATCATTTTTGGTTTTCCTTTGAAACACCGGTTCCTGCGGAAAAGGTTCGGCGAGTTTTACTGCCTCTTGCAAAGCACATCAGTGGAGATCTTACCTGCTTCAAACTGGAAGTTTTCCCAAAGCAAGACAGAGCCTCGGGGAAAGGTTTTGGTAATCTGGTAAAGCTACCTCTGGGAATCCATCGAGTAACAGGAAAGCCGTCGTTTTTCATCCATCAAAAAGATCGATCTTTAGAAGCTCAACTGTCATGGCTTACCCAGGCTCCACGGATAAAAGCTGAAGCTATCGAAGGAGCCATGGCTGTTCTTGAAACTTCCATTATGGTTCGTCCATCTGATGAAGATTGGGCTAAAAACTTCCCGGAACTTGCTGTGCTAAGCTCTAAATGCATCGTTCTTGGAAATCTAATTTCTCAATGCCGAACAGGGCGAAGTATCTCCCTTAGAGAAGAAAAGGTTCTCTTTGGAACGATTGCTTTCCTGCCCAGAGGAAGTCTGCTGATTCACTATTTGCTAAAAAATAGCCCCGACTATAATCTGCACCTTGTGGATTATAAGATATCGCGGGTGAGAGGTTCTCCGCTTGGTTGCAAAACCATCCATCGGCTTTTGGACGCAGGCGGAGATTTCTGTATATTCGAAAACGTTGATGAATACAGCCATCCCTTGCTTCATCTCCCGGAATGGAAGGAATTGAAAGATCGAGTGCTTCCGATTAGTGAGCGAGTAGAAAATCTCCGAGATGCTCTGGAGTTTCTAAAAAGAGCGATCATTACGGTGGAACGGTTTCTTCCGAACAAGGGAAGCGAAAGAGGATGAAGCGATTTTACGTTCTGGAACAGGGTTGTTACATTCGCAAGAACGGTTATGTGCTCCAGATCTGGCAGGGAGATAAGGTAATTGATGAGGTATCGCTGGAGCGGTTGGAACAATTGACCATTGTGGGGCGAGCGTCTCTCAGTGGAGCTGTGCTTGATGAGCTGGTGAGGCGTCGTATCGAGACGGTATTGTTAACTCCGGAGGGACGATTTCGGGCGAGGATTGTGGTTGACGAACATAAGCACGTTGAGCGTAGGATGAAGCAATATTTAATGTTGAGCGATCCTCTGGTCTCCGGGGAACTGGCTTCGGCAATAGTGGAATCCAAGCTCAAGAGCTATGGGCACATATTGATCAGGCGTTCTTGGAAAATTAACCTTCCAAGCCTCAAGAAGAAAGGGCTTCAACTTAAAAGTCTTGCAAGCATAGCGTCCAGAGAAAGAAACGTTGATATGCTTCGTGGCATTGAAGGTATGGGATCAAAGCTTTACTTTGACTGCTTTAAGCACCTTATCACCTCTAAAGATTTTTTCTTTGAAGGCAGGAATCGCCGGCCTCCACTAGACCCCGTGAATGCTATGCTTTCGTTTGTTTACACTCTTCTCACTAACGAAGTTTTGACAGCGGTTCAGTCTGTTGGACTTGACCCGTATCTGGGAGCGCTCCATGCTGTTGAATATGGCAGGCCCTCCCTTGCCTGTGACCTGGTGGAGGAGTGGAGAGGCTTTATGGGTGATAGATTAGTCCTTCTGCTCATAAACAGGCAAATTGTGCGGCCGGATGATTTTATTTACAGGACGGAGAGGGATTCTAGCAGGGGGAGTGATGATGAAAGCAATGAAATGTTTCGTCCTGTAGAGATGAAGCCGAAAGTCATGAGAGCCCTTATTGAAAGTTATGAACGTTGGATGTCTCAAAGCATTGTGAATCCTTTTACGGGAGAGCATCAATCCTACAGGTCGTTGATATACAATCAGGCGCAGAGGCTTCTTAAGTGGTTTTTGGGCAAGGAGGAGCGTTTTGAAGGTTTTCCGTGGGACAGGGTGCTGGGAGGATAAAATATGTTTTACGTTGTAACCTTTGACATCAGCGATGACAGAACTCGTTATAGAGTTGCGAAGGTATTGAAGGGCTATGGTTATCGAGTGCAGAAGTCTGTTTTTGAATGTCCCTGGCTTACCGAAGAAAAGCTGGACAAGCTTCAGCGAAAGCTTGAGTCTCTTATTGATTTTTCGACTGATAGTGTACGCTACTATGCTCAATGTGGAGCCTGCATCAGGAAGATAAGGATTTCGGGGCTGGGCGTAGAACCCAGGGATGAAGAATTTGGTCTTGCGTAATTACGTGAAACATAAATCATTTCGACATCTTAGAGCAATTTTCCTTCCTATCTCTTAACAATTTTGTGCACCAAGTCTAAGTTGCCGAAATTCCTAGAAGTGGGCAAAAATGAAGGAAGGGAACGTGATCATCTAATGATTTCAACAACTTAAGCTCAATTTGTGTCGTGAAAAAATCAAGTTAGGTTAGGCTAATTTGGTAAAGGTAGGGGGGTGGTAAGAAATGGCTCAATAACTTCTTGACATGATTTTAAATTTAAAGCATGCTGTCGGAAAGACAGCCCCGCTTCGAGGGGATTGCGACTATACTTGCAAGCGCATCTTCCTCTTC